>WNGR01004051.1_pt1 | contig 18995 bp, 24 predicted proteins | sample 5407581 | NCBI WGS metagenome assembly WNGR01 (sample SAMN13153383, study PRJNA577476) | soil metagenome | isolation source: 80 cm soil or saprolite under Garry oak tree replicate 2 | place: USA:California | collected 2016-06-15 | reverse complement strand
TAGTGCTGGTCACCGGTAGCTCGCGCGGAATCGGCGCAGAGATGATCAAGGCGTTCGGCGCGCACGGAGCGAAATGCGTGGTCAATTACGTCGCCGATGCGCAAGGGCAAAACAAAGCCGACGCGATGAATGTGGCGAAGGAGTTGAACGAGCCGCTGGTGATCGAGTGCGACGTGGTGCAGCCGGCGCAGGTCGAGGCCATGATGACGCAGATTCAAGATCGACATGGGGGGCTCGACATCCTCGTGAACAATTCCGGGATCATTAGCGATCGCACCATCAAGAAAATGTCGCTGGACGAATTTGAGAGCGTCATTCGAGTCAATCTCACCGGCACATTCACCGTTACTCAAAAAGCCGGCGCGATTCTGCGCAACGGCGGCCGGATCATCAACATGTCCTCCTCGAGCAAAGCGGGCATCATTGCGCTGACCAAGGTTTCGGCCCGCGAGTTTGCGCGCCAGAACATCACTGTGAACGCGATTGCGCCCGGATTCATCGATGTTGGGATGAGCAAAGGCATGCCGGAAGAAGTGGCGCAAAATTTCATCAAACAAATTCCGCTTGGCCGCCTTGGTGACGTAAGTGAAATTGTTAACGCCGCGCTCTTCCTCGCCTCGCCAATGGCGTCATATATCACCGGGCAGGTCTTGAACGTGAACGGCGGCTTCTATATGGGGTGAGGCACCCCAACTCACCGCCTCAACGATTTAACGCTTCAACCATTTAACGTCAGCTCAGCCCAACTTCTGCACCAGCAACCAGACCAAAGCTGAAAGCATCGCTGCGAATGTGGATAGCACGTAGGTCGCGCGTTTCGTCTGCCGTATTTTGAAAGCAGGCTTTGGAATATCGTCGTGAATATGGCTGGCCTCGAATAGTTTCATCAGCGCAAAAGCCACGACAAAACCGACCGCACCCCATTTGAGGCATCCCAGAATGGTCTCAAGCATCCCGCGCAGACCCTAGCGCAGGCAACCACGGCGCTCAACTCCGAAAGGCTTTCGCGAGCCAAGCGCGCTCTTGATCTCACGCCGCGCACACTCAACTGGTGCGTCCATCAGTTGAGCACGCAATTCCAAAATCAGACCTTTGAAGGTCCCTTTACGGCGTCGGCGCCGGAGAAGATCCTTCTGAAGGCGAGGGAGACTCCTCGGCCCCAGCGGCCTTCTTCTTAGCCGCGGTCCTCTTCTTCTTTGCCGGCGACGGAGTGGGCGAGACCTTGGCAGTGGCCGCTCCCGTAGTTGAAGTCGCAGTAGTTCCCTGTTGTGTGCAGGAAATCATAAACGCTGCGCCGATCAGAACGGTGATGAACGTTAAAACAGATTTTTTCATAGTTACAGTTAAGTTCGAGGGTCGCAGAATGTTCGGTCGCCCGCAAAATAGCAAGCACTAAACAACAACCTCCCAACTTCTGCCTTCCACAAGGAAACAAAGCCGCGGGCGTGCGCTGCTAGGTCGAGGGAGAATCAACACTCCCTGCCATACTTTGGAGCGCATCAGCCAGCGTCTGGAACGTCGCGATTTGGATCTCGGGTCCGTAATGAAATTGCGAGAGAATGTTGAGACCTATGTCCTTGTGCGGATCGGGCATCACTCGCGTCACGGAGGCGAGGCCTTTTTCCGTAAGCGCATCCATGATCTTGGCAACGTGAGGCGCCGCGGCTGAATCCATTGAGTCCAGCCACCGGAAATCCGCCAGAACACGGAACCCCGGCGCAACATCCTGCAAGAGCTCCCGTACGCGTTGCGCAGCCAGCTTTGCTTGCTCGGCCGTAACTCGCTGCGAGGCGCCGATCACCAGGAGGCGTTTCGATCGATCGAGCTCAACGGCGTACATTCTTCGTGTTCACAGGATACGACCGTGGTCGCAAGTCCGACGACTGATTATCAAAGGAACTAAGATGATTTCATTCATAGTCGACCGGCACTCGGATCTGCGACACGGTTCCGGGTTTGAACCGCCACCTTCGAAACGTGTTGATGGTAACTTTATCGAGGATCCCATCACCGGTGCTTTGTGCCATCATCGCATCGGTGACTTTGCCGCTCGCAGTATCGACAGTCATGACGCAAACACCGCTTCCGGTGATATTGGCGCGCTTTGCTTGGTATGGATATTCGGGCAAAGGAGCGCTCACTGCCATGGCTTGGGCAGCCGGTAACGACAACGAAGTGACAGCCGGGGAGCTGGCCGCCTCCGGTTGCGCGGCCGGGGTCGCCCGTTTTTTTACACGAGGTTTCTTTTCTACCGGCATGGGCGGTGTCACCGGTTCTGCTGGAGGTGGCGTCGTCTGCTCGTTCGCAGGCGCTGGCTTTTGACTCGATGCCCCGGCTGCAATTTTCATGCCCGGTGTCGTCTTTTTCTTTTTCGGTCTCGGTGCCGGCATCGCCTCGCGAGTCTCGAATTGCTCCGGAAGATTTGCCGAAGTCGCCTCTTGGGCGCGTGCTAAGGGTGCATTAGCCAACACAATACCGGTACTCAGAACTGCGAAAGTTCCTCGGTGGACGCGCACGAGAAAATCTCCTACCCGTGTCGGGAACGTCAAATTATAGCCGCTTTTTGCAGCTCTTGGCTTGTAACTATCCCGAAAAAGGAAGAGTGATTTTTGCTGAGTCGTCGTTAACCTTTTCGCTTCTTTATGCTTTCGGTGAGTGCGACAGACATTACCATTTGGATCATCTCTGCGCTTCTCGCGGTCGGCATCGGCTGGAGCAAGTATGCGAAATGGAAAACGCGCGACAAACTGGTGCGAGAACTGGCGGCTATGGATCCCGAGCGCCGTGAAAAATTGCTCAGTCGGGTGCGACCGGACCTCGCCATGGAAGCGCGGCAAGAATTAATGCGGCGGTTCCACATTAGCTGATCCTCTCTCTCTTTTAGGTTCCGGAGCTTCGCCTTCTAATTCACTTAATCCGCCAATGTCCTCCGCGCCTTTCGAAATGACGGTTTCAGTTCTGCCGAATGACATCGACGAGCAAAATCACGTGAACAACACCGTTTACCTGCGGTGGGTGCAGGAAGTTGCCACTGCGCACTGGCGAGCCAGAGCCAGCCAGGAAGCGCAGGAGAGGATCGGCTGGGTCGTTCTGCGGCACGAGATCGACTACAAAACTCCCGCGTCAACGGCCCGGACCCTGTGGTGTCCGATCAATACGCAAAGCGGCCGGCCGACGCGCGTGCCAACGGAAGTGCGCGCGCAGTTTTCCACCTGAGTTACACCAAGGCTAGCTGACTTTACCTCTCCTCTGGGCAAGGGGAGAGGAATAAGGTGAGGGGGTTCGAGCACGTAGGCGCCATTCGCATCTGAATAAGCCCTCACCCTCCCCGCGTCCGATGGTCTGCTCCTTTCGGCGTTGGACGTTGAACGTTGAACGTCTAACCTTCGGCATTGAACACGACTACCGAGTCACGGCCGACTGTCGCCTGTTATTGCGCGACGTTTCTGAAACCGGAGATGTTGCATATCTACCGGCAGATCACCGCGCTGAAACGGTGCGTTCCGGTGGTGATTGCGCAGAAACGCGAGCAAACCGAGCGCTACCCATTTGAGCCCGTCCAAGTTGTTCCCAAGCCGGCGACGCATTTCCTGCGGCGCTTCTGGTTCAGGCAACTGCGCGATATGCCGTGGCAGATCTCGGATTCTGAACTGCGCGCGCTACTGGGCGTCTTAAGCAAGAGCGAGGCTCGCCTTTTGCACATTTACTTCGGCCAAATCGCCGTGCATCTCCTGCCGCTGATTCGCGCGTGGAAAAACCCTTCGATCGTTTCCTTTCACGGCGCGGATGTCACGGTGGACATGAACAAGCCGGCCTATCGCGAGGCCACGCGGCAGATGCTCGAAGCAGTGAAGCTGGTTTTAGTTCGCTCCCAATCGCTGCGGCGCGCAGTTGCCGATCTTGGCTGCGACCCGGAAAAGATTGAAATCCAGCGCACCGGAATTCCGCTGGAGGAATTTCCTTTCCGCGAACGAAGCTGGCCGAAAAGCGGCGAATGGCGACTCGTGCAGGCTGGGCGGTTGATTGAGAAGAAAGGTCTGCCGGTTACTCTTCGCGCTTTCGCAGTTTTCCTGGGAAAATATCCAAATGCGACACTGACGATTGCCGGAGAAGGAGCTATGCTCGGCGAACTTCAGCAACTGGCGCGCGAACTCAACGTTGAGGCGCGCGTTTCATTCACGGGTTTCATTTCGCAGGAGCAATTGCGCGACATCTATTATCGGTCGCACATTTTCCTGCATCCGAGCCAAACGTGTCACGATGGAAATCAGGAAGGCATCCCAAATTCGATGCTCGAGGCGATGGCCAGCGGCTTGCCAGTCTTCGCCACCCGGCATGGCGGGATTCCCGAAGCAATCGAAAATGGCGTGAGCGGCGTGCTCGTGCCGGAGCGCGATCACGAAGCGTTAACGCGGGCGTTCCTCGATGGAACGGAAGATCCGGCCTTCCTTTTGCGGATCGCGCGCAGCGGCGCTGAGGTCGTTCGGAAAAATTTCGACCTGCAAGCGCAGGCGCGACGACTGGAAAACAATTATCTGAGGCTAATTGGCAGTGGCGATTGACTCCGAAAGCTTTCGCTAGTTGACCTCAATCCCGGCGCGATTCTGGGGAGCGCCCGCTACGCGGCATTCTAATGCTTTCCGGGTCCCGGATTACTTCCGATGCCACGGCTGCGTCACGTTTCGAATCCGCGGCTTGCAAACGTCACTGACTAACACAAAGGACAAACTGTTTTGGTCCGGGCGGCTGAACTTATAAACGCCAGGACCTCTGCAAGCTTTGGGGATCGCTCCGGACCGGCGGGTCTCTTGAGCTGTGATGGTATCGCCTGCGACAGTATAGGTGCCCCAGATCTCTGCCTTTGGGTGAGTAGCCATGACGTGAAATGTACCGTCGGCATTGATTGTCCAGACAGTGCCGAGCGAGTTGGTCCATGTGCCAGCGAGCGCGGCTGGACCGGACGGTGTCATGGTCGCGCAGGCACTCATCAGCGCGATCAAGGCGCCTGCGAAAATGATTTTGACAGAGTGTTGTAGTTTCATGGTGGCCATCCTGCCTCGCGGCAACGTGATCCGTCAAGCGCAGATTGCAGCGAAGAGATTGGTTGCCAAGAACTTTGCGTTCGACGTACAAAGACTCCGTGGAGCAGACACCGCCACCAGTTCCTCCGACGCCAAAAGCCAACTGGTGGAAGCGAAACTGGAAATGGTTCGTTCCCCTTGGCTGCTTCAGTATGGCGGTGTTGTTCGTCGTTTTTGTTGGTTCAGTGGTCTTGATCGTATTCAGCGCAGTAAAATCGACCGAGGTTTACAAAGATGCTTTGGCCCGAGCAAAGGCGCATCCTGCGGTGATTGAGGCCGTGGGTTCGCCTGTCACTGAAGGATTTCTTGTCTCCGGAAACACGAACGTTAACGGCGCATCCGGAGAAGCCAATCTGTCCATTCCCATCGCCGGTCCAAAAGGAAAGGGGACGATTTACGTGGCAGCAAGGAAGTCACTGGGTCAGTGGAAGTATTCGGGACTCGTCTTCGAAATCGCAAAAACGCATCAACGGATCGATCTTCTCCAAAGTCCGGCACCGGCAAGCTCGCCCTGATCATTCCCGTGCAACTCGCGCCAAAGAAACTCTCCATTAGCGCAATTCTCTTCGGGATCCTCGGAGGAATCATTGGGATCGGGGCCGGACTATTTCTCGGCTTTGCTCTCGGCGCGGCTCTGGCGGCCGCGCTTCATGTACCGTCGAGGGAAGGCGAAGCCGGTTATTTTACCGTTGCCATCGCGTTGATCGTGACGTGCATCGTCACGCCAGTCTCCACTATCAGATTCGCTACAAACTAGACTATCAGGACCGATAACAGCCGCGTTCGGTTTACCTTTGGCGCGACACACGTAGGTTCAAGTGTGTCGATCTCTGAGGAGCAAGTAAAGACCGCGTTGAAGTCGGTGAAGTATCCAGGCTTCACTCGCGACATCGTATCATTCGGCTTGGTGAAGTCGATCCAGATCAACAATGGCGAGGTCAAGGTGCAACTCGCGCTTGCAACAAACGATCCGAACGTTCCCGCGGCAATCAAGAATGAAGCGGAACGCGCATTGCGCGGGATCGAAGGAATGCGCAGCGCGAAAGTTTTGATCGATATCCACGCACCACCCGGGGGCGCAGGCGCCGGCATGGGCGCAACGCGGATTCCCGAAGTCAGGCACGTGATTGCCGTGGCCAGCGGCAAAGGCGGCGTGTGCAAATCGACTGTCGCGGCCAACCTTGCGGTGGCGTTAGACCAAACCGGCGCGCGCGTCGGTCTGTGCGATTGCGACATCTATGGCCCGAGCATTTCGCTGATGTTCGGCACGCGCGAGCGGCCGATGGCTACGGAAGAAAACAAGATCGTTCCGATCGAGCAATACGGCTTGCGACTCATGTCGATGGGATTTCTGCTGGACGATACTTCGCCGGCGATTTTGCGCGGGCCGATGGTTACTCGATACACGCAACAATTTTTGCGGCAGGTCGAATGGGGCGAACTAGATTATCTGGTGCTCGATCTGCCGCCTGGCACCGGCGACATTCAACTCACCATTGTGCAGACAGTCGCCCTTTCCGGGGCGATCATCGTAACCACGCCCCAGGAAGTTGCCCTCATCGATGCACGAAAGGCGGCTACCATGTTCGACAAGGTGAATGTTCAAGTGCTCGGGCTCGTTGAGAACATGAGTTACTTCGTCTCTCCATCCGACGGCAAACGCTACGATATTTTTGGGAGCGGCGGCGGCGAACGCGAAGCGAAACGGTTGCGTGTTCCGCTGCTTGGCCAGATTCCGATCGATATTGCCACGCGCGAGGCAGGCGATCGCGGGATTCCCATCGTGGGCGAAGATAGACAATCACCCGTGACAGCCGAGTTTAAAAAGATCGCAGAAAATCTGCGTAAGGCGTTGGCGTAGTGAGGCGTCCACAACCAGTCGCGCAAAGAAGCGTTAAATAAATGGTGTGGCCGCCCCGTCGAATTCCAATGCGTCGATTTTGTTGACTTATCCCAAATTTTATGAAAGAAGAACCGGCGATGCCGTCTTCGGAAGAAGATCAAGCTCAATTCGTTAAGGATTCAGCGCTCTACAAGGAGTTCCTTGCTGAGCGCGCAGAGATTTTGAAGCATAAGTGGATTGAAAGCGAAAAAGCCGGCAAAGACATCGGCTTTGAAAGGGCCTTGCTTGATTGGATCGTGAAACATCGCTCCAATTGGCGAGACCGACGACGAAAGGAGGCGCGCACCGAAAAGTCCGCCTCCTAATTTTTTCCTTTAACGTGATCCTGCGAGGTCGCGAAGGAAACGCATGAAACAAACAAAACAAAATCCACAAGCCGCCGTCCCCATCATGGACGCGGAGGCAATCCGTCGCGCGCTGCGCCGGATTGCGCACGAAATCATTGAGCGAAATCCGCCGCTCGAAAAGGTGGTGCTTGCGGGAATTCCTTCACGCGGCGTGGAGATCGCGCGACGCATCGCGGCCTTCATTCACGAGATCGAAAAGATCGACATCGAAACCGGGGTCATCGACGTGGCGATGCATCGGGATGATGTTGGGAAGCGCCCAGAGTTACCGCGGGTGCATGCGTCGAAGCTTCCGCTACCGCTGGAAGAACGCACCATCATCATTGTCGATGACGTTCTTTATACTGGCCGCACCGTTCGCGCGGCCATGGACGCCATCAATTCATTCGGGCGCCCCGCCCGCATTCAACTGGCGGTGCTGATTGATCGGGGCCATCGCGAGCTGCCTATTCGTCCCGATTACGTCGGCAAGAATTTGCCGACCGCGACGCGCGAGCAAATTCAGGTGCGCCTGCAAGAAACCGATAACGAAGCCGACGCAGTATGGCTGGGAAGGGAAATATGACCACGCACTGGACACGAAAAGATCTGCTCGGGCTGCGCGAATTATCGGCTGACGAAATCAATTTCGTTCTCGAGACTGCCGACGCGTTCAAACAAGTCGGAACTCGCGAGATCAAAAAGGTGCCGGCCCTTCGCGGGAAAACGTTGGTAAACTTTTTTGTCGAACCGAGCACACGGACACGCACCTCATTTGAGCTGGCTGCATTTCGCTTGAGCGCGGACGTGATCAATATCTCGGCAACGACTTCCAGCCTCACCAAAGGTGAAACGCTCAAGGACACCGCGCGCAATCTGGAGGCATTACACGCCGATATTCTCGTCCTGCGCCACAGCTCCGCGGGCGCGCCACAGTTTCTCGCAAATCGGCTGAAGGCGAGCGTGATCAATGCAGGCGACGGCGCGCACGAGCATCCAACGCAGGCCCTTCTCGATCTTTACACGATCCGCGAGCGGAGGGGAAAAATCGCCGGGCTGCGCGTTGCGATCATCGGCGATATTTTGTTCAGTCGCGTCGCGCGCTCGAACATTTTCGGTCTGCTGAAGCTGGGCGCACACGTGACGCTGGTCGGGCCGAGCACTCTCGTCCCGCGCGAGTTTGAAAAACTGGGGGTCGAAGTTTCATACAAGATCGATGACGTGCTGCCGAAAGCTGATGTCGTAAATCTGTTGCGGATTCAGCATGAACGTCAGCGCAGGGAATATTTTCCCGGGCTCGGTGAATACATCCGCTTATTTGGCCTCACAAAGGAACGCGCAAAACTTTTGAAGCCGGATTGCCTGATCATGCATCCCGGCCCGATCAACCGGGGCGTCGAGATCGACAGCGACGTCGCCGACGGAGTGCAAAGCGTCATTCTCGATCAAGTCACCAACGGTCTCGCCGTTCGGATGGCCGTTCTTTATCTGTGCGGAGGAATTTCAACACAATGAGCGCTATGATTATTCGCAACGGTCGAGTAATCGACCCCGCGAGCAAGCGCGATGAAATTGCTGATCTTTACGTCGCCGACGGACGAATAGCACAGAAGCCGGAAGTCAGAAATCAGAAGTCAGACGTCGAAGAGATTGACGCGAAAGATCTGATCGTTGCGCCTGGCTTGATCGATATTCATGTGCATCTGCGGGAGCCGGGATTCAGTCACAAGGAAACGGTCGAGTCGGGCGCGCGCGCGGCTGCAGCCGGCGGATTTACAACGGTTGTTTGTATGCCGAACACTTCGCCAACGGCGGATAATCCCAGCACCATCGCGTGGATCAAAGATCGCGCCGCGGCGGTCGCATGCGTCAATGTTTTACCCACCGGCGCGATTTCAAAAAATCTGGCCGGCAAAGAACTCGCGCCGATCGGTTCACTCGCGCAGGCAGGCGTTGTGGCGATCACTGACGACGGTCATTGTGTTCAAAATCACGAGGTGATGCGGCGTGCGGTCGAGTATGCCCGCATGGTCGATCTGCCCGTGCTTGATCATTGCCAGGATTACAATCTGGTTGGCAACGGCGTCGTGCATGAAGGCTATTGGAGCACACTGCTCGGGCTACCGGGCTGGCCCGCAGCCGGCGAAGAAGCGATGGTCATGCGCAACATTTTGCTCGCGGAACTTTGCGATCATCACATTCATTGCCAGCACCTCACGACGGCTGGCAGTGTGCGACTCCTTCGTGAAGCGCGTGCGCGAGGCGTAAAAATCAGCGGCGAAGTTTGCCCGCATCATATCGCGTTAATCGACGAAGCGATCCAAGATTTTGATACGAACTCCAAAATGAATCCGCCTCTGCGGTCGCAGGCAGATGTAAATGCGCTGCTGGAAGGAATCGCCGACGGAACATTATCGATCTTGTGTTCCGATCACGCGCCCCATGCCGATTTCGAAAAGGAAGTGGAATTCGATGCAGCGCCCTTCGGCATCATCGGGTTGGAGACGGAGCTTGGACTATTTCTCGACCTACTCGTGCATAAGCATCGCAAGATCGACATAGCCCAGTTGATCGCGATGTACACCGTCGAACCGGCGCGTTTGTTGAAGATTAACGCAGGCACGCTATCGATTGGCGCGCACGCTGACGTGACGCTGATCGATCCGGAGTTGGAGTGGACGGTCAGAGTTGATCAGTTTCAATCGGCCTCGCGCAATTCGCCGTTCGACGGCTGGAAACTCAAGGGCCGCGCCGTGCGAACGATTGTAGGCGGGAAAACAGTTTGGACGTTGTAGCCGCGATCGGTGATCGCGGCCCGGCATCAACGATGCCGCTACAGAATCATCCCAAGTAACCGCCGTGGATGTAGCTTTCCAGATGGGCGATCGCGGCTTGCTGGCAGGAAATGACGTGCTTGACCAGATCGCCGATGGAAATCACGCCCACAACCTTGTCGCCATCGAGCACCGGCAGATGTCGAATATGCTTGTCCGTCATGATACGCAGACATTCATCTACGCCTTCACGCGGATGTGTCGTGAACACATTCGTTGACATGATCTCGGCAACCTTCGCTTCGCGCGAGCGCTTGCCTCGCAGGACTACTTTGCGCGTGTAATCGCGTTCGGAAATGACGCCGACCAAACGCTCCTGCTTGATCACCAACAGCGCGCCGACATTCTTCGCGTCCATCATTTCAATGGCTTCGAAAACTGTTGCATCCGGCGAAATCGAGAAAACCTCGTCGCTTTTTTGATTCAGGATCGCACGGATACTGCCACTCACGTCCATAAGCGAAGTTTCAGGATAGACCCAAACTGGGCGGCCATGCAAAGCAATTCTGACGGTCAGCAGCTCGAGCCACCTGGGCATCGACATTGCGCGAATCGTACTGTTGCCACGCTTGTCATCGATGGGGTCAGAAGTTCAAATTCGCATTCTTGCGTTTTCGGTACGGGACAGAGCATAATGGAAGGGTGCATTGGGCTTTGCCATTTAACGCGCGCGCCAGCGACGATGGCGAAAAAAAGCGGCCTTTGACGAGGCCTGCACAGCCCGATTTCATGTGCGTCGGAGCGCACAAAAGCGGAACGACATGGCTTTATCGGCAGCTCGACTCCCATCCGGACTTCTGGATGCCGCCTATAAAGGAACTGCATTATTTTGATCAGCTGAGCAGGGTTCAACGCTCACCTCCTCCGCGCTGCAAAGACGAGCGCGATCTTCGCTTTTTGGAGAGCCTAAACAGCCTCAGCGCCAAACCGTATGTGGATCTCGAGAACTACGGCAGGCTGTTCGAACCCAAGGGATCGCTCCTCTCCGGTGACATTTCGCCAAATTATTCGACGCTAAGCAGCAAACTCATTCGCCAAATCGTCCGATATTTCCCAAACTTAAAAGTGATCTTCCTTGCGCGTGATCCAGTGCAGAGATTCTGGTCCCACTTGTCGATGGAAGTGCATTACCGGCAGATTGAGCCCTTCGACGTGACCAATATTAACGAAGTCAATCGGAATTTGCTCCGCCGAGGGATGCGTTTGCGCTCGTACCCGACCGCGGTCCTCAAGCGCTGGAAACGCTACGTTCATCCAGACCGGTTTCGCGTTTATTTCTTTGATGATCTGCAAACAAACCCGACTGAACTACGACGCTCCATCCTCCGTTTCCTAGGTGCCGATCCGGACAAGCCAAGCGGCCAACTGAGCGCGGATTACAACAGCTGGGTCGGAACGGAAAAGCTGCCGCTCACGAGCCAGGTGCGCTCGCATCTGGCCAAGTTTTTCAAGAAGGAGCTGAAGACCTGCGCAGCGCGTCTGGGCGGACCTGCTAAGGAATGGCCGGCACGATACGGCTTTTCGGTAATCTGTTTCTTCTGGCAGTTGGCAGATTATTTCGATCTCCTTGTGTGGCGTGACTGGATTGCCTGAGAGCTTGTAGCCAGGGCGTTGACCCCGGCCGCTCAACAGGCATTGTCAGCCCCGGTCAGCGACCGCGGCTACAGCTCTGATCTTCGCCCGCGCGCGATTCGCCTGAAGTTCAGCCAGGTGTTTTTCCGACCAGCGGCAAAGCGCGTGCAACGGCTCAATCAAGGTCCGGCCCAATCTCGTGAGGGAGTATTCCACTTTCGGCGGCACGACTGGATGCACTTTGCGTTGCACGAGCCCGTCGCGCTCGAGGCTGCGCAAAGTCTGGGTGAGCATCTTTTGCGAAATCCCGCCAATCGCGCGTTGCAGTTCGGCATAACGCATCGTTCCGCGCGCCAGGATCTGAATAACGAGCGCCGTCCATTTGTCGGCAATCCGCTCGAGTACAAATCGTGAGGGGCATTGCGGTTCCAGGACCGACGGAGGAGAAGCCGTCTTAGCCATGCCTTCTTTTAATCCAAGCACCAGCGGCGTGCAACATTCCAAATGGTATGTATAGATTGGATTGACCTGTAGTTGACGAGTGGATTGGTAAGCTCGAAATTTTCATATATGACAACGACGAATTTCGAACGGGCTGCGCGACCCGAATTCTTGTTTGACGAAGCGAACTCGGAACGCCCTTTGTGTAATGAGACGGCAACAAGGGCATCTGACCCAGCGCTCTTAGACGAATACTCGCGCGCGGTGGTGAGCGCGGTTGAACGCGTCGCGCCTTCCGTGGTGAACATCGAAGTCCAACAACGGACCAAAAATCAGCCCCGCGACATCGCCGGGAACGGTTCGGGATTTGTAATTACACCCGACGGTTTCATTTTGACCAACAGCCATGTTGTCCACGCTGCAACTCGCATCGTCGTGAATCTTTCGGGCGGAGGCGATTACCCGGCACAGCTCATTGGCGATGATCCAGAAACCGATCTGGCAGTGATCCGGATCGATGCGCCGCGGTTGGTTCACGTGCGCCTGGCCGATTCCGAAAACTTGCGGGTTGGCCAGCTGGCAATCGCGATTGGAAACCCGTTCGGTTTCCAGGCAAGCGTGACCGCGGGCGTGATCAGCGCGCTCGGTCGCTCGATGTATTCGCAATCCGGTCGTTTGATCGACAACATCATTCAGACCGACGCGGCACTGAATCCGGGCAATTCCGGCGGACCGCTCGTCAACTCCGCAGGGGAAGTGATCGGCGTGAACACGGCAATGATTCGCCCGGCGCAAGGCATCTGCTTTGCCATTGCGAGCAACACCGCCAGGCTCGTCGCCGGTTGGCTGATTCGCGACGGAAGAATCCGGCGCAGCTATATTGGCGTTGCCGGTCAAAATGTGCCGCTGCATCGGCGCGTGGTTCGATTCTATAATTTGCCGCTCGAAACCGGTGTGCTCGTCGTTTCAGTCGAGAAGGACAGTCCCGCCGAACGCGCTGGTTTGCGCGAGGGCGATCTGATTGTGGCGTTCAATAGGCAGCCCATTGGGAGCGTGCACGACCTACACAAGGTCTTGGTCAGCGAACAAATCGGTGTCAGAGCCAGCCTCACGGTCATTCGGCACACTGAGAAATTGGAGTTGCCGATCCAGCCCGCTGAATCGCGGTGATGCGTTTCGATTGTAGCGGCAGGCGTGCCGCCTGCGGAGGTCGCTGTGTTGCAGCCGACACGGCTGCCTCTACAGTCCCGCTGCAAATGCACAGTCGATGAAGATTTTGGTCATTGGGAGCGGCGGACGCGAACACGCTCTTGCATGGAAATTGCGGCAATCGCCGCATGCGGAGCGAATTTTCTGCGCGCCGGGAAACGCGGGCACTGCCGAAATCGCCCAGAACGTCGCGAATGCCGCGAGTGATTTGGACGCGCTCGTTCGGTTCGCGAAAGAAAATCGTGTCGATTTAACAGTGGTTGGCCCAGACGATCCGCTTGCCGCAGGAATTGTCGATCTGTTTGCAGCCGAAAAATTGCGCGCGTTTGGTCCGAGCAAATCGGCGGCCCGCATAGAGTCGTCCAAAATTTTCGCGAAAGAACTGATGCGCGCCCAGAGAATTCCGACCGCGGAAGCGAAAACGTTTTCAGACAGCGGCGAGGCGCTTCGTTACTGCGAGCGAGCGACCTTTCCCGTGGTCATCAAAGCGGACGGCCTGGCGCTCGGCAAAGGCGTAACCATTGCCGCCGATGCCGCCATGGCACAATCGACAATTGACGAGATGATGAATCAACGCTGCTTCGGCGACGCAGGCCGGCGCATCGTGATTGAGGAATTTTTGCGCGGGACGGAATGCTCGCTGCACGCCCTCGTGGACGGAACGAATTATCTTTTGTTGGATTCAGCGCGCGACCACAAGCGCGCGTTGGACGGCGATCAGGGGCCGAACACGGGCGGGATGGGCGCGTTCAGCCCTGCCAACAATTGGAACAGCAAATTGCAATCGCAGTTCGAGGCGGAAATCATGCAGCCCCTCCTGCGTGGTCTCCTCCAACAGCGAGTCGAGTTTCGCGGACTTCTCTATCCTGGCTTGATTATCACCACCGATGGCGCGCGTGTGCTGGAGTTCAATTGCCGTTTCGGCGACCCGGAGACTCAGGCGCTTTTGCCCCGGATGAAATCAGATCTGCTGCCGTTGTTGGAAGCGACGATTGATGGAACAATCGACCAGTGCGCGATTGAATGGGACACGCGCGCTGCGGTCACAGTCGTGCTGACGTCCGCCGGTTATCCGGGCAAATACGAAACTGGAAAACCGATCTCAGGCCTCGACGACGCAGTGAAGCTCGAAGACGTCCGAATTTTCCATGCCGGAACGAAACGCGACGCCGGCGAAATTAAGACTGCGGGAGGCCGCGTCCTCGCAGTCACAGCGCTTGGCTCAACCATCGGAACCGCGCGGGCACGCGTATACGAAGCCGTCTCCCTAATCCATTTCGAGAATTGTCACTACAGACGCGACATTGCTCTGAGTGCTGTTGCGGCTAACATCGACGAATTACCGTGATGTCCCGATTTTTTCAGGCGACGTTCGCCATCTCCATCTTCGCTGTGAATCTCGGTGCGCAATCGCCGGCGCCTACTTCGCCTGCACTGTCCCCATCGGGAAGGTTGCCGCAGGCGGAGTCGAAATCGCCTGCACTGCCAGCGGCTTCGCCGTCTGCCACACCGATTACAGAAGATTTGGTCAATTCGTTAGGCCCAGCCGATCTACAGGCGGTCATCACGCTGCTGAAAAGTAATTTCACGGATCCAGACGCAATCGCCGACACAGAATTGAATCGGGCAACCGTTGAAGGTCTGCTCGCGCGGCTGCCGCGCGGCGTAATGCTTTTGCGCGGCAAGGAGAACCCATCGGCCTCAGCGCCGAGCGCCTTTTACAGCGAGATTATCGCAGGGCACATCGGCTACGTGCGCGTCGGGTCATTGAACAGCGCGAATCTTCAAGCCTTGGACAAGAGTCTCAACGCTTTCGCCGGGAAAAAGGTGAATGCGATCGTCGTCGATCTTCGCGCCAGTCAGGCAACGGATGATTTGGCGTTGGCTGTGGAATTTGCGAAGCGATTTTGTCCGAAGGGGAAAGCGATCTTAACCTTGCGAAAACCATCTGGACGCCAAGATCGCGTATTCACTTCTGACCGTGATCCGGCATTTCGCGGCCTGGTGATGGTGCTTACCGATGGCGACACGGCCGGTGCCGCCGAAGCAATCGCGTCTGCACTGCGGTTTTACGACAAAGCGCTAGTCATCGGACAACCAACTGCGGGTCGCGCGGCCGAATACTCGGATTTGCCATTGCCGACCGGCAAAATCCTGCGCCTTGCCGTAGCAGAACTGATTTCGCCCGAAGGGCGTTCATTATTCCCCGAGGGAGTAAAGCCAGACTTGCCTGTTGAGATGTCGCTGGCGGACAAGCGGCAGATTTTTCAATTGAGCGGTGAAAAAGGAATGAACCCGTTTGTTTACGAAGCAGGCCGGCCGCATATGAACGAAGCGGCACTCTTGGCCGGAACCAATCCCGAGGTGGAAGCGGCAGAAGCAGCGCAGCAGCGCCGTGGGCGGTCGCAGGAAAAGCCGCCGCAGCACGACCCGATCTTGCAACGCGCCCTGGATGTGATCACCTCGCTGGAAGTTTATCAAAAGCGGTAGCGCCGACTGCTTCGTAGACGATCGCGTCTTCCATTAGCTTTGCCTGTCACTCCCGAGTCTTGTTTTCCGCGAGCGAACTGTAGTATTCTTCGACTTCGCTCAGAAATGACAGTGATGTGACACCGCTCGAAGAAAGCATCGGTTACAAATTCCGAATTCGCTTTTGCTGGCGGAAGCGCTCACGCACCCCAGCGTAGGCCATGAGGCGCAACGTTATCATTTTGATTATCAGCGCCTGGAGTTTCTCGGCGATGCCGTTCTCCAGCTGGTTATTACCGAATATCTATTTAGCAATTTTCGAATCGAAGCCGAGGGACAACTGACCAAATTGCGTTCACGGCTGGTTTCTCGCGAAGCGTTGAGGATGCACGGCGCGACGCTCGATCTCGGACGTTACATTTTGATGGGGCGCGGTGAAGAAGCCAGTGGTGGCCGGGAACGAACATCCACATTGGCCGATGCATTCGAAGCGCTCATCGGCGCCCTTTATCTCGACGGCGGCTTCGAAGTGGCCAAAAAGTTCATTTTGACGCAGACTCGCGCCGATCTCGAGGAACTGGCGGAAAAGCCGGTGGACATTAATCCTAAAGGCGATCTTCAGGAGTTGTTGCAAAGCATTTCGCCTCATAGTCCGGAGTATGAATTGGTTTCGCAAAGCGGGCCGGAACATGAAAGGATGTTTGCCTGTCAGGTTGTTTGGGAGGGAATTGTTCTTGGCCAGGGGGATGGTCGCAGCAAAAAACAGGCGGAGACCGCGGCTGCGCTTGAAGCGCTGAAAATGAAACGTTGGGAGAAAAGCCGTAATCCTGACTCGTCCGGATGACCCTGGCGGCCGCGAAGACCGCCACGGCCCCGAAAGCATTCGGGACTAAAGATGCCTGAGCGCGTCGAGATTTTTGCCAGAAGGCGACGTCCATCGAAAATGTTGCGCGATCGATTCAGTCACAAACTTCTTGGCCTGCGTGATCGCCTCTTCCAGCGCCAGGCCAGACGCAAGACCAGCCGTAATCGCCGCTGAATAGGTGCAGCCGGTACCGTGCGTTGCGACGCCGCGGACGAATGGCGCCGAGAACTCGACAACTTTTCCATCGATGAAAAGAAGATCGGCAGCCGCGTCGCCTGCCAGATGGCCACCTTTGAGAAGGATTGCAGTTCCATATTCTCTCTCCAGCTCTTTCCCGGCACGATGCATCGATCGCCGGTCTTTGATTTCCGTTCCGAGCAATCGCTCCGCTTCATTGAGATTTGGCGTAATCAAGCTGGCGAGCGGAAATAATTCCTTCTCGTAAGCTTCGATGGCTGCCGGCTCGAGAAGTGGATCGCCGCTCGTGGCGACAATGACCGGATCGATCACAACTGGAACCCGTGACGCGAAATTTCTGTCCATGCCCCGTATCGCCTTCGCCACGGCAGAAATGATTTCCGCTGAGCAAAGCAGGCCGGTCTTGATCGCGCCGATCTGGAAATTTTTAGCGAGCACTTCGATTTGCTCGCGAACAATCCGCGCGCTGACCGGTTCAATCCGCGAAACTTTACCGGGAATTTCCGCGACGACGCACGTCACGGCGGTCAATCCATAAATACCGAGAGCAGAAAACGTTTTCAGGTCGGCTTGAATACCAGCGCCGGCACTGCTGTCCGACCCTGCAATGCTTAGCGCGACGGTACTACGCCCCGTCCCCATCATTGCCGATCGCTTCGACCGGACAGCCTTCCATCGCTTCTTTGCAAAGTCCTTCTTCTTCAGGCGTCTCTGGCTGTTTATAAACGTAGGAATGGCCGCCGTCATCGTTCCGCTTGAAATTGGCGGGCGCCGTTTCACGGCACAAATCGCAGTCGATGCATTGATCATCGACGTAAAATTTGCCCGGTACGTTTTCGGCGTATTTGTTTGCGGCATCGGCCATGGTTTTTCCCTAAAAAGTGGAGGGGGAAACGTTAGGAAGAAACGCTCCTTACGCAATCAATTTGGCCGCTGATGCACCTGCGCGCAACCGTCACAAGCCCTCGCCCCATTAAATCGTTGAAGCCTCAAAGCCGAAAGCCCATTATCACTCGATTCATCTAGTCAGTTCAACCATTCTGCTGATTCAGCGATTTAACGGTTCAACGCCCCACCTATCTCTGCCCGATGAAGAAACAAGCTGCCAAAAGTCTGCGAGTTTTTGCAATTGAACTGGCGGTCTATTCGGTTCTGGTCATTTGCTATTTCTTCTTGGTTCTTAATCTCCTGGGCGAGTGGCTTTATCACCTCGAAACGCAACATCGCTACATTTATGCGGGAGTCGCCCTGTTGCTCATCGCCGGTCAGGCCGTTGTTCTAGACGCGGTGACGACGCTTTTGTTTCGCTTCCTGCGCGGCCGCTCGAGATAACTCATGTTTTTTCCAATCTCCAACGCGCACATCAACCCGATTTATCTGGTCGTTGTCGGCTTTATCATTGGAATTTTGGGTGGGTTCTTTGGCGTAGGCGGGAGTTTCATAGCCGGCCCCGCGCTGCGCTTGATGGGAGTGGACTGGAATTACGCGGTTGGAACGGACCTGGCGCACATCGTTGGCAAGTCGATCGTAGCGGCGAAACAGCATCGCGCGCTGGGCAATGTTGATCTCAAACTGGGATTCTTCATGGCATTCGGAACAATCGGTGGCGCCGAATGTGGCGCGCAGTTGATTCAGGCGCTAAAGCGCGCCGGTAACGTAAATACCGTAGTCAGCTATGTCGCGATCGTCGTCTATTCGGGCATCGCGGCATTCATGCTCTGGGAGAGCCGAAAAACGCTGCGATCGGGCAGAGGCCGATCACCGAGCAGGCTGGTCAAGGGAGCGGAGTCAAAAAAAGACCGCTCCGCATTCAGCCCTGTCACGCGGAATATTCAACGGCTGAAAATTTGGCCGATGGTCACGCTGCCCACTTCAGGCATACGAATTTCACTCTGGACCATTCTTCTGGTCGCCTTTGTTGGAGGCGTCTTCGGCGGTTTTCTTGGCGGCGGCGCCGGTTACATTCGGATGCCATCGATGGTTTATGTGCTGGGGATACCCACGCACCTGGCCGTGGGAACGGATCTTTTTGAGATCGTGATTTCAGCCAGTTATGGGACGTTTACCCATGCGATCAAGGGCAACGTAGACATTCTG
>WNGR01003451.1_pt1 | contig 18995 bp, 12 predicted proteins | sample 5407581 | NCBI WGS metagenome assembly WNGR01 (sample SAMN13153383, study PRJNA577476) | soil metagenome | isolation source: 80 cm soil or saprolite under Garry oak tree replicate 2 | place: USA:California | collected 2016-06-15 | reverse complement strand
TAAGCCCGGTGATGGGAGGCAGAGCATAGCAGCCGGTGTCGTTCAGGTTGCGTGCGCCGTAACCGATCACGTCGCCCTGGGCTGTGGTGTAGGTAGTGCGCTGGGCGTACTCGCCGCCGTAGTAGCCGTAGACATCCAGTTTCGGCGTTGGATGGGTTTCGATGGAGAGCAGGCCGTGGTAGTTGCGGATCGGCTCAAGTGTGCCGTCCGGTCGCAGCGTGGCGTCAGCAAGCTGCGCAGAACCGTAGCGTCCGACACCCTGACCCGCCATCGCCGTGGCCGCGAGGTCCAGGTACTTATTCACCGACACGCGAGCGCCGCCGAACACGCCACCCGCCGACTTGGTATTGGGGGTATATTGACCCGAGTAGGTGTACGTGGGAGCAGCAGCCGTACCACCCGAGGTCAGAATAGGGTAGTAGTAGTCGCGCAGGAAGCGAGCCACGCCGCCCAGCTCAAAGTGCGCATGCGGCAGGTCGAACGTGCCCTTGAGGACCACGTCCGGCGATACGTTATTCGCATACGTTCCGTTGAAGGCGTTGTAGAGACCGCCGTTCTGCCCCGCGCCCGCGAAGAAGAAGTTCGCCGGCACCGCCGCGGCCACCGATGAAGTTGCCGTGAAGTTGGTGATCTGCGCGTTCTCGAGCGACATTGCGGCGGTAAACATGCCGGTCTTCACAGCGCCGAAGGTTTGCTGGATGCGGATAGCCGGCTGACGAGCCCAACTGAAGCCGACCGTGTATTGCGCGTCGATCGAGTTCGGCAGCTTCTCGGTGCGGTTGTTCGTGCTCATGCCCGTCTCGGTGATGAGCGACCACATCTGCCCGCCGGTGAGGGTGAAGCCGCTCGCCATCGCCGCCTGGCCCCAGAACTGGCGCTGCCGCAGCACGTAGCTGTTGCTCTGGTTGCCGTTGGAGGTCGTGCCGGTACCCAGCATGTCGGCCTCGAAGTAGCCCGAGAGCTTGAACGGGCCAGCATCCCCGGTGAACAGGCCGCCGATGCGGCTCTGACGGCCGGAGAAGTTCAGCTCGCTGACATGGCCCTGGTTCGCACTCGGCAGCGGAATCGTGTTGAAAGGAGTGTTAATGTCCGAGTTCACCGAACGCTGGCGCCAGACATTCTCAAACGCGAAGAACGCGACTGGCGTGATGGTGACGCCTTTATAGTGGATCGCGGTCGGCGAATCGATCCGGTCGCTCAACTCAACCTTCGTCGTGCTCAGGGTCGCCGCCACGCTGGCGCTCGTGCCTTGCAGATCGCCAACGGTACTCTGGAGGCTGGTGACGGCATCGGCCTGCGCCTTGGTAGCTGCGGCGGCGCTCTCGGCCTGTGCCGTGGCAGCAGCAGCCTGCGACTGCGCGCTTGCCGCACTGGACTGCGCAGCGGAAACGGCAGCATCCTTGGACGAGAGCTGTTGTGTCAACGCATCGATCTGGGCCTGCTGGGCGGCCAGTTTCTCCTGCAGTTCGCGGATCGCCTTCTGGTCCGCGGACTCGACAGGCTTCTTGGCGCTCTTCGCCTTTTTCGTAGTGGTGGTCGTTTTCGTCTGGGAAGTTGTGTCAGTCTGCGCGTGCAGGGACAAAGTGCCTATCACCAGCACCGCCGCAATCGCCGCTTGTAGTTGCTTCTTCATGGAACCTCGCTGGAAATCCTTGTTGGAAGTAGAGGCACGCGTGACATCTTCCGGGCATACCGCCCAAGCCGCGCACTTCCTCTGCTCGTTCTTTTCCCTAAGCTTGTCAAGAGTTTGTGAACGGAGAACAAAAATATGGGCTTACCGGGATGAATTCCGCGAAATTAACCGGGCATTAACACAAGCGGCCCTATTGAGGATAGGGCAGATGCCCTGAAGTTCGTTGGCCGGGTCACGCCGACTGGTTTACCGTAGTGGCATGTCGATATCCCAATCCGGCCGGGCTCTGCTGGTCGCTTCCCTCTTTCTGACCGGCGGACTCCCCCGCAGCGAAGCGCAGGCGCTGAAGCTGATTCCCATCCCGCGCGAGATCACCGCGGGAACGGCGCAGTCCCTGTCTGGCGGCGTGCAGATCAACTGCGCAGCGCCGTGTGCGGCCGAAGACCGTTTCGCCATCGACGACCTGAAGACCTGGCTCGCTGGACTCGGCGTCCCGGTGAACACGACCTCGCCGGTGAACATTCTGGTCGCTCGATACGGAACCCCGCTGGCGCACTCCATCTACGCCGACGCGATGCCCCAGGGCACTCCCGCAACTGCCGAGATGCCCGAGGAGATGAAGCCCGAAGGCTACGCCATCATTCCCGACGGCAAGGGACTGGCGCTGACGGCAGCGAGCGATGCCGGCATGTTCTATGCGCTGCAAACCGTGAAGCAGCTTGTGACCGGATATGGCGCCAATGCGATGCTGCATACGGCTAAGATCCGCGACTGGCCGGCGATGAAGTATCGCGGACTGGACGACGATCTTTCCCGCGGCCCGGTAACGACGCTTGAGTTCGAGAAGAAACTGATTCGGACGATCGCGGCCTACAAGATCAACCTGTATTCGCCGTACTTCGAACACACGGCGGCCTATGTGTCGAATCCCCTGATCGCTCCGCCCGGCGGTGCAATCAGCGCGGCAGATGCAGAGGCCCTGGTGGCCTACGCGCGCCCCTACCATGTGACCATCGTGCCCGAGCAGGAAGCTTTCGGACACCTGCGCAACGCGTTGACCTGGGAACAATATCAGGCGCTGGCGGAGACGCCGCATGGTGCGGTGCTGGCACCGGGCCAGGCTGGATCGATCGCACTGATCAAGCAGGAGTTTACCGAATTGGCGGCGGAGTATCCGGGTCCATTTCTGCATATCGGCGCGGACGAGACGGCGGACCTGGGTGTCGGCCAGACCAAAGCGGACGTCGACGCGCGTGGACTGGGGGCCGTGTATCTGGACTTCATGCAACAGGTCGTAACCGCGCTGCAACCGCTTCACCGAAAGCTGCTCTTCTGGGGAGACATCGCACAGGATGCGCCGGCGCTGCTAAAGGCGATGCCGCAGAGCTTCAAGGACTCGACGATTGCGCTTGCCTGGGTTTACAGCCCGGAGCCGAAGGGCTACGCCAGATTCCTGACACCGTTTACGAATGCGGGATTTGAGACATGGGTCTCGCCTAGCGTCCACAATTACCGGGTCGTATATCCGGATAACAATCTCACGCTCCTGAACATTCAGGAGTTCACCCGCGACGGCCAGCGGATGGGATCGACGGGGCAGTTGAATACGATCTGGAACGACGATGGCGAAGGTCTCATCAACCAGGATTGGTATGGAATTCTGTTCGGCGCGGCAGCAGCCTGGCAATCGGGCGAGTCGTCGATCGATGCGTTCCAGCAGAGCTACGGCGAGGTGTTTCACGGCGATATGTCGGGCGCCTTGGACCAGGCACACAAAGAATTGATGGCAGCGCACGCCGTACTGAAGGACCAGGCCAAGGTCGGCGATGCAACTAACAATATCTTCTGGATTGACCCCTGGTCGAAAGATGGGCAGAAGGTCGCTGCGCAAGTGCGGCCGTATACCCACGATCTGCGGATGCACGCGGAGGCTGCGCTTACCCTGATTGCGCGGGCGCGGGCTGTTGCGGGGCCGAATCCGGCAGGCGCTTCGACGGGGCCGGCGACGGTGTCGACGATGTACGACGCGGCCGAGTATGGCGCGGCGACGAGCGGGCTGCGCGAACCGGATGCGATCGATGCGATGGAGCTGGGAGCGCGACGAATGGATTTCATCGGCTTGAAATTCCAGCTTTCGGACGAGATGGCCGCCGCGTACGCGCGAGCAATTGTTGCCTCCACAAGTACGGACCGGAAGACGCGGGGCAGCGTCAATCGCGAACTCGGCGACCTGAACGGAGTCAACGGGCGTATTCAGGATCTGCGCAGCGGATATACGTTGCTGCGCGATCTGTATGAGTCCGCATGGCTGCGGTCCAACCGGCCATACTGGCTGCGAAACGTCCTGGAGCAGTACGATTACACGACCCAGATATGGCTGGCACGCGCGGACAAGGTCCACAGCGTCCAGCGGCAATGGGGTGACACGAAGACGCTGCCGGCGGCGGATGAGTTGGGCATTCCTTCGGTGCCTCCGATTCCTCCGACTTCAGCTCCCACTCCAGTTCTGACTCCGACTCCGGCTGTACTACCGGCAACGCCTGTGACGACACAATGATTACTTTTCTTGAGGCGCGGCGGCTGGTGACGGCCGATGGGATGGTCGAGTATCCGCGAATTGCCATCGCAGACGATGGGACGATTGCGGCGATCGATGCGGGCGGGCCGAATTCGAATGAGGCGACGCTGACAGCCGCATTTTTCGACATCCATGTGCACGGCGCCGCAGGCCACGATGCGATGGAGGGCACTCCGAAGGCGCTTGGTCGAATCGGGCAGTTTCTTGCCGGCACAGGGGTCGCGCACTTTCTTGCAACGACTGTGACGGCTCCGGTCGATCGCACGATGCGCGCACTGGAAGGGATCGCGAACGCCATTGCGGCAGCGGAGAGTGATACCACGATTCCTACGGCGCGCCCCATAGGAATTCACCTGGAAGGGCCATTCATCTCGCATGCGAAGCGCGGCGTGCATCCACCTTCGGATATTCAGTCGCCTTCGATCCCGCTGTTCGATAGGATGCGGCAGGCAGCACGCGGCCACATCCGGCTGATCACCATTGCGCCGGAAACCCCGGGCGCGTTGGATCTGATCGAATATGCGACTGAAGCAGGAATCCATGTAAGCCTCGGGCACTCGGATGCGACGGCAGCGCAGACGCGAGTGGCGATCGAGGCCGGAGCATCCAGCGCTACACATACGTTCAACGCGATGCGGCGGCTGGACCATCGCGAGCCGGGCATTGCGGGAGTGGTGCTTGACGCGCAGGATTTATATGCGGAATTGATCTGCGACGGCATCCATGTGGCGCCGGAGTTGGTGCGTATGTGGCTGCGGTCCAAGGGTGAAGAGCGGGCGATTCTGGTGACGGACGGGATTTCCGCAACGGGTATGCCCGACGGCAAGTACCTGCTTGGCGAGCTCGAGGTCACCGTAGCGGACGGCCGGTGTCTGCTGACAAGCGATCTGCAGGCCGGGACCGAAACGCTGGCAGGCTCGGTGCTGACCATGGATCGCGCGGTGGCGAATGTGCAGCGATTTACGGGCTCGAGCCTGGCAGCCGCGGTGCGTCTGGCAAGCCGCAACCCCGCGCGAATGCTTGGGCTCGACCATGTGGGCGAGATTGCAGTAGGACAGCCGGCGAACTTCAACGTGTTCTCCGCGGAGGGCGCTTTGCAACAGACGATCCTGCGCGGGCGGCCCGTTGCAAGACGAAGCGGGCCGAGCTAGAAGCCGGGCGATCTGGAAGCGGGCTGAACTTTCAGAGTCGTCCTTCCGCTTTACTGAACTTGCGATTTTGTTAACAAAATCGCGGTGAAGCGCGGCCCAAAGCCAGACCTACTCAAAGTGGAGGGGGCTGGAAAGATGCCGTGAAGAAGTCTCTTGCCAAGAAAAAACCTGCTGCGGGTTGGCCTAAATAGCGATAGCATGGCGACATGAAAAAGTTCTTGCTGGCTCTGCGTATGGCTGTTGAAGGAATTCTCGGCTTTCTCGTTTTGCTTACCGTTCCGGTTTCATTGCTTAGGGTGTTGGCTGCGCGGTCACAGGAAAGCATTGCCTATCTGTTGGGATCGTTGGTTGGAATGATCCTTATGCTGGTCCTCGGCATCTGGCTACTCAAAGATGCGGGGCGTGTCTTTGGCCGACTCAAATCCTCGCCCCCATCCCGCCTTGCGTAAAGTGCATACTTCCGTTTTGTTTTTAGATCCGCGGGAATCATTCACGTTACAAATGAATTGGGAAGTTCGGAGGTACAGAGGGAATGGCAAAGCTGGGCTTTTTGGGTTTGGGGATCATGGGCGCCCCGATGGCGCGCAATCTGATGCGCGCGGGACATAGTGTGGCACTGTGGTCACACTCGGCAGGAAAGGCGGAACAGTTGGCCAAGGAGGGCGCCACGGCCTGTGCCACGCCGGCTGACGTTGCCCGGCAGAGCGAGTGCGTCTTCCTCTGCGTGGGAAACACAAAGATGTCTGCCGACGTGATCCTCGGGCCTCAGGGACTGGCGTCGGGGCGCTCCGGGCCGCTGACCATCGTGGATTGCAGCACCATCTCTCCTTCCGAAAGCCAGCGGATGTCGGCGGAGTTGGCAAAACAGAACATCGACTTCCTGGACGCGCCTTGTTCCGGATCGAAGGCCGGTGCGGAGGGTGCCTCGCTGACCTTCATGGTGGGCGGCGACGAAGCGGTCTTCGAGCGGCTGCGGCCATACTTTGATGCGATGGGCAAGCAGTTGTACTACTGCGGCGCTTCCGGAATGGGGCTGCAGGCGAAGCTTTCGCAAAATATGATCCTCGGCAATCTGCTGCAGGCATTCAACGAAGCCTTCGTGCTGAGCACAAAGGCGGGAGTGCCGCCCCGGCTGATGCTGGACATCATCAACAACAGCGCCGCGCGATCTGGCCTTGTGGCTCTAAAAGCCCCGCTGATCTTCGAGCGGAACTTCGCGCCAAACTTCTCGGTGAAATGGCTCGAGAAGGATATGGACCTGATGTTGCAATCAGCCGCGGAGAACAATGTTCCGGCTCCGCTGACGGCGCTTTCGCAGCAGATGTTGCGTGCTGCGATTGCCCAGGGCTATGGAGACGACGACATCGGCGGTTCGATTCGTGTATTGGAGAAGTTGGCCGGCTGCGAGGTCATCGCAGAACCCGCAGCAGACTGACTCATTGAGCCCATTGCCTTGCAGCGGCCGACATTCCGGTCCGCTCGATACGAGAGTGACAACAATGACAAACAAACGCGAGATGAAATTACTTGCCGCAGTCCTGGCGACTGCCGGTGTGTTGTGCGCGCAGGAAACGCGCAGGACGATCAAGAATCCCTCGCCAGATCCGAAGGATGACAGCAAGCCAAACAGCAGCTCCGTTCCTGACGCATACGCGTTGACCGGACACTTCAACCGCATCGTCGTGATCCGTTTGAAGAACAAGGCGAATCTGCTCGCGGGCATCACCAAGGTAGTGCAGGAACAGCACATCCAGAATGGCGTTTTCCTTTCCGGCATCGGATCTTTGCGCGGCTATGAGGTTCACTCGGTCACCAATCGCGACCTTCCTACGGAAGACACGTTCGTAAAAAATCCGACACAGGCGGCGGACCTGGTCAGCGTGAACGGCTACGTGATCAACGGCCGGATTCATGCGCACATGACGCTGGCAACGCCCGACAAGGTGATTGCCGGCCACATGGAAGCCGGCAACGAGGTCTATACCTACGCGATCGTCACCATCGGCGTAATGAACGACACGAACCTCGACAAGATCGACGACAAGACCTACCGCTAAGGAGCAAATCCGGGCGATGCCTGGGTGAAGCGTGCGAGGCTCGATGGCGGAAGGTTCCAAGATCGCGACGAGAATGTCGGGCCGGCAGTGGACGATCGTCGCCCTGCTGGTAGTCTCGGTCATCGTTAACTACGTCGATCGCAGCAATCTTTCACTTGCCGTTCCGCTGATCCAAAAACAATTTGCGTTGTCGCCGCTGCAGATCGGTTCGCTGTTGTCGGCCTTCTTCTGGACGTACGCGTTCATGCAGATTTCGGGCGTCGCGGGTTGGCTCTCGGATCGATTGCCCGTGGGATGGGTGATGGTCGGCGGCTATCTTCTGTGGTCGAGCGCCACAGTCGTCACGGGCCTCGTCTCAAGTTTCTCCGCGCTCTATATGGCACGGCTGCTGCTCGGAGTTGGCGAATCCGTGGCCTATCCGTGCTACTCGCGTGTCTTTGCCGAGCTTCCGCAAGAGCATCGAGGACGGGCAAACGCGTTGATCGACGCGGGCACCAAACTTGGGCCATCCATCGGAGCACTCGTCGGAGGCCTGCTGCTCGTGCACTTCGGATGGAGGGTGCTCTTCATCGTGCTTGGGCTGGGAGGTCTGCTGTGGCTTCTGCCATGGATCAAGGTGATGCCCCGCATCGAGCGCAGAGTTGAGGAGAGTAGCGCAGCAGCGCTTCCATCGATTCTAAAGTTGCTGAAGATCAAGGCTGCGTGGGGGTCATTTCTCGGCCACTTCTGCGGAAACTATTTCTTCTACTTCCTGCTGGCATGGCTTCCGAACTACCTCGCGGGAGAGGAGAATATGTCGATCGGGTCCATGTCGAGGCTGACCTCCGCGCTGTTCTTCCTCATCGCAGCTTCGACCTTGCTTACGGGATGGATTACCGATCGCCTGATTGCGGCGGGCGGCTCGCCAACGCGGGTTCGGCGGACTGCGGTAGTAGGCGGTCTGGGTGTCGCATCAAGCCTGCTTGCGCTCGTATTCGTTCATCGAAACCTATCGATGTCGATAGCGGTGATTGCCGTGGCATGCGTCGGATACGGCGTCTTCGCCTCGAATCATTGGGCCATCTGCCAGACTCTGGCCGGCGCGGCGATGGCCGGACGATGGAGCAGCGTGCAGAATGGGATCGCGAATCTCTCCGGAATTGCCGCTCCCTGGGTCGCCGGACTGATCCTGCAGATCAATGGAAATTCGCGACTGGCATTCGTCCTTACCGGCGGCGTAGCGCTCGTAGGTGCATTCTCGTGGGGACTGCTCGTGCAGCGCGTGGAACCGGTGCGGTGGGATGCATGAGCTTCCTCAGGCAGAAGTAATTCACGCGGGAACAGCTACCTCTTCAACGACGCGCGCGAACGTATATGGGCCGTCCGGGATCAGGACCACGCGCGCATTGTCTGGCAGGCCTTCGAGGAGACGCTCGACAGCCGCATTCACATCGGTGAAAGAGCGCCTTCCAAACGCACCCACATCTTCCGCTCGGGCGCCCGGAGTATAGAAAAACAACTCATTCGCGAGGCCAACCAGCGCAAGTTTCTCGAGCTGCCATTGGTCGGCAACGACTTCAGTATTGGCAATCTTGCGCAAGTAGTCTTCATTGCCTTCGAAGCTTCGCAGCATGCGAGCATACTCAGGCGAACCAATGCCTTCGGCGCACTCCGCGAGGATCAGAATTCTGCCACCCGGTTTGACGACATGCTGGGCAGCCGTGATCCCTTTCGCCATCTGATAGAACGTAAGATCCAGCGGATAGCCCGCCGCACTAGTGATCACTGCGTCGGCCAGCGCCGGCACAGGTGCAAGCGAAGTAGTCCGCAGAAAATCAACGCCCGCGGCGTGGGCCTGAACCGGGTTGCCGGCGAAGACTCCCGAAATCTCCCGCTCCTGCGTCAGAGTGACGTCGAGAATAAAGTCGTGGCGCGCCATGCGGGCGATCTCAAGCAGCTCGGCGTGCAAAGGGTTCTCGTCGATCGATCCCTCGGTCGCCATCGGCTCGCGCATGAAGCGCGGCGAATGGATGACCTTGATTGTTTCCTGTGCCGCCAGGCCCGGCGCGATTAACTTCCGGCCACCGGAGAAGCCAAGCATCAGATGCTGTTCGATGAAGCCGAGCGTAATGTGCAGGTCGGCTTCCATAAAGCGTCTATCGATGTAAACCGGCGTGCCGCGAGCCGTGGAACCCAGCGCCAGATGATCGCTGAATGCGCGGGCATCATGGTTCACCACGCGGTATCGCGCTGCAATCTCCGGCCCCAGAATCGTCCGAATCTCAGCCTCGGTCGCTCCGCGGTGCAGACCCGTAGCGATGAGGATGGTGACGCCTTCCTCGGGAATTCCCGCCGCATGCAGCCGTGCCAGCAGGGGCGGCAAGGTTACACGATTGGGAGCGGGCCGGGTAATGTCGCATACGGAGATTGCGGCCGTGCGCTTCCCTGCCGCGAGTTCAGCCAGCGAGACGCTCCCAATCGGACGATCCAGCGCGCGCTCTATCGCCGCCAGCGGATCCACAATAGGTCCGGCAGACCGGCTTTCGATAATGTCGTAATCTCGCCCATCGGGCAGGGACAGCACCAAACCCGTCTTGCCAAAAGCGAACGTAGTTTGCACTGAATCAACTCCAAAGGGGCTGACCGTCGCTTGCCCCGTCACCATTATAGAGATTCGGATTCATCCATTCTGACTGACTCACCCGTAACCCGTCATGGCTTTCGCTTGTGAACTCAGCCACGATCAATATAAGTTAGTCACTCGGGATATCGCGGAGCTTCGTGTGCATCCGAAGCATGACCCGCCCGGAGGTCTTGGGTATGAATGAAGTTTGGCCTCAGCCCTACACCCTCTTCGGCCGAGGCCTCGGGGTTTCCGCGCTGATCGCGATCATTCCGACGCTGCTGCTGCTGTATTTGCTGGCAGTCAGGCGCAAGGCATCGTGGATCGCGGCTCTCTCAGGATTGACCGCAACCCTTGTGCTGGCGAAATTCGCCTACGGCATGTCGTTCCGTCATACCGTCAGCAGCGCCGCGTATGGCGGCTGCTTTGGGATATTTCCGATCACATGGATCGTCTTCTGGGCCTTGATCCTGTACGAGATCACGGTCGCGACCGGCAAATTCGAGGTCATCAAAGACTCTATCGGCTCGATCACCTCCGACAAGCGGATGCAGGCCTTGTTGATCGCCTTCGCGTTCGGCGCCTTTATCGAAGGCTGCGCAGGCTTCGGAACTCCCGTCGCCGTCGCCGCGGCGATGATGGTCGGCCTCGGCTTTTCTTCGCTGTATGCCTCGTCGATCTGCCTGCTCGCAAACACGGCGCCGGTGGCGTTCGGGTCCATCGGCATTCCGGTCATCACGCTGGCCGGCATTACGGGACTGCCGCTCGAACGAGTAGGTGGCGTCGCCGGTCTCAGCGGCGTTGCCGGCCGCCTCACCGCGCCGATGTCATTCATCCTGCCGGCCTATCTGATCCTGGTCACCAGCGGTCTCCCGGCGATGCTCGAAGTCTGGCCGGCGGTGTTGACCTGCGGAGGCATATTCGCTCTCATTCAATTCTTCGTCTCGAACTACATTGGCCCGCAGCTCACGGACATCCTGAGCTCGATCGGCGCCATGGGAGCGCTGGTTCTGTTATTGCGCTTCTGGGAGCCGCGTCACACCGACGCGCACGACCGCGACGTCGACGAATCCATGAAGGCCGCGTCGGATGAATTGCCGCTGCGCGAACATGATGTGCGATCGGGCCCGCACTATACGACGCGGCAGATTTGGCTGGCCTGGATGCCTTATGGCCTGTTGGTCATTTTTGTGCTGGCCTGGGGATATCCGCCGTTTGCCGCGATCCTCAATCGAGCTTCTATCTCGTTTCCCTGGCCCGGTCTTCACAACATCATTCTGCGCATGCCCCCGGTCGTTCGAAGCCCCGCGAAGTATGCGGCGATGTTCAACTTCAACTGGATGTCCGCCTCAGGCACGTCCTGCATGTGCGCCTCGCTGCTGGCGGCCCTCTTCTCCGGCATGCGGCCCCGCGCGCTCGGCAAGATCATCCTCTCCGTCGCTTACAAGCTCATCCGGCCAACCATTACCGTGGCTTCGATGCTCGCCATGGCGTTCGTAATGAACTATAGCGGCGCGACAGGGACGCTGGGGCTCGCCTTCTCGGCAACCGGGAGAGCCTTTCCCTTCTTCAGCCCCCTCATGGGATGGCTCGGCGTGTTCCTGACCGGGTCCGACACCTCATCCAACGCGCTTTTTGGCAACCTCCAGGTGGTCAGCGCAGGCAGGCTCGGGTTCGATCCGGTCCTGATCGCGGCTGCCAACTCCGTCGGCGGCGTGATGGGCAAGATGATCAGCCTGCAGACAATCGCGGTGGCGGCTGCTGCAACCGGAATGTCCGTCGCGGACCAGTCGAAGTTATTTCGCTTCACCCTGCGTCACAGCATCTTTCTGGCATGTCTCGTCGGGGTGGAAGTCATGCTCTATGCCTACGTCTTCCACCCGCGCTGACCTCTGCCCGCTGAAAGCTGACAGCTGAATCACAAAACAAGCCGCCAACGCCCGTGCAATCAGGTGCGCCTTTGAAATCCACGGCCAACGACCGTACTATCATCACGTATGCTCGATGCCGCCATCCTCGAAGCCCTACGCAGCGCGGTCGATGCGGGCAACACGCCAGGCCAGCCCACAGGCCTCATCACCGAGCAGAATCAACTCCAGACTTACGAGTGCGATGGCCTTACAAACTTCCGCACCATACCCAGTGCCGTCGTCCTTCCCCGAAGCGCCGGGCAGGTTCAAGCTATCGTCCGAGTCTGTGCGCAGCATCAAATTCCCTTCGTCGCGCGCGGATCGGGAACCGGGCTCAGCGGTGGCGCGCTACCCGCCGAGGGCGGAATCGTAATCAGCTTTGCCCGCATGAACCGCATCCTCGAGATCGACATCCCCAATCAGCGGGTGGTCGTCGAGCCGGGCGTGATCAACTCCCACGTCACGGATGCGGTCGCCGCATACGGCTATTTCTATGCGCCCGATCCATCCTCACAAAGTGTATGCACCATCGGCGGCAACGTGGCGGAGAACGCCGGCGGCGCTCACTGCCTGAAGTACGGCTTCACCACAACGCACGTCCTCGGCATGGATGTTGTGCTGCCGAGTGGCGAGCTGGTCACCTTTGGCTCCGCCGCGCCCGACACCCCGGGCTACGACCTCACCGGCGTCTTCGTTGGATCGGAAGGCACACTCGGCGTCGCAACCAGGATCATCCTGCGCATCGTCAAACGCCCGGAGACTGTACAAGTCCTGCTGGCCGCATTCGATTCGATCCCCGCCGCCGCCCAGGCGGTCTCGGACATCATCGCCGCCGGAATGCTGCCCGCAGCGCTGGAGATGATGGACCGCCTCTCCGCGAAGGCCTCCGAAGCCGCCGTCCATCCAAACTATCCCGTCTGCGAGGCGCTGCTCCTCGTCGAACTCGATGGCCCCGAAGCTGAGGTAGCCGCGCAGATGGCCGAGGTCACCGCGCTATGCAAGCAGAATGGCGCGTGGGAGATTCGATTGGCGCAAACCGCCGCCGAGCGAGCGCTGATCTGGAAGGGACGCAAGGCCGCCTTTGCCGCCATGGGGCGCATCTCGCCGAACTACATCGTCCAAGACGGCGTGATCCCCCGCACCGCTCTGCCCCAGGTGCTGGAAGCGGTCGGCAAGATGGCAGCGGAGGTCCAACTGCGCGTCGCCAACGTCTTTCATGCGGGCGATGGCAACCTGCATCCCATGGTGCTCTACGACCAGTCGATTCCCGGCCAGGAAGAGATCGCGCTCGACCTCTCATACCGCATCCTCCATCTCTGCGTGGATCACGGCGGCTCCATCACCGGCGAGCATGGCGTAGGCAAGGAGAAGCAGCAGGCGATGGGCTACATGTTCTCCGAGCCCGACCTCGAAACGATGCAGCTCGTCCGCCACGCCTTCGATCCGCACAATCTCGCAAACCCGGACAAGCTCTTCCCCCGGCCGCGCCTCTGCGGCGAAAAGCCCGGCCCCTACACTCCGCACCCACTGGAATCCGCCGGCATCGCCGAATTCTTCTAGCCTCAAACGTCGTCATTCTGAGCGAAGCTCAGAATCTCTGTCGTTGGCTTACAGCCTCATGGCAGAATCTCGTGATCGTCTTTGCAACGCAGGAACGAAGTCAGGCAGTGCAACTGAAAGTTTAGCGACTTTGAGAGCTGGACCGGCGTGGCTCGTTCGTCTAGGTTGATGAATCGTTCATAGCAACAGGTAAAGCCGGTGTAGTTTCCCTTCTCGTCCAAGCCGGCTGTATTTTGAGAGTATTCGGAGTAGCCCTTGAAGCCTGCTGGCACGGGGCCCCACGGGCTTCTGGGTAGTGCACCAAACCGCGTTGAAAGGATGGAGACGGACGCGGCGGTCGGATGAATATAACCGGGTTGGTCCTGCTGCATTTCACCGATATGGATCTCCGCGAGAAAGCCATCAACAAACTCAAGGTTCATAGCGAATCGGGTCCAAGGAAGTGTAAAGCGGAATGGAAGAAATCTTAGGTGGTAGGCGAGAGAACTAGTCCAGTCGGTAACGTTGTAGAACTGATAAAAAATTTCGCGAACAACGATCCCATTGCGTCGCTGCTCCGACGTCTCCTCATAGCGGAAGAATGGCTTGAGTACTGCTCGCGCTTGGGACTCGGTAGTAACGCCTGGACGAAGTCCGCGCACCGTAGCGAGGAGTTTGTACGCCTGCCAGCGACGGTAATGGCTCACGACCGACTCACTTGCGAGAGGGATCGCGAGGAGGATCGCTAAACTGAGGCCAATGGCGGTCACTGCTTTCCGCATGCTGACTCCGTATCTCTTCGCGCCGGTTTTCTTGACGACCCCAATTTATCAGCATGTTGCTGTCCCCGCGGCGCAAATCATTCGGGATAAAACATTGGCGATCCCCTAGTTTTCGGAGTGGCAGCGGGCTTCAGCCCGCGGTAGGGTGGCACATAAATTGTTGGGCTTTAGCCCAGGGGCGTTCCTTCCGTGTGCCGCACTAGGCGGATGGCCGACTCACAAATCTGGGTGCCCCATCCATGACAGTCCCATGGTCATGGATGGGGTCCGACAATGGGATTTCACCCAAAACTCCCCGAATCGCTTGACAGACCCATTACAATTAAAAGAGGAGATAATTCAGGAGCGCGGCAAACTGCCTGGCCTTGACCTCTCAGAACCACGACGCTAAACTCCGCGCAAGTATCACATTCCAGATATTTTATTAATTAACCCTAATGGAATCTAGATTTTGCGATCTGAGTGTCGAGCTAAGTGGTTTGAATGGAAGATTTTGCAAATTTGATATGGGGAGGGGGGTAGCTTTTCACAACCAAAACAGCCAATGACGCCAGCCGCCAAACTCGAAGAACTCCTCAGCCCCGGCCAAATCTCCGAGCACGACGGCAAGCCTATCCTCTCTCCCCAAACAACGGAGGAGATCGCCTCCATCGCCCGCTACGCCAACCAGCACAACCTCGCCATCGAGATCACCGGCGCCGGCACCAAGCGCTCCTGGGGCAATCCCGTCACCGCAGGCATCCTCCTCGACACCACGCACGTCACCGGCGTCGTCAGCCACAGTTGGCAAGACCTCACCGCGACAGTAGCAGCGGGCACAACGTGGTCCGCAATGCAGCGCGTCCTCGCCCAACACAACCAGCAGGTCGCCCTCGATCCCCTCTGGCCCGAAACCGCAACCGTCGGCGGCATCATCGCCACCAACGACTCCGGCGCTCTGCGCCTGAAGTACGGCAGCCTGCGCGATCTCATCATCGGCATGACCATCGTGCTCGCCGACGGCACCATCGCCAAATCCGGCGGCAAAGTCGTCAAGAACGTCGCCGGCTACGACCTCCACAAACTCATGACCGGAGCCTTCGGCACACTCGGTATCATCACCGAAGTTACGTTCCGGCTTCACCCCGTCCCGCAACACACGCGAACGTGGACGATCTCATCGCCGTCTGTAGATGACACTGCTAAATTGATGCTCAAAGTTCTGGATTCGCACCTGAGCGTACAAGCCATGCAATTCCGGGCAAGCGCCGAGGGGTATGCCTTGGACGTCGAACTCGCTTCCCTTCCAGAGGTATTAGCGGAACAAATCAAGACACTAGAGCAATTCGCTCGGAACGCAGGCATAACCGGCGCCTCCCGCAGTCCATCTGCCCCAAGTATTTTCGCGGCGCGTGAGGAACTATTCTCTCACCCAGCGAGAGTAGTCATCAAAGCAACCATGTTGCCCGACGGAATCGCAAACATCTGCGCCGATGTGGTTCGACTAGTCGGGTCGGCAGTCACGCAGTCCAGTGGAATCATGTTCGCGCGATTCACGGGGGAAGCCGCAGCAGCGGCGCTGCCCAGTCTATACGCCTACGTAGATGCCGCGGGCGGTGAAATCACCATCTTGCGTGGCCCGAAATATCCGCTCCCTGAGTGGGCGATTCCGCCTTGGGGGCCCGATAAAGCCCCGCCTTTGATGCGCGAGATCAAACATCGCTTCGACCCAAACCGCATTCTCAACCCAGGCCGATTCCTCGGAGGCATCTAACTCATGCAGCCTCTCGTAGCCATCGACCCGCAGAAGCCATCCAACTTCGACGCGCATCACGCGCCCGACAAGGCGTTGCTCGCAGACTGTGTGCATTGCGGATTCTGCCTACCCGCATGTCCCACCTACGTCCTCTGGGGAGAAGAGATGGACTCGCCGCGCGGACGCATTTACATGATGCTGAAAGCTGGCGAAGGAAACGCTCCTCTCGATCAGAACTTCCGCCGCCACATGGACAACTGCCTCGGCTGCATGGCCTGCATGACCGCGTGTCCTTCCGGCGTTCAGTACGACAAGCTCATCGAAGATACGCGCGCGCAGGTGGACCGCAACATCCCTCGCGCCACGGGCGACTCCCTCTTTCGTCGCATGCTGTTTGCAACATTTCCGCACCCCGCGCGCTTGCGAGCACTCGCCGCGCCGCTGTTTCTATATCAGCGTTCCGGATTGCAGGCTCTGGTTCGCAAGTCCGGTTTGCTCAAACTGCTCCCGGAACGCCTTCGCGCGATGGAGGCGCTACTCCCTATCGTGCCCGCAAACTTCACCTGGAAGATGCCCGCACGCACCGCCGCATCTACCGCCCCGCGCCGCCGGGTTGGCATGCTCGCTGGCTGCGTTCAGCAGGTCTTCTTCTCGCACGTAAATGCAGCAACAGCGCGCGTCCTTGCAGCCGAAGGTTGCGAAGTCATCACGCCGGAGAATCAGCCCTGCTGCGGAGCCCTGATGGTCCATTCCGGTCTCGAAGATCAGGCCACCGCAATGGCGTGCAAAATAATCGCCATCTTCGAACAGGCAAACGTCGACACCATCGCGATCAACGCCGCAGGCTGCGGCTCGACGATGAAGGAATACGGCTACCTGCTTCGCGACGATCCACAATGGGCCGACCGTGCGCGTGCCTTCTCCGCAAAATGCAAAGACATCACCGAAATCCTTTGTGACCTTGCCCCAATCGCACCACGCAATCCCCTGCCCTTGCGCATTGCGTATCATGATGCCTGCCATCTCCGCCATGCGCAGGGAATCTATCAGGAGCCGCGCCAGTTGCTTGCCGGCATCCCCGGCCTCGAAGGGCTCCGCCGGCGTCTACAACCTGCTGCAGCCCGAACCCGCGCAACAGCTCGGCGACCGCAAAGTCTCACATCTGCTGGCGACCAAGTCCGCAGCCGTCGTCTCCGCGAATCCTGGCTGTCTGCTTCAACTCATGAGCGGCCTGCGCCGCCGCCGCGAAAAGGAACTTCCGGCACTCCACATGATTGAACTGCTGGACGCGTCGATTCGCGGCGTGTCGGCGGAAGAACTTCTCCGCGGACAGAAGACGCCCTGACAGTTTGGCGCATCGTCCCATCGCTCAAGTACCATAGCGCGCATGAGCCCATCCCCTCTTACGCGCCGCGAGTTTCTTCAGTCCACTGCAGTCGCCGGCACCGGCGCCGCAATTGCGCACGTCACGCCGAACTTGCTCGGCCAGATCATTCCATCCACAGGCCGCGAAGTTGCTCCCGCCTGGGCGTCCAAACCCATGCGTTGGGCGCAACTCACACTGGTCGAGGACGATCCAGCCCACTTCGACCCCGCCTTCTGGCTCGACTACTTCAAGCGCACGCGCTCCGACGGCGTCTGTCTCAGCGGCGGAGGCTGCGTCGCTTACTATCCCACCGAGATTCCGTTTCATCACCGCAGCGCCTGGCTCAACAATCGCGATGTGCTCGGCGAACTCGTCTCCGGCTGCCGCAAACTTGGCATGTCGGTGCTCATCCGCACCGATCCGCACGCAACCTATGACGACGCCAAGGCCGCGCACCCAGACTGGATCGCGGTAGACGCCCAGGGAAATCCACGCCGTCACTGGTCCTCGCCGGAGATGTGGGTCACCTGCGCACTCGGCCCGTACAACTTCGAGTTCATGACTGCGGTGCATAAAGAGATCATGACCCGCTATCGCGCGGACGGCATCTTCATGAACCGCTGGGACGGCTCCGGCGATTGCTACTGCCAGCACTGCCGCGAAAACTTCAAGTCCGCCACCGGCTTCGATCTACCTCATACAACGAATGCCCAGGACCCCGCGAAGCGTGCCTTCTTCGAATGGCGGCGCCAGCGTCTGGTCGACGTCATCGATCTGTGGAACCGCGAGATTCGCGCCATCAACCCCGAATCCAGCATCGTCCCGAATAACGGGAGCGGCGCATCAAGCCCACTCAACGCCATCGAGATCAGCCGCCGCGCACCCATGCTCGCCGCCGATCGCCAGGCGCGCCACGGTCTCGCCGCGCCATGGCTCGTCGGCAAGTCCGCCAAGGAATACCGCGCCACCATGGGCGACAAGCCCATCATCGGCCTCTTTGGCATCGGCCTCGAAGAACAGTACCGCTGGAAAGACAGCGTCACCAGTAACGCCGAGATCCGCATCTGGGCGCTCGACGCCATCGCCAATGGCATGCGGCCATGGTTCACTAAATTCTCAGCCACGCTTCACGATGAGCGCTGGCTCAAAGCGATCGACGATATCTATCTCTGGACAGAAAAGAATCAGCAGTACCTCGCCGGCCGGCGCCCGCTCGCCCGTGTAGGACTCGTCTACTCACAACAGACTGCGTGGTACTGCCCCGCCGCAAAGGCTGAAGACTACGCGCTCGGCTGGTACCAGGCTCTGGTCGAATCGCGCATCCCGTTTGAAATGGTGCACGACCGCTTGCTCGACCTGGAACATCTTGCCCCTTACAAAACTCTCATCCTCCCCAACCTCGCCGCGCTCAGCGACGCGCAGTGCGATCAACTCCGCGCCTTCGCCGGCAATGGCGGCAGCATCGTCGCTACCCACGAAACCAGCCTCTTCGATGAGTGGGGCGTGCGCCGCAAGAACTTCGCGCTCGCCGACCTCTTCGGCGTCGATTGGGCAGGCAAAGCGCAGAGCCCGATGATGAACTCCTATATCCGGCTGGAACACGAAGCGCTGCCACACCACGCTCTCTTCAGCGGCCTCGAAG
>WNGR01002933.1_pt1 | contig 18995 bp, 19 predicted proteins | sample 5407581 | NCBI WGS metagenome assembly WNGR01 (sample SAMN13153383, study PRJNA577476) | soil metagenome | isolation source: 80 cm soil or saprolite under Garry oak tree replicate 2 | place: USA:California | collected 2016-06-15 | reverse complement strand
TGGAGAACGCGTCGCTCCTGCCGTGGCTCACGATGACGGCGTTCCTCCACTCCGTGATGATCCAGGAGAAGCGGGGGATGCTGAAGAAGTGGAACCTGGCGCTCATCATCGGGTCGTGGCTGCTGTCGATTTTCGGGACCTTCATCACGCGCTCCGGGGTGGTCTCGAGCGTGCACTCGTTCACCCAATCGAACGTCGGCTACTTCTTCCTGTTCTTCCTGCTCGTGGCGGGAACTGCGAGCTTCACCCTGTACGCGACCCGGCTGCCGCTGCTCACCGCCGAGGCGCGGCTCGAGTCGATGGTGAGCCGCGAGGCGAGCTTCCTGTTCAATAACCTGCTGTTCGTGGGGATCGCGTTCTCGGTATTATGGGGCACGCTGTTCCCGATCCTGTCGGAGCTGGTGCAGGGGACCAAGGTGACCGTGGGGCCGCCGTTCTTCAACCAGGTGAACATCCCACTTGGCCTGGCGCTGCTCGGGCTCACTGGCATCGGCCCCCTCATCGCGTGGCGCCGCGCGTCGCTGCCGAACCTGCAGCGCCAGTTCGCCGTCCCGGCGACGGCGGGCGTCTTCACGGTCCTCGTCCTGCTCGTCGCGGGGATGCGCGACGGCTACGCCCTCGTCGCGATCGGGCTCGGCGGCTTCGTGGCCGCCACGATCGCGCAGGAGTTCGCGCGCGGCACCAGCGCGCGCCACCGCCAGTACGGCGAGCCGTACCTCCTGGCGTTGGGCCGCCTCATCGCGCGCAACCGGCGGCGCTACGGCGGCTACGTCGTGCACACCGGCATCGTGATGCTGTTCGTTGCCTTCAGCGGGATGGCGTTCAAGACCGAGACCGAGGCGACGCTCCGGCCCGGCGAGTCGGTATCGCTGCGCAGTCCCTACGGCTCCACCTACACCTTCACCCACCTCGGCATCTCGCAGTACGACGCGCTGAACCGCCTCGTCACCGCGGCGGCGGTAGAAGTACGCCGCGACGGCAAGCGGATCGGGATGCTGAACCCCGAGAAGCGCCAGCACGTGGACTCGTTCGGCCGCCCGACGTTCCAGCCCTCCACCGAGCCCAGCATCATGAGCCTGTTGCGCGAAGATCTCTACGGCGTGCTGGGCGGCGTGGTCAACGGCACCGAAGAGGCGGTGTTCCGCTTCACGATCAACCCACTCGTGTGGTGGGTGTGGTACGGCGGGATGATCGTCGCGCTCGGCGGCCTGGTCGTGATGTGGCCGGGAGGGGGGGGCTCCCCAGCCGCCAAACGGTCGCAAGCTGGATACTCGGTGCGGCTCGTGGGCGAGAAATGATGGAACATTGGAAGGTTGGAAAGGTGGAATGTGGCCGCCGGGAATTCCTGAAGCTCAGCGCCGCGGGTCTACTTTCCGTCCTTCCAACCTTCTCTCCTTCGACCGCCCAGTCTCCCGATTCCCTCCCCGGCACCGGTCCTTCCGGCCGCCTCTGGGATCCGTCCCGCGCGGGACGGCCGCTCCCCCCGGTGACGGCCCGGGACAACGACGCGGCAATTCAGGCGATCGAGAAACAGATCCACTGCACCTGCGGCTGCAACCTGGACGTCTACACGTGCCGCACGACGGACTTCACCTGCACGGTCAGCCCCGCAATGCACCGCGAGGTCTTGGCGCTCGCGGCGCAGGGAAAGACGGGGCCGGAGATCATCGACGCGTTCGTGCGCGAGCACGGCGTTGCGATCCTCATGGCGCCGCCCAAGCGCGGCTTCAATCTCGCGGGGTACTTCGTTCCCTCGCTGCTCATCCTCGTGGCCGGCGCCGTCCTCGCGCTCGTGCTGCGGCGCTGGTCGCGGGTCGCGGGCGCAGTCGTCGCGCCCGAGACGCCTGTTCCGGGCGTCGCCGCCTCACCGGAAGAGCTCGAGCGCCTGCGGCGCGAGCTCGACCGGCTCTCGCTCTGATCCTGCATGGCTGAGCTCATCGCGGGGATCCTGCTCGTCGCAGGGGCGCTCTATCTCGTCCTGAAGCCGGTCTTCCAGCCGCGGTTCGCAGAGGTGGGGAAGGGGGACGGAGGGAGCGTGGAAGGCGGCGAGGATCCCGACGATGATCTCTCGCCCGGCGCCGTGGCACTCCGGGCCCTCAAGGAGATCGAGTTCGACCGCGCCACCGGGAAGCTGTCCGACACGGATTACGACGCGCTCAAGGCCGAGTACACGGCGGCAGCGCTCGCCGCCCTGCGCGCCGAGGCCGGGACGCGGGTGGGCCCCGCTCCGGCAGCCCAGCGGGCACCCGCCGTCGCGGGGCCCACCCGCCTCCCGGCCTCGGCTCCCGTCTGCCCCACCCACGGCCCCCGTCCCGAGCCGGATGCGGTCTTCTGTTCCGAGTGTGGGCGGCGACTGGCGGCGGCGCCCGGCTTCTGCACTCGCTGCGGCACCGCGCTCGAGCGCGACGCGCGGTACTGTCACTCCTGCGGCGCGCGGGTCGCGGCCTGACCTCACCCCGTTAACATCGTTTCTCCCGGGGCGTCTGTACCGCTCGACAGGCAGTTCCGATCCCTGCTTGCGAGAGGAGACGCTCAGCCATGCGCAACACGTTCCGACTCACAGCGGCCGCCGGGCTCGCTGCGCTTGCGGTCGTCGCCTGCAACGACGGCGGTACGGCGCCGCTCTCCGACCAGGCCCAGGTGCTCGCGGCCGAGCAGGACCAGCTCGGCGCGATGGTCGACACCAGCTTCGGCACTGCGGGCGCGGCACGCTCGGCAGACCCGGCCGGGGCGACCGCCACGACCGCCGACACGGCGCCCACCTTCTGGGGCCGGCTCCGCGTGGTCCCCGGCGGCCCGCGGCCGGTCTACCATCGTGACGTGACGATTCAAGGCGACACCGCGAGGGTGGAGCACGACATCACCTTCGACGGCGTGTTCCTGGTGGATACGAGCGCCGACGGCATGTTCGACCCGACCGCGAAGCCGCTCACCGATCAGATGGCGCAGCACGCCGTGCTGGTGCGCGATCGGTCGTTGCCGCGCGGCTGGCGCGCGATCGAGCTGTCACCGCAGGATTGGACGGTGGTCGATCCCGGCCGCCGGACCGTCGTGGTCACCGACGTGCAGGTGTACCGCAACGACACGCTGCTCGTCGAGGTGACCGATCCGACCGCGCTACTCGACGTGACGAGCCGCATCCCGCGGTTCCACGTGGGCGACACGGTCAAGGTTGTGACCGCCGTGACGAACACGACCGGCGGCGGGTTCACGCCGCTCAGCTTCGTGTTCCTGCACGTGCGTCACGCGGACGCGCACGGCACCAGCTGGCGCCGGGTGCCGATGGTCGACAACGGCGACGGGACGTACCAGCGCTCATGGATCGCGCGCCGTACCGGTGTCGATCGGTTCGTCGTGGACGCGCTCGATGCCGCCACGCTGCTGCTCGGCACCGTGGACAACTACCGGGCGAATGAAGTGGGGGTCCCGTATCGCATCGAGTAGGCTGTAGGAACGCGGGGACGAGAGTGTCCCGAAGCGACTGCGTATTTTTGTCGCGGAGGGACACCCCCGTCCCGCGTTCGCGCCGCGCCCTTGATTTTCTCCACCGGTCTCTCTATCAGTGTGCGTCCTTCAACTGGGGAGCGGGGCGTGAGCAGGCTCACGGTACGGATTGCGATCGTGCTCGCCGGGTTGGCCGTCGTCGCGACCTCGGCCGAGGCGCAGCGGCGGATGCGGGGGGGGCGCGCGGTGCTGGTGGACCGCCCGTCCGTCGGCCCGCGGATCGGCTACGACTTCGACGCCGACCACCTGTTTCTCGGCGGCCAGTTCAACTTGCCGGTGGGGCGACGCTGGGCGCTCGTGCCCTCGGCCGAGTTCTATCCGGGCGCGACGGGCTCCCCGTATCGCGTGAACGCCGACCTCAAGTATCACCCGCCGACGGTGTACGGGTTTTTCTATCTAGGCGGTGGATTCGCCTACGTGCACGCGGCAGGCGAGGGCCACGGCGGCGGGAACGTGTTCGCGGGATGGGAAGGTCGCCGGGCGCGGCCGTTCAAGCCGTTCCTCGAGGGGAAGTTCGTCTTCTCCTATACGACCTCGTTCAACATCGAGGGGGGGATCAACTTCCCGCTGTAGCTAGAAGTCGAAGCTTTCCATCCGCTTGAGCCCCACCCAGAGCGGGACCGCCGTCGCCGCCGCGCACAGCAGGGCGGCGACGGCGAAGCACAGCACCATCCATCCGTTGACGACCACCGGCTGCCCCTCGTACACGGCGCGGACGTAGGTATACACGGCCTGCCACAGCACGAAGATCACCGCCGCGAGCAGCGCGATGGTCGCCATCATGAACACGAGGCCGCCGAACGACGTCGGGATCTGCGCCGCATTCTCGGTCTCGAACTGCGGGTACAGCGCCCCGAACCCCAGCGCCATCGCGGAGATCGCGAACGTGAGCCCGCAGATGGTGACGAGGCCTACCAGCATCATGAAGGGGCGCACCTGGAGCAGCACGTTGGTGACGCCGGTGAGGAGCAACGCCAGCGCCAGCAGCGGAATCGTCCCCACCCAGTACTTGGACCAGAGCAGCGCCCGCAGGTCGAGCGGGCTCGAGCGCAACAGCCACATGTGCCGGCCCTCGAGCGAGACGGCCGGGAAGATGAACCGTGCGGCGATCGAGGCGAGTACGAATCCCGCGAGCCCGAGGTTCAGGAAGGACACGAGCGTGACGTAGAAAAAGCTCACCTGCTCGCCGCGATGGAGCGGCAGCGCCTTGATGTTGAAGAGGTACACGATCACGAGCACCGCGAGCAGGATCAGCTGGCTCCACTGCGTCGTGTCGCGGAAGAAGAGCTTGATGTCCTTGAGCACGAACTCCCGCTTCGCCACCGGCAGGAACCCGAGCAGCGTGCTCACGGTCCGGCCCCACAGGCGGCCCCGCACGAACCGCTCGGCGCCCTCCTGCGCCTTCGTGAATCCCGGCGCGAACAGCTCCCGGTGCAGCATCGCCCCGAGCGTCACGGCCGCGGCGGCCGTCGTCCACAGCAGCACGAGGGGCAGGGGATCGAAGCCGCCGCGCAGGAAGCTCATGGTCGCGCGAGTCGCCCACTCGCTCGGCAGGAACGGGGACGTGGGCGTCCGCAGCACGGCGATGAAGTCGAGCAGGTTCTTGAACCCCTCGGGCGACGCGAGCCGCTCGGGGCGGATGATCCGGAGCAGCATGATCAGCCCGCCACCCGCGCCGAGCGCGATGATCGACAGCAGGTCGCGCGTCCGCCGTGCGGGAAAGATGTTCACGAGCACGAGCGTGAGCGCCGATCCCACCACGGCGGGCACCACCAGCATCGGGACGAGCGTGAGCACCGCGTACGGCGCGAACCACACCCCGCCGCGGTAGATCACGCCGTACGCGGCGAGGATCGGCACCGTCATCAGCGCCACCATCCAGGACGAGTGCATCAGCGTCTCCCCGAGCTTCGCGAGGTAGATCCGTAGCCAGTCGACCGGCGCCGAGACGAGGAGATCGAGGTCCTTCGCGAGGAAGAAGCTCGACAGCGCCGTGATCACGTTGGAGAGCACGAGGATGGCGATGAACGACAGCAGGACGAGGCCGAGCAGCTTGCCTGCCAGCAACGGGCCCAGCTCCTCCACGCCGCGAAAGTACTTGAGGATCCTGTAGAGCACGCCGAACACGCCGACCCAGAAGGCGAGTCCCACCACGATCAGCGTCAGCAGCTTGCCGCTGCCGCCGCGCGAGCGCTCCTCGCGGATTCGTTGCAGGGCCGTGCGCCACTTCGGCTCGATCACGCGCCACAGTGACGGCTGCTTCACGGAGTCGCCCCCCGCCCCCCAGGACCTCGGCCAGCTCCCGCACGTGCGCCCCGCCGGTGAGCTTCAGGAACAGCTCCTCGAGGCTGGCGTCGCCCGCGCGGTGCTGCCGCCGCAGATCGTTCACCGTCCCCTCCGCCACGATCCGGCCATGCTGGAGGATGGCGACGCGGTCGCACATCGCCTCGGCGACCTCCAGCGTGTGCGTGCTCATCAGCACGGTGCCGCCGCGCGTCACGAACTGGCGGAAGATGTCCTTCAGGAGGCGCGCCGCCTTGGGGTCGAGGCCCACCATCGGCTCGTCCACCACGATGTATTGCGGCCGGTGGATCAGCGCGCTCGAGATGATCAGCTTCTGGCGCATCCCGTGGCTGTAGGCCTCGACCAGCTCGTCCTTCCAGCTCGCCAGCTCGAAGACCTCGAGCAGCTCGGCGATGCGCCGCTCGATCGCCTCGCCCTCCTGCCCGTACAGACCCGCCACGAAGCGCAGGAACTCGGCGCCGGTCAGCTTGTCGTACACGAACGGGCGATCGGGGATGAAGCCGAGCTTGAGCTTGGCCGCGATCGCGTTGCGGTGCACGTCGTCGCCCCCGAGCAACACGCGCCCGTCGGTGGGGCGGAGGATGCCGGCGATCATCCGGAGCATCGTGGTCTTCCCGGCCCCGTTCGGCCCGAGGCAGCCGTACAGCAGGCCCTGCGGCACCTCCAGCGAGATGTCGTCCACCGCCACGAAGCTGCCGTAGTGTTTCGTGAGATTCTCGAGCCGGATCATGGCACCTCGAGCTTGAGACGCCCGATGAGGCGGACGAGCTCCGCCTGCCGGGCCAGGCCGCCCACGACGAGCCGCACATGGGCGGCGTCGGCGGGGAGCTGATCGAGCATCGGGTCCAACGCGACCCAGTCGCCCACGTACACTTCGGGCCAGGCGTGGTAATAAAAGTGGCCGCCGAGATGCACGAGCCCGGCCGCCGTGCGCGCGGGGAGCCCGGCCGCCCGCGCCAGGGCCACGTACAGCACGGTGTACTCGTTGCAATCCCCGCGCCGCGCGTCGAGCACCGCGAGGGCGCTGGGCGCGCCCGCCGCGACCTGGGGGTCGACGTGCCCGTGCACCCAGTCGAGCAGCAGCCGCGCCGCCCGGGCGGGGTCGCGCTCGCCGCCCAGCACGAGCCGCGCCAGCGCGTGGATGCGAGGATCGTCCCCCTGGATCAACGGCTCGGGCGCGAGGAACCGGGCCAGCGCCGTATCACGCGCCGGCAGCCGGTACCGGGCGGTGAGCTCGGCCGCTCCCTCGCGCTGCACCACGAGGGTGTCGCCGGCGAGGCGCTGCCGCCCGCTCGCGAGATCCGCTCCCCAGCGGGCGAGATCGACCCCCGTGAGCCGCACCCGCAGCCGGTCGGGGGTGCCTGCCTTCCCACCCCCGCGGAGCGGGGCGCGCGCGGCGAGGGCGGTCAGCGGGATCACGTCGCCCGGGCCGGGAGCGGCGCTCGCGCGGGCCACGCGCAGCGTGTCCCGCTTGCGGAAGTTCTGGTAGGCGATCTCGAACGCCGAGCGCTCCAGCGTGAAGCCCGCGGGGCTCTCGGCTCGCACCACGTGCCCCTGGGCGTCGATCCACGCCCGGCCGCGCACGCCGCCCGTCTCTTCTTCGATGCCGAACGCCCGCACCGTGTCGAAGTGCGCCGGCACCCAGGCCATCGCCGTCGAGTCGTAGGCCGCGCTGTCGGCGACGACGAAGGTGGACTCCGCGGCAACCTTCACGGTCACGGGGCGCTCGCTCAGGAGCAAGGGGTCGAACACCGAGATCGTGTCGGTGCGGCCGGGCTTGAGCTCGCCGCCGAACGCGAGCCGGAGCGGCAGCAGGCTCGGGAGCACGATCGGGTGCCGCAGCGGGACGCGGGTGGTCTCCGCGTGGTTCCCCGACTCGAGCGTCACCGTGAGCAGCGTGTCACCGCTCACGACCGCATGGGCGGTGAACCGGCCGAGGCTGCCGTCGAACCGCGCGTCCACGCTTTGGAGCCGGAGCGCCCGGCTCACCGTCGCGCGGCTCATCGCGCTGGTGCGATGCAGACTGCCGAGGGCCGGGACGTCGAGCGCCAGCACGTCCGTGACGAGGATGGTGGCGCCGAGGGTGTCGATGGTGTTGGAGGCGAGCCCCACCTGCTGGCCGCCCACGTCGAGCCGGTAGTACACCGCGCCCGGCGGTACGCTGAGCGCGGCCTCGGCGAGCCGCGCGCCCGTGGATTGAAAGAACTCCCGCCGGACCAGCCATCCGAGCGCCGCCACCCACGCCACCAGGATCGCCGTCGCCCAGCCGCGCCGCGTCACGACTGGGCGGCTCCCCCGGCCCCGCTGCGTTGTAGGGCGGCCTCGAATGCCTCACGCGCTTCCGGCGTCTCCACAACGAACGACACGTTCGTCGGGAACGTCGCGTTCCCGAGATGCGCGGTCAGCACCTGGACCATGATGTCGGCGGCGTCCTCCAGCGACAGGTTGCCCGCGCCCGTCCCGATCGGCGGGACGGTGAGGTGCGCGAACTCCCAGGCCTGCGCCTGCTCCAGCGCAGATTGCCAGGCGCGCGCCACGCCGCCGCGGGTGACGGGCTCGTCGTCGCTCTGGATGACCGCGTGGATGACGAACTCGGCCGGCAGGTCGCCGCCGCCCGCCGTCACGACCGCCGCGCCCACCGCGAGCTCTTTCTGCATGCGCAGGCGGCTCACGAATTCGCTGCCGCCCACCTGCTCGAGCCGGCGCACCACGGGTGTCGTCGGGTCGAGGCGGGCCGTGGCGGGGCGGACGAGCGCGTCGGAAGCGAGGAACGCGAGATCGTCCACGACCACGCGGATCACCTGCCGGCGGCCTCCCGCGAGCGGCGGTACATCCGCGTCGCCTCGTCCGGCCGGTTGAGGCGGTCCAGCACGATGCCGAGGCCGTACAACGCCTTGACGTTGCGGGGCTCGAGCTCGACGGCGCGCTCGTAGGCGACCAGGGCGCCGCGCAGGTCGTCCACGTGGTTCAGCGCTTCGCCCAGATAGTACCAGGCGGCCGCGCGGCCGGGATCGGCTTCCGCGGCGCGGCGCAGCTGCGTCACGGCGGCACTCCACAGCCCGCGGCGCGAGAGCACCACGCCCAGGGCGGTCAGCGCTTCGCCGTGCGCCGGCGCCGCGCGCAGCACCCGGTCGTAGTCGCGCTGCGCGGCGGCGTACTCCCCTCCCACCGCGAGCCGGGCGGCGCGCTCCAGGAGGGGGGCGACGTTCGCGGGGTCGGCGGCGAGCATCTCGTCCGGGCTCGGCGCCACGGCCTCGGCGGTTGGGGGACTGGCCGTGGGTACTTCGGCCGGGGCGGGCTCCGGCTCGACTGGCAGCTCGACCCTGATCGGCGGCGGCAGGTTGGCGCGGGCGACGTCGGCGGGTGACGCGATCGTGCTGGTCTCGGTGAGCGACTCGGCTTCCTCTATCAGTTCCGCCGCCACCCGGGCCCGCTCGGCCGCCGTCTGCCACCGCGGATCGCGCTTGCGGATCACGCCCCCCCCCCCACCTCGCTCGCGAGCCAGGCGAGGTACGGCTCGAGCCCGCGCTCGACGGGCAGCGCGAGCAGTTCCGGCACCTCGTACGGGTGCTTCGCCCGCACCGCGGCGGCGAGCGCGTCCCACTTGCGAGCGTCGGTCTTGAGCAACACGACCACCTCCGTCTCCTCCGTCACCTTCCCTGCCCACCGATAGATCGATCGGGCCCCGGGGAGGAGCGTCCCGCAAGCTACCAGCCGGTCGGCGACCAGTGCTGTGACGAGCGCCCGGGCGTCCTGCTCGCTTGCGAGCGTCGTCAGCACCAGCAGCGCGGTGGGGCTCATGCGGGAGGGCTAACGTAGGGAACCGGCTGGGGTTAATCAAGGCGGCAAGGGCGGCAAAGACGGCAAAGACGGCACGAACACCTTGCCGCCCCTGCCGTCCTTGCCGCCCGTACGCCGAGAGTTGACCTGCGAACCGTTCCCTATCTAGCCTACGAGTCTATGTCCAGCGATGCGTTGATCGTCCGCGGCGCCCGCGAGCACAACCTCAAGAACATTACCGTCGAGATCCCGCGCAACAGCCTCACGGTGATCACCGGGCTGTCGGGTTCGGGGAAGTCGTCGCTCGCGTTCGACACGATCTACGCCGAGGGGCAGCGCCGCTACGTCGAGTCGCTCTCCGCCTACGCCCGTCAGTTCCTGGGCCTGATGGAGAAGCCGGACGTGGACGCCATCGAGGGGCTCTCGCCGGCGATCTCGATCGAGCAGAAGTCGGCGGGTCACAACCCGCGCTCCACCGTGGGGACCATCACCGAGGTGTACGACTATCTGCGACTCCTGTGGGCCCGGTTGGGGACGCCGCACTGCCCGCGCGACGGCTCACCGATCGAGCGCCAGAGCGCCTCGCAGATCACCGACCTGGTGCTCGAGTGGCCCGAGGGGACGAAGCTCGAGGTGCTCGCGCCACTAGTGCGCGGTCGCAAGGGCGAGTTCCGCGAGGTATTCGAAGCGGCGCGCAAGCAGGGGTTCGTGCGCGTGCGGGTGGACGGCGCGGCGTACGACCTCGCGCAGGTGCCGAAGCTCAACCGGCGCCAGAATCACGACATCGCGGTCGTCGTGGACCGGCTGGTCGTGCGCAAAGCCGACCGTGCGCGGCTCGCGGACTCGGTCGAGACTGCGCTCAAGGCGGCGGACGGCACCGTGGAAGTGGTGCAGGGCTCCAAGTCCACGCTCTTCTCCGAGCGCTACGCCTGCCCTACGTGCGGGCTCTCGCTCCCCGAGCTCGAGCCGCGGCAGTTCTCCTTCAACTCGCCGTTCGGCGCCTGCCCCGAGTGCTCGGGCCTCGGCACGAAGCGCGAAGTGAGCGCCGATCTCGTCCTCGGCGACGCGAGCCTCACGATTCTCGAAGGCGTGATCCTTCCCTGGGGCGAGCCGAGCGGGTACCTGCGCAAAGTGATCCTGCCGAGTCTCGCGCGCGCCTTCAAGTTCGACCTCAACACGCCCTGGAGCGACCTGCCCGCCCCGGTGAAGAAGGTCGTGCTGCAGGGTGCGCCGGGCCGCACGCTCACATTCCAGTACGCGAGTGAGCGCTGGCACGGGGAGTACGAGTCGGGGTGGGAGGGGGTGCTGAAGCATGTCGAGCGCCGCTATCGCGAGACGGCCTCCGACGCGGTGCGCGAGCAGCTCGAGGAATACATGGTGGAGCAGCCGTGTCCCGTGTGCGGCGGCAAGCGGCTGCGCCTCGAGAGCCTCGCCGTGCTCCTCCAGGACAAGAGCATCGGCGACGTGGTGGACCTGCCCGTCGTGGACGCCCTCACGTTCTTCGAAGGCTTGCCGTTGCGAGGCAACGGCCGCGCGGGGCTGGACCCCGAGATCGCGCGGCCCATCCTCAAGGAGGTCAACGACCGGCTCCGCTTCCTCCGCAACGTGGGCCTCGAATACCTGACGCTCGGCCGGTCGGCGGACTCACTCTCGGGCGGCGAGGCCCAGCGCATCCGGCTCGCGACGCAGATCGGCAGCCGGCTCGTGGGCGTGCTCTACATCCTGGACGAGCCCTCCATCGGGCTGCACCAGCGGGACAACGCGCGGCTGCTCGCGACGCTCGGCGAGCTCAAGGAGCTGGGGAACACGGTGCTCGTCGTGGAGCACGACGAGGAAACGATCCGCGCCGCCGACCACATCGTGGACCTCGGGCCCCGGGCGGGACGGCACGGCGGGGAGGTCGTCGTCGCCGGCACCCTCGCCGAGGTGCTCGGCCACCCCGAGTCGCTCACGGCCCGCTACCTCCGGGGCGAGCTGCGCATCCCGGTCCCTCCCCGCCGCCGCCCGCGCGACCCCGAGCGCCGGCTCGCGGTGATCGGGGCGCGCCAGCACAACTTGCGCGACCTCACCGTGGAGTTCCCCCTGGGCTCGTTCGTGGCGGTGACCGGCGTGTCGGGGTCGGGGAAGTCCACGCTCGTCACCGACATCCTGTACCGCGCGCTGGCGCGGCACTTCTACCGCGCCAAGGTGATGCCGGGCGCCCACGACCGCATCGAGGGCCTCGACCACATCGACAAGGTGATCGACATCGACCAGAGTCCGATCGGTCGCACCCCGCGGTCCAATCCGGCGACGTACACCGGCCTGTTCACCCCGATCCGCGAGCTCTTCACCTACCTCCCCGAGTCGAAGATCCGCGGCTACGGCCCGGGCCGGTTCTCCTTCAACGTGAAGGGCGGGCGGTGCGAGGCGTGTCAGGGCGACGGGCTCGTCAAAGTGGAGATGCACTTTCTCCCCGACGTCTACGTCCCGTGCGAGGTGTGCAAGGGCCGGCGCTACAACCGCGAGACGCTGGAGGTCCGATATAAAGGAAAGTCGATCGCCGACGTGCTCGGCCTGTCGGTCGCCGAGGCGCTGGAGTTCTTCGAGAACCAGCCTCGCATCCGGTCGAAACTGGAGCTCCTGAACGACGTAGGACTCGGGTACATCCACTTGGGCCAGTCGGCGACGACTTTGTCGGGCGGCGAGGCGCAGCGGGTCAAACTCGCCACCGAGCTGGCCAAGCGCGACACGGGGCGCACCCTTTACATCCTGGACGAGCCGACGACGGGCCTGCATTTCGAGGACGTGCGGCTGCTGCTCGAAGTGCTGCACCGATTGGTGGACAAGGGGAACACCGTGGTGGTGATCGAGCACAATCTCGACGTCGTGAAGACGGCCGACTGGGTGATTGATCTGGGTCCCGAGGGAGGCGCGGCCGGCGGCACGGTGGTGGCCGCGGGGACGCCGGAGCAAGTGGCGCACACCAGAGGCTCGTTCACGGGCCAGTTCCTGCGCAAGGTGCTGGCGGCAGGCGACTAGCTCAGTAACTTCCGATCATGGACATCACGGGTGTCCTCGGCATCGTCTTGCTCTTCGGGGGTGGAACGCTGTTTCTGCTCGCGATTTCGCCCGTGGGCAGGGCGATTGCCGAGCGCATCCGCCGCTCGGGCGGTGGCGCGCTGCCGGAGGACGTGCGCGGGGAGCTGGATGAACTCCGCTCCGAGTTCTCGGGCGAGGTACACCAGCTCCGCACCGAAGTGAGCGAGTTGAGCGAGCGAATGGACTTCGCCGAGCGGTTGCTCGCCAAGCAACGCGACGGCGAGCGGCTCGCGCCGCCGAGGAGCTGATGAACCCCGAGGCCGTGGCTGTCCTGATCCCCATCGTCGCCATCGGCGGGTTTTTCGCCCTGATGATCGTGCGGACCTTCACCAAAGCGTACACCGCCAAGCTGCAGGCGGGGAGCCAGGCGGGCCCCGCGCACGAGGCGAGGCAGGAAGAGCTTGCCGCGGCGCTGGAGGACCTGCGCCGGGAAGTGGCGGAACTCGCGGAACGCGTAGATTTTACCGAGCGGCTCCTCGCGAAGAGTCGCGAGGGCGAGCGGCTCGGGCCGCCCCGCTGAGGCGGCGGAAACCCGTAGGGAGCGGGAGGCGTACAGCGTGACGATGCTGCAGGGCCCCCCGACGCCCCCGCCGCCGGGGCTCGACTGGACGTTCCTGCTCGACCAGGCGATGCCGATCGTCGTCATGATCGTGCTGTTCATCGGCTTGCGGTGGGTGCTGCAGACCCCGGTTGGCGAGGCGCTCGCCGAGCGGATCCGCACGAAAATGCGGGGCCGTCCGGGGGGCATAGGCGAGGATCCGCACCGGGTTGCCGCGCTGGAGGATCAGGTGGCGCAGCTCCACGGCCAGGTCGCCGAGCTCGCGGAGCGCTTAGATTTCGCCGAGCGCATGCTCGCCGAGCGGCGGGAGCGCAAGTTGGGGGGGGGCGCGGGACGGTGACGCCCCGCCAGGACAGCGAGGGTCTTCATGGGAATCTTTGACCGTCTCTCGACGCTGATCCGGTCGAACATCAACGACCTGATCTCCCGTGCCGAGAATCCGGAGAAGATGCTGAACCAGCTGATCGTCGACATGCGGGGCCAGCTCGCGAAGGCGAAGCAGCAGGTGGCGGCGGCGATCGCGGACGAGAAGCGTCTGGCGTCGCAGGTGGATCAGGAGAAGAAGAGCGCCGAGGACTGGGAGCGGCGGGCGGTGCTGGCGGTGCAGGAGGGGCGGGACGACCTCGCGAAGCAGGCGCTGCTGCGCCACAACGAGCACGCGCAGGGCGCGGTGCAGCTGCACGAGACGTGGGTGAAGCACCGCGAAGAGACGGAGAAGCTCAAGCTCTCGCTGCGCCAGCTCAACGACCGCATCGAAGACGCGAAGCGCAAGAAGAACATCCTGCTCGCGCGCCAGAAGCGGGCCGAGGCGCACAAGCGCATTCAGGAGACGATGTCGTCCATCGGCGACAAGGGCGTGTTCGAGACGTTCGAGCGCATGGCGGAGCAGATCGAGCACGAGGAGCGGAAGCTCATCGCCGCCGCCGAAGTGCACGAGGATTTGACGGGCGACAGGCTCGTGAAGCAGTTCCAGGCCCTCGAGGTGAAGGCCGACGCCGACCAGCAGCTGCTCGACCTGAAGCGCAAGCTGGGGCTGCTCCCGGCGGGCTCGCCCGCCGAGTCCAAGCAGCTCGGCAAGGGCGCGGCCGAGGCCGAGCTGGTCGAGGATGACGACGCCGAGCACCACCGCTGAGCACCGAGTCATCTCCCACACGGTTGTCGGGCGCCACGTTCGTGGCGCTCTTCGTTGCCGCCCTGACCATCTGGTTCGCCGTCCGGGTGATCGAAGTCCTGCTCCTCGTGTTCCTCGCGGCGTTGTGCGCGGTCTACCTCTCGGCCATCACCGACCTGCTCGAGCGCCGCTTCCGCTTCCGCCGCTGGCTCGGACTGGCCACGGCCGTGGTGGCGACGCTCGCGGCGGTGGCGGGGATCGGCGCGCTGCTCGTCCCTCCCGTCATCGAGCAGACCCAGGCGCTCGTGTCCGGGCTGCCCCAGACGCTCACCGACATCCAGACCGTCGTGGCGCGCTGGGCGAGCCAGTACCCCGTGCTGCGGCAGACCGATCTCGCCGAGCCGACCCGCGGCCTCGTCGCCAGCTTGGTCGACGACGCGTCGAGCTTCCTGCGGGGCTCGATCCTCCCGTACGTGCGCGCCGGCGGGAAGCTCTTCATCGAGGGCGCGAGCGTCATCGTGATGGCGCTGTACATCGCGGTCCGGCCGCGGATGTACCGCGACGGCGTCCTGTCGCTCGTCGCGCCGAACCACCGCGCCGTCGGCGCCCGCGTGCTCGACGACGCCAGCGCCACGCTGCGCGCCTGGGTCGTCGGGCAGCTCCTCGCCATGCTCGTGCTCGGCGTCCTCACCGCCCTCGGCCTCTGGGCGCTCGGCGTCCCCTATTGGCTCGCCTTCGGCATCTTCACCGGCCTCGTCGCCGTGGTGCCGTTCTTCGGCACGCTCGTCTCGACGCTCCTGCCCGCGCTGTTCGTGGTGGGCACCGGTGACTGGCTGCGGGTGCTCGCCGTCATCGCGCTCGGGGTCGTCGTGCACGTGATCGAGGCGAACGTCGTGGTGCCGCGTATCATGGAGCAGCGCGTCGCGCTACCCCCCGTCCTCACCATCGCCGGCGTCCTCATCATGGGCACGCTGCTCGGCGTCGTCGGCCTCGTCGTGGCGGTGCCGGTGCTCGCGGTCGCGATGGTCGTGCTGCGCCACGTCGTGCAGGCCGAGGTGTACGGCGACACCGGCCACCTCGAGCCCGCGGTGCTGCGCGCGACGGGCGAGCATCGGTCGCCCCGCGCATGACGCTGCAGCCACGCCGGCATCGCTTTCTGATCGTCGCGGACGGCCAGTTCGGCCCGCTCACGTCCAAGACCGCGAATTCCTGCATCCGCTATTTCCCCGAGCGCATCGTGGGCGTCTTCGACCGGGTGGAGGCCGGAAGGACCGCGCAGGACGTGCTGGGGTTCGGCGGGCCGATCCCCGTGGTTGGTGACTTCGAGCGCGCCCTCGCGCTCGGCGCCACGGCCGTGCTCATTGGCATCGCTCCCCTCGGGGGCCAGCTCCCCCCGGTGTGGCGCGGCTGGCTCAAGACCGCGCTCGAGCGGGGCCTCGACATCTGGAGCGGCCTTCACACCTTCATCGGGGACGATCCGGAGCTGGGCGGCCTGGCCCGGGCGAAGGGGGTGCGCATCCACGACGTGCGCAAGCCGCCTCCCAACCTGCCTATCGCGGACGGGCGCGCGGCGGACGTCGCGGCCTACGTGATCCTCACCGTGGGCTCGGACTGCAACGTCGGCAAGATGACCGCGCAGCTCCAGCTGCGCGATGCGCTGGTCGAGCGGGGCCATCGCGCCCGCTTCGTGGCGACGGGCCAGACCGGGATTTTCATCGAGGGGTGGGGCATCGCCGTGGATGCGGTCGTGGCGGATTTCGTCGCCGGCGCGGCGGAGCAGCTCGTGCTCCAGGGCGCGGAGGACGCCGACATCGTCCTGCTCGAAGGGCAGGGCAGCCTCATTCACCCCGGCTACTCCGGCGTCACGCTCGGCCTGCTGCACGGCTCCTGCCCCGACGGGCTGATCCTGTGCCACCAGGCCACGCGCGATTTCATCGGGGATTATCACGGGCGGGAGCCCTGGGTCCGCATCCCGCCGCTCGCCGAGCTGGTCGAGATCTACGAGCGCGCGGCCGCGCCCGTCCGGCCCACGAAGGTGCTCGGCATCTGTCTCAACACGTTCGACATGACCGAGGCCGAGGCGGCCGAGGCGGTGCGTCGCGCCGCCGCTGAGACCGGGCTGCCGGCGACCGACCCGGTGCGGTTCGACCCGAGCCCGCTGGTGGACGCGATCGTGCGCGAGGCGCTGGCCGCGAAGTAGGTCACGCGGAGTTATGGTTGGTGCGGCGGCGATCGGATGCCGCTTGCCCCGCCGCCGCTCATAGCGTCGCCGCGTGCCCGTCTCGAGTGCGCCGCTCCTTGTCGTGTCGGACGTCGCCGCGCGGCTCGTGCGTCGCGGCCTGCTCGCGTCGGCGGACGCCGCCGCGGGCGGCTGGCTCGCGGCGCGCGTGCTCGTGTACCGCCACGGCCCGGTGCGCGTTGACGCTCCCACCGCCCCTTCCTACGTTTCACCCGCGCCGATGACCCTCGCCCTCTTCAACACCCTCACGCGCCGCGTCGCACCGTTCCAGCCACTGGTCGGCAAACGAGTGACGCTCTACACCTGCGGCCCGACCGTCTGGAACTACGCCCACATCGGCAATTTCCGCACGTTCCTCTTCGAGGACCTGCTGCGCCGCCATCTTGAGTGGTCGGGGTACGACGTGTTCCACGTCATGAACCTCACCGACGTGGACGACCGCACCATCAAGGCGGCCGCGGCGGCGGGGCAGCGCCTCGCGGACTACACGGCGCCGTTCATCGCGGCGTTCTACGAGGATCGCGACTACCTGCGGATCCGGCCGGCGCACGCCTACCCGCGGGCGACGCAGGCCGTGCCCGCGATGGTGCGGCTCGTCGAGCGACTGCTCGAGCGCGGGGTCGCCTATCGCGGGGAAGACGGCTCGGTGTATTTCGCGATCGCCAAGTTTCCCGGCTACGGGCGGCTCTCCCGGCTCGATACCCGCGAGCTCAAGACCGGCGCCCGCGTGGCGAGCGACGAGTACGCCAAGGACGACCCCCGGGATTTCGCGCTGTGGAAGAAGGCCGAGCCGATCGACGAGCAGGTGGGCGCGGCGTGGGACGCGCCCTTCGGGCGTGGGCGGCCCGGGTGGCACCTCGAGTGCTCCGCCATGTCGCTCGACGCCATCAGCCGGTTTGGCGTCGAGACACTCGACATGCACGCCGGCGGCGTGGATCTCATCTTTCCCCACCACGAAGACGAGATCGCGCAATCCGAGGCCGCGACCGGCTGCGCCTTCGCCCGCTGGTGGCTGCACGGGGAGTTTCTCAACGTGCGCGGCACCAAGATGTCGAAGCGGTTCGGCAATTTTCTCACCGTGCGGGACCTGCGCGAGCAGGGCGTGGACCCGGCGGCGCTCCGGCTCCTGTTCTGGCAAACCCACTACCGCCAGCCGCTCGACTTCACGGACGAGGCGCTCGCGGGAGCGGCCGAGGCCGTCAAACGGCTGGCCGAGTTTCGCGACCGAGTCTCGCAGGTCGCGGCGGGACGGACCCGGGCCCGTGACGAGGATGCACTCGGAGCCGTTACTGATCGCTTCACGCACGATTTCCGCGCCGCGCTCGACGACGACTTGAACGCCCCGCGGGCTTGCGCCGCGCTGTTCGACTTCGTGAGGGCCGCGAACCGCGAGCTCGACCGCCACCCGAGCGCATCCGGGGCCCAGCGGGCACTGGGCGGGCTGCACGAGGCCATGGGGGTCCTGGACGTCCTCCCTACCGACCGGGCGGTGGATCCCGAGCTGGAGCGCTGGATCGGGGAGCGGCTCGCGGCGCGCGACAAGGCCCGCAAAGCCAAGGACTTCAAGGAGGCCGACCGGATCCGCGCCGAGCTCAAGGCCAAGGGCGTGGAGATCGAGGACACCGCCGCCGGGACCAAGTGGCGGGTCACCTAAGTTCTTCCCGGCCCGTCCCTTGCATGCGGGCCCGGTCCCCGTTAAGCTACACGTCTGGGAATTTTAGGCGTGGCCAGCTGACGTAGCTCAACTGGTAGAGCAGCTGATTTGTAATCAGCAGGTTAAGGGTTCGAGTCCCTTCGTCAGCTCACGTTGCCGAAGAGGCATGCGCCGCTCGACTCCGTCCTGGAGGGTCCGACACACCCCGCGCCTTGGAAAACGCGGGGTGAGTTGTCAGTGGGAGGGCGGGACCGGCGGACGGGGGGACGGGCGGCGGGACACGAGAGGCGGGGCGCTGGTGGGGTGCCCGAGTGGCCAAAGGGAGCAGACTGTAAATCTGCCGGCGTCAGCCTACGAAGGTTCGACAGTTGGTAGAGCATCAGCCTTCCAAGCTGAGGGTCGCGGGTTCGAGCCCCGTCGCCCGCTCTCGCTCGCGTAGCTCAGTCGGTAGAGCGCGTCCTTGGTAAGGACGAGGTCACCGGTTCAATCCCGGTCGCGAGCTTGAGAAGCGAAAGACGTCGAGGAGCATCGTCGAGGGGAATCGTCGAGGAGGATCGTACGGGTCCCCTCGACGCCTTTCCTCGACGCCATTCCTAGACGCAGTTCACACGAGCTGAGGAGCGCATGGCGAAAGCGAAATTTGAGCGGACCAAGCCGCATGTCAACGTGGGGACGATCGGGCACGTGGACCACGGGAAGACGACGTTGACGGCGGCGCTGACGAAGGTGGCGGCGGAGAAGGGGCTGGCGACCTACGTGCCCT
>WNGR01002825.1_pt1 | contig 19020 bp, 20 predicted proteins | sample 5407581 | NCBI WGS metagenome assembly WNGR01 (sample SAMN13153383, study PRJNA577476) | soil metagenome | isolation source: 80 cm soil or saprolite under Garry oak tree replicate 2 | place: USA:California | collected 2016-06-15 | reverse complement strand
CGTGTCGCGATAGAAACCTGAGGCCCCGGGCACGAGATGCGGTATGCAGCCATTCGAACATTAGCACCGCTCACGAGTGCATGGGGAGCCAAGTGGGGAGCCATCTTCGGCCGACACGTAGCCACATAGGGACTCCTTGAGCGTTCGATAATTCCTTACTACCTCACACTTAGCCACAGTCAGACACACCGGCCAACATTACGAAGCTCCATGGCATGGAGGGGGTCAGGGGTTCGAATTCCCTCAGCTCCACAAAGTCTCCCCAGTTCGTAGCCTGTCAGGCAGCACCATATGAATCGCGCTGATCGCTGTCCGCCTGCCCGCGGCCAGCAAGTCAAGACCATAGCTCCCTGCCTCGTGTTGGTCACGCGAGAGCCGATGCCGGGTCGGCTGTTGTATGCCGGTTGCCGCGAGGGAGCCGGGCTCGGAGGCGGCGGCCCTGCCTGCAGGTGTGACATGAGAGACGGTCCCTGGCGCTGTAGGGGCATGAGACCTTTCTCGTGCTCCAGGTACCGTCAGCCATGGTGCCCGCTATGACGAGCCTGGCCTTCGATATCTACCTGCGCGCCACGCCGCGGCGGGTCTGCCGGGCCCTGGCCGACCCTGCCCTTGTACCGGGCTGGCTGGCCGGCATGTCGTCCGGCCCGGCCGGGGAGGAAGATCCGCGGCGGTTGACCTGTGAGTGGCTGCTGGCCGATTACTTTGAGATCAACGGCGGGTGCGCATCGGTCGTGCGGTTCGATCTTGTCGCGATGGGCCAGGTGACACGGCTGACGGTCAATCACTGGGGGCTTGATCCCGGCGGGTCGCTGCTGACGGTCATCACGCCCGGCTGGCCGATGATCTTGTCCAGCCTCAAGAGCCTGGTCGAGACCGGTGAGCCGCTGGAGTTCCGGCTGAGCGCCTGAAGCACGGCCGGCAGCTGGCATCGCTGCCTTCGCCGGCCCCGGCACGGGTCCCGCCCGCGGGGCCTTCGGAGTGCCGCGGGACCGGCATCTGGCGCGTGCGGGCTCGGTGCGGTCTCCGGTCAACTCCCGCGCGATGCCGCCACGATGGCACTGGCGCGCTCGCGGTGGCCGTTTCCCCGTATCGGCTGGAGTTGCCGCCCGTCACCAGGGGACCGGGGTCCCGTCCCAGGAGAAGAACTCCCCGGTGGGCCCATCGTCGGGCAGCAGCGCCAGCCGGACCGCGCCTGCCGCGGCCTCGGCCGGGTCGCCGCCGCTGGCCGCGGCGGTAGCGTTGAGGTCGGTCCGGCGCAGGCCGGGTGCCAGCGCGTTGACCTTGATGCCGTCGTCGGCCAGGTTGTGGGCGTAGAACACCGTAAGCGCGTTCAGCGCGGTCTTGGACGAGCGGTAGGCGGCATACCTACCAGGCCAGTGCCGAGACTGCGGGTCGGTAGCCCAGGTCAGGGATCCGGTGCCGCTAGAGACGTTCACGATCCGGGGGTGCGCGGACCGCCGCAGCGCGGGCAGGAAGGCGTTGGTCACCGCCACGACCCCGAACACGTTCGTCTCGTAGATCCGCCGGAAGGTGCTGGAGTCCTGCTGGTCCGGGGTCTTGCCGTCGCCGGAGATGCCGGCGTTGTTGACCAGGATGTCCAGGGTGCCGACCTGGCGCGCGGCATCGGCGATGCTCGCGTCGTCGGTCACGTCGAGGACGAGCAGCCGGGTATCGCCGCCTATCTCCCCGACGGCGCGCTCTCCCCGCGCGGCATCGCGCGAGCCGACGTATACGGTCAGGCCTGCGTCCGCGAGCTGGCGGGCAATCTCCTTGCCGATTCCCTTGTTGGCACCGGTGACGAGCGCGACCAAGTTGTCCACGCCGTCGAAATTACCTGACAGCCCTCCCCAGCAGCAGACTCCGGATGCTTTCTGGCCAGCCCCGTACCAGATCCCGCCGATCGCGCGATCACGTACCGTAACCGATCCGCTAGTATCAACCGCGCGCATCCCCGCCGTTCGGGGTGCTCGAGGCAGCTTTGATTCCCGTGTCTCTCGACCGCACAGATCTAGCGGTTCTGGCCACTTGGCCGGAGTTGCAGGAGCGGGCGCGTTTTCCCGCTGCCATCCACGGAGCTTGCTGGCGGCGGCCGGGACCGGGGCGATCGGCGTTCTCGCCCCCGGTCGGCTCGCATGGCGGCTGTTCTTGCCTGGCAGGCAAGCCGATGAGGCCATCGCGCTGGCGCTGCGCGCCGCGGCCAGCCGCGACCTCGCGCTGGGCCTTGGCACGGCGCTCGCGTCCCGGCGCGGGCCGGGGCCACTCCGCGGCTGGCTGCTCGCCACCGCACTCGTCGACTGCTGCGACGCGCTCACCATCGCCAGGAGCAAGTCAGCAAGCGCAGCCGTACGTACGGTGACCGCGCTGGTCTCCGGCCTGTCTGCCGGCGCGCAGATAGCCCTCGCCCGGCGGCTTACGCGCTGACCGTGGCCGCCATCCATCACGCCAAGTCATCGCATACAAACTCGGGCTCACGCGCACACTGCCGCCCAAACTGCGGTTGGTGCGGGGATCTCGGTTATCGTGCTACCACGTGTCTTCCCGGGTGGCTGGCTTCCTTATACCGCTTGACCTGGACATGGAATACTGCGGGAAGAGCCAGGCGCCGTACGGGTCATCAGGGTGGTCTTTGGCCTGAAGTTCCGTCGCCACAGGCGGGCATGGCTGGTGCTCAGCCTGCTTATCGCGGTGGTCAGCGCTTCGCTGTGGCCGTTGCGCGGCGGGGCGCAGGCAGGGTGGCTGTCTCCGGTTGCGGAGTGGGGAGGATTTCGTGACGCACTGGACCGATTTCGGGCTGGGACAGATGCCCTCCTTGCCGGCGCGTCGGCCTGCCCGGTTTCCGGCGGCCATGCAGGCTCTTGTCGATGAACGCGCTGAGCCGTTGCGCGAGCCGTTCCGGGGTCTTACCACGGAGGGCACCATCAGGCCAGGTTTGTTCCCGCTGCAGGTGACAGGAGTGAGCACGCGCCGATCACGCAGGCCGCGGTCGCGTTTGCGGGTGCGCTCAGCGCCGAGCAGCGCCAGCGGGCTGTGCTCCCGCTCGATTCCGACGAGCGCCGGAAGTGGCTGAACGCCCACCCCTTCGTGTTCCGTCACGGCGTGATGCTTGAGGAACTGGCATCGGACACGCGCCGGCTTGGCCTCGACCTGCTGCGGGCCAGCTTGTCGGCCAGAGGCTTTGCCCAGGCTCGCGACATCATGCGGCTGAATGGGCTGCTCGCGGAGGTGACGGGCATGCACGACGACTACGCTGAGTGGCTGTACTTCCTGTCCTTGTTCGGGGAACCAGGCCCGGACCGGCCCTGGGCCTGGCAGATCGACGGCCACCACCTGTGCGTCAACTGCACCGTCATCGGCGACCAGATGGTCCTCACCCCGGTCTTCATGGGTTCAGAACCATGTCATGTCTTCAGCGGCCCGCTCGCGGGCACCATGGTCTTCGCCGCCGAGGAGCGTGCTGGCCTTAGCCTCATCCGCTCGCTTGCCGACGAGCAGGCCAGCCGGGCGATCCTGCAGCCGTCGATCAATCCCGGCGATCTTCCAGCTGACCTGCAAGATCCTTTGGATGGGCGGATCGCGGCCGGCGCCTGGCGCGACAACGCGGTGGTGCCGTACGCCGGCGTGTGTGCGGCCGACCTGTCCGGGCACCAGCGGCACCGGCTGCGGGCCCTGGTGGCCACGTATGCCGGCTGGGCCCGCGAAGGTCACAGCGGGGTGAAGATGTCGGAGGTGGACCGGCATCTCGACGAAACCTACTTCGCCTGGATGGGGGCCGTGAGTGACGACGGGCCCTTCTACTACCGGGTCCACAGCCCGGTGGTGCTCATCGAGTTCGACCACCAGCCCGGCGTGGCGTTCGACAATCCCGTTCCCTCGCCCAATCACATCCACACCATCGTGCGCACGCCCAACGGGGGCGATTACGGGGCGGACCTCCTGCGTCAACATCACGAGCGCTTCGATCACACCCACGGCACCCACGCACTCCGGGCGGCGCCGCCCGGACACATCCGGACCGGCTTGGACGCACCGGCAGCACCTGAACACCGATAGCGGCCTCAGGGCCAGGCCCTGCCAGACCCGGGCACGCATGACGCAGCACGTACGTGACCCGCGCTGGTGACGCCACGGCCCGGCGGCGCGGCCCGTCCGACCCGGGCCAGCTGGTCACCGTCTCGCCGGTCGCGGCATCCTCGGTGGCGGCCAGCGGCAGCTGAATCCGGGGGAGCGCCACCGGGACCTCGAACGTCCCGTTCTGCCGGCCGGGCGCTGAGATTCCCGGTCACATCCACGCCGCCCAGGCGCGGCCACGAGCGCCGGGCCCGGCGCCCCACTTCGGGCCCGAAGTCCTGGATCCGCTGCGCCGACGCTGCGGCCGCCGTGATCAGCTGCGCCCGGATGCTGCTCGGCCGCCTGACCGGCGACACTGCTACTCTTCGGGAAATCTCCGCCAAGCATTGGCACCGTCCTGCGCTAGTCTTCAGTGGAAGAGAAGAAGACACATTTGAGATCAACTCGCTCAATTGAGTGAACGAACCGCAGGGCGGGCGCATCCAGGTGACAGGCGGCCTCTCGTTCTCCGCCTTGCAACGGGCCGGCAGTCCCGTGAGGCTCTGGCAGCCCCAGATGCGATCCGGAACAATGAACACTCTGGCTGACTGCGCCATAGCCCGTCATGGTGACGAAGTCTCTTCCGCCTCAATCACTTTGCAGCCTGCCCTGACCGTCCCCGGCCAGGTACGCACCTTCACGCGGCAGTCTCTGTACCGGTGGGGCGAGGACGAACAACTCATCGAAGCAGCCGTTCGGGTCGTCTGCGAACCGGTCACGAACACTGTCCGCCATGGCGCCCGGCCACCATCGCCCGGACGCCAATGCGAACGGATGCGGCTCTCGCTGATCACGCTTACCCTGACGCTCCACCCCGACGCGCTCCGCGCCGAGGTGCGCGACGGCTCCGGAATCCTGCCGGTCCAGCGCTCGGTCGGGCGTGAGGACGAATGCGGGCGTGGACTGGCGATCATCGATGCGCTCGCCGAGCACTGGACGCCGGGCCGGGCCCCAAGGGGCGGCACGTGGGTCCGGCCATGCATGTCCGGCAGAAACGGCCTCTTCGATGGGGGTCGGTGAACAGCGATGCGCCCCCAGCAGAATGCAAGGGCGGGCGTCCGCACCCACCGCCCGGGTCCGGAGGAGTTGGTGCAGACGGCAGCCATGGCCCGGCTGTTCTACCTGGAGAACAAGTCCAAGATCGAGATCGCGGAGGAGTTTGGCATCAGCCGCTTCAAGGTGGCACGGATGCTGGAGAACGCGATCCGCGACGGCCTGATCCGGCTCGAGATCCACCTTCCCGCCGAGCTGGACGCCGACCTCTCCGACGCGCTGCGTACCCGGTTCGATCTCACCCACGCCATCGTGTTCACCTCACCGGCGCAAGGCCCGGGCGGCGAGGACCCGGCCCCGGTCACGCACCGCCTCGGCGCGGTCGCGGCGGACCTGCTCACCGAGATCGTCACCGAAGGCGACGTCCTCGGACTCGTCTGGGGACCGGAGATCGAGGCGATGTGCCCCGAACTCACCGCGCTGCCCCGCTGTACAGTCGTGCAGCTGAGCGGGGTGGCCCCGCTGCGGCCCATCGACGTCAACGCCGTGGAGGCCGTGCGCCGGACCGCTTTTGTCGCCCGCGGCATCGCGTACCCCATCTACGCCCCACTGCTCCTGCCTGACGGCGCTGCAGCCCGCATGCTGCGTCAACAGCCGGGCATCGCCGAAGCGATCGGCCAGTTCAACCGGGTCACCAAGGCAGTCATCACCGTCGGCGCCTGGGGACCAGGACTCTCCACCGTCTACGACGCGCTCAGCGAGCGCGAACGCCAGGGCTACCGGCGTCAAGGGGGATGTGCCGAAATCGCCGGCCACCTTCTCGATGCGGAGGGCCGGATCGTCGCCCCGCAACTGTCGGAACGCATCATCGCCGTCGGCTTGGAGGAGCTGCGCCACGTACCCGACGTGATACTGCTCGCCGACGGCGGCAAGCGAGCCGCTGCCACGTCGGCAGCCCTGAAGACCGGGCTGTTCAACGGCATCGTCACGGACGCGAGTGTGGCCGAGTACCTGCTGGCGTGAAACCGGATGAGCGTGCTGAGTTCGTCCCCGGTTCCCGGCCCGCGGGCGGCAGACCGCACCGAGCCCGCCCGGTGACCGAAGCGCGGTTCGGCCCGCACCCAAGATCAACTACTGGCGGCTTTGGACTTAACTCTGCGACACTTCCGCTCGTTTGTGGCTGGCCAGAAAGTGCGGGATGGTGCCGTGCTTGCGGTGATGCATGGCTGCGGTCGCGATCTAGGCGCCGTCCACTTCGAGCAGCTCCGCCACGGTCGCGGCCAGGATGCGGGGCGCGGGCGTCTGCTGCTGGCTGTGATTGGGAGTCTTCAGGCTTTGCCACCGTTGCGGCAGCCAGCGACCTGGCCGGAGGACCGCTGGCCCGCCGGTGGTGCAGCGCCGCCGATGCCGCCTACACCGGGACGCCAGCAGCGATCATCTGGCACTTCCGGAGATCAAGCGGCTGATCCGGTCGTAGCACTGCGAGCGCGCGTATCAGGGACGCTCCCAATGCCTCCGGGGTGCATCTCAGGGTACGAACCGGGGCTGATCCCCGCCGTGGCTGTTGGTGGCCATCGCCGTCCTGGCTTGGATCAAGTTCCGGCCGCGCCGCTCCAGCCGGCGGTGGGCAGGCCGTCCGCGCAGCGTCACCCCAGCCGGGCCGGGCCGTATGACGCGCATATCGCTTCTTCGTGGCTAGCGGCCATGGCCGCTAGCCACGAAGCAAGGTCAGGCGGCTATGCCGCGGGACCACCGAAGTACTGGTAGCTACCCCAGCTCGAACCGCTATTCATGAACGTTGCGATCGTGTACTCATTGGCCGGGCAGTTGCTGGCCGCGACGTCGACAGAGGCGACGCCGGCGAAGTTGGCGAGGGCACCGTTCAGGTTCGTCTGGTTGTGCATGAGCCGCTGGTAGCACGCGTGAGTCCAGCCGTCGGCGGCGTGTCGGCCGCTGCCCATCTGGTCGGCCGTGGCACAGGGATTGGCCAGGGCCGAATAGACCTCCCCGCCCCACCCGACCCAGTCGACCTGGTTGGCGATCCCGCCGTTGAACAGGCTGCCGGGATAGTAGCCGAGCCAGATCCACGGTCCCGACTCGTTGTTGTTGAAACCGAACCACCAGTTGCCCTGCCAGAGCTGGTACTTGATGCCGACCTCCAGCTGCGGCGACTGTCCCTGCGCGCTGGTGCCGTTGATCCTGATCCCGGGGAAGATCGACGGATGGTACTGGATCCACCCGCTCTCCAGGCGGTTGTATCCGCCCAGGTTATTGCCGTCCTGCGAGTACCCGTTCGTGGTGTAGTAGGTGAACAGGTGGTTGGCGCTGTCACCGTTCAGGTTGTGATCAACCGTCAGCCCGCCCTCGAGCGACTGAAGCTGCGGCTTCTGGTAGTTCTGCAGCCACAGCTGCGAAATCGAATGATCATCTCCGGGCGACGACGGGATGTCGACCGCTGGATCCCACAAGTTCAGCCACGCGTCGGCACCGTAGACCGTCGTCGACTGAGAGCTCAGGGCGTGAAAGTACCCGGCGGGATTGGGATCAGCGATCTTCATGTTCGCGCGATTGACGTTGACCCGCAGGCCGCCTGATTTCGACTGCACGCGTCGCAGCTGATCCAGGCTCCCGATCCGGCTGAGAGCCGGGCGGAGAACCGGGACGTGACCCGCTGGGCCCGCCTCGCCTACGTCGAACCGAACGGACGTCGCCGGCCGCGCCTGGTCCGCCTGGACGTCGTGCGTGACGGCAGGCGGCGGCTCGGCGATTGGTTCGCTGGCCTGGCTCTCGACCGGCACCCAGTCCAGGGTCTGCCCGGCTGGCGTGATACTGGTCGTGGTCACGTGAAGGGCGCTCTGGCGCTGCTCGAGCCATCGCTTCACATCTGTCTGTATGATCTCTGGTGCTGCATAATCGACCATCGTCGATCCCCCTCGGTGATATCTGGTCCCCGATGCCGGCGCTGTTCCACCGGCTCATAGGTATGGAGTCCTGCCCCGGAAGGCGTGATACACGGCCATGCAGATGGTCCATTCGCTGCGGCGCGGGGCGGGGCGCCGATCCTCACGCGCAGGCGAGGGTGCCGAGATTGTCCCGGGCGGGCGGGTAGTGGCCGGGCCGCGGGCGAACGAGGCCGTCGTATAACTCAGCGGGGAATTTGGGCTCGGGCCCGGTGCCGTTGCCGGTCGGGTCCGGCGGGCAGTCGCTAGCGTGATTCTTAGCACGAACTCAGCGCGGCTCCGTATGTCTCATGACTCTCGGGGCATCAGCGAGGAGGGCAGACATAACGTCATAACCAGACGTTCGGAGCGGCGGCAGACTTTACAGCGCTCATCAGATGACGCATGCAGATCCGGTCGATCTGGTGTCGGGCAGCGGCAAGCTGCGCTTGCGCGCTAAATGCGTCGTGGATTCTGCTCGATCCCGGCCACGTTGCCTTGCACTAGCTGGTAGCGAGCCGGTTTTGTATGGTACTGATGGTGCCGAATCAGCCGAGATACGCATAGGAGCTCGGGATGCTGCTGCCGGGGTTCGGCCGAGATGCGGCCTTTTCTTCCTTTCGCGGGTCCTGAGACGCTTCCTCCCGCCGTGGGAGGCCGGGTGCCGGGCGCCGCCTGGTGACTTGTCCTGAGACACGTAGTCGTCCAGCCCGGCATGAGTCTCGGCGCCTGCGGCGGCGCCAACCCCGGCAGTGGCCGCAGCGGCGGCGACGGTCGCTCCGGGCCGTCCTGGTCGCCGTCGGCCGACGGTCTCGGAGTGCTGATGCTGCGGATGAATTCGTAGATCCGGTCGCGGAGCGCGGCGCCGATGAGGAACGGGATGAGGACCGGCACGTAGGGCCTGATCAGCTTCTTCTTCTGCGCGTTGCAGGTGGTGCAGTCGTCGCAGGTCTTGCAGTTGTCCAGGTGCCGTAGGACGCGCAGCCGACGGACGCGGGTTGTAGGACTGGCCGTCCCAGGCGGCCTCATCCAGGATGCGGGCCAGGCCCTGACAGCAGGCGCGGCCGTCGCGGGTTACGCGTCGCGATGTCATGTCCGGCGCGGCGGACATGTCAGCCCTCGGGCGCATCAAGCAGTCCCAAGTGGCCGCCGGTCATGAGGAGCAGGTCTCGTGCCGCCTGAGGCGCCGCAGGCACGTGCCGGAATCTGGTTATCGGGAATGATTTTCATTATCAAATTGTTGCACAGGGCATGAGTCGCAGCACACTTCGCCCCGTCATCAAGCTGAGGTCGACCGCGGGGACTGGCTACACCTACGTGACCAGGAAGAGCCGCAGAAACGACCCCGGCCGTCTCGTCATGCGCAAGTACGACCCAGTGACCGGCCGCCACGTCGAGTTCCGGGAGGAGCGGTAACCATGAAGCAGGCAATTCACCCGGACTACCATCCGGTCGTCTTCCGCGACCGCGCGGCGGACTTCGCCTTCCTCACCAGGTCGACCGCGACCAGCGAGCGCACCATCACCTGGGAAGACGGCAGCACCTATCCCGTCGTCGACGTCGAGATCTCGTCGGTGAGCCACCCGTTCTACACCGGGCAGGCGCGCGTCCTCGACACGGCCGGGCGGGTGGAGCAGTTCCGCCGCCGGTACGGCAGCAACGCCAAGGGCGCCTGACAACCACAGCTAGCATGCGTCCCGGCGATCACGGGCCGTCCCGCCCTAAAAGCGGGCGGCCCGTTCCCGTATCCGCATCGTCCAGTTCACGCAGGCCGGCAACGTCGGAGTCGGGTCACGAATAGAACCACCCCTGACGCCCGCTACATCAGTAACCAGGGCCAGCTGCCCTCACAACATCTGTAACACTGCGCAGCGACCCCTTGCTTCAGCCGTCGCGCGAGATCCGCCTATGCGTGCGGACTGCCGGCACCCGCACAACGCTGAGTTGCGCGCAGATCATGGCAATCGGCACGGGTACCACGCTCAAAAGTTCCGTCACGGACCGCGATGTTAGACAGTCGGCGCGTCTGGAGGAGATGATCGCTTCGTGGATGCTGATCCTGACGCGGTCTACTTGCTAGAGACCGCGAAAGACCGGCTGGCAAGAGACTTTCCCGGGTACCGCATTGCAGATGTCGACTCCTTCCTTGACGGTGTCCTGGCGGCACTGCGCGGCGGCGAGCCGCCCTCCCCGGCGGATGTCCGCGCTGTCGCCTTCCCTCTCACGAGGTGGCGCACCGGGTACGCCCCGCGGGCCGTCGATCGCCTGATCGGCGAGCTTGCGCAACTGGTCCGCAGGCCCGGAACGGACGCGGACGTCCCGGTGGGCGTCCGCAAGCTGGTCGACCGGATCAGGATCTCGCGGTTCGGCACGACCCACCGGGCGGTTACGACGAAGAAGAAGTCGACGAGTTCCTCGACCGGATCATGGACAATCTCATCCAGGGCGAGCGCGGCACGCTGCAGCAGCTGGCGGGCGAGGCCCGGTTCACGACGGTAAGGCTACGCCCGGGGTATCGCATGGCGGACGTGGACAGCCTGCTTGCCTCGGTGGAGCATGCGCTAGCCGACCTTGCCTAGTGACTGCGGTCACCAGACAAGGTCGAGGAGGGAGCTGGGTGCCGGCAAGAGGAAATCGGGACAGGGCCCGAGCATGTCAGGGCGAGGCCCGCAAGCGCCTCATTCACGTAATCATGCACGACGTCTGTTGGCAGGAAACGCTGACTATCTGAGCCCTCTAAGCGCGTGAGCCGGACATCGGTTACGCAGAGCGGTTTGTTCGGCGCCGCGTTAGCTCATCAGTAATGTAGGTCGGGTATGTGTTCCGATTCGGCGATAGGGAACGTAGCAGTTTGGAATATTCCTCGCGGAATGTGATCGGGATTCGAGAGATAGACCAGTGACTTTGCCGCCCGACGGTATGTCCATTTCTGCGACGATGGCAGCGTGACCTATGAATGGGACTATCAGGCTCGCAAAGAGGGGCGGAGCACCCGGTCAGCGGAGCCGACGCAGACATACTCGGCGAACACCCGCTTGCCGCAGCCGGACACGATCGGGAAGGCGAGCAGGTGCAGGTCGTCTGGTGGGCGGTCCCGGGGCAGCCAGCTGGCCAGGTCCCGCTGTACGGACCGTTTCATGATGTCGGCCAGGCCCGGCCAGGGCGTAGCAGGAAGTGGTGATGGCCCCAGCCGTTTCCCCGCCGGAAGCCCTCATCGACGATCGCCAGCCCCTGCTGTCCGAACCAGCCTGCTGCCTGGTCACGACCCGGGAAATAGTGGTAACCGGGCGTGTCTTCCTCGGCAAGCTCGCCCCGCACCGCCGGTAGCCCGCGTGCGCAAAGGCTCTCAAAGGCCCGCTGGATATGGTGCTGCTCCAGTTCCTGGACCGTCAGGTACACCAGGCCGCCCGGCTGGACGGCCCGGCGCACATTGGCCAGCACGCCCGGCCAGTCTTCGGGTGGGATGTGCTGCATCGCGTCGATGGTCAGGACCGCGTCGAACTGGCCGGCATACGACAGGTCCTGTAGCGATATGCGCTCGAGGGAGAAGGCGATGCCCCGCGCCTGGGCCCGGGTCAGCATGCCCGCCGACTGGTCAGCGCCTGCGACCCGGTGGCCGGCCGCAGCCAGCATCGGAAAATACTTGCCCGTCCCGCACGGCGCATCCAGCACAACCCCGCCGGACGGGATCAGGCTCAGCACCCGGGCCACCCATTCCCGCTGCATGTCCCAGGGATACTCCTCATCGCCGTAACTAGCCGCCTCGGCGTCCCAGGCGGTGGCAAGCGCCGCCCGCCGTTCAGCCAGCCACACCTGCCGCTCCATGCCGCTCCTGAACCTCACCAGTGCTCTGCACCGGGCCGCCAGAGGGATCACCCGGCAGGCCGTCCCTCAGGGACTGAATAGTCCTCGCGGCAGCTACAGCCTCGGGCTCAGCCAAGATCATCGTCAAGCCGGCTCGCCGTGGGCCCCAGCGGCCGAAGTCATGCGGACTCACGGCAGGTAAGGCCGGGACGCGGCGTTAGAGGCGGCCGTTCTGCGCGGCTCGGCCACGGCGATCGCGCCATCGGTGGTCTGCGCACAGCCGTTCCGTATCCGCACGACATCGCCTGGTATATCCCGCCCTGTAACCAGCCGAGCTTCCGTCAGCTTAGAAATATCCGCCGTTATGGCCCGCTCTGAGACGCAGACCCTAGGGTGCTGGTAGGCGTACCCGAATGGACGTTCGGTGCGGTTGTGGCCGTAGCTCTCGGTGGTATCCGCTGCTGCCTACGGGTCCAGGGATGTCGTGGTCGGCGTGGATAACCGCGAAGGAGCCCCATCTTGTGGCTGTGCCGTCCTGAACGGCTGCGTCGTGGCGTATCGGCGGGGTTGGCGCGATACTGGCGGCGTGAGAGAGCGGTCGGATTTCTTCATCAGTCATGCTGGCGCCGACCGGGCGTGGGCGGAGTGGGTGGCCTGGCAGTTAACTGATGCTGGGTATTCAGTTGAGCTTGATGTGTGGGATTGGGCGGCTGGCCAGAACTTCGTAGCAGCGATGAGCGATGCGCTGGGCCGGTGTGACCGAGTAGTGGCGCTATTCTCCGCGGCCTATTTCGACCGTTCCCGGTATACGACGGAGGAGTGGTCGTTGGCAGTGCTGCATGTGCCGGGTACCGGGGAAGGGCGGCTCGTGCCGGTGCGTGTTGCGGAGGTGGCAGCGGCGGCCATGCCGGCGGTACTGCGGCCGTTGCTGTTGTGTGACCTGTTCGGTCTGGACGCGGATGAGGCGCGGCGTGCGCTACTGGATGCGGTGCGGGGGCCAAGTCGTCCCGACGGTGAGCCGGTGTTCCCGGGACGGGGTGAGTCGGGAGGGTTGCGCAGGCTGGGGGGAACGGGCCCGCGGCTGCCTGGCAGTGTGCCGCGTGTGTGGAACGTCCCGGCCCGTAATCCCGGGTTTGCCGGGCGGGATGGACTGCTGTTGTCGGTGCGGGAGCGGTTGCTGGCCGGGGACAAGGCGGTGGTGCAGGCGTTCCAAGGCATGGGCGGGGTGGGCAAGACCCAGTTGGCGGCCGAGTATGCGCACCGGTTCGCCGGGGCCTATGACCTAGCGTGGTGGGTCAATGCCGAGCAGGCGGGGCTGATCGGGGACCAGTTCGCAGCATTGGGTGTTGCGCTGGGATGCCTGCGGGCCGGGGCGAGTGCAGAACTGGTCCGGGCATCTGTGTTGGGAGAGCTGCGTGAACGGGGCCGGTGGCTGCTGATTTTCGACAACGCTGAGGATCCAGCCGCGATTGCGGGGTGGCTGCCCGGCGGTGGCGGGCATGTTCTGATTACCTCCCGCGAACGCGGCTGGGCCGACATCGCCGCCGCTGTGGAGGTGGATGTGCTGGCCCGGTCCGAGTCGGTGACGATCCTGCAAAACCGTGTCACTGGGCTCAGTGAGGCGGAGGCGAACCAGATCGCGGAACAACTCGGTGACCTACCGCTGGGGGTGGCGCAGGCGGCCGGGTTCATGGCCGAGACTGGCCAGCCTGCCGCCCAGTACCTCGACCTACTGCAGACTCGCGCGGGGCAGCTGCTCGATCAGGCCGCTCCGGGGTCATACCCGCGGTCACTTGCGGCCACCACCCAGCTGACCGCCGACCGGCTCGCTCGGGAGGATCCGGCTGCTGCCTCATTGGCCAGCGTGTGCGCGTTCTTGGCTCCCGAACCGATCCCCGAAGACTTGTTCACCAATGCGGTTAACGTACTGCCCGGCGGTCTCGCTGCGCGAGTGGCGGATCCGCTGGCATGGCGGCAGACCTTGGCGCACCTTGCACGCCAGTCGCTGGCCCGGGTCGATCACCTTGGGGTGCAGATGCACCGCCTTACCCAAGCCATCCTTCGCGACAGGCTCTCCCCTGATCAGGGCGCCTCCACCCGCGCATGCACCGAGGCGATCCTGGCCGCTGGTGACCCCCGGTGACCCGCCCAATCCTGCCACCTGGCCACGATGGGCGCGGCTGATGCCACACATTCTCGCCGCCGACCCGGCTACCACGGAAAACCCTGGCCTTCGGCTGATGGCTTGCAACGCGTGCTGGTACCTGCTAGCCCGTGGTGACGCCCGGACCGGTCATGATCTGGCCGAGGGCCTACGCCAGAGATGGCGCGAGCGGCACGGCGACGACGATGAGCACACGCTGGCAGTCACGCGTTACCTCGCCTGGGCACTAGGCGATATGGGCCTGGATGCCGACGCTCGTGACCTGGACCAAGACACTCTAAACCGCCGCCATCGTGTGCTCGGCGACGACCACCCCCACACCCTGATGTCTGCAAATAACCTCGCCGCCCACCTGCGCAAGCTCGGGGAAATAGAGGCCGCCCGCGAACTGGACGAAAGCACACTAGCCCGCCGCCGCAGGGTGCTGGGCGACGATCACCCCGACACGCTGGTATCCGCCAACAGCCTCGCAAGCGACCTGCGTCGCCTGGGGGAGGTGCAGGCTGCCCTCGATCTAGATCAAGACACTCTGGCCCGTCGGCGCCGGGTGCTGGGCGACGACCACCCCAGCACTCTGATGTCGGCCAATAACCTCGCCGAGGACCTGCGCCAGCTGGGAGACGTGCGAGCGGCCTGCGACCTGGACCAAGACGCCTTCAACCGCAAACGCCGGGTGCTCGGCCAAGACCATCCCAGCACGTTGATCTCAGCAATCAATCTCGCCGAGGACATGCGCACACTGGGAGAAATGCGCGTTGCCCTTGACCTGGACCAAGACTCCCTGAACCGCCTCCGCCGGATCTTCGGCGACGACCACCCGCACACCCAGCTCTGTAGCACCAATCTCGCCAAGGACATGCTCGCGCTCAGCGAAACGGATCATCCGTGAGCGACAACCGTCCCGGCCAGGGACCATGCAGAGTACCGCTCGCATTGGCTTCGTCGATAGTGGGCTATCACATCAAGTAACAAAGGAGGCTGCGGACCACGTTCACCGAGCCGCCGATCTGGTGCAGTCGGCAAGTCAGACGATGCCGGCCATGATGGGCGCCGATCTGGGTCATCTGTGCGCGCTGCAGCACGGTGACGGGCACCGTGAACTGTCCCGCGGACACTGGCGGAAGCGGGCTATCGCCGGAGTGCAGCACAAGACGATCGGCCTGCGGGATAGTTCACGGTGACAAAATGGGGAGTACGTCGCCCGGGCAACCGGGACCGCGAGTTAGAGGTGATGGCCGTGGAGGCAGGAGCCGGGCGGGCAGCGTTCCTGCCCGTCATGCAGGCCAGGCCGTCCAGGGCCGCGAAGTGAGGTGATTGTGGTGTCTGAGGATCCGCAGCCGGGTGCTGCCCGTGATACGCAGCCGGGTGCTGCCCGTGATACGCAGCCGGGTGCTGCCCGTGATACGCAGCCGGGTGCTGCCCCTGATACGCAGCCGGATGCTGCCCCTGATACGCAGCCGGGTGCTGCCCCTGATGCGCCGGTCAGCCCCGGCACCGGCCGGGACGTCGCGGTGGCTGAGGGAACGCGGCTGAGCGGCCTGGTCGCCGGCCGCCTGGCTGACCAGGCCCGCCGCACAGCCCAGGCGGCCAGGGCCAGGCGGGTGGCGAGCACCGGCGGCGAGCCGGGAGTGCTTGACGTGACGCCGTTGCGCGAGCTGGTCTCCGAGCTGACCGAAGAGCTGCAGAGGGTCAGGCCGCGAGAGCGGATAGCCCGCGCGCTACGGCAGGCAGCCGACATCATCGACCCGCCAGCGCCGGCCCGCTGAGACCAGGCCGGCCGGGCGGCCGGGGTCGTCACCGGTTCCGGGCCCGGCCAGCTCCGGCTGGCTTTCCCGCGGGTAGCCGCCTGGGCCCGGCCGCGGCGGGCCGGCCCCGGCCCCTCCCGGCACATGCACCCGGGCATCCGCGTCAGCCATGCTGACCGGGCCGGGCAGGAACTGCCCGGCGCTAGGTGCCACCGGTGTCCGGGTGAACGCGAAACGGGTGTGCGGTCACCGGCCCGGCCGGCCATCGGCCTGCATCGTCTCCGGCCGCCACGGCACAGGCTGAATCGCCGTTTCGCATCTGCCGCAGGCCGGGCAAGCCGCCGGAGTTCCCGGGCACCAGGCCAGCCTGGCACGTGATCATCTTGCAGCCGCGAGCCGCTCCTGCGCAGGCCCGGCACCGAGCAGGCCGTCACGGATGGTAACTGGAGCCGTAATGGCCGGCGCGCAGACCCGCCGTTCTGCACGGTTTGACGGTACCTCGGCGATCACGTGTCGATGCACCAGATCAGGTCGCTCTGCGCGCCGGCAGCCACGTGGCCGGTGCACAGGCCGGCCACGCCGAGTCGGCGCTGGGACGCGGACGGGGCTTGACTTTAGTGATCTTGGTGCGGGCGGTGAAGGGCCGGTGACAAGTGAGCGCTCCCGCAGGTCCTGCACGTTTGAGTTTTCGGGCTTAAGCGGGCTCGTACCGTTCGCCGAGGGTCCTGGCGACCTCAGCCATCAACGCATCCTGCACCAACGGGGCGTGACGCCATCCCCCGGCCTGTACATGCTCGGCCGCACCTGGCAGCACACCCGCGGCTCCGCGCTGCTCGGCTGGGTAGGCAGTGACGCGGCGTTCCTGGCCGCGCAGATCGGCCGCCGCTGAACGGATAAAGGAGCAGGCGCATCTCACGGGACGCCGGAGTCAGCCACAGGGAGACGGCGGCGTGGCGCAGGTCGTAGGGGCGGCGGGCCAGCGGGAGGCGTACTGGGCGGGGGTGAGGGCGGCGGCGCGGGCGGCAGCCCAGTCGGCGCTGTAGGCGTTGTAGGCGCTGTCATGGATGATGCCGCCGCGTGCGGTGCGGAAGATCCGCCCGTCCGGGCTGGTGCCGTAGCGCTTGAGGTGGGCGCGGAGGATCTGGACCAGGACGGGCGGGATAGGGATCGACCGGGTCCAGGCGGCGGAGGCGCCGCAACGCGCCATCCCGGATACCGCTGTCGCCGCCGGCTTGCTGGCCCGGCCGGGAACGGGACGGCCGTCAGCGCTGGCGGACTACGGGGTGATGACCGTGCCGGGTGTGACCAGGTGCCGGCGCCTGCGGCGCTATTCCCCGGTCAAGGCGACCGGAATTATGCGGTCGCTTCATCGACGGCGCCGGTCAGGAGCGCCAGGATCTCGCCGATGGTGCGTTCCCGGCTGTCGGTCTCGGGGAGCGGCAGGTGGGCCTGGATCTGATAGCGGTTGCGGCGGCCGTCCTTGTGCTTGACGACGTACCCGGCCTCGGTGAGATCGGTGACGATGCCGTAGGCGGTGCGCTCGGAGACACTCGTCCTGGCCGCGATGTCGCGCAGCCGTACGCCCGGGTCATGGGCGATGCACAGCAGCACCCGGGCGTGGTTGGTCAGGAAGCTCCAGTCCGCCACGCCCACACACTACGGTACATAATTTCCAGAAATCTATTGCTAGTTTCTGATTGCGAACGTAGCGTGAAGACAACCCTATGGGGCCGGTGATCCGCACCGGTCGACGCCCATCGTGTGGCGGGTCGTGAATGTGGCATCGGCGGGCGCCAGCAGGGAGGGAACCATGGACCAGAGCTACCCCGTGCAGGTGACAGCTCGCCTGGACGAGCCGTTGAGCCGCTGGCTGTGGCTGGTCAAGTGGCTGCTGGCGGTCCCGCACTACATCGTGTTGTTCGTGTTGTGGATCGCGTTCGCCGCCGTCACCGTCATCGCGTTCTTCGCGATCTTGCTCACCGGCCGCTACCCCCGCCCGCTGTTCGATTTCAACCTGGGGGTGCTGCGCTGGTCCTGGCGGGTCGGCTACTACACCTACAGCGCCCTGGGCACCGACCGCTACCCGCCGTTCAGCCTGGGCCAGGAGCCGGACTACCCCGCGACCCTGGACATCGCCTACCCGCAGCGGCTCTCCCGCGGCCTGGTCCTGGTCAAGTGGTGGCTGCTGGCCATCCCGCAGTACGCCATCGTCACCGTGTTCGCCGGCGGCGCCGCCTACACCGCGACCGGCACCGCGGGGCACACCTGGCAGGGCGATGCGTTCTACGGCGGGCTGACCGGGCTGCTGGTGTTCTTCGCCGCGATCGCGCTGCTGTTCGCGGGCCGCTACCCGCGCGGGCTGTACGACTTCATCGTCGGCATGAACCGCTGGGTGCTGCGGGTCATCGCCTACGCCGCCCTGATGACCGACGCCTACCCGCCGTTCCGCCTGGACCAGGGCGGAACCGGCCTGCCCGCCCCCGCACCCGATGACCTCGCCCCCGCATCGGCCGCCTCAGCCCCCGTCCCGGCCGCACCGGTCGGCTGACGGACCCTGTGGCCGTAGCGAACACCACCCAGCGGCGGGACGCACACACCATGTCTGGCCTGACGCCTCCATGACGGCCGCGGCGTTCCCCCGCGGTCCCTCCGGGCAGCCCCAGAACCCGGCTGACTGCTGCGGGCCGCTTACCGCCGGACACCGAGCACAGCGCGTAGCGGAGGAGGCAACGCCTCCCTGACCACGGAACCGGGCAGAGGACGATCATGAAGGCAGTAACAGGCGCGGCCGGCCGGTCCGCGACGCCCGGCGATACCAGCGGCGGAACTGCGCCGGGATCGCGGCGGCAGACGATGCGGGCGATCGTGCAGGCCGGGTACGGTTTCGCCGACGTTTTGCATCTGGCGGAGATCGGCCGGCCAGCGGCCGCTGACGGCGAGGTCCTCCTCCGGGTCCATGCCGCCGGGCTCGACCGGGGCACCTGGCACCTGATGGCGGGCCAGCCGTACGTAATCCGCCTGGTCTCGGGCCTGCGCGCCCCCAAGAACCCGGTGCCCGGACTGGACGTGGCCGGCACGGTCGTGGCGGCCGGCGCCGATGTCACCGGGTTCGCGGTCGGCGAGGAGGTGTTCGGCATCGGCCAGGGTTCGTTCGCCGAGTACGCGCGCGCCCGCCAGGACAAGCTCGCCCGCAAACCGGCCAGCCTCACCTTCGGCCAGGCCGCGGTCCTCGCGGTCTCCGGGCTGACCGCCCTGCAGGGCCTGCGTG
>WNGR01009586.1_pt1 | contig 19023 bp, 20 predicted proteins | sample 5407581 | NCBI WGS metagenome assembly WNGR01 (sample SAMN13153383, study PRJNA577476) | soil metagenome | isolation source: 80 cm soil or saprolite under Garry oak tree replicate 2 | place: USA:California | collected 2016-06-15 | reverse complement strand
CCGGCGGCCGCCTTCGAGCACGAAGCCACCGAGCGCGAACGTCCAGGTGCCGATCGCGGAGCGGCGGCCGCGGCCGACGGCGCGCGCGAGCGCGGCCACGTCCGTCGGCAGGGCGTATAGTTCGGCCAGCGCGCGCGCCACCGCCAGCCCCAGCTGCGTCCCGGAGCCCAGTCCGGCGTGGGCCGGAATGACGCGGTGGAGCCGCACGTGGGCGCCGCCCCCGAGGGCGTGATGGGCCAGGAAGCGCCGCGCAAACTCGAGCGCCCGCTCACCGTCTGGGCCTTCCGCTCGCAGCGTGGAGGCGCGGGCGGCCTCCAGCAGCAGCGACGGCGCCGGCACCGCGGCGCCGATCCCGCCGAAGCGGCGCCCGAGATCCCCTCGCAGGTCGAGCACGCCGAAGTGGAGACGCGCCGGCGCCTCGACGAACACCGGTGTGGCTGCCGCCTCGCCCGCCACCGTCATCGCGTCGCGGGGCCGGGCGCGTTGCGCACGTACTCGGTGAGCAGGGCCATGGCCTCGAGCTCGCGGGGACCTGCGGTCTTTTCCACGATCACCTGGAGCCGTCCGAATTCTTTCCGGATCGCGTGCCGCGATGCGCCACCCGCGTGACGACGCGCGCCCGCGGCGGCGTGTCGTCGATCGTGTCCACTGCGACCTCGCGCCAGAAGCAGGCGGCCTCGAGCACCACGCCCCGCACCGCCGTCGCGGGAACCGCCGGGAACTGGGCGTCCGCGATCACGCCGCGGGCGAACAGCATCACGTCATCGGTCAGGTTGACCACCGCGGCGCGCGTTTCACGGAGGTTCTGGAACGTCGTGGTCTCGAGGAACGGCTTGATCACGATCTCGTCCTCCCCCCACTCGACACCCATCGGCGCGAAGTTGACGCGGCCGCGGCCGTTCATGGTGGTGAGAATCGACTCGATGATCACGGGTGGCAACGGGGAGACCGCACCGGAGCTCAGTGCACCAGATGAACGGGCGGCGGCAGGAACGCGTCGGCGGGCGGCGCCGGCCGCGCCTGATCGGCCCGCGACGGCAGCTCCGCCACGCGCGAGCGGCCCCCGCCGAGGAAGCGGTCGAGCAGCCAGTACCCGTAATCGGTCAGCACCGACTCGGGGTGGAACTGAAGGCCGATGACGGGATGGCGGACGTGCTCGACGCCCATGATCTCACCGTCCTCGGCCGTGGCCGTGACGCGGAGCTCCGCAGGCACCGCGTCGCGGGCGATCACGAGCGAGTGGTAGCGGGCGGCGCGGAGCGGGTTCGGCAATCCGGCGAACAGGCCGCGGCCATCGTGCCGAATCCCAGACGCCTTGCCGTGCATCGGCGCCCGGGCGCGCACGATCGACGCACCATAGGCGGCGCCGATGCACTGGTGGCCCAGGCAGACGCCGAGGATCGGGATCGTCGGGCCGAGGCGGCGGACCACGTCGGTCGAGACGCCCGCCTCCGCGGGGGAGCAGGGGCCAGGCGAAATGATGATGTGCGTGGGCGCGAGCGCCGCGATCGCATCCACCGTCACCGCGTCGTGACGCAGGACGAGCGGCGTCTCCCCCAACTCGCGGACGTAGCGCGCCAGGTTGTAGACGAAGGAGTCGTAGTTGTCGATCAACAGGATCACGGTGTCATCGCGTCGGGGGGAGGGGCGCTCGCGAGCGCCGCCACGAGCCCCTGCCCTTTGTGTAAGGTCTCCCAGTACTCCTGCTCGGGATCCGAATCGGCCACGATCCCGCCGCCGACCTGAAAATACACGTCATCCCCAAGAATCAGATAGGTGCGGATCGCGATGCTGGTGTCGAGCGCGCCGCTGCGGGACAGATACCCGAGCGAGCCACAATACACGGCGCGCTGCGTGGGCTCGAGCTCCGCGATGATCTGCATGGCCCGGATTTTCGGGGCCCCCGTGATCGAGCCGCCGGGAAACGCCGCGCGCAGCAGGTCCACGACATCGTGCTCGGGCGCGAGCTCCCCGACGACCGTGGAGACGAGGTGGTGAACCGTGGCGTAGTGCTCCAGGGTGAAGAGCTCGGGAGCGCGGACCGTCCCCGGCACGCACACGCGCGAGAGATCGTTGCGCAGCAGGTCGACGATCATCACGTTTTCGGCGCGATCCTTCTCGCTCTCCGTGAGTGCCAAGCCCAGGGCCGCGTCGTGCTCGGGGCTCACCCCCCGCGGCCGCGTGCCCTTGATCGGGCGCGCCTCGACACCGCGGCCCTCGTGCACCCGGAGGAAGCGCTCCGGGGACGAGCTTGCCACGATCAAGTCGCCGCAGTCGAAATACGCAGCGAAGGGTGCGGGGTTGCGCTGTCGCAGCCGGCGATAGAGCGCGAGCGGCGGCTCGGCGAGCTTGACCTCGAGACGCTGCGACAGGTTCGCCTGGAAGAGGTCGCCCGCATGGATGTACTCCACGACGCGCGCCGCGGCATGGAGGTAGCCGTCGCGCGTGAAGTTCGAGTGCAGGCCGATCTCCACCGCCGCCGGCGTGTCGGTGACAGGATAGGAGGGCGCCCGCTGCCGGGCGCTGCGGCCCGAGGGTCCGACCGTGCGACCCGGCGGCGCGGCTCCTTGCCCCCTCAGCCGCCCCTTCACCCACTCGAGCCGGGCCGCGGCGCGGCGCGCGCCGTCCTGGTCGGGCAGCCCCGTGGAGACAATCCACGCGCACCCCGCCAGGTGGTCCCACGCGATGACCCAGTCGTACAGCCCGAGCAGCACGTCCGGCACGGCGAGATCGTCGTAGCGCGGCCGCGGAATCCGCTCGAGGCGGGCGCCCCAGTCGTAGCCGATGTATCCCGCCGCGCCGCCCTGGAACGGCGGCAGGCCGGGCACGGGCGCGGCGGCGTAGGGCGCGAGCAGTTCGCGCACGGCATCGAGCGGGTCGGCCGCGACGGGCGACCAGCGCCCGCCGGTGCGCCGATCCGCGCGCTCAGTGCGCCCATTCTTGCTCCGCACGACCACCGCGGGATCGGCCGCGAGGAACGAATGCCGGCCCAGCCGCTCCGGGCTCGCGACGCTGTCGAGCAAGAGCACGTAGGGGAGGTCGGCGAAACGAACGCAGGTGTCGAGCGGGTCGGGGATTGTCGTGAGCTCCTCGACCAGCGGGGCCTGCTCGCTCACCGGCCGCCCTTCGCGCGTGAGCGCCGTGGCTTGGAGCGCTGCGTCAGCTTCACGTGCCGGGACGGCTGCTCGGGCGGCGTCAGGTACCCCCACTGCAACTGTCCCTCCTGGCGGTAGGTCTTGCCCAGCGTGATCGCGATCTGGGCCTTCATCAGCTCGCGCCCCAGGTAGAAGGCGTGCGTCGCTTCGTCCACGCCGAGCCGGGCGAACAGCTCGTCGATGTCCGTGCCGCGGGCGAAGAGCGTGTTGTTGAAGATCGTGATCGTGCCGCCGTCGGTGAAGATGCGGAAGTTCGGGTCGGTCACGGCGCGCTGCAGCGTGCAGAGCTCTTCTTCGCTGTAGGCCAGGACCTCCGGATCCTTCAGCGTGACGAGCCGGTCATCCACGTTCTTGGGGAGCGCCCGGCGCGTCACGGCGTAATGCATCAGGCGCCGAGCGATGTCCACCTCCCGCACCGCGCCACGCGCCCACGGGATGACTTCCGTGGTGAGCACGGCGCGCACGCCCAGCTCCTGGCACATGGCCAGGAGCAGCGCGTTCACGCCGGTCGAATCGGCGGCGGTGAGCTCGGTGATGTTGCCGATGCCCATGAGCAACGGCGCCGCCGGATAGCGCCGGCGCGCGTCGGCGAAACGCTCCAGCGACGCCATGAACCCGAACCCAATCGGCTCGATGACCGGGTCGATGAGGTAGGCGACGCCCCAGCGCTCGAGCCCGTCGAGCGTCGGCTCGAGCGTCTCGAGCCCCGTCCCGAAGTCGGGAATGGCGACGACCCGTGCCTTCGTGCCCGCGAGCTCGCGCGCGACGTCGCGGTTCGAGCCGTTCACGCTGAGCACCAGCTCCGCACCGGCCCCGACTGCCGTGCCGATTTCTCCGGGATCGAACGAATCGACGCTCACGCGCATCCCGGCCCCCACGAGCTCGCGCACTTGATCTCGGCGATGACCTCGATATCGAAGGCGCCGTAGTCGCCCGCCGGCTGAGGGCGGCCGAAGTAGGCCGGGATCTGCCGCAGGTCCTTGGGACCCTTCTCGACCCGCACCCCGGCTTTCTGGACGATCACCGCGGGGTCACCCTCGCAGAGACCCGGGATGAGCACGAGGTCCGTATCGGCGGGCACTTCGAGGAACCGCGCGATCCACGGCGTCGTCATCAAGGCGGCCACCGTGATTTTCATGACGGCCACCTCGCAGGCGAAGGCCGGCGCCATCTCGGCAAGCGTCCGCCGCAGCGCGGGCTCGGCGAGCCGCCCCGTGACGAACAGCACGCGTCGCGGCGTGGGGGGGGTGGGGGTGGGAGCGGGGGAGCCCGCAGTCACCGAGGATCGCCGGAGCGCACGAACTTGTTCGGTGTGCCCACGAGCGCCCCGCCCTGCGGCCGCCACAGCACGCTGGCTTCAATCTGCCGCGCCAGCTCGAAGTCCTTGTCGGTGATCCCCCCGGCCGCATGGTTCTTGAGCTTCACGATTACCCGCCCCCAGGTGACGGCCAGGTCGGGATGGTGGTACGCGGCTTCGGCCAGGTAGCCGATCGCGCCCACCAGCATCAGCGTGGTCGGCCACCCGTCGGTCTTGTAGTTCCGCCGGATCCACCCGTCCTCGTACCACCACCCGGGGAAGTCCTTGAGCTTGTCCTGGATCTGCGCTTCGTCGTAGGTCGGCTCTTTCTTCGTCACCATGACACCCTCCCTCGCGAGGCGCTACATCACCCCGCCGCCGTTGATCATCAGCATCTGCCCCGTGATGTAGGCCGCGGCATCCGAGGCGAGGAAGACCGCGGCATGTGCCACGTCTTCCGGCGAGCCCCAGCGCTGGAGCGGCACGGACGCCCCGATGCGCGCCTTCTGGTCCGGGTCGAGGCCCGCGCCGTACGCGGTCTCAATCCACCCAGGCCCGAGCACGTTGACGCGGATTTCGGGGGCCACCGTGCGCGCCAGCGCGCGCGAGAAGCTGTACACGCCGCCCTTCGCGGCGCAGAACAGCTGCGTGTACTCGCCCTTCATGCCGCCCGCGACGATGTGGTCCCAGGACATGTTGATGATGACCCCGCCCCCGCCCTGCGTGCGCATCAGCTCCACCGCAGCCCAGGAGGCGAGCACGGTGCCGCGCAGGTCCACGGCCAGCAGCCGATCGAGCTTCTGGATGGGGGAGAGACGGCGTGCCTCGCCCGTGAGGATGTCGGCGCCAGCGCTGTTCACCCAGACGTCCACCCGGCCGAGGGCGTCCCGCGCGCCGGGCCCCAGCGTCGCCACATCTTCGGGGCGGCTGATGTCGGCGCGCATGACATGCGCGCGCCGGCCAAGCGCGCGAACCGCCGCCGCCACGTCTTCGGCCTGCCGCGCGTTCGAGCGGTAGGTCAGCGCGACGTTCGCTCCGGCCTGGGCGCACGCGAGCGCGATGGCGCGGCCGATGCCCCGCGACGCGCCGGTGACGAGAACGGTTTTTCCCTCGAGCGACAGGAGAGTGGCGCGAGTCGTGGGCAGTCGTCGTTCTCCCGGCGCGGCGTTTTGACATCCCCTACCCCGATCCGTAACCTATCAGCGGTTTCCTGAAGGCGACAAGGGAGGATGGCGCGATGCGCCTCTTGGTGAGCGTGTGCGATGCGCGCGAAGCGCAGGCCGCAGTCCGGGGCGGCGCGGAGATCGTGGATGCGAAGGACCCGCGCCGCGGCGCGCTCGGACCGGTCACCCCGCGCACGTTGGCCGGCATCCGCGCCGCCGTCCCGGCCGGCATCCCCGTGAGCGCGGCGCTGGGCGACGCCGCAGCCGAGCGCGTGGTGGCGCGGGCAGCGCGCCTGGCGGCGGCGCGCGGGGCGGCCTACGTGAAAGTGGGGTTGCGGGACGTGGGAGACACGGGCCACGCGCGGGCGCTCGCCCACCGGGCCGCCGAGGGAGCGGCCGAATCCGGCGCGGAGCTTGTACTCGTCGCCTACGCCGACGCCTCCCGGGCCGGGAGCCTGCCGCCGCTCGCGGTCCTCGAGATCGCCGCTGCCGCCGGTGCGCGCGGTGTCCTGCTCGATACCGCGTTCAAGGACCGGGGCAGTCTGTTCGACCTCCTGGAAATCGCGCGTGTCGCGCAATGGCTCGCGGCGGCGCGCGCGACCGGGGGGGGGGAGGGCGGGGGGCTGTTCACCGCGCTGGCGGGCAGCCTGGGCGAACCGGGCCTGCGCACCGCGCTCGCGTTGGGAGCGGACATCGTCGGCGTGCGCGGTGCCGCCTGCGATGGCGGTCGCACGGGACGTGTGTCGGTCGCGCGCGTCGCGGCGCTCTCAGCCTTCGTGGCTGCCGCCGTCGCCTAGCGCACGGTCGAGCGCCTCCACGCGAGCTTCACCGGATCGCCCGCGACGGGCTTCAAGAGGATCAGGCGCGCGGCGCCCAGGGCGCTGGCGAGCCACGCCGCAATGCTGTCGCTCGTCACGTCCCAGGAATGCGGCAGCGGGTCGGCGGCCCGGAGCCAGTGGTATGGGGCGAGGACCGGGATCCGACCCGCGGCCAGCGCCACCGGGATGTCCCGTTCCCGCTCCACCAGCGCCGCACGCCGGATGCGGCACGCGAGGACGTGCGCATATTGGTCCATGCCGAGGATCGCCATCCAGTGCGCGGTGTCGGCGTCGATCTGGAGGTGACGACACCGTTCGCGCACGACCTCGGAGAACGGTCCTCCACCCGGCACGACGAGGAGCGACCGGCCGGCACCGAAGGCCGCGAGCGCTCCCGTGACGCGCTCGAAGGCGCCGTTCCGGCCCAGCAGCCCGCCGCCGAGCTTCACAACCGCGTAGACCACCCTCGGGCCGTTCGTCATGCCGGGGACAGCTCCGCGCAGGCGCAGAGCAGCGCGACGGCGGCGGCCGGTGCGTGCCGCGCCGCGGGCCCCAGCAGCCCCGCCAGGGAGGCGACCCCGAGCCCGGCGCGGCGCGCGGCGCGGACCGCGATGAACTCGCCGACTCCGGTCACCACGGCCAACTGGAGGCCTGGGTGACGGCGGCGCACCGCGTCCAAGGCGGCGGCGACGCGATCCACCTGCCTGTCCGCGACCCGAGCGGCGATCGCGTCGATCGCGGCGTCGTCCAGCATGTCCCGGTCGGCGCAGACGACGCGCGCGAGCCGCTCCGCCGCGTACGCGCGCGTCGCGGGCCGGCCGTCCGGCGTGGGACAGGTGTAGTCCTCCGCAGCGATCGCCCCGAGCCACAAATGCACGTCCGCCGCGATCGCGAATCCCTCGGCCGAGACGCCTGTGGGGCAGCCGTCGAGCTCAACCACCGGCGTGATCGCCTCGACCGGGGTGCGCAGCGCACCTGTGTAGATGAGTTCCCCCTCCCGCAGGCGCTCGGGGTCGGTGCGGCCCCGCGCTACGACGTCGCTGCCCACGATCGGGATCACGTCCGTGGTCGTGGAGCCGATGTCCACGAGGATGCAGTGGGGGTGCGTACGCGCCACGAGCCGCGCCGTCGCCGCCCAGTTCGCCGCAGCCACGGTGAGCGGCTCGCGACGCGCGACGTCGCTGGACAGAAAGCGCCCATCCACGGTGTACACCCGCACGCAGGCACCCGGGAACGCCGCGTCCACGGCGTCGAGCACGAACGTCACCCCCTCACGCTTGCTGCGAAACACCTGCGAGAGCTCGGCCGTCATCGTCACGGCGTGAACGTCGGCGGCCTTCGCTTCCGCGGCGCGGGCGAGGTCGCGGAGCAGGGGCGCGAGCCCGTCGCGATCCCGCTCGATGGCGAACGGGCGCACCCGGCTCGCGACCACGTCGGTGCCCACAATGCGCGCCACCTTCGTGTTCACGCCACCGATGTCCCAGCCGACGATCGATCTCATGGCAGCGCGCTCCGAGCGGTGCCGTGCGGGTGACGCCCGTGCTGGATCTGATGGCGGGACGCGCCGTGGCGGCGCGCGGGGGCGAGCGCGCGACCTACGCGCCGGTGCGCTCGGTGCTGGCGTCCGGCGAAGGCGACGCGCTCGCCCTCGCGCGCGCCTTTCGCGACGTGCTTAGGTGCGTGGACTGGTACGTGGCGGACTTGGATGCGATCCGCGGCGGCGCACCGCAGTGGCCGCTCGTGCGCGCGCTCGCGGAGCTGGGCGGGCGCCCGCTGCTCGACGCCGCAACGACCACCGTGGAGCGCGGCGAGGATGCCCTCATCGCCGGGGCCGACCGCGTGGTGGTGGGGCTCGAGACGCTCGATGACTTCGCGCAGCTCGAGGCGATCGTCGGTCGGCTCGGGAGCGCGCGCGTCGTGTTCAGTCTCGACCTGCGTGGCGGCGCCCCGCTGGTGCGTCCGGGGGCGCCGCACGGCGGGGGAGGATCGCCGCTCGAGCTCGCCCGGCGTGCCGTGGACGCCGGCGTGCGCGCGCTGCTCGTTCTCGATCTCGCCCGCGTGGGTACCGGCGCGGGCGTCGACCTGGAACTGGTGCGGCGGTTGAGACTTGCCCTGCCGGGCGTTGAGCTGCTCGCGGGTGGTGGGGTGGCGGGGCCGGCGGACCTCGCGCGGCTGGCCGCGACGGGGTGTGATGCGGTGCTGGTCGCCACGGCGCTGCACGACGGGCGGCTGGCGGCCAGCGATCTCCGGGGTCACCCGAACGACTCACGGTAGGTGGCGGACTGCCCGAAGGTCTCCTCGATCTCCATCTCGATCGCGCGCAGGTGGACGGCGCCGGAGGCCACGAGCTCCTGCCGCACGCGCCCGGCAAGGTACTGCGCCAGCATTTCGACGGTCGTGTTGGGAATGGGGAGGAGTGCGCAGTCGATGATCTCGTCCGTGAGCCGCTTCATCAGGCGCTTGAGCTCCACGAAGTCGAACACGTAGTGGGCGTCGGGATCGAGGCCGCCCTCGATGACGACCCGCGTGCGGTAGTTGTGCCCATGCAGCGTCTCGCAGCGGTGGCCGGGGAAGGTGATGAAGTGGGCAGAGGCGAAGACGAGGTTGTCCTTCATTACCGCGACCCTGAACTCGCTACGGCCGGTCATGGGTGTTTCCCCCGCCCCTGGTGCCAGCCGCCCTCGAGCAGCGCGGCGAAGAGCGCTGCGGCCGTGAGATCCGCGGTGGCGCCGGGATTCCGCGTGTTGCGGGGGTCGCGCACGCCGCCGTCCAGCGCGGCGATTGCGTCCCGCCCGGCGGGTGTGCGCACCCCGCCGCGCTCCAGCACGGTGCGCGCGCGGCCCTGCACGTCGGCGGCCGCTTCGACCCCGAGCTTGCGCGCGACGTGCGTGTCAGGCGCAGCGGCGAGCAGCGTCAGATAGGTCTCGAGGGTCGCATCGCTCCAGCCGAGGCCCGCGTCAAGGGCGCGCCGCAGCGCCGGATGGCCGACCTCGAAGGTCGTCGCGAAATCCGTGACGTACTCGCGGGCGATCGCGTCCCGCTCCGCCGCGAGCGCCATGGCCTCACGAAACGTGACCGTGGGCTCGCAGGCGACGTCCTGCTCCACCGCCCGGCCCAATCCCCCGGGCGACGCGAGCCGGATGGCGGCGTATACCTCGCGCGCGTCAAGCACCGTGGTCGTCGCGAGCACGACCGAGAGGCGGGTGCGGAGCGGCTCCCGCCCGGGCCGGAGCGCGGCACGGGCGAGCGGGGCGAGGAGCAGCACGATGCCGAGGTTCGTGTTGCTCGGCACCCATTGGCGCGTGGCGGCCACGGCCGCCCGGATGGTCACGCCGAGCGGCCGCGCCCCCGCGGCAGCGATGGCGGGACCGATCGCGATCGCGCTGGCGAGGTAGTCCTCGTAACGAGCATCCTGGAAGTCCGCTGCGGGTGTGACGTTTCCGGGCTTGGGGGCGCTGGCCTCCAGCAGGCAGGCGAGCTGCGCTGCGGCGGTCACTTCCGCCGGGCGGAGGGCGGCCGTCACGGGCGCGCCAGGCGCCCGAGGACGTGCTCGACGATCGCTGCCGCGACGTCGACCGAAGTAGCTTCCTGCAGGCCGCGCCATCCCGGTATCCCGTTCACCTCGAGTACGTAGACCGTGCCGTCCCGCGCGGGGAGCAGATCCACGCCCGCGTACTCGGCACCGACCGCCCCGGCCGCGCGGAGCGCGAGCGTCGACCACTCGGCGTCGAGCGTCACCGCCCGCGCCCGGCCGCCACGCGCCAGGTTGGTGCGCCAGCCGGAAGCTCGGCGTTCGATCGCGCCGATCACCCGCCCTCCAACGACGAACGCGCGCACGTCGCGGCCGTCGTGATCGATCGCGCGTTGAAGGTAATACACGCCGCGGATCGTCTCTAGGGCGTGGAAGACGCGGAACGCCACGTCCGCGTCGCTCACCCGCACCATCCCGAGCCCCATCGAGCCGAACAGCGGCTTCACGATCACATCGCCGAGCCGGCGAAACGCCGCGACGGCATCCTCCACGCCTTCGCACACAACCGTCTCCGGCACACAGAGCCCGGCCTGCTCGAGCAGGGCCGTCGTCCAGAACTTATCCACCGTGCGCTCGATTGTCCGTGGCGAGTTGACCACCGGCACGCCGCGGTCCTCCAGCCGGTGCAGGGCGTCCACGCGGAAGACGATCTGCTCGAGCGACCCGGCGGGAATGATGCGGGCGAGGACCGCGGCGCAGGCATCCAGCCGCTCGGCGCCACTCCGCAGCTCGGACTCGCGTCCGCCCAGCGATGCGACGAGTCCCCCGTAGGGCAGCACGACCCCCTCCTGCCCCCGCTCGGCGAGCGCCCGGCACAGCTCATCGACGTGCCAGCCTTGCCGCGCGCTGAGAATCGCGATGCGCATGGGCCCGGGCCGGACCGTCAGCCCTCGCGCAGCGACGCGCGCAGCACGTCGGGATTCAGGTGCCCTGCGTGATGCGTCTTGCCGCTCGAGGCGCTCGTGATCCACACCTCCGCGGGGCTGAACAGCAGGGGGTCGATCTTGTAAAAGTCGCCGTCGTAGCGCTTGAAGATCTCGGAGAACGGCGTGCCGTAGTCGCGCGACGCGGACGCGGGGATTTGTGGAACGAGCGTGGCGAGCTCGGCGTCGTCGGCCTGCACGGTGTAGTGGGCTTGTCCGCCGTACAGGATGCAGTCGTTCGTGCGGCCGATGGCGCGCAGATCGTTCTTCGCCACGGGCGGGACGGGTGCCGTTCCGATCCCGCCCACGATCTTCTTCAGGTCGAACCCGAGCGTGTCCATCTTGTGGAGTCCCGTCTCGAGGATGCGCGCCGCGATCTGTACGCCTCCCGCAACGCTCGCCGTAGGCGCGACGACGAAGGTGAGTCGCGCGGGCTCGAGCCCCGCCTTCTGTCCCACCCAGGCCGCCACCTCGTCCGTCGGCGGGTTGCGGGTCTCGAGCACCAGCACCCCGCGGCTGGCCCGCTCCTCGTAGCCCAACTTCCCGAACAGCTCCCGCTCCACGCGCACGTGCGCACGCAGTGGGCCCGACCCCATGGCCATGTACTCCTCGACGTGGATCGCCCAGCCCGCGTACTGCGACGCCATGCAGCTCACCGCCGGGTGGTCCGTCCAGACGTGGACCCCGGCCCACGTCTCGTCGGCGATCGCAAGCGGTGCGTACGTCACGTGCCCGAGCCCGCCCATGCAGATCTCGACGAGGGCAAGGCCGGCTCCCCAGCCGCCAGGAACGTCAATACCGGCGTCGATCACCCGGGCCCCATTCCCGAGCGTGTGCGCCGCCACGCGCAGCTCATCGGCTTGGGCCACCACGCGGTCGGCGATCGTCCAGGCGCGCTCGTTCAGGCTCCCGCCCATTCGAGGATCTCTCCTTTGCCGAGTTCGGCGAGGTCGCCACTGTAGCGGTGATAGCGGCCCGCGACCTGGCTTTCGGTCACGGGCAGGCCGTGGCGGGTCGCCAGATAGCGGAGCAACAAGCGGATGTGCGGTGGACGGTAGGTGCAGGCGTAGCGGAACGAGGCTGGACGCACGACCGCGCCGAAGCTGACGATCGAGCCCCGCTTGCTCCACCGTCCAGTCCCGGGGCCGGCCGCCCCGAACACCACCACGGTGCCGGCGATCATGCCGCGTCCCGTCCCCTGCCCCGCGTCGCCGGTCACGGCGATCAGTCCGCGCCGCATCCGGGCACCGGTGTCGGTGCCGGCCGTGCCGCGGATCACGATCTCCCCACCGGTCATCCCGCGCGACGCGCCGGGCAGAGCGCCGCCCGCGTTGTCGCCCGCGGTGCCGCGGATCTCGATCACGCCGCCCGCCATGGCGACGCCCGCGTCGCGTCCCGCGGCCCCTTCGATCACGAGCTCCCCACCCGCCATCCCCGCCCCCAGCCCGGTGGCCCAGGCGAGGTCGCCCTGCACGAGCACACGGTTCGAGCACTCCCCTGTGACGGTGAAGAAATCGCCCAGTGCCGCGGGTTGCCCGCCGTACCACACGGGCAGCCCGGCGATCGCTCGCGCGCCGAGCGCCGGGAAGCGATCGGGCACGATTGCGTCCGCCTCGAGCCGGTGCGCGAGTGGCGCGCGCAGCGTCAGGATCACCTGGTCGCTCATGCCGGAGCAGCGGCGCCCATGATGCGGCGCAGCGGGAAGTGATGGGGGCCGAGCTTCCCGCCGTAGTTGCCGGCCGAGATGACCCGGACGCCGGGGCGGCAGGCCGACTGGATCCCGGCGCGCATCGCGACCTCGATGGACGGCACGTCCAGGCCGTCCAGCACGATCTCCAACACGCTGTTGACGCCGTCGGGGAGCTCGCTCTCCGTGATCGCCCGGAGCGTGGGACTGAAGGCGTCGTTCGTGGTGGCGATCATGCCGGAGTAGCGCTTCGAGCCGACCTTGGTGCCGCTGCGCGCCACCCCGCCCGGGAACGGGAGAATCACGCCCGGGAGCTGGCTCATGGCGTCCACGGCCGCCTCCGCCGCGGCGAGCGCACTGTCCGCGTCCTCGGCGAGGATCAGAAAGTTGCCCCCGCCCACGCCCTTCTGCATCCCGAACGTCTCGGCCACAAGGAACTCGCCTTCCATCACCGGGACGCGCCAGTAGCGCCGGCCACCGATGACCTTGCTCGCCTGGAATCCGTCGCCGAACACGCGCAGCGCCTTCCCGACGCGCAGCCGGTCGGGCGCGTCCGGCAGCCCGTCGAAGCAGGCTGTGGTGGGACAGGTGAGCACGGTCTGCCCCAGCCGCTCGATCAGGCGCTGGGGCAGGCTCTCCTCATCCATCGTCAGGAGCAATACGCTGACGCCCGGGCGCCCGTCCAACGTCTCGCGCTCCGAGAGCTCGCGCTCGATCCCCGCCTCGCACTTGCAGCCGATCACCGACGTCGCGAAGCCGGTCATCGTCGTGGCGGCCTGGCGCGCCCAGCGCGCGTTCTTCCCCGTGATGACGACCCGCGCGGCACGCATCGTGAACGCCTCAGCGAATGTGTCCGCGATCGTCACGCCGTCGATCTGCACGTCACGCGCTCCCCGCACAGGGATAGTTCTCGAACGAGACGCTGGCGTGCAGGTCGAAGTAGCGCTTGAGATCCCGCAGCACGGCGTCGTCGTACTCGGGCCGCACCGCGAGGCGGCGGCCCGCCGGGCCGCGGCGTAGCTGCCCCTCCTCGACCACCAGCGTTCCCCCTTTGAGCACGTAGCGCGGCGTGGCGAACATCGTCGCCGCGTCTCCGCCGGTCGCGTAGATCGTCACATCCGCGTCCGCCCCGGGCCCCAGATGGCCCTTCTCCGTGAGACCGAGCAACCGCGCGGGCCCAGCGCGCGTGACGATGGCAATCTCGTTCAGCGTGTACTCGCGAGCGAGCCCGTCGGCGAGCGCGCTGCCCTTCAGGAGCTTGGCGTTCACGCGTTTGATCTGCGCGTCCCGATAGGCGCGATCCATCAGCAGCCGGATCAGCTCGGGATATGTGAGAAACGAGCCGCCGTTCGGATGGTCGGTCGAGAGCACGACGCGCCAGGGGTCGGTCGCGAGCAGGAACAGCTCCAGCCCCACCGCCCACTGCAGCGCGGCCACGGCGGCTTTCTCCTTGTAGGCGTACGGCACGATGCCGCAGCCCGTCTCGAGCTCGATGTCCACGTTGACCCACTTCCGACCGCTGCTCGCGTGGAGCAGGTGTTCGACCGGGGCGTCGGCCGTCAGCGTGGTCGCGGGGCCGAACATCACCTGGCCTACGTCCACACTGACCTCGGGGTGGGCGTTGACGTACTCGATCACGTCTTTCGCGCCCGATTGCCAGCCTTTGCCGCGCCCGCCGCCGTAGCTGTGGAACTGGAGGTGCGTGAAGTGGGCGCGCCGACCCGCGAGCGTCCGCATCGTCTCGAGCGTCGTCGCAGCGTTCCCCGGTTGGCCCAGGGCGTTGCAGTGGATGTGCACGGGGTGCGGTAGCCCGAGTTCGTTCCCCGCGTCGGTCAGCGTCTCAAGGATCCAGCGCGGCGTGACTGCGGTTGAGCCGACGGGGTCGTCGAGTCCGGTGACGTTGCGCGGTGGTGCTCCGCGCTTCCACAGCTCCACGCCGCCCGGGTTGACGACCTTGATGGCGTACGCTCCGGCGGCGCGCAGCACCCAGGCGGCGTAGTCCCGCGCGCGCGCGCGCTCGCCGGCCGCGATCTGCCGGAACAGGTACTCGTCGTTGCCGAGCAGAGCGAAGAGCCCGGCGTCGATGATCGGCGTGTCATCGAGCTCCGCGTGCGCTTGGCGCGCGAAGAGCGGCGCCACCGCTGCTTCCATCACGGTCGTGTAGCCCAGTCCGGCGTAGCGATAGCCCGTGGCGAACGTGCTCGGGATCGTGCCCCCGGTCCCCGAGCGCGCGGGTCCCCCCCCTCCCCCGTCTGGCCCGTCGAGCCGCGGCGCGGGCACCGGATCCACCGCGTGCTCCTCCGGCTGAAGCCGGCGCCCGTGGTTCACGCTCGATCCCGCGATGTGCGAGTGGATGTCCACGCCGCCCGGCATCACGATCATGCCGCTCGCATCCAGTCGCGGCGCACCGGCTGGCAGCCCGGTGACGACCTTTCCGTCCTCGATGCAGACGTCCTGCACGACGCCGGCGATGCCGTTCGCGGGATCGTACACGGCGCCGCCCGTGATCCGCAGGCGTTGGGCCGTGGTCATGGGGACACGAGCCTCGTGGCGAGATCGCGCACCACGACGGCCGCGGCTGGCGGACCCGCGACCGAGGGGCGCAGCGGCAGGGGGACGTCGTCCATGCGGAAGGCCATCCCCCCCTCGTGGATCCCGGCCACGCCCGTGTCCACGGCCACGGCCGGTTCAAACACCGCGGCGCTGGCATAGGGGCCGATCGCCACCGTCGGTACGCTCGCGAGGCCGCGCGCGACGGGCTCAGGCACCGAACCGGGCGAGCCGATCAGGAGCATCGCATCGATCTCCCGGCGGGCGACGAGCGCGGCGGCGCCATCGTGCGGCCGATAAGAGGGGTAGCCGCGGCTGAAGTCCACGGCACACGGGAATCCGGTCTGCCAGGTGACCACGGCATCCGCCCCCGAGCGGTTGCCGCCGGCGCGGAGCGTCGAGAGCGCGCACCGCGTGGGGCCGTTCAGCGCCTGCGCGAGCGCGATGAGCCCTTCGGCTCGGTCGGGGTCGGCCGGAGTCCCGTCAGGCTCCGCGTCATGCACGAGCGCCACGTACCGCGCCTGCATCATCCGGTGCGCCAGCTCGATCGCGGGGCGGAGGGCAGGCACTTCCGGCGGCGCATGGCCCCGCGCGATCGCCCGCATCACGCCGAGCGCGTCGACTTCGACGTCCGCCGCAATGATGACGCGGGCCTCGGCGTCCCCCGGTCCGCGGTGGTCACCGACGTCCACCGCCACGACCGTGCGGCTCGGCGTCTGGAGCCCGCCCGGCCCGACGGCATAGCGACTGGTGTAGCGCGGGTAGCGCTCGGCGGGGTCGACGCCCCAGAACACCACGAGGTCCGCGCGCTGGCGGAGTTCGCCCAGCGTCGCGGCGGCCCGTCCGCGGCGCTGAGCCGCGAGCACGGCCGCCGCGATCTCAGACGTGGCGCTGTCGAGCACGGCGCGCAACCGATCGGCGATGCCTACCGCCGCCCGCTGCGTTTCGCACGAAAGCTCCGCGGCGAGGTAGACGAGCGGCCGGCGCGCCTGAGTGAGGATCGTTGCGGCGTGAGTCAGGGCTGCCTCCAGCGAGACGGTGTGCGCCCCGACGCGCGCTTCCTGCGGCACCGTGCCATCGCCGAACCAGGCCCGCCCGAGCGGGCACGCATTGCGGGCCTCGACGATGCGGTTCTGCCGCACGAGTGGCGCGATGTCGTCGCAGGCGCAGCCGCAGCCGAGGCAGGTGACGTGCTCGACGACCTGCTCGGCGCTCACGCGCTCCTCGCGCAGGAACTGTGTGCCTCGAGCTCCGCGTACAGCGCGGCGGCGCGGCGCTCGAGCGCTGCGCGGCACTCGACCGCGTCTCCCGCGGCGGCGAAAATCGTGCAGATCGGCTGCCCGCGCCGGCAGCGCTGGCCCGGCGCCGAGACGTCGCGCACGCTGTCGTCCTCAAGCCAGGGGCGCGTGTCCCCGAGGACGACGTCCCCACGGGCGTAGAGAATCGCTTTGCCGATGGCCCTCGGGGAGGAGAGGGGGGCGTGTCGTGCCTCGGCCAGGTCGAACGCAGGCAGGTGGCCGGCGCAGGCGCGCGCATGGATGTCGAAGATCGAGAGACCGTACGCACGCTCGACGAGCTCCATGGCGGCAGTGTAGCGCGGATTCACTTCGATCGGATAGGGCGTGCCGCGGCGCGCGATGAAATCGATCCCATTCACGCCCACCAAGCCGAACGCCCGGGTGATCGCCTCCGCGAGCGCGATGGCGCGGGCGCAGAGCCGCTCAGCGTCGGTGAACACCGCGTCGCCCCTCCCCATCAGGATGCTGCCGCAGTACCGGAATCCCACCGCGCCGAAGGCGCGCTCGCCGGCGAGCAGACAGGTGAGGCCAAGCGGGACGGCGCGGCGGCCATCCGCTGCGAAGACGATCGAGCCCGGGACCCCGGCGATCCGCTCCTGGAAATAGGCGTCGCGCGGCGCGCGCCGGCCGGGGCGCCAGGCCACGACACCCGAGCCGCCCCCCGACGCCCGCGGTTTGGCGAGCCACGAGCGGCCCCCCCCCGGGGAGTGCGGCGCGGCGGCACGCACCGCGGGCGTCGGCAGCCCGAGCCGCGCGAGCGTGGCGGCGACGAGGAGCGGGTCGCGCACCCGTGCGAGCACCTCCGGCGGGTTGCCCCAGAGCGTCCGCCCCGCGGCGAGGGTCCGCACGGCGCGTGGGTGGTTCTCGAAGCTCGCGACGTACACGACGGCCTCGGCTCGGGCACCCCGCGCCGCGCGCACTGCGGCGCCGGGCGAGGCGCGGCCGCGCGCGTCGTGCGCCAGCCTCACCTCCGCGACGCGGCGCAGGTCGAGATCCCCGAAGCCGTCAACGGCGAGCACGCGGTACCCCGCTCGGGCGGCTGATTCGGCGAGCGCGCGCGCCGAGATGCCGGCGATCAGCACTCGCGGCATCGTCAGGCGCGCCCCCCCCCCACCCCCAGGCGCGCGCGCGCCCGCGCGGGGGTGATAAAGTAGAGGTGGTCGAGCGCTGTGCCGCGGGCCGCGCGGATCCCGAGCAACTCGACCAACGCCCGATGCCTCCCGCCGGCCAGGCCATCCGCGATAAGGGCGGCGCCCTGCGCCCCTTCCTTGGCGACCGCGGCGAATCCCTCGAGCAGGCACGTCGGGCCGACCGGGCCGAGTCGCTCGCGGATCGCATGCTGCACCGGCTCGAGGTGCGCCAGCCGTCCCGAGAGCACGAACTCCTTGGGCGACGGAACCGACGTCGCGAGCGCCGTCGCCGCCTTCGTCGCGCTCTCCACGAACGCCTCCCACGCGATCCGTTCCCGCGGCGTGGCGGGCTGCGCGACGCGCTCGGGGGACGCGGCCTCGCCCTCCCATCCCGCGACGGCGGCCGCGCCGCCCCCGAACAGCATCGCCTTCGAGATCGTGCCAGCGAGAAAGGCGACCTCGCCATCCAGCGCGCCGGCAGCGCGGAACCCGAGCGGCCCCGACGTGCCGCCGAACCCGTCCACGATCTGCCCGCGCTCCACCGCCACCGCCGCGGTGAACGCTCCGCCCAGCTCAAGCAGCACGAGCGAGACCGAGTCGACAGGGCGTCCGGTGCGCCGTGCTTGCTGTTCGATCGCGAGGGCTGTCGCGCAGACCTTGTCGGCCGTACCCATGTCGACGCGGTTCACTTTGCGATGCGCGGGGACCGACGGGAGGTGGATCACGCCCGGCGTGAACACCACCGGCAACCCCGAGCGCGCGAGCGCCCGGGCGAGCGCCCGGAGACCGCCGATGCCGCCGGGCTCTCCTTCGGCGGCGAGAAACGCAAGCCGGAGATCCTCGTCGGTCGCCTGGGCGGCGGGGGTGACGGACAGCCCGTACCCTGAGGGGCCGGCGACCAGGTCCAAGGGCCCGGCGTTCTGCAGCAGCGCGATGACGGCCGCCGGATCAGCCAGCGCCTCGGCCGTGGGGAACGAGCGGTCGAGGAACACCCGGCCGTCCTCCAGGCCGCAGAGGTCGATGGTCACCGTCCCCGGATCGATGCCGATGACTCGGGGCATCGGCGCTACGACTTCTGCGCGATCAACTCCCGCGCGACGTCGGCGATCGTCTCGGCGTCGAGCACGAGGTCGTTGCGCTCGAACAGGCGCGCAATGCACGCCTTGTGCACCTTCATCTTGAGCCCGCCAAGCCCGAGCGCGCCGAAGACCGTCACGCCCTCCTTCTGGACGCCGTCATCCCTCGGGTCGATGCCCTCGATGCCAAGGGGCGGGACCGCATTGCAGTCGGCGGCCACGAGCAGCGTGCGGCGGCCCGTCCAGGCGCCCTGCGGCACGAGCTGGACGCCGGCGGGCCCCGTGTTCAGCAGCAGGTGGGCCTGCTCGAGCGCGGCGGCGGCCTCGGAGGGACCGCGCATCGCGACCGACGTCACCGAGCCTCCGAACCGCTGGGCCACCGCGCGCGCCGTTT
>WNGR01002822.1_pt1 | contig 19026 bp, 20 predicted proteins | sample 5407581 | NCBI WGS metagenome assembly WNGR01 (sample SAMN13153383, study PRJNA577476) | soil metagenome | isolation source: 80 cm soil or saprolite under Garry oak tree replicate 2 | place: USA:California | collected 2016-06-15 | reverse complement strand
AGCGCCCGGCGGTGTAAAATAGGCGATTTTAGCGCCCGGGCTGGCGCTAGCAATACGATGCGAGCTAGGGTTACCGGCGTAATAAATCGCGATGTCGTCCGGCGTTTGGTGGGCAAACAGGTTGGACTTGGCGCGGACGTACTCGTCCATGTCGAGATGCCAGTTGAGGTGCTCCGGCTCGACCATCAAACAGACGCCGATGTGCGGGCTGTACTTGCTGTCGATCAACTGGAAACTTGAAAGCTCCAACACGACCCAGCTGTCGGCCGTGACGCGCGGCAAAAATTCAAGCGGCGAGTTGCCGATGTTGCCGCCCAAAAATACCTCTTTGCCGGCGGCTTCGAGCATTTTGGCAATCAGCGTCGAGGTGGTGCCTTTGCCTTTGGTGCCGGTCACGCCAATAACGTTTTTGGTAGGGCAGACGCGCATAAATTCGTTGACGGCTGTGGTAATTTTCGGCCTAATTGCCGGGTTGCCGCCCAGAATAATTTCGGGATTGATGCCGGCGCTGCGCACCACAATGTCGAACTCGTCAAGCCCGCGCAAATACCCAGCACCCAAACGCGCCGCGGCGTAATCCGGAATTTGCTTGTGCTCGTCCGCGTCGCAGATGGTGATGTCGTCACCTAAACGGCGCCAGTATTCGGCAGCCGATTGGCCCTCAATGCCGTAGCCGATGATCGCAACTTTCATCATTTCACTATACCTGTTGGTGGCCGGATAATGCAAAGGCCTGCAGGTTTGCTGGCAGCTAGCCGGTCTATTCGGCCAGTTTGTTCTTGACCAGCTCGGCCACTTGCCGCGGCGTCATGTCGGCCTTCAGGATAATGGCGCTGACACCCAAGTTCCGCACCTCTGGCGGAATCTCTTGCTCACCTTTGTTGGTCAGTACAATGACCTTGATGTTTTTGCCCCAAGCGGTCTTGCGCAAGCTGGCAAGCATTTCTTCACCGTTCATAATAGGCATCATGAGGTCGAGAAGGATGATGTCCGGCTTCATGCTGCCGGCAAGTTCCAGGCCAAGCTTGCCGTTTTCGGCAGTCTCAACTTCATAGCCTTCCGCTTCAAACTTGATGCGATACATCTGCGAAATGGCTTGATCGTCTTCGATGATGGCAATTTTTGTCACGGCGCGTACCCTCTTTCTACTTTTACTATAGCACTATGATTGTATGGTGTTATACCATCAAGTTGAATTCTGGCCAAGAATTTCGTGCACTATCTCTATAACCTGCGCTGGCGTGTGGTGAGCTTTCACGATGTAGCGGTCGACATTTAAAAAACGAAGCGCTTGCGGCGCCTCGTCTTTGCTCAAATTGGTTAGCACGGCAACTCGCATGTTGCCGCCCCAATCGGCGGCTCGCAGTCGGATGAGCATTTCGGTTCCGTTCATCACCGGCATCATCAAGTCGAGCAAGATAAGATCCGGCCGAAAACGCTCGGCCACCTCGAGTCCAAGCAAGCCATTGGGTGCTGTCGTTACCGCAAAGCCCTCTTTTTCAAGCTTGAACTTATACATCGTTTGGATGTCGGTGTCGTCTTCGATGATGGCGATCTTGAAATTCATAGATTTGTTTCGATTACCTACTCTACAAGTACCACATATAGCGTGCTCTCTGCAAGCTTAGTGAGAAGAAATGGCAGACTGCTTATTAGATTTACTGACACTTAAGTGTTATTGTTTGCGCATGAAATATGATGCTCTGAGGGCTAACGCGGAAATTTTTCCGAGAAGGCTACTCGGTGAATCTGCTGCGGCTACCTCGCCACCGCGCGAGCTTGCACACGCTCACTTACGCCAAGAGGTCGACGCGAGCAACATTTAAACGCTCGCTACGGTACCCCTGAGGCGCGCGATGCCGCTTACGGAAAATTGCTTGGAAGCTGCGTCACCCAATTTAGTAATGCAGAAGCGCAAGGCGGCTCCATGATATTTCCTGTCGAGCATCCATACTTTCCAAGAACTACAAGTGACGATCGTTTGATTTTTTCGCCTCAGCAAGCCGATGGCCACCACGGCCTAGTACTCATCAACCAACTTGTGCCATTTGATGCAAATGCTGCCACGAGATATGCGATTTCGATGTACAAGGCGCCCGAAACGGCAAGCCGTATTCGGCGCGGCATAGAGTTTGGGATAAGCGACGCTGCCAATCGACCTGTAGCGGTAGCTCCTCGGCATATTACCCGTGCCAGGGATCATATGTGGGAAGATCTCAAAGAAAATCCGAGAGATGCCCTTTTGTTTGGATGTGCTTGGCATGATAACGGTCCAGCGATTGTCCCACCATTCAGTACTCTTCAAATGACAGCGTTCGCCGATTATTTACAGACGCTTGAACCTATGGATCCTAGCCAGTTGGTTGATGCACCATTGGCCACGCTCCCCGACCAGGCACGATATATTTGACACATATGATGTGTATATTGTATAATATTGACTTTTCTTGCAAGTAGTAGTAATATGTAACTGTATCTTATCGTAAGATCGTGAATTAGTAGACAAAACGACATCGTCCAGAGAAATCTGGTGGTGTCGTTTTTTGTTACTGCGATGCATGCGGTGGGAGTATTAATTTTTTGGGAGAACCGCCATGGTTGCACCAATGCAGTCACTGGAAACAATAGCATCAGCCCCTACGCAGCCTCCTGTTTTTGAGGTTATTGAAGGCGGCGGCGCCGGACCACGTAGTCGCGAATTACTCGAAACCTATTTTGATCTTCGTGACGTTGCGCAGGAAAGTGACAAAATTGACGGGGAAGAGCTGCGTGCCATACAGGAGAGCGCCCGAGCTTGGGCGCAAGAAGCTGGCTTGCTTGATATTCCGGAGGTGCCCGAGGATCGCTATTCTTACTATACAGGCTTCTCCGAAAAAATGGCACGAGCGAAAATCCTCGGTTTTACTGATTTCTTGGAGCAAAACTTTGGCGATAAAGTATCGCCTGTCGAACTTGCGGCAACCCGCGCTTTTGTTGAAGCCGCGTTTGCGAACTATAAAGACCAACCCGCAATAGGGGTGGCTGCTGATGCGGATGGTTCGTACGCCTTTGTAGTACCCGCTCGTATGGGTCGCAATCACCAGGACTATGGTAGAGAGGTAGAACCTACAATTCCGGCATTTCGCTACTTACCAAATGAAGTTCGAGCTCAGATGATGGTAGGCTTGCCGCCGTTCGTCATCGATACCTACCGGGCGAACGAGCACGGTCGTCGCGGATATCTCGTGCTAGCTCCTGTGTTTGAGGATATGAAAGAGGACTTAGGGTCCTCGATTAGTAGCTTGTCCAAAGCAGCAAACCATAATGTAAATGCCGCCGTTGATTTCGCGCGCCGTCGATTCGGTGTTGAAGTGATTGGGCTTGGCGCGACGCTGCCAGCGCTCACGAATTATGGAAAGAATATCACCAACCCGGAAGTGGTTACGACAACTGGTCATGCTGGCACGAGCGATTTGATTCGTAAGATTGTGAAATCCACGCTCGACAAGACCTTGCCGGCCGAACAAGTGGAGGCTGGGCCTGAGTCAATTGGAGTATTGGGACTTGGTACCATCGGTGAAGCCATCGCTCGCATTATTAGCACCGAGTACCCTGCCGCAAAAATCAATATCTATGACTCAACGCTGGCCCGGATTGCTCGAACGCAAGCGCGTGGCCCCAACTTTTTACCAGGCGCTGACGAGCGCAGCGTTATAATGGGCAGCGACATTACCATATCGGCGATTGCAGGTGTAAGTAGCCGGCTTAACTTGCGAGAGCTGGGTATTACTGACCTCGAGGGTCGAGTAATTGTCGACGACAGCCAGCCAGGTAGCGTTGATCCGGTGGAAGCTGAGCAACTTGGTGGTGCTGTCGTGTGGGCCATCGGTTCAGATGCGCAAGGCAAAGTTGTTCGTCGCGGCTACGACTATGCAACTATGGTTGATTCGCATGCTGACTTGTTCGGCTGCGAGGCGGAAGCTGCATCGCTGGCGCTTTACCGTCAAGAACTACGCGACCGCGGCATGTCTGAGTGGTTTGTCGACCGTGTCACGCGGAAAGTTGCTTTGCGAGACCGTGTCACCGAGCAGAACGTACGCTATATTAGCGCGTTGTTCAAGAAGTACGGAATCGTCCCTTCAAGTCCTCAGGCGTTCGGACGCCACGTTATTCTGCCAAGACACCAAGCCGCAGCTACCACCTAGTATCTGCAGAGCAGTGCTCGTGCTATTATTTGCTTAGTGAATATGGTTATAAGTCACTCTACTGTCGTTCCGTTTCTGACGTTGGCAACTACTATTGTGGTCAATACTATATTTGGAATGATTGTACTGGTGCGGACATATCGAAAGGCATATGGCTGGTTTTTTGCCGTAACCATGCTTGGCGTTGTCTCGTGGGCCCTTGGCGATATGCTCGTCCTTTTCTCGCGTAGCCCTTCGATGGTCCATGCGAGTGCGGAATTATTCTACATCGGGCCGATGACCATTCCTATATTTATATGGTTTTTTGCACTAAGCTTTCCTGAAGATCGTCACCTCAAGCCGAAGCACGTGGTTATTGCGGCCATACCCTTTGCCATTTATTCCTTCTTGTTCTTGACGCACCTCGACTTCTTTATTAAGAAGATCCAAATTACTGCCGGGCTTAATGTCCCGACGCCTAACCCGTTCGCATTTACATTGTATACCGCATTTTTCTCAGTATTCTTTATGCTTGTCTACGTAACTTTTTTTCTGAAGCTTCGGCGGTTCCGTGGACTGAGCAAGACGCAGCTTGCTTATACTTTTTATGGTGCGTTCGGCGCAAGTTTGCCGGCCTTGATTACAAACCTCTCACTGCCACTAATTGGCCAGCGTGGCCTCATATGGATCGGGCCTTTTTTCACTTTATTGTTTGCAGCTTCCGTAACAACTGCAATCGTACGTCACAAATTGTTCGATATTCGTTTTTATACAGTTCGGGCAACTGCCTACCTATTGACGGTATTCGTAGCGGCAGTTTTGTACGTTATCCCGGCGGTCGTATTAACAACTTATCTACTGCATACTTCGCTTAGCCTCGGGACAGTTCTCTTGCTAGCACTTATTACTCTACTGGTCGCAACTTTATTTCAACCTCTCGGAAAAGTGTTTAAGCGGCTCACGAACCGGCTTTTTTATCAGGACGTTTATGATGCGCAGAATTTCATGGACCGGCTCAACGAGGTGCTTGTGGCGAATATAGATCTCGATATACTACTAAAACAAGCTTCTGCCGTCATCGCCGAAAGCCTGAAAGCGGAGTTTTGCTTATTCGGAATCAAAGAAACGGAGTTTCGAGGTCGCCGAATTATTGGGACATCACCTAAAGTTTTCTCCAACCAAGATATTGCAAGTGTCCGGCATATCACGCCTCACCAGTCAGCCATAACTATAGTAACGGATGACTTATCCGGAGAGCAGGAGCCCCTTAGAAAGTTACTGGCTAGAAATGACATTGCCGTCTTAAGTCGGCTCGTTTCAGAAATTGATGTCCAAAAAGAAGGGCTGGGATACCTAATACTGGGGACAAAACGAAGTGGTAATCCATATAATAACCAAGACGTAAAAATCATTGAGATTATTACGAAAGAACTATTTATTGCCATACAAAATTCTCTGCATTTCGAGGAGATCGAAAACTTTAACGTAACTTTGGAGCATCGCATTGAAGAAGCGACGCGCAAGCTCCGGCGCACTAACGAGAAACTCAAGCTGCTGGACGAGACCAAGGACGACTTCATTAGCATGGCCAGCCACCAGTTGCGCACGCCGTTGACCAGTGTGAAGGGCTATGTTAGCATGGTGCTCGACGGCGATGCCGGCAAGATCAACGGCATGCAGCGCAAACTGCTCGGCCAGTCGTTTATCAGCGCGCAGCGCATGGTGTACCTCATCTCGGACTTGTTGAATGTATCGCGCCTCAAGACGGGCAAGTTTGTGATTGAGCCGATCGCCAGCAACCTCGCGAAAGTGGTCAAGGACGAGATTGACCAGCTCCAGGATACTGCTAAAGGCCGTAATCTGGAGCTGGTCTTCGATAAGCCGGAGCACTTCCCGACGCTCATGCTGGACGAGACCAAAATCCGCCAGGTCATTATGAACTTCATCGACAACGCCATTTACTACACGCCGAGCGGCGGCCACATTACGGTTCGGTTGATTGAAAAGCCGCAGACCATCGAATTTACAGTGCAAGACGATGGCATCGGCGTGCCGAAGTACGAGCAGCATCACTTGTTTAGCAAGTTCTACCGCGCCGAAAATGCCAAACGCGCTCGGCCGGACGGCACGGGCCTCGGCTTGTTTATGGCCAAAAAGGTGATTATCGCCCAGGGCGGTGCCACCATTTTTAAAAGCCAGCAGAACAAGGGGAGCACCTTTGGTTTCAGTTTCGCCAAGCGCGCGCTGTTACCGTCAAATCCGCCCGTTTTGGGCGCTGACATGCCTCGAAAATAATACATATTTACTGCCCTGGCAGCCCATAAACACCGGTAAGTTGTTGCAAATGTAACACTAGAAAACTTATTGACAAAAGCGGTTTGATATTGTAATATAGATGCAAACATCAAGGGAGGTGTTTCAGATGAACATATTTACGAAAACGCTCGCACGTTTGCGTCGCGTCACCACTAAACAGGTGATTGTTGCCGGCGTGTTTGCCCTCGCCGTCGTTGGAGCTGCCGGTGCTGGTATGGCATTGAAATCAAACGCTTCAGCTGCTCCTGTGTCAACGCCCGACTGTAACGCCAACGCTGTCGCGTGGTGCGGATCAGCGTCGGCTAGCGACCTTATTAACAAGTACAATAACGGTGACGGCCATAACTCGGCTGCGAGTATTCAAAACATTTACAATTGTGTTGGCATTACTTCGGCTGACGTCCACGCCATGACCGGCGGCGCCAACGGCTATGTGACCAATACTGGTGACGTATACCTCGGCGGCCAACTCGTTGCCACAGGCGCTATAACTGGCGGCCGGCAGGATATTGGCGGTGGCGCAAGCACTCCTCATAACTGTAACGGTACGACATTCTGGGAGCGTCCGCCACAAGTTTCCTTCCAGAACCCTCAATTAGCTGCCATGCTTGTTATGAAGAACGGCGTGTTCCAATATGCTATTCTGGTTTCTTGCGACAACGCGGTCATTGCGACGCCGATCATTCCGAACTACACCTGCGACATGTTGAACGCGACGCCGGTTACCGACAAGCTGAACATGTACAACTTTACATCACACGTGACCTTTGGCAACGGCGCGGTCTTCGACAAAGTTGTCTACGACTTCGGTGACGGCAGCGCACCTGTAAGTACGCTCGGCACGGGCGACTTGATCTCGCACACCTATACCAAGCCTGGCACATGGACAGCCAAAGTCACCGCCTACTTCACCCTCCCTGGCGGCACGGTTGTGGCTACTACTCCTGGCGGCAACTGTGTGAGAAGCATCTCTGTCAAAGCTCCCGTCCTCTCATGTGTATACTTGCAGGGACTACCTGATCAGAACAATAAGCTCTCGTACGCGTTTACCCTGAAGGCTGATGCCGAGAACGGCGCAACCTTCACGAGCGTAGACTTCGACTTCGGTGACGGCAACAGCCAAATGGGTATTAAGCCAGGCACGGGCAACAATGTTTTGATCGCGACCACGCCGCACACATATAGCAAAGCCGGCACATACACCGTGATCCCAACATTGCACTTTACGACGCCGACCGGCAACCAAACGGTTGTTGGCGCCGGCAACTGTGTGGCGCACATCACCCCGACGCCACCGCCACCACCGTGTACACAAGGTGGTACGCCGGCTCCTGGCAGCCCGCAGTGTCAGCCGCCCTGCAGCAGCTCGACGAGTATTCCTGCTACCGGCAGCCCTGAGTGCACTCCGCCGACGACGCCACCCACAACGCCATCTGCCACGTTGGTGAATACTGGCGCAGGCAACGTGATCGGTTTGTTCGCGGGCACCTCTGTCCTTGGTGCGGCAGCCCACTTCTTCGTCCAAAAGCGTCGCCTTGGCCGCGCCAGCTTGTAGAAAGCTGTGGATAATCGGTAGCCATCGGCTCCCAAACGTGCTACAGTACCACGTAACGAGCAATGACTGACCGCTCTAGACAATCTCGAAAATCCCCTGACTTTTGGTTCGGGGATTTTCTTTTTTCCTCTGTTATGGTATGATGAAGCGGTTGAAATAAAGGTACAATATTATTTCACCTGTGGTCCCATATGCTTCGCGTATGTGGCCCGGCTGCTCGGAAGATAGTTTTATCCAAGCACAAATCAATCTTCCTGCGCACTGGTCCCATCGTCTAATGGTTAGGACACTGGGTTTTCATCCCAGCAACAGGGGTTCGAATCCCCTTGGGATCACCATAATTATTTCCAGATCAAAAAGAGTTTGACAGATTATTTCCTCGGCTCTTTTTTGTTGTTCGATCTCTCTAAAACCGAGTACGATTATTTCTAGGTTGCAGTGATTCCGGTGTCCGTAAAAACCACCGTTTTGTGGACACACGAAAGTCGCCACCGGAGGCCCCAGGGCAGATATAACAAAGTATAAAATGTCATAATATACAACAGGAAAAATCTATGGCTCACGAAATAACCCCAGGCACACTGATTGGCAGGCACGACTTCGGATGGCTGCGTAATCAGTCGGCAGATCCCCTGACAGCTGAGCATGTGGAACGCATCGTCGCTATTGAAGAGGCGTTTCGGGAAGGAAGCCCGTTACCCGTAACTGATACATATATGGATCTCAACCTCACAGATGGCATCCAAGTTGTCTCAAGAGACGACCTCACCCACGGTATCACCCATGGTTACACACAGATTTTCAAATGTCTCGACGAAGCGTTGCCTGGGGAGTTTCGCAGGCCAATACCGGGAACGCTGATTGATATTGGCGCAAACGAAGGGCACTGGACGTTATTCATGAGACGTCTATTTCCAGATGCGCCGATACTAGCTGTGGAGCCGAACCCTCGAGCATTCGATCTCCTTGAGCGTAATGTTGTCATTAACGATTTGCAAGGTGTAACACTCATGAGAACCGCTGCAAATAATGAATCAGGTCATAGGGAGTTTGATATCATTCCAGCCGTGACCACACTTGGTGGTTTCGTTATCGATAGGGTAGGTCGGGGTTGGCTTACTGATGAGATGATTGAAACGATCCAAGTTGATGTTCGCACTATTGACGAGCTCGCCGACGCGGCAAAAGTATCTGAGGTTTCCCTGCTCAAGATTGACGTCGAGGGGGCAGAATTAGATGCCGTTGCAGGTGCCGAGAAAACTTTGGAACTTAGCGCGAGGGTACAGATCGAATACAATAACGAGCGTGATCGAAACGATCTTACTGCGAGACTCAAAGCCATGGGTTTTGATCTGCTGCATGATGACATATTCTGTCCTGGTGCTGGTGATCTTTTCTTTGCCCGGCCAGATTCTGGGCCTACTTTATAGTTCTTCCATAGACCGTAGCATTTTTGGCACTTCTAGGCTGCCTAAAATAGTTTCACCCCTGTTAATTCGTAAAGTCTTGGCTCCATAGAAAACTTGCACTAAGCTGTCATTTTCTACGTCAATTCCGAAATATCATGTTGATAATACTTCAAGGAGCATGGCAGAGCATCTGTCAAAGTGAAGCCTAGTACGATTTCAACTGTATTCAACCTTCGTTTTTTTGGGACGCCCACAGTATAAAACAGATGTCGCGAAATCACTTCATTGTAGATGCGCATACAAACTCAATCTAAAATCAAAGTGAAATTTTCCGTCATCACCACGATTTTTAGAATACCTTTAAGTGCACCTATATCCCCAATTCTTTCAACCCCGGCTCAATATATTCCAACTCACCGAAGAGGGTTTCGATCTGTGTCACCTTTGGGATCACCAATAAGAGAGACAGAAGAGGTGACGCAATAAAACTTGCATCACCTTTTTGTATATTTTGTCACCATTTGATTCATTGTAGGACATGATTCCCGTCGTATGTCCTACTCGAGTTTTAGCCTTCCGTAAGGGGCATCGCGGCAAGGATGCGTGGAAGCTCGGCGGCCTTAAATAGTTCAGCGCTTTCCTTGGTGAAGTGGCTGATGTTTACTCTAGGTCGCGAGCTAGGGAATTCCGGGTTGGATTGCTGACAGGAAACGTTGAAAACGGTAATATTGTGATTATCTTCTCGCTGGGCGACGAATGCCAACGGGGTGGCATTTTGTAGTTCGTTTTGCCCTATTGGCGTGTCAGGCGCTACTTCTGGATTACGTGACAATCTGGCAATAACTAGATGCATATCACCGTCGCCCCCTGAGCCTACTAGTGCGAAGCAGACCGACTGACTCAACCCGTCGGGGCTCGGGAAGGCGTCGTAGGGTCTTGAGAGGACAATCCTAGTAGTTTTGGCTGCTCCCTTCTCGATTTCAGTTAGCGTCGAAAAGGCCGGATAGTGGCCGTAGCCGGGCGCTCCGTTAAGCGATACGGGGATGTTGGGGTCATTTGTGAACGCGGTGAGCCAGCCACCGGTTGTCCGTAATTTATCGACAGTTACGGTATGCAGACTGTGCCTAATATTTTCGCTCTCTTGATATTGAGTTGTGCGGTGAAAAAACTGGTCATCACTTGAAGGGTAGGCAAAATGTGCTTCAATATCGGATGCAGTAGTTTGCGACAAAGTATTTCCGCCAACACTTGTGTACGTCTCTCCGGGCTTCATTCATAGTATGGTAGCATATTCGATCGTTTTTACAAATCGTTGCCAGGTCTGCCGAGAGTGTATCTTCATTACGGCCTGACTTACTTTGCTGATCCTGTTGGCGTCGTTTACGCTTTAATGTAGATGAGCTGGTAATCCTCGCCGTATGTAGCGACAGAAACATATGCGCCAGTATGTGGCAAGCCCCGGCGGCGAAGAATGCTTTGTCGTCACGCGCCCAGGCGAGAAACATATCGCGGTTTTCTTCAGGTGAACGCTGATAATAAAGCCCGGCTCGTACATCGTATGACCTCCCAATCGTTTTTGTTTTAGTCTCTCACAGCTGATTCCAGTGTAGCACTATGTAATGAACATAAGCGGTGTGGTAATGACAGTGAGTCGGCAATGAATTTGTGCTATTCCTCCACCGTAAAAGGGATCAGGCGCACCGTACGACTATTACTTACACTTTTGGCGTGGCTCAATCTGTTGAAAGTTCGAGAGACTTTGCAGCAAGATCACCATTTCGTACCAAAAATATTTTCTCGAAACTGTGCCAAATATAAAAGCCCCGGAAGCCCGAGGCTTTTATATTGTGTGAGCGAGTCGGATAGACCCTAATCCTTCTTTCTATCCTCGCGTCCATGCCAGACGCGAACAATAACAACGGTGTCAGTTGCTAGAAAGTAGCGTAACACATAAAAACCAGATCCAAACGGAATAAATAGTTCACGCCTCCCCGTACTGTCTGCCGTCGGACGTCCTAGTCGTGGCGACTCTTCAAGTAACGAACTGCCTTGTAGGATTACCTGTGCTACTTTTGTAGCTGCTTCCTCATTCTTAGTGAATAGGAAATCGTAAACCCGATCGATATCCTCAAGTGCACGTTCACGCCAAACTACTTTTGCTTTGGCCATGCCGTCTTCTTACCGTTCGCAAGTTCGTAGAGCCAGGATGCCACCGTTTCGTTATCTATGGCCTTGCCAGTCAGTAGATAGTCTTCGTATTCGGCCAAGTCTTCTGCCTTTTCACGCTCGTAGCGCTCTTCCTCGATAAGGTATCGTTGCAACGCATCACGTAGCAACCAGTGTGCCGATCTATTACGTTGATGCGCAAGTGCTTTCAGCCGGTTGTTCATTTCATCGTCTAACTTGATAGCTTGGGTTGTTGACATAGGTTCCTCCTAAAAATTAGTGTAGTACAAATGTATACTGATGTAAACCTTTGTATACCGTCATAATACTTCAAATACCTTCAGCCGCGTCTCAATATTCCAACTCACCGAAGAAGATTCGATCTAAGTAGTTCGTTCCCCAATTGACATATATAATAAACAGCCTGTATCCTAATACCTAAATTAGGATAGGAGTTTCGATATGACCCCAGCTGGCCATCAAAATATTATAGAGGCATTACAAGTTGCTAACGTACTTGCTGAGGTAACTCCAGCACCGCAAGAAAGTCAAGACCTGGAATTTGTAACGATTAGAACCAATCAGGATCCTACAGTTGCGGACGTAATGAATGCACTTGGCGAAGCAGGGTTGCTTGCATTAGAGATAGATGATGGACGTATGCCAGTTCAACCCGATAGCACACAACTGAGGTTTGTGGATAGTGAGGTGAGAACCGTAGCAGGATCAGGCCATCGAAAGTTAAGTGCTGCGGCTCGATTTATAACCCTACAAGATATGGTTACTAGTAGCGACCGCCCTGTGTATAGTGTAAGGTGAGCTTGAAGCTTGCAATATCGAGTACGAGCGTAATTAAGTCTTTCCAGACATTATGTTAAAGCCTCTATTCCTGCGAAAGTAAGCACCTCCTTTTGTTATTTGGCCTATATTTGTCACTATAGAATTCGACTCCTTGTGCAGATGAAGAAAATAATTCGTTAATATTGCGTAAAAGAACGTGGTATTAACGAATTATTGACAATTAAGCGTTAATTATATATACTGTATCTATGATAAGCGCCTACAACAAAGAAAAGATCAAGCAGCTCAAAAAAGAATTTGAGCAACTTAGGGTTGGCAAGGATTCATTGCTCGTCATGATTAATGAAGTAGAGGTGCCGGAGCTTGTCTACAACTCAAACGCTATCGAGAACTCAACGCTTACCTTGCAAGAAACCGAGCGCATCCTACTTGAGTTAGAAGTTGCCCGCAACGTGAGCGTGCGAGAACTATTTGAGGCCAAAAACCTTGCCCGCGTCACGGAATACATTCGTAACAAACCCGACATTAAACTTGACAAAGAAACGATGCTGTTGCTGCATCGAATGCTTATTGGCGGTATCGACGACAAGATCGCTGGCAGGTTCCGTGCTTCGCACGAGTATATTCGCGTCGGCAGCCACATTGCGCCTGCGCCAGAGCATATCGAACAACTTCTTGATAATTTGTTGGCGGACTACGAGAGTTCGCACGATGAATATTTTTTGGATCGTATATCTCGTTTTCATCTCGAATTTGAACGTATTCACCCGTTTGTTGACGGTAACGGCCGAATTGGCCGTGTGATCATTAACATGCAGCTGATGCTTCATGGCTATCCATCGGTAATTATCCGAAATAAAGGCAAGCGAGACTACTATTATCCAGCTTTCCAAGCCTACCAAGATAATAAAGCTACAGAGAAACTTGACCTCTTGCTGTCGCTGTCCCTCATGGAATCTTTGCACAAGCGCATCACGTATTTAAAGGGCCAAGCGATAATTGCACTCGCTGATTATGCGAAGCGAATGGCAGAGTCCTCAAACACGCTCCTAAACGCTGCCCGTCGCCAAACCATTCCAGCTTTCCGAGAGAAAAGTGTTTGGAAAATCGGAAAGGGGAAGTAGAATAGTGACCGCCAGCACAAACCATGTCGACATTGATCGTCAATAACCTAAGTTTTTAAGTTGCTCGTCAAGCCGCTTCAGCCCATCCCAAAACTGTTTCGGTAGAGGTCCTTGCAGGCTCACCATTGTAAGTATCACATCAAAAGAAGCCTTGATATCTGGACTCTTTTTGAATAGACCCAGAGGTCCTTTTATCGTTGTAGGGTTTTGATTTATCGCTGAATTCTAGACCGATACTTCGTATACTAGAGACGAGGAGGATGACATATGTGCCGAAATATTAAATCATTATTCAATTTTGATCCGCCAGCTACTGACGAAGAGATTCGTGACGCGGCCTTGCAGTTTGTGCGCAAGCTGTCCGGATATCATCATCCTTCCCAGGCCAATGAACCGGCGTTCAACCGCGGCGTCGACGAGGTAGCCACTGCTGCCCGTCACTTGCTGGGCGCGCTCGTTACCGAAGCTGAACCCAAAGACCGCGAGATCGAGGCAGCCAAAGCGCGAGAGCGGATCGCGAAACGGTTCGGTTGAGGCGCCGCACCAAGCGATGCCGCCGTGAGATTTCCGCGCAGCGGCTTAGATATACAATGGTCGAAATGGCAGACAGCGGGATTTGACCGATGCAACGCAATACTTCGACGTTATGTTCGACGTTATGACTGGACCCGGAGATACCAATGCTAGAAACGCTATCGGCTGTGTTTCGAAAATAACACTAGAGAGTTGTTGATGAGCGCGAGCAGTCAGACGACAGCCTAGCAGGCTGGGTTACTGTCGGCTCCAGACTCATTGCGATAAATCATGCCCAGACCATTTTGGCCATCGTAGGTCTTGTTGTCGGGGCCTTCAGGAATGTGCAACTCTTTGCTTGCTTCTGCGGCGAGGCGCCCGGCTTCTTGTTGGGCAGCGGCTGCGCTCGGCTTTGGTTCGTAGCTATCGTGAGCGATCGAAACGTGCACACTAAATTTTCCGGTGCCTTTTGCCCGCTGCGCCGCCATCCAGTCTAGCTCGGCTTTAACCGCCTGCCAAGCTGTAGGATCGCCGTCTAGCAGTCGGTTCATGTTGTTTTGACTGCCAACGGCATACGAGTCGGTGAATAGGCCGGGGCAGTTTACGGCCGTAGGATTAGGATGACTGTCACTACGCTGCGCGCAACCGACTAGACCAAAGGCTGTCACTGCGAGCAAGCCCGCGCCAATGCGTGTAGCCACACGACTGCCACGGGTTGCGGGAGTTGTGTTCTCGCGTTCGCCACCACTTCGAATTTGCATAAAATATATATTAACACACTTTTATTAAATATACAATACTCGGCATCCTCGGCAAGTAGCATGTGCGCCTAAGCACTTCGATGGACTATAATAAACTTAATGGACGGCCACCAACAACCTATAGTGCGCAACCCGCTGCCAGCTGAGAAGGTTGCAACAACCATTGCTCCTGGACCGGCTGCCCCAAACTTGGAGCATGACTCAAAGCTAGACATATCAGATGCGCAGGCAAGGGCCTTATTGACGATAAATAACCTCCAAAGTGGTCACGTGCCTCACAAAAGTACAAAACCTCCGATTGGCTTACTTGTTACTTTTGCCACGGTAGTGCTACTTGTTGTTATTGCTAGCTTCGTATTGGGTAATCATGCATCTCGAACAAATTTAAACCCATCTTCGTCTAATTCGGCGACGCCAAGCTCCTCTAGGCCTGACACGAATAACAGTAGTACCACAAACCAAATAAACCAAGATGTTAACAGCTGCTCAAATCCCTTGATTGCCGTGTCGCAGTGCTAAAAGAATAATTATTCTTGTGCCCTGAAGAAGTTGATCCACTCAGCCTGATAGTCTGAGTCAGGAATAAGGACTCCATCAACACAATTTTGGACAGCCAGCTTAACCACCTCGATCGCTCTTTCATCATGTGGGATTACAAGCTCGTCCACTACATCCGGATCTCTTAGTGGATGGAGCGTGGACGCATCTTCAAGATCGATCTGGTTTTCAGTATCAGGATTTAAGGCGAGCATTACAAACTGATGCGTAGCACCAGGTCGCTTCTTATTTGCCGGAGGCACCCCAGGGATGTCACGTAAGTGAATCAGAGTAGCGAGGTGATAGTTCCAAAAAGGATGAGCCTCTGTAGCTTCAATAAGCCAGCCGCCAAGCGCCGCCGTCTTGGTTATGTCAATACCCTCGCGGCGTAAGCCTGATAGGTCCCACGCCCGGCCTTTCTCGCCACTAAAGTCGGGGTTTTGTAAGTCCTCTCCTGATTTTCTTGCCATTACTTAACGATATCAAAAGATTTTCAAGCGGGCAACAAGTATTGCTTAGGGTAGCAAGGCCCTGGCTGCCGCCCACAAAGCGAATTGTCGTTTTGCCGTGCGTGTCTCAACTAGTCTCATAGCGCAACAGTATACTGCTATTTTTGAAGATCGCCATCTCGGTATACGACGCCGAACTCTCAAGCCTAGCTGTCTAGGACGAAAACATTTTTGACTCAGTACAAGCTCCTGATAAAATTGGATAATGACAAAAAACCTAACCGAGTTTTTACCTATTGATATTCGTGCCACCCAACCGGGTGATGCGCCAGAAATAAATAAACTTTTTATTGATAGAGCACTTGATTCGGCGCCGGGTTACCCCGAATTTAGCGAAACGCGAATAGCGCACTATAAAAAGAATGGCGAACCGATTTTTCGCAACACAATTGAGCGTATTCAAGGCGACCCAGAGCATTTTTTTATGCAGGTTGCCTTACTTCAAGATGAGATAGCGGGGTATGCCGTAGCAGAAGCTGCACCCGACGATCCTTTTTGTTGGTGGCATGGCCTTACTGTGGCGCGCGAATATGAAGGGCTGGGGATAGGGCAACAACTAGGAGGCGTCACGCGAAATTGGGCACTTAGCCATGGCAGGCCAGTTCGCGTCCGCATTGTTCCTGCTAACGAAAGGTCAATGGATTTTTTTGGCAGGCAAGGTTTTTCCTTCCATGATTTCGAAGAGCCTAACGAAAAGATACCTATTCGCTTTAACATCATGGAACTGGGAGCGCGTGCCCTTGGGACAGAAGTGCAGGGAGCATAGAACGGCAGCAGTTTTTAATGAGCACGTGTAGCTTTAATGTGGCCTGATATCTCCGATTTCCTGGCAGAGACCATTGTGGTTTCAGGGCGTTCAGGGGGTCTTGTATTGGGAGAAATCACGGCTTGGATGAATAAGTAATCGACGCTCTCTATCTCTACGGCCGGTTTCATTATGATAGAAGCAAAACCAGCTCCACTCTATTCCGGTAAGGTTGCTATAAGCTGCTTGAATGACATCTGGTTGATCGAATTGAGAAACGCCCAATACTTGTTCTGACAAAGATTTCATTAAACAAATGGTACCACCTAATGTTTGCTAGAATGATGTGATGAAGATGGACCAAATAACTAGGCAGGCAATCAAACATACAGTTCACTGTTTAATCGGTTGTGGCATTGGCGAGGTACTAGGGATGGTGATATCTTCTGCTCTTGGCTGGCACAGAATAGGGAGGCTGCCCCTAGCTATAATCCTGGCGTTTATATTTGGCTATTCACTGACTTATCGTGGGGTACGGAGGCATACTAGTTCACGAAAAGAGGCTATCAGAATAACCATTGCCACCGACACGGTATCGATAGCCACAATGGAGCTAGTAGATAATATTGTAGAGCTTACTGTCCCTAATGCTCTGCTTGTAACGGCTTCTCAGCCTAGATTTTGGTGGGGCCTGGCTCTTTCGCTTTTAATAGCATTCCTCATAACTGTGCCAGTCAACCGGTTTATGGTTACCAGAAGCCCGCATAAACACATGCACTAAAGTGTTTCATTGCAAATGAGGTGGCAACCCGATCGTCGTCCACCTCAACGATGCCTAAATGCTTTTTAGCCGTAGCTCAATGTACAATACAACCATGCCAAAATCTAATAACGTGCCGACCAAGCATACTGTCGCCTTCGTGTATCGCGACAACCAGATATCGTTCAATTTTTGGTGTGCAGGGAGTACGCCCGATACGGTGCTTTTTCTAGGCACAGGCCAAGTGGGGAAAATACCAAAGTGGACAGCTGAATCAGCACCTGCTGGACTAGTTGTTGTAGAGGGATTACCGCACTGGCAAAGCGACCCAAGCGCAGATGATCTCGTAGACTTTTCGCACACGTACGCTGAGGCGGCATATGCAGCGGTACTCAAAGTCTTTAACCTGGCTAGTATGCACGTGATTGGAGAATCTCAGGCTGCGCCAAGCACGATTTGGCTGGCAAATCATTCGCTCGAAAGGGTAAACAATATTGTTTTATTATTGCCCATGGGATTGAACGTGAGCAGCTTTGGTGACACCGATGAAGCGCGATTTAAAGAGTTAAGAAAGCGCGCTATCCAAACGGCATTTCAACTCCAGCAATCGCCATTTAAAAGTTTACGGAATGTGTATGTGGCCGGCCTCTTAGTGAAAATCATACTTTCCGGCAGGCGTGACGGATCGACGGTCAAAAAGTATACGACAGGCATCTCGTTAGACATGCTAGAAGAGTTTCGGATATTGCTTGCTAAGCGGAAGGAAGATACACATAGTGTTGCGCTGCTTCTAGGCGCGCAAGATAAAATATTTTCCGCGCACGAGATCGAACGGTCTCTCAAAAAAGCTTCCGTCGAAGATGTAGACATGATAATTGCGCCACGGCAGTCGCATAGTTCTCCGGTGACGCGATCAGGTAGGGACTTGGTTGCGCGCGCCATGGAAATTGTTCGGCGTCCGCAAAAGCCTTAGCTTTGGTCAAGCTTCTCCAAAACCCCAACGTGGTTTCAATCTGCGAGCGGCCATCAGTACAGTCTGGAAAACTTTTTGATATCATTAAGACAATGAATAGTCGGAATGAACAACGCGCCCAAGTGGTTGCTGAACAGCTTTCTAGTTTCAGGTCTGATGATGCTACGCCAACCTCTGACTTTAACATCAGTCCCGAATATACGCTCATAACTCATTTGCCAACTGCCGTTAGTGATTCTATCTACGCAATCGCCAGTGAATTGAAAGTCCGGTTTCCGGAACATTACTACTATTCTCCTAGCCAATATCATTTAACCGTGGTTCCCGTTCCTCATAGCATGGACCTTGCGAAAGTCGTTGATGCCATAACGCCAATTGTAGCGAACTGGCGTTTACCAATCTCTGTGCATGGTATAGGGCCAAATCGCTTTCAGGTTGGTGCGGTCCTGTATCCCGAGGAAGAAACGTTGGTTTCTCAGAGAAGTAAGCTCCGCGATGCACTAGGTATTGCCGGGCAAGCATACACAGCGCACAATGCAGTATGGGAAGAGTTACTATGGGCACACTTTATGCGTTTCACTGCCAAGCCGGAGGAGGAGTTGCTTGAACTATTGCACGCTCATGCCAAGGAAGATTTAGGTAGATTTACGCTAAGTCATTTCGAGCTTTATGAAGTTTCAACCAGGACACTAGA
>WNGR01002817.1_pt2 | contig 19030 bp, 16 predicted proteins | sample 5407581 | NCBI WGS metagenome assembly WNGR01 (sample SAMN13153383, study PRJNA577476) | soil metagenome | isolation source: 80 cm soil or saprolite under Garry oak tree replicate 2 | place: USA:California | collected 2016-06-15 | reverse complement strand
ATGGGATCGATGCGCCAGAAGTTGGCGAACCAGCCGGTGGCAAAGAACTGAGCCGTCTTATGCACGTATCCCTTGTTCGCAATGCGGTTCCAGGCCTCCTCGATGTCCTCGTGGTGGATCTTCAGACCGTACTTCTCCAATGGCATCAGATAGCTGCGATAGTAGTCATCATAGATCCAGCGCCGCCACATCTGGGCGTAGCTTTCCCGCTCTTTGCGACGATCCTTCGTTCCGTACTCGATGAAGGTGCCGATAGCTGCATCGACGAGAGCGTGGTTGTTCCAGAAGGCATACTGCAGGTCGCGCTCCAGCAGCAGTTGGTTATCGGGGTCGGCTAGAGCCATCAACAGGGTGGCGTACCCGTTGCTGATGTGTCGTGACTCGTCGGCCTGGACCGACAGGAAGACGGTGGGCAGCAGGTAGTCGCCGTTGGCGGCGGCCTCTGACGGCATCGCCACGAACAGCGTGTTCGTGAAGGCGGTCTCGGCAACGACCTGGAGGTAGATGTTGCCCGCCGTGATCGCGTCACCGGTTATGAAGCCCTCAGCGAACTGCCTCCCAATCGTCCCCGCATAGCATCTGTCGAAGGACTTCTCGGTGGTGTCGAACCCGGCAGGATCGATGTAGTTCTTCATGTAGTAGCGCTTCAGGTGCATCTGGATGGTCGAGTGACGCACTTCGTCAATCATCTGAAGTACGAGTCCGTTGTGCAGTTCTGGGTTGGGCACCGCTGAGGTGAGCAAGGGCATGGCACGAGCGGCGGCAATCTCGGGGAACGGACTGATGCCCAGGAAGAGCTTCATCCACTCCATCCAACGCGGCTGTGTCGAGCGGAACATATTCCCACGCAGCGCTCCATCCATGGCCCCCATGGCGCGATTGTCTTTCTCCTCCTGCATGGGGAAATAGGACTGCAGGACCTGCTTCAGTGGTTCCTTCTTGGGAGCCTTGGTAAATGTGTAGTCGGTCGGATACTTCTTGACCGGAGTGGCAAACGTTGGCTCCCAGGAAAGCTCCTGGATCTTTTGGTGCGCCCTTGTGAGGCTTGCACGAGCCATAATGTTTCTCCTTTTTCGTGTAACTAGTCTGCTGGCTGTCAAACATCGCCGAGCTATGTGACAGTGATACTAACAGGGCTGGCTAGGAATTTTGTCTGATAACAAGTACCTTACTACGGGGGTCTTTTAATGATAACATGATGCCGGTGAGTGGGGAGTGAGAAAAGACGGTATGGCGGTGAAAAAACGGTGAAAAAATAGAGCTGGCTTATGCGTTTTCTGGACAGAAGAAATACAATATGCTATAACGTGTTATGTGGATAGTTGTCGTTGGTGGTCACTATATTTGTAACACACACGTCTTTACAGACTGATTCTTCCATAAAAATCCCATTCTGGGCGTTTTCAGGCAAACTGTACATCCAAACGGCGGGCAAAGGCAACGCGGCCAGTGCCATGCCACACCTGCATTGATTGAGGTGAAGGTATGACCAACCAACGATACAACGTGGGTTTATCAATTGCCTCCCCATCGGAGATCGAGCATACCGCCCGGCAATTGACAACGGTACGTAATGAATTTCTGACCACAGGGATTTTGACCCGGCGTACTCCTCGCCCGATCATACTCAGCTCCTGGCAGCGTTGCAATGTTCTTCAAGTGAATCCCGCGCGGCGTTACGCGCCGCTAGCGGTTGCCCGTGAATCCCAACTTCAGAATCTGCGCGAGGCTAACGAGATACTTGTACGCGCCACGCGCTCCGTTTTAGATTATCTCTCCGACTTTCTAGCCGCTTCCGGCTATGTCGTGGTATTAAGCGATGCCAAAGGACGCCTGCTCGATGTCGTTGGAGATGCCACCATTCGCCGTCGCCTGGCGCGCATCGACTTTGTTCCAGGCGGAGACTGGAGTGAAGCCGCCGCCGGCACCAACGCTATCGGCACCGCCCTGGCAGATGGGCATGGCGTGCAACTCATGGCTGCCGAACACTATTGCGATGGCTGGCAGGATCTTACCTGTACGGCAGCGCCTATCCGGCACCCATTCACTGGCGAGGTTATGGGTATTCTTGATGTCACTGGCGATTATCGCCTCATTCGCACATTTCTTACCAGCACCCTCGCAGAAGCCACTCTCGACGCTTCACAGCAAGTGCAAACACTCCTCACTACTAATGATCATGCCTCGTTAAATCGTGCAGGGTACGGGCCGATGGCTCTACCTCCACCCTCGTCCGCTGCGAACGGTGCAGGGTACGGGCCAGGCTTGTCCCTCCTGCCCTCGTCTGCCCCTGCGCGGCCTCTCCTGCCCTGGTCAACGTCAGAAATCCCCAGCGTTGATTACATCCAGGCGCAACTCGTTCTACAGCAACGTCGGGCGCTGGATGCCGAGCGTTTAGCAGCAGCATCCGGCGCGATCAGCGCCAGCTTGGATGTATCCGTCGCTCTCGATAAGGTCGCTGAACAACTGGCTCATATATTACGGCTCAAATGCGCTGCTGTCTGCATGTTCGATGAGACAGACAAAAGTGAGGGGGATGTGTATATATGGAGCGAACAGCAACCATTGCGCGCTGAAACCTTTTCCACTATGCAGGCCCTGCTTGGGCAGGTTGAGGTCGTCTCACTCATTCGCGAACGCGGCGAGCCGGTACTCATTGATGATATCCTCGCCTCATCTCTCTTACCAGCCACCTTTGTGGAAAAGATGGGCATACGCTCGATGGCTCTATTTCCTCTGACGACTGCGCGCGGCGTCATCGGCTTTATCGCTGCTCCAAGATATACTACGTATCACTGGATAGTTGATGATGTGCGGCTTGGTCTCGCTTTTGCCACACAGTCGGCTACTGCTATCGAGAATGCCAGGCTCTTCGACACTCTCCAGCAGCACAACCGCCATGTCGAAGCTCTCAACGCTATGGCGCAGCTCCTCAGCACCCTGCCCGATCCTGGTCAACACTTCGATACCGTTATGGAACGTATCGCGGAGATTATGAACCTGGACGCAGGCATGGTCTTCCTCTGTGACGGGGGCGCGGGTAATCTCGTGGATAGTCTCACCCTGGTTGCGCAATACGGCCAACCTGAGATCATCCTGTCAGATTTATGTGCGCATCCCTTGAGGCCGCTTTATGAAGTGGCGAAGCGTGTTATCATGTCAGGCGAAGCATGTCTGATTAACGACCTGAAGAGCGACGGACGTATTATACATCAGCTTCATCGCGCTCTAGACTTCTGCGACGTGATGATCGTCCCCCTTGCTGCCGGTGGTGCTACCCTCGGCGTACTTCTTGTTGGCAGTCATAGCGCGTGCGCACTCACCCAGGATGATCTGACCTTGTTCAAAACCATTGGACAGCAACTTGGTATGGCGCTCAAGAATGCCCAACTGCTGCGCGCCGAGAGCGAGATGGGGATGTTGCGTGAGGCTGATCGACTCAAAAGCGCATTCCTCGCAAGCGTTTCTCACGATCTACGATCACCTCTTACGGCCATCCGCGCCTCGGTTGAGAGCCTGCTCGACCAGGGCAGAGTTCAATCGGGGCGGGAGCAAGAAAATCTGCTGCATAATATCTCAAGTCAGGCCAGTAGACTGGGGCGACTCGTCGATCAACTGCTTGACCTCTCGAAAATCGAAGCCGGAGTCCTTTCTCTTGATCGCGATTGGACCGAACTGCCCGTTTTGATTGCTGATACAATAGCGAAGTTTGAGGGGCTGAATAAAGGATGTCGCATCGAGCAGAGCCTATCGCCTCTCCCGTTACAATATGTCGATCCCGATTGCTTCGTTCAGGTACTATGGAATCTCTTAGAAAACGCTTATAGGTATGCGCCACTATATTCCGCGATTAAGGTAGAAGCCAGCTGGACTGGAACCGAGGTGCTGATTGGGGTGAGTGATTGCGGCCCAGGGGTGCCTTTGGCAGAACGGGAGAAGATTTTCCGGCGTTTCTATCGACTGGATCGAGGTCATAATAGGGCAGCTATACAAGGAAACGGCCTGGGTCTCGCCATCTGCCGGGGCATTGTGGATGCGCATGGCGGATCGATCTGGATGGAGGAGCGATTGGGAGGTGGGAGTGTCTTTTACTTTACGCTTCCATTGCCAAAGATCACTCCTATCGAACTTGAGGCTTTTGGGGAAGAGGGGGAAGCCGCACTGGGCGATATCAGGGCAAAGAGGAGAGAACTCTATGAGCCACTCCAAACAGCGAATTTTGCTAGTAGACGATGATCCTGGCATCATGGTGGCTGTGAAACAGGCTCTGACGACACAAGGATACGAAATGGTGACAGCTACCGACGGACTGGAAGCGTTAGATGCGTTCGAACGCGAATCGCCAGAACTGGTGCTTCTCGACCTGGTGATGCCTCGCTGTAGCGGCCTGGAAGTCTGCCAGCGTATCCGTGAATACTCGGCCATTCCAATCATCATACTCAGCATCAAGGGCGGCGAAGCCGACATCGTCTCCGTACTCGATCTCGGCGCTGATGACTACCTGGTCAAACCTTTTCGTTTAGCAGAACTACTCGCGCGAGTGCGAGCGGTGTTGCGCCGTGGAACCGGGCTTGTAACAACAAAGGTCGTCTGCGGCGATTTAGAGATTGACATAGAGATGCACAAAGTCAGCGTGGCAGGCCGTTCAGTTACCCTCACTCCCATCGAGTATGCCCTGCTGGCTCAACTGGCTGGTAACGTGGGCCGCGTGTTGACCACTCGACTGCTCTTACAGCGCGTATGGGGGCCTCAGTATTATGACGCAACTGATTATATCAAAGGTGTTATACGCCGCCTGCGCGTTAAGCTAGAACCTGATCCCGCCCATCCGCAATATATCATTACTGAGCCACATCTCGGATACCGGCTGAACGACGCCTTATGAACTCACACCCAACGTGCTATTCTGTCCGCCAGGACTGAACGCCAGGTCAGCATCGCTGAGGGTGTCCAGCAACTTCAGACGCATCCTACGCGATCCCTCAGGCCACGGCCATTTCTCTTGCATGGAACGATTCATTCTCCTTTCTGTGCATGTGTTCTTTGCCGCTCTGTTAGGCGATCAACCGTTCCTTTTCCGGTGGTTTCCTGCTAGCTGTTTCATCCAGGCCAAGGCTACGCCGTACCTCCATGAAGCGCACGATCGCATCCCGGCTCAGAATGCCTACGGGACGGCCATCTTGCACTACTGGCAACTGATTGACATCCCGGCCAGCCATTAAGGGTAACACATCATTCAAGTTTTGTTGCGGCGAGACAACGTGCAGTCGCTCCAGGGGGATCATTACTTGACCAACGGGAACCTGGCTCCACTGTTCACGTGGCACGTGGCGAATATCGCTGAGCGTTATCAGGCCAGCCAGATAATCACCCTGCACGACTAAAGCAGTGCGCAGTCCCATGGGCAAAAAGTATTCATCAACGAGCCTCTGCAGGGAGATGTTGGCAGGGACCGTAACAGGTGCGGGATTCATTACCTGGCCTACGGTGACTCCCTGGAACATGGAGTTTAACATGGCCTGGGAGTTGGCCGATTGTGCTGCACTCAAAAGGAACCAGCCGATAAAACCGATCCATATACCGTCCAGTATGTCGCCACCGAAAAACTGGAATATGCCCCAAAGAATGAAGAGGTAGGCAATAATCTGACCCACCATGGAGGCTACTCGTGTCGCTGTACGCAGGCTACCACTAATCTTCCAGACGATCGAGCGCAGCACCCGTCCTCCATCAAGTGGGAAACCAGGAATCAGATTGAAGATACCCAGCAGGATGTTGGTAACAGCCAGGTAGCCCAGTATCGCTTCCAGAGGAGATTGGCTACTCCGCAAAGGGAGCACGAGAAGGAAACACAGCCCACCGATGAGAAGGCTGACGAGCGGGCCGACAAATGCCATCTGAAACTCTATACCTGGACTTCCCGGCTCCTGTTCAATGTTAGAAACTCCTCCAAAGATGAACAAGACGATACTCTTCACGGGCAAACCTCGCGCGCGAGCAACGAGAGAGTGAGCGAGTTCATGCAAGAGAACCGAGACGAACAAGAGAAGTGCTGATATGAAACTGACGATCCAATAGGTGGAGGGCGACCAGTGTGGGTAGAGTTGGGAAAACCAGCCCGTGGCGAGTGACACTGTGAGAAACACCAGGATGATGAGCCAGCTAAAATTGATGTAAATGTCAATTCCGGCAATTTTGCCGAGACGCAGCGAATATGGCATGAGACACCTCTTTCACTATAAAGAAAAAGACCACATTTATCGTAGGGCAAAACGGGGAGCTAAGCAAGCAGAACAAGGAGATAGAAGAGGTTACAAAATAAGTTTAAGGAATATCCTCTTTATGCTTTTCCCGAGCGTCTGCGGCGCGCAGCGGCTGCATTGCGGCGGCGTTCTCGCCTGCGTTCAACGTATACCGATCGTTGTGTATCATCCTCGGCACGGTCAGCCTCCACCTCCCTGACCGGGCTTGCTCCATTGCGGTTTGTGGTTTGCGTACGACCGCCTGATTTTGCCTGGGAGCGCAGCATGCGAGTATTCAGAATGCCCTGGCGGATGACCAGGCCCGCGAGAACAGCCGCCGCCAGCAAAAATACTAAATACAGCGGGAGCACAATGTTCTTCAAGCCAGGGGGGAGCGTGTTGTTACGGTAGGCGGTGCTGAGCATAAAGACCAGGGCCAGCAAGATATATTCAGTGCCAGTCAACAGGTTGATCTGCTTGTACCAGGTAAAAGGTATCTCGCGTATCCTGGCCTCGCGCATGCGTTTCAACCCGGTGAACAGGTTATACGCACCAAGGAGGATAAAAACCGCGCTAAAAAGTGTCAGGAACTGAGGGCTCATAGGTCAGGTTGATCCTCCCAGGTTGTGCTAAATGTTGCTGTAAGAAGTTGCGCAACTTCTGCTCTTATTGAACGATCACCGTTTCATGCCACTGCAATGAATTAGCAAAGATCTGTACGGCATATTGCTGCCCATTTTGGACGCCAAAGCAACGCAAGGTTAGTATTACAGTATCGCCATTCGTACCAGAAATCTCCAGGTCGCCTGTTTTCTTGACATTGCCCTTGTCATCGGTGAACTGGATCTTGTCCTTCAGATCGGGATTCACGCTCCAATGGATAACAGCCGTGCCTAAGTTGATCAGTGTCAGTGTTACTCCAGATTGGCAGGTGCCATCTGGATTTGCTACAGCCAGGATCGGTTCAGGACTGAAAATCATCTCGGGTGTAGCATCTATTATGGTCAATTGTACAGGCAGTGTCAACTCTTCGTTTGAATTGATGGTGAAGGTGATTTGCCCCCTATAAGGCTTATTTGCGGGAGAACTGCCCAGGCCCGTAACGTTGACGCCAATGCCGATGGAATGCGGTTGGGAGATATCCAGCTGACCCTCGATATTGTTGTCCTCGATGATCAGCCAGCTCAAATTGTGATCCGTGCTGGCTGCGGCTGACCAATGCAAGGGCGTGCCACTCGTGTTGGTAATCGTAATACGCTGCGCTTCCGGGGCGGGCTGACCTATTTGATAGGAAAATGGCAAGGACTGGACAGCCTTTCCATTGAGTGTAATGCTGAGGTTTGGACTGCTAGTGACAGGAGAAGCAGCCGGGTTGACCTGGATATCCAGGTAGGCGCTCATGTTGGCACGATCATCGATTGCCTGGATGATGCGAGTCCCGACAGGCCAATTGTTGCCTATGGACATAGTTGCGTCAAAGGCGCCCTGGTTATTTGCGTGTAGTGAAAGTATAGGCGTGGTGGTATCAAGCAAAATACGGATAGGATCGTTTGCGCCGAAGTGTTCCCCGTGCACATGCAAAGTCTGACCAATGATAAATGTTGTCGAGGATGTTCCCTCTAGCGCTAAGGATGCCTGTTGTGATGCTCCAGGTGGTGCGATATGCGCAGCCCCGAAAGAGACGTTGGGCAGATAGGTCGAGACGATATACGTCCCCAGGCCGCCTATGAGGCAGATCATGAGGAAAAGCGTCACCCAGAAACCAAGGTTGGAACTGCTCGTATCCTGCTTTTGTTTGTTGATGATGGCGCGCATGCGACCAAAACTGTTTTGCATGGCTATCAGCGGCGAGGGGACAGAAGCCTGCCCTTTAGATACGGCCTCGGCTGGTCCGGCCTCGGCATATTGTCGATCTCGCCAGCTTTTGCGCCAGTGTTCTGCGGCTTTGCTGGTATACGCGAAGCTTTCAGGACTGAAGAGCGCTAACTCCTGGTGGTCGACCTGTTTGTATGTTCCATTGCCCTGGTCGAGGTGCTTTGTTGGCATATCGTGCCACGACAACCTTTGCGAAGATGAGGCGGTCGAATTGAAACCAACGAATTCTTGACGGCGTTTTTCGCCTCCTGCACTGGTAAGGGGCTGCGTGGGAATAGCTGGTTCCTGTTTAGTGCGCTGCTCGGCCAGGCGTTGTTTTTGCTGCATCCACAGGTCTGGCGACGGCGTTTGAGGTGTCCTTGGGCGCGAAACTCTTTCAGGTTGTAGTGGCTCTGTTTTGGAAGTCGCTTGTGCAGGCAAAGCGGTGGTCGGCGTCTCCGGTATCGACTTTTGTTGAACGGCAGGTTTGGGAAGCGGCGTCTGTGGATTTGGCGGCGTTTTACTTATTTGAGAAGACGGAGTCGGAGTGTTTTGACGTAGGGATGATGATGTCACAATGGGACGAATAATGCCCTGTTTTTGTTGCGGTGGTGTTTGTGCTTGCGCGGCGTTTTCTCCCGGCAGTGGCAGGGGTGTTGTCGCGGCGCGCTCTATTACATCGGGCTTTGGCGGCTCGTTCAGCTGTGAAGTTTTAAGTGTTGCAAATTCAATCGTGGTTTTTGGGAAAATAGGATGTCGTGGGATGGACGGTACAGGCGTGATTGGCCGAATAATCGAGCCGACCGGTGTGTGGGGTGTAGTAGATAGAGGCGCGTTCGATGGCCGCGTGCTATCAGGCTGGCCTACATTATCGAGGTCTTTTTTGTCGTCGGCTTTGGGAAATTGCTCATAGGTAGGGGACGCGGATGATTTTGTCGCGTCGGCTCGATGCTCTCTACCTGGATGGACATGTTTAATATCGGGTTGTATGGTGCGCGTTGGATTCATAGACCATGGTGATGTTACCTGGGGTGTGCCACAGATATTGCAAAAGCGCGCTTCCGCTGCGAGTTCATTCTTACATTTCTGACAACGATTCATTGTTTGTTCCCACACACTGTTCTACCATGAGTTTGACGCGCCTGCTAAGCGCTACCCGACCCCGGTGATCAAACTCTGCTAGAGTGTATACTTGCACGTGCTTGATAAGAAGGCCACGATCTATTACCCTCGCCTATATAAACGTGCCGATCTTTCAATCGTTATCACACAGCGACAATTGTGCTATTGGTTTCTCGCGGTCCTACCAGCACTTACGCCCGTTTCAGTCTCGCAAATGCCATACCTGCGATTATGCAGACCAATGGCCCGGTGATGAGATTGAGCGTAAAAGTAAAAGGATCGAGGATTTCCAGCGCGCGGATAGGGATGGCGATGCCCTGAAACTGGACAAGCCCTTGTATCCCCCGGAATATCCAGAGATCAGCAGGCACAACCAGTACCAGGCCCAGCGCGGCTTCGAGCAACAACAGCTTTCCCCAATGCAGTTTGATGGCTGAATCTTGGTGATCCTGTCCATAGGTAGTACGCAGCAATAGACCCAAAGCGGCCCCATTGAATAGAAATGGTTCGAGCGCCTGGATGTCAAATGAGGATGGGTTGCCAAAGAAGAGTGGAATGCGCCATGCCTGGCTCAGTATAAACGAAGGGATACCCGGTCCAGGCAGTGGTACCTGCCAGGGCAGCAGCGCACTGAGCAACCGTAGTGTTGGAAACGGTCCGGGGAGATATTGATTGTGGGTCAGCGCGAAATCAAAGGCGGCGGCAAAGACGTAACCTACCAGTGTGGGAGCTAATCCAAGCAGCAAGATAGTTATCAAATAACTAACGCCTGATCTCGCTGGTGTGGCGGAGTCCGGCATTTGCTCGCCTATGGAAGATGTTTGCTCTGCCTGTTGCCCCGATTGAGCCAGCTGTGGCAACTGCTCATCTACAAACGCATCCTCGCTATCCTGGCTCTCATCATCACGCGCTTGATCGGTATCTTCAATAGATTCAGGCGCGTTCTCCATCTCATCCTCTGCTTCCAATTCATTATCAGTAGGTTCTGACCTCGCGCTTTTTCTGGCGGGTAGAGGACGGAGAGGCGCAAAAGCCAGGTGTCCAAGCGCAGCGCCTGCCATACTAAACACGATGGAGAAGATTGCAACCAGTCCCCATGTGGTGAAGAACCCGGGCTGTGATAACGGGTCGGCGCTCAACGCCTGCAGTACACCAGGGAAGGAGAGCGCGCTAATGAACTGGAAGATGGCGAGAAACAGGCCGCCCAGGGCAGCCTCGAATACTCCGGCGCCCTTGAACGTACGCAGCTTGCGCAACGCAGTGACGAGTAAGCCGCACCCGGTCGCGCTGAGTACGGCCGCGGGCACAAGTGATGTAGTGGGTTGTGTGTTAAGGTGCGCCGCTATTGCGAAGACCGCGGCAATGATGATCACTACGCCGACTGCAAACCAGTCGAAACCAACGTGATGAGCATCTTTCCTTACACCATTCGGGATATGTTCGTAGGGACGCGATTCATCGCGTCCTCTTTGTTGTGTCGATGCCTGGGGTTGGACGCGATTCATCGCGTCCCTACCAGCGGGTGTTGGACCTGCGACTCCTTGTCCGGTTTCAGATGGATCTGGCTGCTGCATGAATGGCGTGAACTCCTTTGAATGTCATGTGGATACTAGCACAATCGCACCGATGCGACAAGAGGAAAAAGCGCGTGTGGATGGATGCCCAGATTGAAAGTCATCAAGATGTGAGATAATTGCCTATAGAGAAACGCTTCTTGTATCAAGAGTGAAGGAGCACCCGGTGGATTTCATCCATTTATTTCGCAGGCTCCGGTGCTGGTTATCCCCTGTACCAGTGAAGCGGCTTATCATCGCCGCTACCAGGAACCGGACAAGGTGAATGAGGATGGGACTGAAATAGTGTGGCCCATACCATTCTGGTTCATGGATATCGGCTGCTCCGTAATGCTGCTGCTGCTGGCGGCAGTGAACGAAGGGCTGGCCGCCGGCTATGCAGGCGTTACCTCGCAGGAAAACCTGCAGACCCTGCGTGAATTGCTAGGCATTCCTGCTGAAGTAACGCCCGTCGGGGTTATCCCCATTGGGCATCGCGCATCCGACAAACCATCGCCTTCGCTCAAGCGCGGACGCAAAGCGCATGAAGAATATATTCACTACGAGCGGTGGGAATAACTAGCGACCGCTGCGTGCCTGAAGCCTGCGAATGACAGCATCGACGGTGACCGCGATCAACAGCACTATCCCCTCGACGATCTGCACGATGTCGGCTCCCAGATTTTTGAGCGCGAGGCCATTTCCCAGGCTGCCGATAATCAGCATGCCCAGCACCAATGACCAGACCGAACCTATGCCACCGAAGAGGCTGACGCCGCCGATGACCGCCGCCGCGATGGCGTCCAGCAGTAATGTGTTGGAAACCTGGGTGGAGGCCGAGGTGGTGTACGATGCCTCAATGATGCCCCCGACTGCGGCTAGCAGCGAACACAGGGTGAAGACGGACAGTTGGATGGCGACGACGTTGATACCTGCGCGGCGAGCCGCCTCTTTGTTGCCGCCAACAGCGTAGATGTGACGCCCGAAAGGCGTTTTCGTCAGGATAATCCAGAAAAGCAGGATCGCGCCGAAGAGGATCGCGGTTGAGTAGGGAACGCCGTTGTAGCTTTCGAAAACGACGACCGCACCCTCGACAACAACGACGGGAACGATGACCCGCACGAGGAATTGTGGAATTCCTGGATTTCTCAACCCCATACTTTGACGCCTGCGATAGTTGATGACCAGGCTGAGAACATACAGTAGAACAGCCAGCGTCGGCAGTCCTATTCCCAGGTAATCGGGTAGGAAACTCTTAGGAGAACCTGCGATTGCATCTATGAAAGGATTTTGAATTTCGAGCGTAGCCTGACCTGCAAGCAGGGTAATCAGTAAGCCTGAATAGGCGATGGATGAGGCCAGGGTGACGATAAAAGAAGGAATGCGCAACACCGCAACGAAAAAGCCATTGATGAAACCCACCAGTGCGCCTGCCAGCAGCGCTCCTGAAATGGAGACCCAGGCGGGTAGACCACCGCCGACGCGCTCCGCGAGTATACCCAATATTACTCCACAGAGCGTACTCACCGCCGCAACCGAAAGGTCAATTTCCCCAAGTAGCAGTACCAGAATTACGCCCAGGCCAACGAGGCCGATGGTGTTTGTTTGCAGGAAGAGATTCGAGATGTTGCCCGGTTCAAAAAAGATGCCGTTGGTAATGGCCTGAAAGAAAACCATGATAACGATCAGCGTAAGCAATACCGGGATGAAGCCTAGATCACCGCGCAGTAGTTGACCTATGGTTTGGCGTTGCGTGTAACCAGCTGCCTCGACCGCTGCTACAGAGGCGGCTTGCTCTTCAGCGGTAGCAGGGGTGTTCTTTATAATATCACTCATCGATCAATTTTCTCCTGAGTTGCCATTTGCTCCTGTTGTTAACAGTTCACCAAATTCAGCGCCCGTAATGGCCGACACAACTTGTTCAGGAGTCGTGTTCTTCACATCGAAAGTGCCGACACGCTTGCCAAGTCGCAGGACGATCACGCGGTCCACGACCTCAAATACATCGGCCAGGTTGTGCGAAATGACGACTACTGCCAGACCCTGTTCGCGCATGCGGTGAATGAGTTGGAGCACCTGGCGCGTCTGTGCCACACCGAGCGCGGCAGTCGGTTCGTCGAGCAGGACGATTTTGGCGTTGCGCAAAATAGATTTTGCAACCGCGATCGATTGTCGCTGTCCACCGGACAGGCTCTTGACAATTGCGCGAACGGAAGGAAGCTTGACATCGAGCGTGCGAAGAACCTGTACGCCCTGCCTCTCCATGTCGTTCTCATTCAAGATGCTCACAGGACTGTGTTCTTCGCGCCCTAAAAAGAGGTTCGAGACCACGTCCAGGTTATCACAGAGGGCGAGGTCCTGGTAAACGGTCTGAATGCCCAGGCGCGTAGCAGCTTGCGGAGTGGCAATTTTAACTGGTTGCCCCTCTACAAAGATTTCGCCATCATCGGCAGGCTCGACACCGCTGATGACTTTGATAAGGGTTGATTTCCCTGCGCCATTGTCGCCAACGAGGCCAACCACTTCACGTGCGTAGACCTCGAAATCCACGCCGGATAGAGCGCGCACAGCGCCGAAGGATTTGTTGATGCCGCGCAAACGCAACAAGGGTTCGCCTTGTGGCTCTTGCGCAGGAGTTGCAGTTTCGCCGACCGAAGGAGTAATATTCTCGGCCATTCGATCCTCCAATCTGATAACCACCTGAAAATAAAGGTACTGCAAAGATGTAGCTAACTTAGTATATCACCCATTAACCCAGGTTACTAATTATGATTTGCCTGGCGTCCAGTGGACGCCAGGCAAATCTATACACGGATAAAAAAGACTGCCGTCACGGACAGATGCCACCGGTGCCCGACGGCAAACCCTGGCAGACTTGTGCAAGGGTGTAGAAGCCGGCGCTGATCACCTTCATGACGTTGGTCTTGTCGATGGCCTCCGGAGTCTCCAGCACGGACGGAATATTCGCGCCGCCCTGGGTCGCCGTAGTTGCTCCATTCGTCAGGGTGGAGATGCTGTTGCCCTTGCTGATGGCCGCGACCACGTTCGCGGTTGCCTGGGCTTCAAGAGAGATGTCCTTGAAGACGGTCATGGACTGATCGCCCAGCATGATGTTCTGCAGACCCGCAATCGAGGCGTCCTGGCCTGTGACCAGTACATGCCCGTTGAGTTTCTGCTGCTTCAGCGCAGCGATCACTGTGGCGGCCATGCCGTCGTTGGCGACGTAGGCGATCTGGATGTTGTTCGCGTTGGCAGTCAACGCGGCCTGCATCTCAGTCTGTGCGGTTGGGTTGTCCCAGTTGGGGGTGAACTGCTCGTAAACGTTCTTAAGTACGCCACTGCTGAACAGCGGGTCGAGCTTATTGTGCGCCCCCTTGGCGAAGAGTAACGCATTGTTGTCCGTCTTCGAGCCGTTGATCATCGCCACATTACCGACGCCTTTCTTGACGAAGTCTTTGTAGTGATCGGCGATGTACTGCCCCTGCAGTTCACCGACCGCCACTCCATCGAAGGAGACGTAGGCAGCCAGGTCGTTGGACTGGATGAGGCGGTCATAAGTGATCACAGGGACGTTGTCTGTCTTCGCTTCGGCTACGATGGCCGCGGCCTTGACGGCGTCACTGGGGGCAACAACCAGGATGCAGTCACCCTTTGTCAGAGCTGCGTCTGCCTGGGTCTTCTGCTGGTCAGCGTTGCCTTGTGCGTTGGCGTAATCAACGGTCGCGCCGGGGAGGGTGGCAGGGATATCCCGCTGCAGATCTGGCCTGTCGACGCTATCCCAGCGGTAAGATGTGGCCGTCTCCGGTAGGAGTACGCCGATCTTCATACAGCCCTTGCCGTTGTTGCCATTGACGGTACTGCTGCTTCCGCCATTGGAGCTGCCGCAGGCGACAATCAGCACGCTCAGGAAAAGAGTACCGATAATTGAGGCAATGGTTTTACTTTGCCGGCCAAATAGGTTCATTGCGATTTTGTCCTTCCTCGCGACACCTCTCGAGGGCATGTGCGTGGTAAGCCCCCCTTTGGAAAGGTGCGCACTGTAAGACTAAACGGATACCTGTACAATACGACGGTTGAGTGAAATCCTGCTCTTGTAGTATCGAATCCTTCCTCCTTTCTTGCCGGCAAAGGCGTTCCAATAAAGCGCTGTCAGTTAATGGACCTCTGCCGGTATACGTGTGGGACGCTCTTCTCGCTGGGCCGCCGCTTCCTCCCGTTCGATGAGGATGCGTTCCCAGGCCTTGAAGAATGGGTAATATAAGAGAGCGGAGACAGCCAGGTCGAAGAATTGCAGGAGACTTCCTCTGATGTCGCCTCCACTGGCAACGAACCCACTGACTCCGATGGGTACGGTAAATGGCTGCAGGACGACTGGCACATGCACCAGGCCCGCCGCGAAGACGATGTAGTTGATGGTAACGATGATGACAGGTACCAGCACGAATGGGATCATCATTAACGGATTGAGCGCCATCGGCACCCCAAAGGTGACCGGCTCGTTGATATTGAAAATGGCAGGTCCTAGCGCTACCTTGCCCACCGTGCGCAACTGTGCTGAACGCGAGCGCAGCATGTAGATCACCAGCGGCCATGTGGCGCCCGAACCACCGAGATGGGCGAAAATATGAAAAAATGGCTCGGTGACGATGCCATGACCATTGGCCGTGGCGTTTGTGGCCAGCGTACTCAGCCAGAATGGGAGCGCAATCGCTGTCACCACGTTCATACCATGGATGCCTACCGACCACAGTAACATCATCAGGACGATCTCAAGCAGGGCTGCCGGGTAGCTATCCTGCACAAATACCAGCGGTTGGAACGCCCGCATAAGTAAGATAGGCAGCGTCATTTGCTGAATTTTGCCATCGGCGCCGCTAAAGGTAAACGAGCTGACGAACCATTCGATGCCCCAGACCAGCGTGATCAGCAGGATGGCCGGCACCAGCGCCTCAAAGGCGCGTGTGACATTGGGCGGCACACTTTTGGGCAGCCGGATGGTAAAACGTGATCCGCGAAAGCGGCGCACGATTTCGGTGGTCAGAATGCCGATCAGGATACCGACGAGCAGCCCGTTCCCGCCAAAGTACGGTAAGAGTTGGCCCAGGCTCAGATTGGTGAGGTCGCCGACGGGCACGCTGGCGATGAGAAAGAGCACCATGGCCAGCACACCGGGTTGTACGGCCTCGGTGCGGCGATACTGCGCCAGGCTGTAGGCTACGCCGAACGACAGGAAGAGGGCCATCATGCCAAAGGACAGCTGAAAGGGCACCAGGATCGCGTGCTGGTAGGGTGCGATGAGCGCCGCCAGCGCCGGAATGGGTGGATTGGCGACGATGAGGAACAGACTGCCGGCCAGAATGAGCGGCAGGGTAAAGATAATGAAGGCATCACGCACCGCCTGCAAATATACATTGCTCGCCAGCGCGCCGAGGGGAGGAACAAGATAGCGTTCAACCCAGGCGCTGCTGCGCTCAACCATCACGCTCATTCGCACCTTCCTGTGTACTGGCTAGCAGTTCGATTACCTGACCCAGTACAGCCTGTCCATCCATTGTCGCATAGTGAAATGGCTCAATCAATGCCACCGGTTTATCCACAGAATGCGCCAACTTTTCAATGCTCTTGCGCAAGTGACGAATCTGTGGCGCGATCAACACCACATCACACTCTTCCACTTTTGCCGCATATTCCCCCGCGCTTAGCGCTTCAATCGTCAAAACAATCTTAAGGTGAGCAGCGGCAGTGAGCATGCTTTCCACCAGTAAGCTGGTAGACATGCCCCAACTGCAAACGATCAGGACCCGTATCATAAAGACTCCCCCACAAGTATCGATCTAGGTATTCGCAGTTGGAATAGACGCCAGCCGCAAATTGACTTTCAACACTCTACGGGTACACTCATCAGTACCGCAATTTTCATGCCAAAAAGTGTGCTACACACATAGCACACTTCCAGGGAGTCACTCTCGGAATAGGATTTGACTTCCAGGGCGATCATTCACAGACCCTGGCTTTCTAGCGGCTTCTACAATGAATATGTCCACCTGCCGCAGAATGCCGACGATGTTATAGGCCTCTTCGTCCGGGATGGAGCGCGCTATCTGCGCGCTGAGTATATGCAGTGCGCGGCGACAAATACTCAGTTCACGCGAAAAGAGCTGCTCTACCTGGGAGCGCACGGTCTCGCTGACGAGTATGCCGCGCGCCTGCGCGCCTCGCTCCAGAATGCAGGCCAGGTGCAGGATTAACCCTGCCAATACTTCTATCTCAAAGGTTTCGCCCACCTCAACTTCGATCAGTTCGATCATGCGCTCGAGCAATGGTATGACGCGCACGGGATTGAGGAAGATGAGCCGCTGGCTGAGCGTAAAAGAAATTTCGCGCATGAGATCGGCGCGCTGCGTAAAGACCAGGGTATTTTTGGGGGCCGGTGAGGGAGAGACCCTATCCTGGCTGATGGAAGATGGATTGAGCAGCGCGGGATCAATAAGCGTCTCGCCCAGCAGGGTGCGCAGGCGCGCGATGCCGTCGCCAAAAAGAAAATCAGTCAGCGCAATAAATGGATAGCTTTCGAGATGCGGATTGATCGTTCCTACCACCGCTACCACGTGCCGGTTGCCCACCAGGCGCTGCACCTCCGCGGCTGTTTTACTGGAGAGGCTGATATCCATGCAGAGAATTTCTATACCGTGCAGGTGCAGCCCTGGCACGCGTTCTTCGATCAGCTCCGCGATCTTGGACGCGCTGCCAAAGCCGGTTAAACACACTGAGAGGATGACGCGCGATGCCTGTCTCAAAGAGGAGATGGTGGGAGCAGGGCTTTCATTGTATCCGTTGAGCGGCTGCCGCTCCTGGGATGATGCGCCATCCTCTTCGCTGAACATATAGCCGTTTTCGCGATCATTGTTGGAATGGGTATGCGCCAGGCTGGCTGCCAGTTGATCGAGTGTCAGGTGCCGCGTGCGCTGCGCCCGCCGTACTGCTTCAACCAGTAATGGCGTCGAGGCCCCGGCAATCGTGCGAACCTGTATCCCTGTCTGTCGAATGATCAGTTCCCCCAGGGAAAGCAGCGAGGCAAAATCGACGAGCAGGAGGACGCCGCTGCCCTGGTCAGCCACCTGCACCCAGTGGATCACTTTACCCAGTAACTCTTCTGGCGATTCATCCAGCGTTAGTTCTACCCAGCGTACCGAATTAATGCCCACGAGGGTATTGGCCAGCTCCGCCATGCCCGCGGCGATACCGCGTCCATGAGCCGCCACAACAATACCAACGGTAGCCTGTTCACTGCTGAGCAATGCGTCGGCATTTGCCAGCAAAACGGCCAGCACATCTGTTTCGCTTTCCGGTAGAGATACGCCAAGCTCCGCACGAAATTGCAGGAACGCGCTGCGCGCAACCTCATACTCGATGGGATAAGTACGCCGCACAGACTGAAGCGGCAGACCTGCGATCTGGCCTCCCTGGGCGATGTGTTCGAGCGTGCTGGTGAGATGCATCGCCAGCACCAGCGCCAGCTTTTCTGGCAGCGCGCGCCCCAGCTGCTCTTCCGCGTAGTGCGCGATAGCGTTGCTGATGGCCGCGATGCGTTCATCGATCAGGTTTGTTGTTGAGCCCGCCTGCTTCTCCCGAACTTCATCGGCGAAACGCTGGAAATAGTCCTGGATGTCGAGGTGCAAAAGCCGGTGAATTTCACTATCGGGCAGTCCACTTCTGCGCAATCTATTCAGGTCCGTGCTGATCGTATCGTACAGGTCCTGCGCGGACTCCGGCACGCTATCGAGGTTAAGCCCGGTGGGGGTGAAGATGTGCGCCGCTTCTAACACCTGCTTGATTGGTTCGAGCAGGCGATGTAATTCAGCCGTGCGCAGTAAACCGCGCCGCACGTGATCTGGCAACACACCCAGGTGCACGTGCAGTTCCGGCAGGTTATGCGTGCGATATTCCAGGTAAGCGCGCGCGCAGGTGAGCTGGATATCGGTGCGCAGCTGGCCAACGTTGCCGGGACACTCATAGACCAGCAGCGCGTGCAGCACCTGGGGTTCAACGGAAATGTTGGTGCCAATGCTGCTGCATTCCGTCGTGAAAAAAGCGCGCACTAACTCGTACCGTTCCATCACCGTGCGCTCGTGCAGGCCGGGGAGGGTGATGGTCATGGGAATGCGCCGCCGGAAGGTGGGCAAAAGCGCGGTGGAGGGGTCCTCAGTTGTTGCCGCCAGCAGCAGCAACGAGGCAGATCGTTCGTGTACATCTCCCAGG
>WNGR01002812.1_pt1 | contig 19053 bp, 20 predicted proteins | sample 5407581 | NCBI WGS metagenome assembly WNGR01 (sample SAMN13153383, study PRJNA577476) | soil metagenome | isolation source: 80 cm soil or saprolite under Garry oak tree replicate 2 | place: USA:California | collected 2016-06-15 | reverse complement strand
TGCGCGAGCTGGTCAGTGAGCGTTCTCATGGATGCCGTTCCTTGTCGAAAGTCATCATAATCGCGGGCGGCGCGCCGCGACACTTTCGGCTAGCCGACAATTCAACCGTCAAAGCGCGCTTCGAACGATGACATCGACTGAGCTTTTCAATCTGCTCGACCGCAGCGCCTGGTTTCGCGCCGCGCCCGATGCATTGCGCGCGCAACTGATCGAGCTCGGCCGCACGCGACGGCTGCCGGCGGGCCAGCGCCTTTTCAATCGCGGCGATGCCGACGACGGCTTCTATTGCGTGCTCGACGGATTGATGCGGATCGGCTCGATCACCGCGAGCGGCAGGGAAGCGCTGCTCGCGGTGATCGAGCCCGTCAAGTGGTTCGGCGAGATCGCGCTGTTCGATGGCCAGACGCGCACGCACGATGCCTATGCCGAGCGCGACACGCTGCTGTTTCATGTGCCGCGCGCAGCGCTCACGGCGCTGCTCGAACGCACGCCCGCGTTCTGGCATGCGTTCGGCCTGCTGCTCACGCACAAGCTGCGCCTCGCGTTCGATGCGATCGAAGAGGCCGCGCTGCTGCCCGCCGCGCAACGCGTCGCACGGCGTCTGTTGCTGATGGCGGGCGGATACGGCGGCGGCGCGGGTGCGCTGCGGCGCGTGCTCAAGGTGCCGCAGGAAGACCTCGCGATGATGCTCGCGCTGTCCCGTCAAACCACGAACCAGATACTCAGGCAGTTTGAAACGCAAGGCGCGCTCGCACTGCGTTACGCGGAGATCGAGATCGTCGATGCGCAAAAGCTGCGAGCCTTCGCGGTATCGACGAATGACGATGCCGCGCGTGCCTGATCGCGCATAGTGCGACACCAATCCGACGGACTTTAGAGATAGGTCATCGGCCGGCCAAGGTACTATCGCCTATACTTTTTTTGCCTTGGTTTGTCGCTGTAGCCGCGCATCCTCTCATTCCCGCTCGCCCGCCAGGCCAGGCCGATGCTGCGCGGCGCATCTCCAGAACTATTAAGAATTCCAAAGGATTGAAATGAATCCGTCAGTTCCCGCGCTATCGCCCGGCGAGCGCTATCAGGCGTCGGTGTCGCTGTATTCGTCGGGGCGTCTCGCGGAGGCGCTCGCACTGCTCGACGAGATGCTGCAGCGCGATCCCGCCCATGCGGAAGCCATGCACCTCGCAGCCGTTTGCCTGAACGACCTGTATGACGAAGCAGACGCAAAGAACACAAAGCCCGTCGTCGACGACACGCTCGATCTGGCCGAAGCGCACAACGATCTGGGCGGCTGGTTCTACGGACGCAAGCAGTTGACGCAGGCCGAGCACGCGTACCGCCGCGCGCTGTCGAACAAACCCGATCTGACGAAGGCAATGAACAATCTCGGTCTCGTGCTGCGCGATCTCGGACGCGAGCTGGAAGCCGAAGCCTCATTCCTGCACGCGCTCGCCATCGCGCCCGACTACGTGATGGCACGCAACAACCTCGGCGTGCTGCTGTGGCAGCTCAAGCGCCTGCCGGAGGCGGAGGCCGCGTATCGGGATGTCGTCAGCCGTCAGCCGGGCGACGTCAGCGCGCACAACAATCTCGGCTTGCTGCTGCTCGAACTCAACCGTGTGCCGGAAGCGGAGCAGGCGTGCCGCCAGGCGCTGGCGCTCAATGCCGATGTGCCCGAAGCGCACAACAATCTCGGCAACGTGCTGTGGCAGCAAGGCCGCATCGCGGAAGCCATTGCCGCATACCGCCAGGCGCTGGCGCTGCGGCCCGACTATGTCGGCGCGAAAGCGAACCTCGCGTTGCCGCTGCTGTGCATCGGCGATTACGTGCAAGGCTGGGCGCTCTACGAGTCGCGCTATCACGAAGCGGTCGGCACGCGCAGCGTGTTCCCGCCGCCCGTGCCGTATCCGCAGTGGCGAGGCGAGCCGCTGCACGGTAAATCGCTGCTCGTGTGGCCCGGGCAGGGCTTCGGCGATGGCCTGCAATTCTGCCGGTATGTGTCGATGCTGAAGGCGCGTGGCGCGGGGAAGGTGAGCGTCGCTTGTCCGCCGCCGTTGCGGCGGCTGTTCGATAGCCTCGAAGGCGTGGACACGGTGTATTCGCTCGATGGCGAGACGACGATTCCCGCGCACGACACCTGGTGCTTCGTGCTGAGCCTGCCGATGCTGTTCGGCACGACCGTCGACACGATTCCCGCGCCGATGCCCTATCTGCGGGCGCCCGCCGCGCTCGCGCAGCACTGGCGCAGCAGGTTGCCGGAAGGCGGGTTCAAGGTCGGCCTGGTCTGGGCAGGCGATCCTCGCCCGCACGATCCCAGCTCGAATGCGATCGACCAGCGCCGTTCGCTGACGGCGATGTCGTACTTGCCGCTGCTGCGCGTGCCCGGCGTGACGTTCGTGAGCTTGCAGAAAGGCGCGGCGACCCGCCCGCAGATTGAAGACCTGCCCGCCGGGTTTCGCCCGTTCGATCCGATGGACGACGTGCAGGATTTCGCCGATACGGCTGCCATCGTCGAAAGCCTGGATCTGGTGATTACGGTCGATACGTCGATGGCGCATCTGGCGGGGGCGCTCAACACGCCCGTGTGGATTCTGTCGCGCTATGACGCGTGCTGGCGCTGGTTCCGCGACCGGGACGATTCGCCGTGGTATCCGACTGCGCGGCTTTTCCGGCAAACGTCACCCGGCGACTGGGAAAGCGTGGTCGAGCGGGTCGCGCAGGCGCTGGCGAGCCTGCGCGAGCCCGCCGTGTCGCACTGACGCTTGACGCTCCGCGCCGGACGCTAGAATGGATTGTCGATCACGCCCGGCTTCGCGTCGGGCTCTTCCTTCACCTGCTCCGGCAGATGCGATTCCGCCTGAAGTGCGGCGACGATGCCGTCGAGCGCTTCCTTCAGCGCCAGCGCCGCTTTCAGACCGCGCTTGTCCTTCGTGATCGCGAGCGTGCCGTTCACGACGACGCGCGTGGTGCCGTTCGACACCGTCAGCGCGTCGCCCTGGATGTTGAGCACGTCGTCGTCGTTCGAATACGCTTTAAACACCTTTTAGCCCTCCCGGACGCTGGTCTTTCAAGCCTTCCGGAATGCCCGGAAAGCGGATGCCGCTCATCGCTTCGAGTTCATGCACCGACTTCACGTCGTAGTGGTCGGTGGCCACATTGTCCGCGACGATCGCGAACGCGAGTTTCTTCGACGGCACGTAGACGACCTTGAACAGCTGCGTCGGCACGAACACGCGCGTCGGTCCGATGGTCTGCAACTGTCCGCCGATGAACATCGGGCCGGTGACCACGTAGATGTCGTCGTACTTCATCGACAGCTTGCGCACGGCCGTTTCGATGCGCGACCACATGCGCTGATTATTCTCGCGGTTCTGCGGCACGATGTTCGCGAGCGAGAACGATTGTGCCATCGCCTCCGCGTTCCATCGGTTGCCAGCCGGGCTCATATGGCCGCGATCGAAACCGCTGCGCTTGTAGTCGGCGAGCGTCGCGCCTTCGCCGTCGGGCAGGCGCGCGTCCTCGAAGAACTTGTTGGTGCGCACCATGTCTTTCGCGGCTTCGATGTGGTCGCGCGTCAAATGCTCGGCGGACCACAGCGGACCATGCGTGATGCCTGAATGCAGAACGGCGAAATCCGAGTAGCACAGCATGCGCGACTTCGGCGTCATTTTCGCGTTGGTCAGCACGGGCCATTGGGCGTTGGGCGTGAAATCCGTGCACGACGTTGCTGCCCACGTGTGAGTCGCGTGACTCGCGGCCACGATAAGCAGGCTGACTAACCACTTCTTCATAGATCGGAAAGGCGAATGAGGGGGCCGCAAGTATAGCCGCGCGACCTATGCGCAATGCAAGGGCTTACACGCCGTTACGCGACATCGCGTCGAAGTATCGGCAAAACGGTCACGACGCGTTGCCGCACGGCAATTTCTCCGTGCTCGACGGCGAGAGGAAGGAGTGATAGAGGAAAGGCCCGCGTCCGCCGGGGACGAGCGGCGCGGGCATCGATACGAAGCAGGCTTAGCGTCCGAACACGCTGTGCTCGGCGTTGACGGGCAAGCGGTCAACGGCCTGCAAGCGCCAATAGCCATTCATGGGCGCGTGCGTGCGGTCCGACGACCACGCCGCGCTGCCTTGTGCCGAACTGACCCGCTGCCGTCCGTCCACGTGCAGGCCATTCAATGTGCATAACGGCGCTTCTGCGCTCGGCGCGCAGAGCTTGGTGACGCCGTTCTCGTCATGGAGTTCGCCCCATGGGGGCAGGTCGATCCCATCGTGTGCTTCTCTCGACCAGCGATGTTCGTCGGTATCGAGCCAGAGCACGGCGTAATCGTGATTGACGGTGGGGTCCGAACCGTTGATCAATATGGTCAGCCGCATGCAGAAATCCCCCGGTGAAAGAGTTGAGTAGGTGCGCTTCCTCAGTCTACTTCTGTCCACCCGTTATGCAAGGCAAACAGCTATCGGTCGGATTGAAAAACCCAATTGGGAACGCATCACCGAACTCCTAGATTTAAGGCACGGCTCAGGTGCGCGCGTCTGGCCGGTCGTTGCCGTCAGAAACGCGCGCTCCCACATACAGGTTTTGGATGGAGGCTCAGATGGCGCAACTCAAGGGTTCGAAGACGGAGGAGAATCTGAAGGCCGCATTTGCGGGTGAATCACAGGCCAATCGCCGTTATCTATATTTCGCAGCGAAGGCCGACGTCGAGGGCCAGAACGACGTCGCGGCACTATTCCGCTCGACGGCGGAAGGCGAAACGGGCCACGCGCATGGCCACCTCGAATATCTGGAAATCGTGGGCGACCCGGCGACGGGCCTGCCGTTCGGTTCATCGCGTCAGAATCTGCAAGCAGCGATTGCAGGCGAGACGCACGAATACACCGATATGTACCCCGGCATGGCAAAGGCCGCGCGTGAAGAAGGCTTCGACGAAATTGCGAACTGGTTCGAAACGCTGGCAAAGGCGGAACGCAGTCATGCGAATCGCTATACGAAGGCATTGGACGCGCTGGTCGACTGAGTTGCACGCGCCGGCTGCGCGGCTGGCGCGTGTTGTCGCTTCCGTTTGGTGCGGGCTTGGCATGCAGACGGACGCGATTGTGCGGTACAAACGCGAGACGAAGTGAGACGATCACGATTTCGCGTAGCGCATGCGGAAAAAAGTACGAACGCGCTTACGAGAAAGTAGCGCATAAAAAACCCCCACAGCATTGCATGGGATGGGAGTAAGTCCGCCCGCCATGCCATGGGACCAGAGCAAGGTGCCAACGCCGGCTGGTCCAAGGAGACGCACGCCATGCCTCACAAGGAAGGCAGTCTCGAAGCGCCCATTCGCCATCCGCTCGACTGGCAATCGGACGCGTTCTACGATCCGGATGCGATCGATCAGGAATTGACGCGCGTGTTCGACATCTGCGCCGGCTGCCGCCGATGCGTGTCGCTATGCGGCGCATTTCCCGCACTGTTCGACCTCGTCGACGAAACGGATACAGGCGAGGCGCACGAAGTCGACAAGAAGAAGTTTGGCGCCGTCGTCGATCAATGCTATCTGTGCGATCTGTGCTACATGACGAAATGTCCCTACGTGCCGCCGCATCAATGGAACGTCGATTTTCCGCACCTGATGCTGCGCGCGAAGGCTGCCGCCTTTAAGCGGGGAGACGTACCGTTGCGCGACAAGTTCCTGTCGAACACCGACGCGCTCGGCACGTTCGCCGGCATTCCCATCGTTACGCAGACGGTCAACGCGGTGAATCACACGCACGCGGCGCGCGGCTTGATGGAAAAGGCGCTCGGCGTCGACAAGGACGCGTGGCTGCCCGACTTCGCAACGCGCAAGTTTCGCAGCAACGCGAAGAAGTCGCCGCAGGTGCAGACCAAGGACGGCGAGCGTACGCCCGGCAAGGTCGCGATCTACGCCACCTGCTACGTGAATTTCAACGAGCCGGGCATCGGTCACGACCTGCTGGCCGTGCTTGCGCACAATGACATTCCCTACGAACTGGTATCGAGCGAGGCGTGCTGCGGCATGCCGTTGCTGGAGCAAGGCAACCTGCAAGGTGTCGCGGCGAAGAAAGAGAAGAACATGCCCGTGCTCGCGCGCTATGCGCGCGACGGCTACGCGATCATCGGCGCGATTCCGAGTTGCGTGCTGATGTACAAGCACGAGCTGCCGCTAATGTTCCCCGACGACCTGGACGTGCGCGCCGTCAGCGAAGCGTTCTGGGACCCGTTCGAATACTTCATGGCGCGCCATCGCGATGGTCTGCTGAAGACCGACTTCAACACGCCGCTCGGCAAGGTGTCGTATCACGTGCCCTGTCATGCGCGCGTGCAGAACATCGGACGCAAGACGTCGGAGACGTTCGCGCTCGTGCCGGATACGCAGGTGACGGTCGTCGAGCGATGCTCGGGTCACGCAGGCACGTTCGGCGTGAAGAAGGAATTTCACGCGATGGCGATGAAGATCGGCACGCCCGTCTTCAAGGCGATGGCGCAGCCGCAGCCCGACTACATCTCATCCGATTGCCAGCTTGCCGGTCATCACATCGAACAGGGTTTCGACGAAAACAGTTTGCCGAAGACGCCGCTCGCGCATCCGTTGACGCTGCTGCGCAAGGCGTACGGCCTTTGATCTTCAATTTGCGAGGATAACGATGAGCATCGCGAGGAACTCCCTGTTGTCGCTTGAAAACTATGCGAAGCAGCGCAAGACGATGCGCGAGCGGATCATCGAGCACAAGAAAAGCCGCATCGTCCGGTTGGGCAATCACCTGACTTTCCTGTTCGAAGACGAACTGACGATCCGCTATCAGATCCAGGAGATGCTGCACATCGAAAAGATCTTCGACGAGGACGGCATTCAGGGCGAACTCGAAGCGTATCTGCCGCTCGTGCCCAACGGCAGCAACTTCAAGGCGACGCTGCAGATCGAGTACGAAAACGAAGTCGAACGGCGTGCGGCGCTCTCGCGGCTGATCGGCATCGAGGACAGCGTATTCATGCGGGTGGACGGCGACGAGTCCGTCTACGCGATCTCCGACGAAGACCTCGAACGCGAGAACAACGAGAAGACCTCAGCCGTGCATTTCGTGCGCTTCGAACTGACGCCTTCGATGAAATCGCGCCTGCGAGACGGTGCGGCGTTGCTTATCGGCTGCGATCACCCGGGCTATCCCGTCAACTTGCAGCCGATTGTGGACGACGTGCGCCGCTCGCTCGTCAAGGACCTCGCTTAAAGCGGCTTCCGATAGACGACGAAGCCCGACAGGTCCGCGATCTTGTCGTAAAGCTGCATGGCCGTTTGATTCGATTCGTGCGTGAGCCAGTACACGCGTTCGGCGCGCGCGGCCTTCGCCGCTGCGTAGACGGCTTCGATCAACGCACGGCCCACACCCTTGCCGCGCTCGGATTCGAGCGTGAACAGATCGTGCAGATAGCACGTCGGTCCCGCCATCAGCGTGCTGCGGTGATACAGGTAATGCACGAGGCCGGTCAGCGTGCCGTCGGCGCGCTCGGCCACCATCGCGTGCATTGGCTCCAGTCCGTCGAAAAAGCGCGCCCACGTCAGTTGCGTGATTTCGCGCGGCAGCGCTGTTGCGTCGAAGCGGCCGTAGAAACGGTTATAGCCGTCCCACAACGGCAGCCATGCTTCGTAGTCGGCGGGAACGACAGGGCGGATCTTCACAGCTTGCGTCACGAGTAGCGCTCCTTTCCTGGATCGACGGGTATGGACGAAGCATAGGGTTTCTGTGGCACCATTGTTAGCTCCACATCGAATACAAAATCTGGAGCCACGCAATTGGACTACGGGCTGTTGATGTCGCGCTTCGCGAGCCAGGCGGCGGGCCGCAGGCTCACGCAGCAAACGCTGCTTTACGAAAGCCTGCGTCACGCCATCCTGAACGGCGACATTCGTCACGGCAGCCAGCTCGTGCCGACACGTGCGCTCGCCGAGCAACTCGGCATCGCGCGCAACTCAGTGCTGTATGCATACGAACGGCTTGCTGAAGAAGGCTTCATCGCGGCGAGCCGTCACGGGTCGGTCGTCAGTTGCGTCGCGCTGCCTTCGGCGAATGCGGAAGACGCCAACGTCGCGCCCGTCAGCCGCCTGTCGCGGCGCGTCGCCAGTCTGCCGCACGATCGCGCCGCGCGCGGCATGCGTTCGCCGTTTCAGGCGGGCGTGCCCGCGCTCGACGAATTTCCCGTCGCGCAATGGCGAGCGTCGATGGAGCGCGCATGGCGAGCCGTCGATGCTCGCGACCTCGGCTACGGCTATCACGCGGGTCATCCGTCACTGCGGCGCGCGGTGGCCGAATATGTGCGCGTGTCGCGCGGCGTGCGCTGCACGGCCGATCAGGTGTTCATCACATCGGGCACGCATACGAGCCTCGACCTGTGCGCGCGCATGCTCGCCGATCCCGGCGATACCGCATGGCTCGAAAACCCAGGCTATCAGGGCGCGAGGATCGCGTTCCAGGCGGCGGGCCTGAACATCGTGCCGATTCCCGTCGACGCCGCCGGACTCGCGCCCACGGAAGCACACTGGCAGCGCACGCCGCCGCGCCTCGTCTACATCACGCCGTCGCATCAATATCCGCTTGGCAGCGTGCTGAGCCTGGAGCGGCGCTGGTCGATCATCGACAACATCGTCGAGCGCGGCGCGTGGATCATCGAGGACGACTACGACAGCGAACTGCGCCACAGCGGTCCGCCGCTACCGTCGGTTCAGGGCCTGCGCGACGCGGCGCCCGTCGTCTATCTCGGCACCTTCAGCAAGACGATGTTTCCGGCGCTGCGCATCGGTTTCATGATCGTGCCGGCCAGCCTCGCGCCGGAGATCGGCGGCGTGATTGGCGAAATGTCGCGGCAAGGGCGTATCGCGGATCAGGTCGCGCTCGCGGATTTCATCGAAAGCGGCAAGTACGCGCGCCATTTGCGACGTATGCGCCGCATCTACCAGCAGCGGCGCGAAGCGATGGTGAGCGCGATTTATACGCACATGCACGATCTCGTGACGGTTTCATCGGATGGCAGCGGCATGCATCTGACGATGCGGCTCGATGCGCCGCTGCAGGATCGTGATGTAAGCGCCGCGTTGCGCAAGCAAGGCATGTCGGTTTCGCCGTTGAGCACGTACTGCCATCAAGGCGAGGACGCCGAACGCTACAACGGTTTCATGCTCGGCTACGCGGGCGTACGCCCCGAGAAGGCCGACCGGCTCGTTGCCGAACTCGGCGCGGCGATTCGCACGTTGATGCGAGACAAATAATATTAAACTGAATGGTTGAATAACGTCGAAACCCTGCCTATACTCGGGCCGATGAACGAGTCCGCTCTCGACGGTGTGTTCCGCGCGCTGTCCGATCCCACCCGGCGCGCGATGCTTGCGCGGCTCGCCACCGGCGAACGCAGCATCGGCGAACTGGCCGCGCCGTTCGCGATGTCGTTCGCGGCGGCGTCGAAGCACGTCAAGGTGCTCGAAGGCGCGGGGCTGATCCAGCGCCGGGTGCAAGGGCGCTCGCATATCTGCCGGATCGACCCGGCTCCCCTCGCTGCCGCCGACGCGTGGCTGCGTTTCTACGAACACTTCTGGAGCAGCCGGCTCGACGCGCTCGAAGGCCTGCTGCGCAATCCCGATGGAGGGTCACGATGAACCAGAACGAACCACTCGGCGTTTTCGACGGCACACAGGTCGTGCGTTTCGAACGTCTGCTGCCTGGCCCGATCGAGCGCGTGTGGGCGTATCTGACCGAGTCCGACAAACGCACCCAGTGGCTCGCATCCGGCGCGATGCCGTCGCAGCCCGGCGGCGACTTCATGATGCGTTTCGATCACTCGCTGTTGTCGGCGTCGCCTGAAATTCCGCCCGAGCCATACCGGCAGTACGCGGGCGGACATGATTCGCTGCATCGGCTGTTGCGCTTCGAGCCCCCGCATGTGCTCGCGTTCACATGGGGCAGCATTCAGGACAATCTGTCGGAAGTGACCTTCGAGCTGTCGGAGGCGGGCGATCAGGTGAAGCTCGTGCTCACGCATCGCAACCTGTCCGGCCGCGACGAGCAACTCGATGTCGGTCCGGGCTGGCACAGTCATCTCGACGTGCTGCGCGAGCGCTTGAACGGCACTGCGCCCGCGTCGTTCTGGACGATGTTCGAGAGAATCAAGGCGCGCTACGACGCGCTCTGAGGTTCGCGCGGCACGCCCGCACGTCAGTTTCCGTCATCGTGTACGATCGCAGGCCATCGCGTACACGTTGACGGAGACCAACAGTGTTTCGTTCGATTCTCACTCGCCTTGCATTACTGACGGCTTTCGCATTCGCGCAGACCTTGCCTGCTGCCCACGCCGCCGACGCTTCAACCGATCCCACCGAACATGCCGCCGACTTCATCGCGCATGACTTCCATTTTTCCGACGGCACGATCTTTCCCGACCTGCGCATCCATTACGTGACGCTGGGCACGCCGCAGCGCGACGCGCACGGCGAGATCACGAACGCCGTGCTGTTGCTGCACGGCACGACGGGCACGGGCAAGGCGTTTCTCACGCCGCTGATGCGCAAGGAACTGTTCGCCGCCGGCGAGCCGCTCGACACCCAGCGCTACTTCATCGTGATTCCCGACGGCCTCGGGCGCGGCGGCTCGTCCAAACCGAGCGACGGCTTGCGCACGAAGTTTCCGCACTACGGCTATGGCGACGTCGTCGAAGCGAATCACAGGCTGCTGGTGGAAGGGTTGAAGGTGCGGCATCTGAAGCTCGTGCTCGGCACGTCGATGGGCGGCATGCAGACGTGGATGTGGGGCGAGCGCTATCCGGGCATGGCCGACGCGCTGATGCCGATCGCCAGTCAGCCGATCGCGATGGCGGGCCGCAACTGGCTGTGGCGCCAGATGATCGTCGGCGCGATCCGCAGCGATCCGGGCTGGCAGGACGGCAGCTACACCACGCCGCCGACGCAATGGGCGCGCGTGATGCCCGTCTTCACGCTGATTACGGGCAACGCGGCACGCATGCAGGAACAGGCGCCCGACCGTGCGACGGCGACGCGCATGACGGAATCGATCGTCGCGGATGCGGCGAAGACCGATCCCAACGACGTGCTGTAATGGTTCGAGTCGTCGTGGGATTACAACCCGGAGCCGGATCTCGGCGCGATTCGCGGCCGCCTGTTCGCCGTCAATTTCGCCGACGACTTGATCAATGCCACGGATCTGAACGTGATGCAGCGGCTGATCGGCAAGGTGCCGCAGGGGCGCTATGTGGAGATGCCGGAGACGGCGCAATCGTACGGACATCAGACGCTCGCGCACCCCGAGGTGTGGAAGCCTTACCTGATCCAGCTGATGAACGGCGGCTGAAGCCCGCACGGGAGGCCGGCTGCGTCTCCCGCGCGGCGAGTGAGATAATCCACATTCGCCCCAAAATGCAGAGCTGGAGAACAAAGTGAGCCGCATCGACAACCCCACACGCGACCAGGAAGCCGGCGTCGCCGATTCCACCCAGGACATCACGCGCATCGACGACACGCGTATCGGCGCGGTGCGCCCGCTGATCTCGCCGGCGCTGCTGCTCGACGAACTGCCGTGTCCGCCCGGCGTGCAGACGCTGGTTGAACAGAGCCGCGTCGAAATCGCCGATATCCTGCATGATCGTGACGACCGGCTGGTCGTCGTCGTCGGTCCGTGCTCGATTCACGACCACGATCAGGCGATGGAATACGCGCACAAGCTGAAAGTCGCCGCCGACTCGCTCCGCGATGATCTGATGATCGTCATGCGTGTGTACTTCGAGAAGCCGCGCACGACGGTTGGCTGGAAGGGCTATATCAACGATCCGCGTCTGGACGGCAGCTTCCGGATCAACGAAGGGTTGCGGCGGGCGCGAGAGCTGCTGCTCGAGATTAGCGGGCTTGGTCTGCCGACGGGCACTGAGTTTCTTGATCTGCTGAGCCCGCAATACATTGCTGATCTGATCGCCTGGGGCGCAATCGGCGCGCGTACGACTGAAAGTCAGAGCCATCGGCAGCTGGCGTCGGGGCTGTCTTGTCCGATCGGGTTCAAGAACGGCACCGATGGCGGTGTGCAGATTGCCGCTGATGCGATTGTTGCTGCGGCCGCGAGCCATGCGTTCATGGGCATGACCAAGATGGGCATGGCCGCGATCTTCGAGACGCGTGGCAACGACGACGCGCATGTGATCTTGCGTGGCGGCAAGAAGGGGCCGAATTATGATGCTGCGGGTGTCGAGGAGGCCTGTGCCGCGCTGCGCAAGCTGGGGTTGCGGGAACAGGTGATGGTCGATTGCTCGCATGCTAATTCCAACAAGTCGCATGAGCGGCAGATTGAAGTCGCTCAAGATCTGGCGAATCAGTTGACTGGCGGGGACAAGCGGATCGTTGGGGTGATGATCGAGAGCCATCTCGAAGCAGGGCGGCAGGATCTCAAGCCGGGTGTGCCGCTTGCTCGTGGGGTGTCGATTACTGATGCTTGTATCGGGTGGGCTCAGACTGAGCCTGTGCTGCATACGCTTGCGCAAGCTGTTCGCGCGCGGCGGCAGGCTGTTGCTGGAAAGTGACGGTAGGGCGTCGGCAAGTTTCTTTCTTTCACTACGCGGGTGAGGCGCTGCGTTGTCCGGCGCTTGGAGGCTTATGACTAACGCGAATCAATACTCGAAGGTTGCGCCGAGCCGCGCGGATGTTGATGCGATGGCCGGTGTGACTGTCGTCGAATTTGGCACCGACTGGTGCGGGTATTGTCAGGGCGCGCAGCCTGTGATCGGGAAGGCCCTTGGCCAGCATCCGGGGACTCGGCATCTCAAGATCGAGGATGGGCCGGGAAGGCCGCTCGGGCGTTCGTTCAAGGTTAAGCTGTGGCCGACGCTGGTCTTTGTGCGTGATGGCGTTGAAGTGGCGCGGGTGGTGCGGCCTACCGATGCCGCTCAGATTGAGGAAGCTTTTGCCACTGTGGCGTGATTAGCGGTGTTTCTGCTTTTGCGCTGGCATCCGCGTGTTGCCTTCGTGCTTCACGCGTCGCCCCTGTGCGGGGCGGCACCTACTTTTCTTTGCCGCCGCAAAGAAAAGTAGGCAAAAGAAAGCGGCTCACACCGCCAACTCTTCTTCTTGCCTGCGGGCCCCCAACGGCCCCGTACTTCACCCGGCAACGCACTTATTCGTGTTCGTTGCCAACGCTTCGAAAAGATGCCTCCCCCGCTTCAACTACCCGCACACAAGCTAACGTCGCCGGACGTTTGAGGCCGCATAGCGGCAAACTGTGTGTAGGTTGTCGGGATTTCTTTGCCACCGTCTTAGCCTTTCGGGTCGCCGAACAGGCTGTTCAGGTCCTTCGTGTCTTCCGACAGGTTGTATTCCTTCTGCACCGCCTTGACCGCTTCGTCCACGGTGCGGTCGAAGCCAATTGCATTGCCGAAATTCTTCATCGTCCAGTTGCAGCCGCTTGCGTCCGGTTCCTGCATCTGCGGACGCGGCACGCGGATCTTTACGCCGTCTTCGACCACCTCCGGCGCGCGCTCGATGCGCCGCCTCACCTCGTCCTGTAGCTGGGATGCGGTGCGTGTCTTGCGTAGCATGAGCGTCTCCTCCACTGTTGGCTAAAGTCGCTGGACAGTCTAGCGCAACGGCTTCACACGAAGCGCTTGCGATCGTGTGGCGCACTGAAATCCTGCACCGGGCCGAGCGGTACGATGCCCGTCGGGTTTACCGACCGGTGGCTCTCGTAGTAATGCCGCTTGATATGCTCGAAGTTCACCGTGCCGGCCACGCCTGGGTGCTGGTAGATGTCCCGTGTATAAGCCGACAGATTCGGATAGTCCGCGATGCGCCGCAAGTTGCACTTGAAGTGGCCGAAGTACACGGCGTCGAAACGGATCAGCGTCGTGAAGAGCCGGATGTCCGCTTCCGTTAGGCGGTTGCCCGTCAGGAATCGCTGTGTCGACAGTTTCTGTTCGAGCCAGTCGAGTGTCTCGAACAGCGGCACGACGGCCTCTTCGTACGCCGACTGCGTGGTCGCGAAGCCCGACTTGTAGACGCCGTTGTTCACCGTGTCGTAGACGCGCGCATTGATCGCGTCGATCTCGGCGCGCAGCGGCGGCGGGTAGAAGTCGCCCGGCTCAGCGCCGAGTTCGTCGAACGCCGAGTTCAGCATGCGGATGATTTCCGGCGACTCGTTGTTGACGATCGTCCGTTGATGCTTGTCCCACAAGATCGGCACGGTCACGCGGCCTGTGTAGTGCTTGTCCGCCGCGACGTAGACGTCCCGCAGATACTTCGCGTGATTCAGCGTGTCGGGGACGACGCCTGGGCCGTCGGCGAAGGTCCAGCCGTCGCCGAGCATCAGCCAGTGCACGACGGACACGCTGATCATGTCTTCCAGGCCCTTCAGCGCGCGCACGATCAGCGTGCGATGCGCCCACGGACACGCAAGGCTCACATACAGGTGATAACGTCCCGCTTCTGCTTCGAAGCCGTCGTTGCCGCTCGGGCCGGCTTCGCCGTCGGGTGTGACCCAGTTGCGGAAGATGGCGTCCGTACGCACGAAGCGGCCTCCCGTCGATGCCGTGTCGTACCATTTGTCCTGCCATTGACCGTCGACTAACAATCCCATTTCGCTGCTCCTTCTATCCCGCGTTCCCAGCCCGCGCGATATGCGCTTCGCCGCTGCGATGCTAGCCGCGCGGCAAGACATCGGCAGAAGACCTTATGATGGACCGCCATTCGGGTTTTGCCGTACGATTTTCCCGTTGATCTCATTCGACAGGTTCGCACATGTTGACGGATGAAGAGCTTGCGCTGCTCGAAGCGATTCGTGAAAGCGGCAGCTTGTCGCGCGCTGCGGCGCGGCTCGGCAAGGCTCCGTCGACGGTGTCGCACGCGGCGCGCCAGCTCGAAACGCGCTTCGACGCGCTGCTGTTCGACCGCCGCCGCTACCGGCTGCAACTGACGCCCGCCGGCCAGCTGCTCGCCGAAGAGGCCGCGCGCCTGATGCTGGACGTGTCGCGCATGACGCAACGCGTGCGGCAGATCGCCAGCGGCTGGGAAGACCGGCTGTGGATCGTCACCGACGAACTCATGGAGTTCGAGACCTTCATGCCCGTCGTCCACGCGTTCGATGCGCTGCAATCGGGCGTCAAGCTGCGTCTGACGACGGAAGTGCGCAGCGGCACATGGGAAGCGCTGCGCGATGGCCGTGCCGACGTGATCGTCGGCGCGACCAATGAGCCGCCCGCCATTCCCGGCTTGCGCTGGTTCGAGCTGGGCGTCGTCGACTGGGTGTTCGCCGTGTCTCCGCGGCATGCGCTCGCGAGCATCAAGGAGCCGCTCAGACGCGAGCAGATCGCGAAGCAGCGCGGCGTCGTCGTCGCGGATTCGTCGCGCGCGAGCGGCCGCGCGTATGGCCTGCTCGGCGGGCAGACTTCGCTCGCGGTGCCCAGCATGCGTGCGAAAATCCTTGCGCAGCGCGATGGGCTCGGCGTTGGCTGGCTGCCGCGCCAACGCGTCGCGTCGCTGCTCAAGCGCGGCGAACTCGTCGAGAAGGAAACCGCCGATCCGCGCGAACCGAATGTGCTGTACGTCGCGTGGCGCGGCGATCAGGAAGGCAGGGCGCTGAAATGGTGGCTCGACCAGCTGCGCGAACCGCGCTTTGCGAAACGTCTGGTGCAGGGAATCGATCAGTTCGCGTGAAGGTCGCCTTGCGTGTCCGAAAGGCTCGCCGGACGGCCGATGAACTGTCGGCGGGCGCGCGAAACAAACGGAAATACGACGGAAACCCGCGACTTGTACGTTGAAGGAATAAAGCGACCGGATGGGGCGTTCTGTTGATATGACGATTGCAGTGCGCCGCTTGCACGATGAAGACCCGCCGGCTTGCACATCGCTTTCGTCGTCCCTACCGACTCCCAACCAGAACGGCTCATGAACACTTCGACAACTTCCCGCACGGCCTCGCGCGACGGCATCGAGACGCTTTCCACGCCGGCGCATGCGGCCCGCTACACACGTACCGCGATGATCCTGCATTGGCTGATTGCCGTGCTCATCATCGTGAACGTGGTGCTCGGGCTTTCCGCCGATGCGCTGCCGGATGACTGGGTGCGCCCTGTCATCGACGTGCACAAGTCGATCGGCATCACGGTGCTCGGTCTCGCGCTGCTGCGCCTGCTGTGGCGTGTGTCGCACCGGCCGCCGCCGTTGCCGCGCGAGTTTCCGTCTTGGGAGCGGATGGCCGCGCACGTCGCGCACTTCCTGCTGTATTTCGTGATGATCGCGCTGCCGCTGTCGGGCTGGATGCACGACTCCGCGTGGAAGGCGGCGGCAACGCATCCGATGCATCTGTTCGGCGTGATCCCGTTTCCGCGCATCGGCTTCATCATGAATCTCGATCCCGCCGTGAAAGAGCCGCTGCACGACAGATTCGGCGCGCTGCACACGTACCTCGGCTATGCGCTGTATGCGTTGCTTGCGATGCATATCGGCGGTGCGCTCAAGCATGAGCTGTTCGACCGTCATTCCGTCATCAAGCGGATGGTGCCGTGATGGATATCGATGTGATCGAAGACGCGACGCTGACGAACCACAGCCTGTCCGACGAGCCCACGGTTGTAGCGGGCGAGCGTCCAAGGCCGTCGCTACGCGAAGCGCTCGCCGCCGCGTCGCCGCGCATCAACCCGCGCAAGGGCACCTGGCAGAGCGCCGTGATTCACGGCAGCGTGACCGCGTTGTGGCTGCTGCTGTTCGCGCGCGCGTTCTTTCTGCATGGCGCGCTCGCGTGGTCGACGGGGATCGCTTACGTGCTGTACGACACGCTGCTGCTCGCGTTCGTCACCGTCAAGACCTGGCCGCTGATCCGCCGCTCGTTGCCTGCGCACCGGTCGAAGGATGGCGGGAAACTGCCCTCCATGGGTGTCATCGTCGCCGCGCACAACGAGGCAGGCGTGCTGCCCGTGACGCTCGCCGCGCTGCTGCGGCAGACGCACGGCCCGGCGCAGATCGTGATCGCCGACGACGGCTCGACGGACGGCACGCGCGATCTGCTGACCAGCCGCTTCGGTCTGACGGAGCCCGCGTTGGGCGTACTGAGCGCGCCGAGCAGCCGCTATCCGAATCTGCACTGGCTGCGCGTGCCGCATGGCGGCAAGGCGCTGGCGCTGAACGCCGCGATCGACGTGATGACGACGGACACCGTGATGACCGTCGACGCCGACACGTTGCTCGCCGACGACGCCACGCTCGCCATGCGTGCATCCTTCGCGCAGTCGCCGAAGCTGGTCGCGGCGACGGGCATTCTCGTGCCCGTCTGCAACCGGACGGCGAGCGGGCGCGTGTTCCAGTGGTTCCAGACTTACGAATACATGCGCAACTTCATCGCGCGCTTCGCATGGATGCGGGCCGACAGCCTGCTGCTGGTATCGGGCGCCTTTGCGTCGTTCCGGCGCGACGCGCTCGTCGCCGTCGGCGGCTTCGATGCACAATGCCTCGTCGAAGATTACGAACTGATTCACCGGCTGCGGCGTTATTCCGTCGATCACGACCTCGGCTGGGACGTGCGCGTAGTCGGCGACGCGCACGCGCAGACGGAAGCGCCCGCGACGCTCGGTGCGTTCCTACGCCAGCGCCGCCGCTGGTTTGCAGGCTTCCTGCAAACGCAGTACTGGAACCGCGACATGACGGGCAATGCGCGTTACGGCACGCTCGGCCGGCTGATGCTGCCCGTGAAGGCCTTCGACACGATGCAGCCCGTCTACGGCCTGACCGCGTTCGCGTTGCTGCTCGGCTTCGTGGTCGGTGGACATGGGTTGATCGTCGTGTCGATCTTCAGCGTGATCGGGCTGAAGACGGCGATCGATCTCGCGTTCTATCTGTGGAGCATCCATCTGTACCGCCGCTGGACGGGGCTGACGAGCGGCACGAGCCTGCCGATGGCCGTCGCTGCCGCGATCGCCGAGCCGTTCACGTTCCAGCTGCTGCGGCATACGGGCGCGGTGCTCGGCTGGCTGCAATTTCTACGCGGTGGCAAGACGTGGGGCAAGCAGCATCGGTCGGGTCTCGTGGGCGCGACGCAGACTACGCGTTGAGCGTCGTTGCCGTGCATATCGGCGACGTATGAGCTTGTTGCGGGTTTCTTGAGCGTTGCGGCTGCAACAAAATGGAAGGGCGGTGCTTCGGCACCGCCCTTTGTCTTTGGCGCAGGGGCGGGCGTCGACGCTCGTCCGGTAATGCCTACCGGCGCGCCTACCTGCGGCGAGTCCTCATGATTCCCGGGCGCGACTTCTAGTAGACTGACCGGACATCGGTTTCTAACTATCAAACTCGCTCGGTCAAGGCGACCGGCCGACCGTTGTGCCAGGAGGCCTTATTCATGCACGTAGTCGCTCCGTTGGACAGCAATCCCGTCGATAACCCTCCGAAAGCCGCTGTGCGCGATCTGCGCCGCGTCGATATTCATCCCGATCATTGGTATCCGCTCGCATGGTCGCGCGAAGTGAAGCGCGGTAAAACGCATGCCGTTCGCTTCGCCGGCGAGCCGATCGTGCTCGCGCGCAGTGAATCGGGCAAGGTGTTCGCGCTGGAGGATCGCTGCGCGCACCGGCAGGTGCCGCTGAGCGGCGGTGTGGTCGACGGCGAAGCTATCCGCTGCGGTTATCACGGCTGGACCTACGATTGCTCGGGCAAATGCATCGATGTGCCGTATCTCGGCCGTGAGCGTCTGCCGAATGGCGTGCGCGCGTATCCGTGCCGCGAAGCCGAAGGGCTGATCTTCGTGTTTCCGGGCGACGCCGCGCTTGCCGAGACGATGCCGCTGCCTCCGCTCGGCTCCGTGGCCGACAAGGCGTACAAGACGCGGCGCTTCGGCCGCGAAGTGGCGTGCCACTACTCGTTCATGCACGAAAACCTGATGGACATGAACCATCAGTTCCTGCACCGCAAGCAGATGGGCAAGATGCGCGCGCGTTCGCTCGGCCGGCGGCGCGGCGACGACTGGGTCGAAGTGGACTACACGTTTGCGCGCGAAGCGGGTCAGCAGCCGATCGGCGAAGCACTC
>WNGR01010886.1_pt1 | contig 19055 bp, 18 predicted proteins | sample 5407581 | NCBI WGS metagenome assembly WNGR01 (sample SAMN13153383, study PRJNA577476) | soil metagenome | isolation source: 80 cm soil or saprolite under Garry oak tree replicate 2 | place: USA:California | collected 2016-06-15 | reverse complement strand
TTACGAGGATGCACTTCCAACCATGCTTCAAGCTGAGCGCTTGTCTGAACACCACCATCAATGACTGCGCGATAGATATCAATGGAGGGATGACGAAGAGCAGAACCATCTTGCATCAGTGCTTTCAATTCCAGAATTGTACGTCGGGTCTCTGGTGTGAGTGCATGTCGAAGTGGCTCGACCAATTGCGCGGCACATGGACCGGGATGATCGCGACGCAACGACCACATATCAATTTTCCAGTCCGTCCCATCGTCTGTGCGGTAGATGAGCCTCCAGTACAGCCCTTCATCTGCTTCATCCAGATAATTGCCAAAACGAGCCTTACGCACGTGTGGATGCAATGCACAGTCCCGCAACACGACGAAGCCATCCTCAATGCGCGGCACATCACAATAGATTTCTATATCAATGTCGGGAGCCATTACCAGTTCATATGCCACAGATCCAACAAGGACTGGGGTTCCGAATACCTGCCAGCGCTCGAAGAGCTGAAGTTGGGTGAGAATTTCATGAGCCATATGTAACCGCTGTTCGGCCCGGTCAAGGACATCAATCATGAGAAGGAGACGTATTGGTTCTTCAATACCTCGTTTAAGTAATTCCTGTCCCAGCTGGGACAGATACTTTTCGATATCTTCGGCTTACATGCTGAACTCCGCGAGCAATGTTGCTAGCATCTCAATGATAACACAAAAGGGCATTGACTCCAACAAAATCGAAAAAGCTCATCGATTAGCCTGCTTTCTTCCTTTTGTTCTGCTTTGGCAACCCTCCCCGATTTTGGAGGCTTTGCTTGTTATATCCGGCTTTTTTGGCCGGATGGAGCTTCAAACAAGGAGGACTATCAAATGGCTTCCGATACTGTAGCCATCCCCGAAGAAAGTGGTATTGAGACGCACGGAATAGAGCGTGTCTCACCCACGACCCGCACCCACGTTCGCATCCGCGACAACTTCACCATGTGGCTTGCTGCCAACCTGGTCATTTCAACGCTTGCCCTTGGAACACTGGCTTCATTCCTTGGCCTTGGCTTTTGGGATGGCTTAGCTGTTATCATCATTTTTAATGCTCTGGGCGTCCTACCCGTCGCCTTTTTCTCGACACTCGGTCCCAAGCTGGGACTACGCCAGATGACTATCTCTCGCTTTTCTTTTGGTTGGGTGGGAGCCATCATCATGGCTCTTTTCAATGTCGCCGCATGTATTGGCTGGTCAGCCGTGAACGTGATTGTGGGTGCGCAGCTAGTAGTAGCGCTGAGTGGTGGAGCTATCCCGTTATGGGCAGGCATTATCGCGATTGCTATCCTGACAACGCTGGTCAGCATTTACGGCTACAGATATGTACATCGTTACGAGCGGTATGCCTGGATACCCATGGCGATTATGTTCGCCATCATCCTGGTAATAGCAGCTCCACACTTCAGGGCCATACCTGCACAGAACAGCGGGCTTGCTGAAGTTGCCGCGTTCATCACCTTTGGCGGCGCCATCTATGGCTTCGCCACAGGATGGAGTTCCTACGCTGCGGATTACAATGTCAACCAGCCGGAGGAGACATCAAGCAGCCGCGTTTTCTGGCTCACCTTCCTGGGCATCTTTGTACCCTGTGTCCTGCTGGAGACACTTGGTCTTGTCCTTGTTTCTGCACTTAGCTCCGTTGCCGCATGGAACAAGGCTTTCACAAGTGGTAGCGTTGGAGGCCTGCTCTCAGCTATCGTCAATCCGTTGGGCGCCTTTGGGACGCTTATTCTGGTGTTACTGGCTCTGAGCGTGGTTGCGAACAATATTCCAAACGACTACAGCCTGGGCCTTTCCATGCAAGTCCTTGGACGCTGGTTCCAGGGCATCAAACGATACGTCTGGACACTCATCGGCGCTGTAGTATACGTTATCATCGCTCTCATCGGCGGGGGCAACTTCAGTGCAACACTTGAAAGCTTCCTGTTGGTCATCGCCTACTGGCTGGGACCCTGGGGCATCATTCTTATCCTGGAGCACTTTGTATTCCGCCGTGGCGTGTACAACGTCGATGACTGGAACACTCCCGATAAGCTGCCTGTAGGCTGGGCAGCCGTCGTATCCCTGGTACTGGGCCTGGTAGGTGTTTATCTCGGCGCCTCACAGCAGCTCTTCACCGGACCTTTCCTACCTGATCTTGCGACGTGTTGAACTCAACTCCAGCAGGCGTGGTGAACTAAGCACCAACCGGGGTTAACCCTGAACGTCTTTCGTTGCACGAGGCAGGCGGTCTCAACCGTCTGCCTTCTATTTTGGGGCAGGAATCTGATATGCACTACGACTTAATTATTCGCCATGCACATTTGCACCGTCGCCAGGAAGTCGTCGATATCGCCGTTCATGATGGACACTTTGCTAAAATCGCCACAGCTATCCTGGACAGCGCTGCACGAGAGATCGATGCTGCCGGTCGATTGGTTTCACCTCCCTTTATTGATGCGCATGTACACCTGGACGCGGTGCTTACCGTGGGGCAGCCGCGCTATAACAGCTCTGGCACTCTCCTGGAGGGCATTCAGATCTGGGGTGAGCGCAAGCCAAGCCTGACACACGAAGATGTCAAACGACGGGCATTGGAGGAGATTCGCTGGGAGGTTGCACAGGGAACGCTGCACATCCGCAGCCACGTGGATGTATGCGATGCAAATTTGACAGCCCTGCGCGCTTTGATCGAGATACGTGAAGAAGTGCGTGATATGTGCGATCTGCAACTGGTGGCTTTTCCGCAGGATGGCATCATGTCTTTTCCCAACGGTCGCGAGCTGATGCGCCAGGCGATGGAACTGGGCTGCGACCTCGTAGGGGGAATTCCACATCACGAATGGACACGCGACATGGGCGTCGAGGATGTTCACTACGCCTTCGCCCTGGCAAAGGAGTTTGACCGTGACATCGATTGTCACTGCGACGAAACCGATGATCCGCTTTCACGCTTCACGGAAGTAATGGCAGCCGATACGCTTCAGCAGGGATGGCAGGGGCGTGTGACGGCCAGTCACTGCACGGCGATGCACTCCTATGACAATGCCTACGCCTTCAAGCTGATAGGGCTGCTTGCGAGAGCACAGGTGAGCGTCGTCGCCAATCCATTTGACAACGTTGTTTTACAAGGTCGCTTCGATACCTATCCAAAGCGGCGTGGTATTACGCGCGTGAAAGAGCTACTGGCAGCGGGTGTCAACGTTGCGCTTGGTCACGACTCGATCATGGACCCGTGGTTCCCGCTCGGCAAGGGTGATATGCTCGCGGCCGCGCAACTGGCACTTTATCTCTGTCATATGAGCGGATACGAAGAGATCGACGATGTCCTCGACCTGATCACCGGCAACGCGGCCAGGGCTCTCCGCATTCAGGATCGCTACGGCATCGAGGAAGGGAAGCCGGCGAACTTTCTCGTAGTGGATGCGCCTTCAGCGTTTGAGGCGCTGCGGCTGGTTCCGGTTCGACTGCATGTTTTCAAGGAAGGGCGCGAAGTGGCATATTCGACACCGGGGCGAAGCATGGTCAGGCGCAGTGGAGATGATGCAGGAAAAGAGGCCACGTATCGCTTGTGAGACATGTGGCGAGCCTCGATTAAAGAATGTTTACTGCGCGGGCAGCAGCAGTAGGATGATAAGCATCGCATATTCATTACAATTTGTTCATAAATACATCTTTCTATACATTAGAAACGTATAATACTATAATAGAGATAATAGCAAACCAGGCGCAACAAGTTCTGTCTTTTTATCCAGGCGTAGGGGGAAGTAGATGACGACGCAAGTGAAACAAAAAATCGTAGACCTGGGTGCTCCAGCAGTATTGAAAAGCGTGCTCGACGAATTCAGCGCGGTTACTGATTATCGTACTCTGAGAGATAGCCTGCCGAGACGACTGTCTAGCCTGTTGAAGTGCAGGCGTATATTACTCTACCAGTGCATCGGTGAGACACTACAGTTTGCATCGGGCACTTTCGATGAAGAGCCTGGGTGGTCATCCTCCCTCCTGGAGGTTGTTCACATCAACCCTATCGACATACAGGGCGATACTCCGGAAGCGAGAGCATGGCGCTTGCGCAGCGTCGTTACTGCGCCTGTCGAAAGTCCTATCCCCACTCTTGTGGCTGTTCCTATGATTTATCGCCAGCACGCGATCGGGGTCCTTGTAGCTATTCGTAGTGGAGCCGGTCGCGGCGAAGAAGGCTACCTCGATTACTGGAAAAGGGAGGAAGTAGAAGTAGTGGAAGTGGTGGCGGGCGTTACCGCCATGTTACTGGAGAACACCCGTTTATTAGAACGTGATCGAGAGCGTATTCACGAACTTTCGCTGCTCAATAGTATTAGTGGTCAACTTCATAGCTCAATGTACGAATTAAAGCGTATACACAGCATTGTTGTGCAGCGAACGCGAGAAATCTCTGCAGCCGATCTTTGCGAACTCATCCTACCTTCCACCCCGGAAGGCACCATCTCCTGGATCACGCCAGCGTTACGCGAGATGCTTTTCCATCCTAAAAATAGAGTGCAGGAGCCTGGTTCATTACCACTTGTCATCGAGCGACTAACCCTTGGCGAACAGGTACTAGAGGGGACAACTATTGCTGTTTCAGGCAGAAGGCTCCCTACCTCTGCCCATACAATCCTTCATATATATCCACACAGCGAGTATTTACGTCAACTGCCAGCGAACATTAAGACTTTTTTCGCCATTCCCCTAGTCAGCAGCAGCACAGGTGGAAGCAGTAAACGTGCAGGGGTGGGCGAAGTACTGGCAAGGCGAGACCCAGCCGGGCAAAAGGTGCTGGGAGTGTTGGTAGGGGCTTACTATCGCCCGTGGAAGCTGCGCCATGAAGAACTTGTTTTGTTGCAGGTACTGTCAAGTCAGGCCGGTGCAATATTGGAAAACATGTATCTCATGGCGGAGGTGACTGAGGCGCGTACCGAGGCCCGTAAACTATTGCGTCAAGTGTTAGATGATCAGCGTCTGAAGGAACTCATTCTGGAGAGTATCCCCAGTGGATTGATTACAGTAGATCTGAATGGATCCATTACTACCTTCAACAGTGCCGCAGAGTCAGTACTCAGATACCGTCTCGTCGAGGTGCTGGGACAGCCTGTACAGAAAATTCTTGATCTACGCTTTTTCAGTCTATCGCTCATTGACAAGGAGGAGCATCTCTCTAGCCTGGTAACCTCCGATCGTTATGGGCGAGAAGTAGTACTCGATGTGGCCGTGTCACCGCTGCGTGATGATCGTGGTATGCACGTGGGGGCGCTAATAACCTTTAATGATGTCACCTCCGTGTATCGTCTGGAAGAGGAGAAGCGCCGCCTGGACCGCCTTGCGGCACTTGGCGAAATGGCTGCAAACGTCGCTCACGAAGTTCGCAACCCTCTCGCTTCGATTAAAACCTCTGTACAGCTATTGTTAGATGATCTGGAGAAGAGCAGTAACAATCCTGCCATCTTCAACGATGAAGAGAGCAGAGTCGAAGCGCAGGAGTCGGTATCAATTGTGCTCAAAGAGGTAGAACGCCTGGATGCAATTGTGCGCGACCTGTTATTGTTTGCAAAGCCGCGCCAGCTCTATCGTACTCCCTGTAATCTGTTAGAACTGAGCGATCGCGTGCTGCGAATGATGCAAACGCAGTATGTAGAAGCCGGTATAGTCGTGCATAGGAGCTATCAACCGGTGCCAACGTTGCGCGTAGACGTGGCACAGATAGAGCAGGTGCTGATTAATCTCTACCTGAATGCAGTGCAGGCAATGCCAGATGGAGGCGTTTTATCCATAAGCTGCCAGGAGATACCCGATTGGATAGAGATAATCGTAAGTGATACAGGAGTAGGAATTTCTCCAGACCAACTTGAGCATATTTTTCAACCCTTCTTCACAACCAGGGCACACGGCATTGGACTAGGGCTGCCGATTACGCGACGCCTGGTTGAAGACCACCACGGATACATGTTTGTAGAGAGCCAATTCGGCTACGGCACTACTATCACCGTGAGATTGCCTTTGAAGGAAGATTGACCCAACTTTGTTGTAGGTACAGGAGTGGTACGCTGTCCCGGGGACAGGCAGGCTCCACGAAGGGTTTGTAGAGGAGAGGATTGGAATAGTGAATTTAAGTATCCTGATCATTGACGATGAGCCGCATTTGCCGCACCAAATTGCGCGCTATCTTAGAAAGCATGGTTACGAGGCATCTACAGCTTCTGATGGTGAAAGGGGATTGCAGGAGCTGCACAGGAACAATTTTGACCTGGTACTCCTGGACTTACGCTTGCCAAAGATAGGAGGCCTTGAGGTATTAAAGCAGATACGTCAATTCGATCAAGAACTACCAATCATCATACTCACTGCATACGGTGATGTGCGAAGTGCTGTCGATGCAATGAAGCTTGATGCTTCAGATTATTTACTCAAAGGCTTTGATCTTGATGAGCTATTACTGGTAGTGCAACGCGCCCTGGAGACAAGTGCGATGTATCGCGAACTGCGCCAACTGAGACGTGAGCGCAGTGATAACTACCACTTTAATTACATTATAGGCCACAGCGAGCGCATGCGAGAGGTGTTCGATCTTGTGGCACGTGTGGCGCGTAGAGATACTGCCTCAGTACTGATTACCGGTGAGAGTGGAACTGGCAAAGAAGTAGTAGCGCGTGCTATCCACGACCAGGGTCCACGAGCTGCGGGGCCATTCCATCCACTCAACTGCGCGGCAATTGCCAGCACCCTACTGGAAAGCGAGTTGTTTGGCTATGAGCAATACGCTTTCACTGATGCAAAGAGGCAGAAGCGCGGCCTGCTGGAACTTGCAGATGGAGGCACACTTTTTCTCGACGAGATAGGCGAAATGCCGCTTGACATGCAGGCAAAATTGCTGCGTGTGTTAGAGACGCGGTCGTTCTTTCGCCTTGGTGGGAATAAAGAAGTCAAAATCAATGTGCAGGTGCTGGCGGCAACCAACCGTGACCTTGAACAGGCCTTGAAGGACGGATCATTCCGTTCCGATTTGTTCTATCGCCTGGCAATACTGCAAATAGCTCTGCCGCCCTTACGCGAGCGTCCTGGGGATGTCCTGCTTTTTGCCTCGCGCTTTATAGAAGATTTCAACAAGTCGCTGGGGCGAAATGTGAGGCAAATTGCTCCGGAAGCGCAGAAGCTTTTACTCGTCTATAACTGGCCTGGGAACGTGCGTGAACTAAAAAACGTGATCGAACGCGCAATGATTTTGAGTAACAGCGATGAGCTCTTGCCGATGCACTTCCCACGGGAGATCGTAGGATATGTAAATGGGAATAACGTCAATCGTATTGATCCGTGGAAGCAGTGGTTAGATTTGCGGCCAATGCTCCCAGTATCACTAGAGGAGGTACATACACGTGTAGAGCAGCATTTTATCCGTTGGGCCCTGGAGACCACAAAACACAACCGCACTCGCGCGGCTCAATTACTAGGTCTGGCGAAAGTCGACCAGTTACGTTATCTGATGCGCAAGTATGGCATTGAGTAAGGTATTAAACTGGTAGGACGAGCAGTTCATGCTCTATTTCTTGCCATACTTTTTGCTCGATCTCGAAATTATGTAAGTGCTTCTCCGGGCTAGGTGCTGCCTGGCTAACAGCCTGCCTGATGCGCTGTTGGAAGGAGGATATATAGGACCGCTGCAAGTCGAGATCCGGCATTACTCGCAGTTCTATCAGCTTCGGTGGATAGAAATCTTCCCTGTCGAAAGACAGAGCTAAAATATCGCTGAATACGCCCAGCAAGGTAAGTCGCTGCTGGGTGAAGTGACCTGGTTGCGTGCTAGAAGCCAGTAAGCATCCAGCAATACCTCCTCCAAGCCAGATAGGCTGGGCGGCGGCACTTACTTCATGCTCCGTTCGATAGGCTGGGAGGAGCTGAGTCTGTTTCCGCAGGTCCTCAACGCTTGCAACATGACGTGTCTCTACAACATAGCCTGCCAGAGACTCCATTCCAAGAAAAATAGCGAGGTGTTCTAGATCTTCTGTCCAAGGGTATGTTCCTCTGCCGACCCGCTCACGAAGGCTACGGATTTTGCCGCCATGAGAAGGAGGCATACATTGCGCTACGGTGAGAGCCATTCCCTGCTGATGAGGATCAAGCTGAAGAAGTGCCTGCGTTAAAACCATATCACTGATGTGCCAGAAGCGTAAGGATTCAATAATAGTGGAGCGCATCCTGAGTACCCGGGCGAAGAATGCGGGGGGAACCTGTGCAGGAAGGTCCTCTTTCAGCCAGGATTGAATATCAGGATAGCTTTCTTCCAGGGCTGCGAGCAGTTCTACACGATGCTGCGGTTGAACCACTTGCAGCAAGCGCAGGAGATGAGATCGCTGAGGTTGAGAATCCCCATGCACCCAGCGATTAAGCGTCATCGTAGTAACGCCTAGAGCCTCTGATAAACGCTGGCGTTCCGTTGGGGTCTTGATGATATGTTGTAATATAGACTTCCAGGACGAGGACGAACTCATACGGACACCCTCTTTAAAACCTTTATCGATTATCTCTATAGCACTATGATAGCAGAGGTTACGTGTTGAGTCAATCAAAGATCGGAAAGCACGACGAATAGAGAGAAATTGGGGGCAATACATGGCAAAGCGTATTATCGTTGTGGATGATGACAAAGAAATAAGAGAGATCGTCACTGTTGCACTCAACTATAATGGCTTTGAAGTGGCCGCAGCCAGTAACGGCCAGCAGCTCCAGCGTTTACTTACTGCGCAGACACCCGATCTCATTATCCTGGATATCATGATGCCAGGGCAGGACGGCTATCAGATTTTTAGTTCTCTGCGGAATGATGCACATACTCAGAATATACCAGTAATCATTATGACGGCACGGGCCGAACATATCTACGAGCGCATCAGTGTGGACCTGGGAGCAGCTAATCACATAACAAAACCATTTCATCCACTCGACCTGGTTGAGAAAGTCAAGGCACTCTTACCAATACCGTGACCAATTGCAAAATTCAGATGTCAAACACTTGTCTCTGAGCTTAGAAGTTGGTATCATTAAAAACAAGAGAGTTGTGGCGAGTTCAAGGAAGCTGAGCGATCATGCCAAACAAATACGAGCGCGAGATCGAAGAGATTCTGCGTAATATGGAACAAACAGAGCCCAAGCCGACGCTAGGTCAAAAACTTAGCGGGCGAATGCGGCGAAAATCGGGCTACCGCTCGAATACTCCCAAGCGTAGCCTGCCATCGTTCAGTCTCAGTGTACCTGAGTGGCTACTGGTAATTGCGATCGTTGCAGCATTGATTGCTGGCGGCTATGCCTATGCACAGGAGAGAGCCACAATCGTGACAGGCATCGTCGCAGCGGTAGGTGCTTTATGTCTATTGCTGGTCGTGCTCTCGCCTTTCTTCAGTGCAAACCGCTCTACGCAATCCACTCGCTACGGGAATGTGACCCCTTTACGTGGTGGGCTGCTCCATGGCTTGAGGTCGCGCTGGAATCTCCTCGTGCTGCGGCTTCGCTACCGTCGTGACCGGAAGTGACGGCGCTTGACACGCTACCATGAGTATGCTATATTGCTCCTGCATGCGCATGGTTAAAAAGCGCGTTTGCGGGGTGTGGCGCAGTTGGTAGCGCGCATGGTTTGGGACCATGAGGTCCGCGGTTCGAGTCCGCGCACCCCGACCACAAGCATGCCAAGCGGGAGTAACTCAGTCTGGTAGAGTTCCTGCCTTCCAAGCAGGCTGTCGCGGGTTCGAGTCCCGTCTCCCGCTCTCGTGTATGAACCGTCTCTGTGCAGGCCGATCACAAGCCGTCTGGGAACAACCAGGCGGCGAGAGGGCAAGCAAGGAGGCGGTTTTTCCATGTGCAAAAACATGTCCAGCGACATCCTGCCTCGATTTCGCGCGACATCCTGCCTTCGCGAGTTGGTGACATCCTGCCTTCGCGAGGACGCGACATCCTGCCTCCCGCTCTTCTCACCGCCTGCATGGTTCTCCTCAGATGAGCAGCACGAAGGAGACACATTCCTATGTCAGCAAACGAATCGAGACAGACGCCGGGTCCCGAAGGACCTTCCGGGCAAAGCGACACCAGGCGCCCGCAGAAACGCGCTTCCAAGCGGGTGACGGAAGCACGAGCTACCGCCCAACGCGCCAAGCTCGATGCCCAGGCCGAAGCACGCAACCAGCCAGCAACGAGAACTAGTGCATCAAAGCAACGCAGCGAGAAGCAAACGCAGCAGCGGCTGCAGGCGAACCGTCGCGCGCATACCACCATCGCGCGGGCGATAGGGGACTACCTGCTCGATCACGAGGGCGGCAACCATAGCGCCAAGACCCTGGAGTGGCACCGCACCGCCCTCGGCCTGATGCGCACTTACTTCGAGAAGGAACGCGGGATCACCCTGGTGGGCGAGGTCGACGCCGCCGATATCAACGCCTGGTTCGCTGCCATGCGTAAGAGCCCTGGCGGCCACGGCAAACCGCGCTCCGAACGCACCATTCAGACCTATGCCCGCTCCGCCCGCGCCTTCTTCCACTGGCTGGTGCGTCGCGAACTCCTCGAGCGCAACCCCTTTGACCGTGTCACCTTTCCCAAGGTGGGCAAGCCGCTCATCCAGACGATTGATGCAGAGGAATTCGAGCAGCTTTTGCTCGCCTGCGCTCCACCCAACGAAACGGGTCCCTTTGCGGAGCGGGCGGCGGTGCGCAATCGGACCATTCTCTGGGTGCTCTACGATACGGGCATTCGCGTGTCGGAACTGTGTGGCTTGCGCATCGGAGACTTTGACCGCAGGCATGGCGTGATTACCGTCAAGGGGAAAGGCTCGAAGGAACGACGGATCGCCTGCGGCCAGAATTGCCTGCGCAACCTGCTCTATTACCTGGACCGACACCGGCCAGGCGAGGAAGAATTAGCCGCGTGGGGCAGCGCCAGGGAAGATCACCTCTTCCTCTCCGAAACACGCACGCCGCTCACCAAGAATGGGGTGACGCTGCTGTTCGCGCGTATTCGCAAGCGGGCGGGGATCACCCACAAGCGCATCAGTCCGCACATCTTGCGTCATTCGTTCGCCATCCGCTACCTGGTGTTGGGCAATGATCCCTTTAGTCTCCAGGAACTGCTGGGACATGAGGACATGACGACAGTGAAGAACTACATGCACATGAACGACGCCACCATTCAGGAGCAGAAGCGCAAATTCAGCCCCGGTGATCATCTGCCGACACGCATGCCCGGTCCGCGAGAAACGCGGCGGAGCGGCTACCGGACCAGGAGGCAAGCCCAGCAGAAACGTGAGGAGTGAACGGAGAGCGACGGACTTTGTCCTGGAAGCTTGTTTAGTCCAGAAAAAAGATTCGTCGCCCACTGCCATATCGAGGGGAATCTGTCACGATGCCTCATCTGCTCAGAGCGGATGTCCGTCTCAAGCGACAAGCGCCTCGAGCCAGTCTGTCAATTCCACGAGTTCGCGGGTGTTCAGAGCGATCAAACGGGTTGCTCACGACGATCTGACGCAGTTCAGCCATCGTGTAGACATCGCTGAACATGCCATAGAGCAGGTCGAGCAGGCGCTCCAGGTCATCGTGCGTGTAACCCGCCGGACACGAACCGAAGGTTTTGAGCAGGCGTTTGCGCTTGGCCGGTGTGATCTCCTGCATGCTTTTCATCACGAATCATCACTGCTATATGGGAACCAGGAAGCAAGGCGACAACCCGTGCATAGGCATAATGCCACTCGGTACCATCCGTCTCTGTGCAAGCCAAAACAACGTGCGTATTCGCTTCAAGTTGACGACTCCTGCTTCTTGTGCTCTGCATGGCAGCGTACAGATGCTTCAAGCCAGCAATGATGCATAGCTTCTAGAACAAATATACTATACAATGGTAGCACTACGCTCGTTTTCCTGACCGAATTGTTCCATCACATTGACCGAGTTTTTCCGTCAGATGTGCTGTTTTCTTGCGTGACATGTTGTGCGAACGCTGCTGTTCCCTGGCTCCACAGCGGCTCATGAATGCTCGGACGTGGTTTTCTCAAGAGGGTGCCGGAGGCACCTCCACCAGGAGCGTCACCTCGCCCGACAGATCAGGCACCTCGATATCTAGCACTTTACACAGCGCAATCGCCTGCTGGGTTGCCACTACCACCATGAATGGTCGCTGCGACAGGACAAAGGTTACCAGGCTTCCATGCCCTGATTGATGAGACGTTGGCCTCCCTGATCTGTCAGACACCAATAGCCCAACGCCTCACCGATCTTCATGAGCCGGTAGCAATCCCAGCAATCCATCCGGTCGCACCAGGCTTGACCAGCAGGGTCAAAACGTACCTGACGTGCATGCGGATGATGCGGGCAACGATTCTTCTGCCTATTCCAGCTATCGCCCTGGTTTGCATGCGCAGTATTGTTTTCCCCACGAGCAGACTCGCCTTGCATCTCCTCCGCTGGTGTCGGCGCATCTGATTGATGACACTGATTACGATTGATGACGTTCGTCTCATCATGCTCACCATCTTGCTGCATCTCGGCCACTCCTTCGTGTGGAGGGCCCGACCCCAGCATTTGTTGCGAAGGTGCTATCTCATGTCTGTTCACCCCATTCGATGTAGCACCCGTATCATCATCGACATCACTGTAATCACTGTAATCACTACCATCATCGCCATCACCATCACCCATACATGGCCGCTGCTGTTGCTTCATGTGATCCTCCTGATCGACCTGATCCGGTTGCTGATGTGAAATGTCCGGTGATCGCCTCTGAACCTGACCAGTATTCATGGAGGGCGCGACGTATCGTCCATCACACCGGCTGACCTCACCGGTGTCCTCCATCTTCCGTAGCAATGAGCGCGTCGTATGATAGTTCTTCTCCAAGGCTTCAGCAACTTCCCATGAATTCATTCCATCAGAACCCTTCTCACGCAGCAGCTCCAGAATCTCCTGCCTCGCTCTAGTACGTCCGACCTCTTCGGCCTTGCCGACCAGGGTCCACTGCGCCGTTGCGGCATCAAAGCTGAGAGCAAGTTGTTGCTCATGTTCGATATCACGCCCGGTGACAAAAAGCGACCCTTCCGTTTGCCCGCGCTCGCGTTTCAAGATCAGTGTTCCATCTACTGCTCCGGTCATCCCGATCGAGCCGGTGACTTCGTCGAGCACAGCACTGGAAGCGGTCTTGCGCAGATGGTGCACCGCCAGGATCGAGACGTGATAGGTGTCAGCCAGCAGCTTGAGGTGTGTAAGGGCCTCATAGTCGCCCTCATACTGAGGACAACGGCGCTTCCCAGACGGCGGAGCAAGCTTGGCCCAGGTATCAATGACCACGAGCCGTGTGTTCGGATGCGCCTGGAGATACTCTTCCAGGGAGGCCAGCCCTCCCTCACCCAGGCGTGGCCAGTCCAGGGCACACTCCATGCCGCTCGGAACGCCGGTCATGGAGGCGAGCAGTTGCCGAGCGCGGGCCTGCAAGCGGCGTGCGTTCTCCTCCAGGGCCAGGTAGAGCACATCGCCCTGGGTGACAGGCTGTGTGCCCAGAGCCATCCCACCCGCTGCAATGGACAGCGCGAGCGAGAGTGCCAGCCAGCTTTTCCCCAGCCTGGGTTTCGCGGCCAGCAGGGTCAATCCCTCCGGCAAGATCTCCGGAATAGCCCAGCGCACCGGCGGCACCTCCCAGGATAGAAGATCCTGGAGGCTGAAGATAGCAGGTTGGCCTGCGGGCGGTGCCGACGACTGTTGGGAACGTCGAAACAAGAGCGGCTGGGCTTGATCCAGCGCTCGCTGAAAGGCGGCGCGAAATCCTTGCCTCTCTTGTTGATGCAACGCATTTGGGTCTTTCACGCCGGACAGTCGTAGCACACACGCTTGCCCCGGCCACTGCCAGGCTTCCAGCTTACGCGAGATCTGCGTCACGAACGCCGAGCCCCCAGTATCCGGTTCCTGCATGACGTACAGTCGGTCAATCCCGGCCAGCAGGGACTCCTCCAAGGTTCCTGCCATCTCAGCACCGGGTAGACCCAACGCCGGGAACTGGTGATACCAGAGGGTCCAGCAGTCCGATTCCCCTTCCACCAACACCAGGTATCCCGCTTTTCTAGCCTCCCCCAGCCGCTCCAGGCCATAGGCCACAATACTGCCTTCGCCTTTGCTCCAGCGCGATCCTTCTTTCGCGATCAGCGCCGTTCTGATGCGGTGACGTGATGCCGGTGTGCCGTCTGGAAGGTGATAGGGGATCTTGAGGCCGCCAGAGGGATGCTCCACCACACCGAGACTGCTCAGAAACTGCCAGGGAAGCTGCTTCTCGAGCGCCAGGTCAAGCAGGGAGAGGGTCTTGCGCTGGGACATCCCTGATGGGACCTTCCGTCCATCAGCTGCCGAGGCCGCGTCGGGAAAGAGATCTATCATCGTGAGCCCCAAGGCTTGCACAATGCATGCCACCGAACACCCGGCGAAGCATTTGAGCAAGACCTGTCCGTGCTCCCCCAGGCCGATGCTCAGGCTGGGGACGCGATCACCATGCGCAGGGCAACAGGCTGTCCAACCACGCCGTGAGGCGCGCACTCCTTTGAGGCGAGCCAGGACCTTCTCCAGAGCTCTTGACGACGGTTGGGTAGGAGATGCAACCATAGAGAATCCTCCTTCCACTCCACAAGGCAGCGAGAGCGATGGGAGAGCCAGCAGGATGAAGCGACGCTAGGAAGCAGTGGCAACCATCCATCCAGGCACACCCCGGTGGAGGTCAGCTCCTCATCGCGTGAACCACAGCAAGCTGAGGCTTACGTGTTTTCTGCCTGTCCGTTTGGCCTGGCGAGCAGCAGGTAGCCATAGCCGATGAGACAGACAATGTCCAGGCCAAATGGCCAGAGCCTGGAACGCAGGCGGCTGATGTGTCGCGTCAAGCTGAGCCGGATGCTGCGGGTGAGTGGCTGCTGCCCGCTCATGCCCAAGAGATGCGTATATCGGACGGCCTCACCAGCGTGGTACAGCAAAGGCACCAGCAGGCCGTACTCGGTCGGCGTACAAGGAACGACGACCCCATCGACAATCACCAGGTGCTGCAAGTCGCTATGCTGCACCTGATGCCCATACAACTGTGTCCGTTCCACCTGCTGGAGTGATGTTACCTCTGGCATGGTGTCGCCTCTCCTTGCTCTTCACCTGCGGCTGTCCAACCGCTGCTCGCATATGTTACGCACACGATGTAGCTCAGAAAGCGTGTGTAGAGAGGACCATCTCTGCTCACAGGCGCATCCCGGCGACGTCTCTTCTGAGTCAAGTAACTGGGCGAGAGGCTCTGACATCATGCCTGCTGCATGTGCTCACCCGCCCTCATCCTGGTCATACCTGGTGAGCGAGGCAAGCTCTGCCGCACCCGGATGAGAGCCTGTACTTCCTGTTGCCCGGCGGCCTGGGGCTCCTTCCAGAGCAGGATGAGCCATGCACAGTCAGACGCTGATAAGATCAGCAAGCACACAGGAGACAGAGCAGCGAGCGCTTCCTCAAGCAGCCAGCGATCCAGCGCGGCAGAAGGAACCGCAGCACTGGCATCCATCGTGTCAACACCACCTTCCTGCGTTTGGGTACCATACCATGGGCAGGACAGATACACAGGGGACGAGGAAGGTCGAGTCCCGCCCCATACGAGCCCATGGGACTCACGACGAGGACAGCTCCGATCATGGGTGCAAGACCATCGTGACACACTCATCGATGTGTCTAGAACAAATGTACCTGATACATAGCGAAAATAGCGTCGCGTTGTGACCGACTTTTTGGAACAGATGTGCCGAGTTTTCGCGTCACATCTCTCGCACCCATGCGGTTGATCTTGCGAGAGGTGGGCAGGTGGCTGCTGTGGAGGTGACGTATCAGGCGCGCTTTGCTGCGCGTGCTTCGACCAGATAGCCGGCACTCCAGATGGAACGCACCTGTAAGCCGAAGTCGCGCAGCCCGCCTTTGAGACCAGCGATGGCTCGGCGGACCGGGCGAATGGCGATTTCCCACATGTCTTGCATCTGCCTGCGAGCGTCATCCAGCGACATCGAGCCCAGACTCGCCAGCAAGACGTCATAGGGGCAATAGTGAGGATAGGCCTGGAGCAGTGGCACCAGGACGCGTATGCCATTGGGGGAAAACTGGTGCTGTGCGACGATCTCAGGCTTGCGGCCAGGGGTATGAGAGAATAGTATGACCGTTCGCTTGGCAGGATTGACCATCAGCGTCTGGTTGGCCGGGAAGAGACCTTCAAGGGTCAGGTCCAGCAGCCCTTCTTGGCGGCCATCATCATCCTGGGCTTCATGTGCATAGTCACTCATAGGCAGACATACCCTGAAATACTCCTCTCTCGGACGTACAGAGGAGACTCCATCGCTCCTTCTCCGACACAGAAGCGATCGAACCCTCTCGACACAGGGCCGGAGCAAGTCGTTCCCTTGCTCAGAAGCATGGCTGGAAGGATGCGCCCAGAGCATGGATTGTGGTACCATACGATGTGCTCTGTTTGACAGTGGCAGACGATGGCGGTGCTGCTGCATGGGTCCAGGGCACCACACAACGACAGTGGTGAGAACGGGACAGAACCCGGTTGTGCATGAGCGGGCTCACGTGAGCACCAAATGAATGTGGTGCAAGTCCCGCCACATCTCGTGAAGTGAGCAAAAGCGGTAACAGGTGAATATCATACGCTTGTGTAGCATATGCTACCTCCTGTACGAAAACGTATCCTTTCCAGGGTACCTCTATTAGAACTTAAGTTCTATACATCCAGCATGAGTATACAGAGTGCGGACACACCTTGTCAAGACGGCCGTACTTTGCTCCTATACTTCAGGCCGATATGTGCCTGCAGCGTCAAACACCTGTAGGAGCGGGACAGATTCTTTCCTGGCGCGTTTCACACAGCAAGCACTGACTTGCTCTTGCATGGACAGCATACCCGATTTACCAAAATGCGCTGAGGAAGGAACAACGTGTGAACTCGCTCCACTGGCCGATTTTGTCACACAAGTGCTTATGATCGCACACAGGGACTTAGCTTTCAGGAGAGGGCAGATGTTGCGGTGGTTGTGGCGGGAGCATGGCGGCGCTGATAGTGTTCGGCGAACTCGTACTTGTTGGCGAACATGCGGTTCCCGCAATAGACATTGCGCCTGCGAAATGGTTCTGGCGTCTGATGGAGGAGTCGTGCTCGCACCTGGGGCTTATGAGCCCCAGGGGAGTCGAACCAGGGTTCGGGCAAGCAGTAGGCGGCGTTGTGGACCCAGGATGGACAAGCAATCCCATAGCGCCCACAGAGCCATTCGACCGAGGCAGCACAGAAGGCGGCCCACCTGAGAGCATCGATGCCTGGTGCGTCTGGAAGGGTGAGTGGATCAGCGATGAGTCGCGCACGGTGATCTTTGGCATAGTCAAACCACTCATTCATGAAATTGCCCAGCGCTACCCAGGGCCTCTCACCCTGGCAGATGGCTTGATAGGTCAGGGCCATGGTTTGTAGACGATCACGTGCTTCCATAATATCTCCCGATGATGCCCGCTTTCTTCTCACGCTTTTTATATTCTATCACATAGCTTACTACGGAAATAGCTCATCCAGTGTATCATCGAGATGATTGAGTTGTTGGGTTTGCTTATTGGGAATGTACCGATCAACCACCCGCTGCGCCTGTGTGCGCGTCCGAATCTGCAACTGCTGGCAGAGGGAAGAAATGTCCTCTCGATCTTTTGGACGACCCGCGAACAGCTTCAGAGCCAGAATATAGTCGCTCGGTGGTATATACACTTTAAGCAGAGTGTAGGTGCGCCACAGGGTTCCTTCCGGCGCGGTACCAGTGTCGTGGAGGAAGTCGCCGATAAGGTCATTGAGCCAGGTGCCTGGAAGCTTGTTCTTCTGAGCAACTGCCCGTACCGCTGCCTTGAAGCTCTGAGCGAGCGGCGAGTTCGCGGAGCCCTGCACATCTTTATGCAACACGTCAATGTCATTGGTCGAGGGTCTATTGTGAATTTGCGTGAGCATGAATGCCCCTCCCACTAAGAGGACACGGATGGGGTGTTGGACACCCCGGTGCTGCAACTCCTGGCCGAGTTCAGCAAGATACCTTTCAATTTCATGTGCCTGCATCGAGACACCCTCTGTTTCATGGGAGTCGGATAGCTCTCTGCTTCAACCTCCTCCCTGTTGGAAGAGGTTGGAGCGTATCTGTGACACTACAGACGTTTCACCGCTCTCGCCAGAGAGATGCCGACCTCGTTGCTCCTCATCCTCTGTTTGCACTACTCTGACCCTGCTTATGATACACTATTTCCACGTGATAGTGAAGCAGATGTTCTACCCTTTTTGCTCTGTGTTATCCATCACGCAGAGTGGTATCAGCTTCACCCCTGGCAGTAAAACCGGCATTACTGTCTTACAAGAGGTGCTGGATAACGTCTCTGTTATGAGACAGTCTCATATCACCCAACTTGCCCTCAACCCGCTCCACAGGCGAAAAATTGGGTGTGGTACTACTACATCCAGATACTCTCTTTCCGCACGGCTCATGCTACCTATCATTGCTGCGAAGAGGCAGTAGGACTTGTCTTTTCCCACCGGTCATGGTATATCCCTGGTGTAGAGAATCTGGCGTAGACGGGAAAAAGGCTCCATGCCTCTCCTGTCAGCCTGAAGAGGCGATCCTGCCTCTCCCTTCGAATGCCGCTGGGTGGTCGCTTTGCCAGACTGCTCGCCAGGAGGGAAAAAGGATGAGGGATAGAGTCCACCCTCGACTGTGCCGACGCCGGGTCATCTTGCCACAAGATGGCTCGCCGCCAGTCACAAGGACTCTTCGTACGTATCGTGGCGTTATCGATCATCGTAGAGGCGAAAAAGCAACGGAAAGGAGGCCTACAGACCTGAAGACACACCTGAGGGACTGATTCTGTTTTCTTTCGTGCTGCTCACTTCGGGTAAAGCAAAACAAGAAAGGAACGTCCCATCATGAGTCAACAGCAGTCCCATGCTCAGAGCCACCAGCAACACCAGCATCGGCAACAGCCAGGGAATCCGCAGGAGCAA
>WNGR01004290.1_pt1 | contig 19070 bp, 15 predicted proteins | sample 5407581 | NCBI WGS metagenome assembly WNGR01 (sample SAMN13153383, study PRJNA577476) | soil metagenome | isolation source: 80 cm soil or saprolite under Garry oak tree replicate 2 | place: USA:California | collected 2016-06-15 | reverse complement strand
GTTCGCGCCCGGCGGCAGCGCCAGCACCGTGGCGCGCAGCGTCGCCGACAAGATGAGCGAGACGCTCGGACAGCAAATCGTCATCGACAACCGCGGCGGCGCCGGCGGGACGGTCGCGACGCGCGCGGTCGCAAAGGGCATGCCCGACGGCTACACCATCGTGGTGGCGACCAGCGCGACGGTCGGGACGTCGCCGAGCCTGCTTCACAATCTCGGCTACGATCCGCGCCAGGATCTCGATCCGATCGGCCTGATCGCGGCCACGCCCAACGGGATCGTCGTGCATCCGAGCGTCCCCGCCCGCTCGCTGGCCGAGCTGATCAAGATCGGCAAGGAGACCGCCACTCCCATTCCCTACGGCTCGCCCGGCACCGGCACGCTCAATCACCTCACGGTTGAGCTCCTCGCCTATCGGACCGGCATGAAGCTTTCCCATGTTCCGTACAAGGGCGCCGCGCTGGCGCTCAACGACTTGCTCGGCGGCCATATCCGCGTGCTGATCAGCGCGATTCCGAACGCCCACAGCCACATCCTCGCCGGCACCATCCATGGGCTCGCGGTGACCGGCGCCAAGCGTTCGGCGCTGATCCCGGCGGTGCCGACATTCGCGGAGGCGGGGCTTGCGGGCTACGACGTGCCGCTGCGATGGGGCCTCGCCGCGCCGGCGGGGACGCCGCGCGCCGTCATCGACACGCTCAACCGGGCGCTCAACGCTGCGCTCATGACCGAGGAGGTGCGTGGGCGCCTTGCCGTCGAAGGCGCCGAGCCGCAGCCCACCAGCCCCGAGGTGTACGCCGCCATCATCGACCGCGAGCTGACGATGTGGTCCGACCTGGTGAAGGCCGTCGGCATCAACCCGGAATGACGGATCAAGGATAACTTTCCGCTTGCGCGGGAATGAGCGGTAGAGAAGGCGATGGTGGAAAACGCGAATGCCAAGGCCGAGGCCGATCGCCGCGCTCGCGACGTCGGCCGCGCCGGCATGCGCGGCAGGCAGCCAAATCTGTGCGACAACTTGAGGGAATCTTAAGATGCAGTTCTACTTCACCGAAGAGCAGCAGGCCTTCGCCGACTCTGTTCGCCGTTTCGCGCTCGCGCACCTCGAAAAGGATGCGCTCAAGCGCGCCCACGACCCGCGCTATCCGTTCGACGTCGCGAAACTCATGAGCGCGCACGGTCTCATGGGCATCAGCCTTCCCGAGGCCGACGGCGGCCAGGGCGGCACGTTGATGGACGCGGTGATCGCCATCGAGCAGGTCGCCGCCGTCTGCCCGCGCAGCTCCGACGTGGTGCAGTTCGGCAATTTCGGACCGATCCGCACCTTCGCCGAATATGGAACGCCGCAACAGAAGGCGCGTTGGCTGCCCGACCTCCTGCAGGGACGCATGGTGATGAGCCTCGGCATCACCGAGCCCGACGCCGGCTCCGCGGCGACCGACCTCAAGACCAGCGCGAAGCCGGACGGCTCGCATTTCGTCATCAACGGCAGCAAGGTGTTTTCCAGCTTCAGCCCGGACGCGGCGATTTTCCTGATCTATGTGCGCTACGGGCCGGGGCTCGGCGGCATCGGCTCGGTGATCGTCGAGCGCGGCACGCCGGGCTTTGCGATCGGCCAGCCCTCGCGCTTCATGAGCGGCGAGGAGTGGTGCGAACTCCATTTCGACAATTGCCGCATTCCGGCGGAGAACGTCCTGCTCGGACCCGGCGGTTTCAAGAAGCAGATGGCGGGCTTCAACATCGAGCGCCTCGGCAACACCGCGCGCTCGCTGGCGTTCGGGCGTTATGCCTTCAACAAGGCGCGCGAGCATGCATCGACCCGCCGGCAGTTCGGCCGCCCGCTGTGCGAGTTCCAGGGCTTGCAATGGAAATTCGCCGACATGGCGATCAGGCTCGAAGGCGCGCAGCTTCTGCTCTACCGCGCGGCGGCCAATGCCGACCGCGGTCTGCCCTCCGCCTACGAGACCGCCATTGCCAAGGCAGCCTGCAACCAGGCGGGCTTCGAAGCGGCGAGCGAAGCGGTCCAGATCATGGGCGCGATGGGCTACAGCCAGGAGAGCCTGGTGGAATGGTGCATGCGGCGCTGCCGCGGCTGGATGATCGCCGGCGGCTCGATCGAAATCCTCAAGAACCGCATCGCCGAGCACCTTTTCGACCGCCGGTTCGATCAGCGCGGGCCCAAGCCCGCCGAAGCGGCGGAGTGATTCTGACGGTGGCGCTTCCAGAGCTTACCAACTCGAATCTTCGCGACGCGCTGTTCTCTCCGCGCTCCGTCGCCATCGTCGGGCAGTCGGACGACGCCAGCAAGGCCGCGGGCCGGCCGCTGAAATTTCTCCGGCGCATCGGCTATGCCGGCCGCATCTACCCCGTCAATCCGCGGCGCGACACCGTGCTCGGCGAGCGCGCCTGGCCTGCGCTCGCGGCGCTGCCCGAGCCGCCCGAGCACGCCTATATCGTGACGCCCACGGAGGCCGCGGTCGCGGCGGTCGAGGAATGCGGCCGGCTCGGCGTCAAGGTCGCGACCGTGCTGGCCGACGGTTTCGCGGAAGCCGGCGCCGAAGGCATAGCGCGCGAAGCGCGCCTGCGCGAGACCTGCGCGCGCACCGGCATCCGCATCGTCGGGCCGTCGAGCCTCGGCGTGGTCGACTTGCGCACGCGGGTCATGCTGACGGCAAACGCTGCCTTCGACGAGAAGGATTTTCCGCTCGGGCGCATCTTCGCCGCCTCCCACAGCGGGAGCATGATCGGCGCGCTGATGTCGCGCGGCAAGGCGCGTGGCACGGGCTTTGCCGGCTTCGTTTCGGTCGGGAACGAGGTCGATCTCTCGCTCGGCGAAATCTGCGCGGCGACCCTCGATGATCCCGACATCGACGGTTACATGCTGTTTCTCGAGACCATGCGGCACGCCGATACGCTACGGCGCTTTGCGCTTTCGGCGGCCGAGCGCGGCAAGCCGATCATCGCCTACAAGCTCGGCCGCTCGGCAACCGCGCGCGAGCTTGCGGTCTCGCACACCGGCGCGCTCGCGGGCGAGGACGACATCGCCGATCAATTTCTCAAGTCCTGTGGCATTGCGCGGGTCGATACGCTCGAGGGCCTGATCGAGGGCCTGCCGCTGCTCTCACGCGTGCCGGCCGCAGCCCGCGGCGGGCGCAAGCGCGTCGGCGTGGTGACGACCACGGCCGGCGGCGCGACCATGGTGGTCGACCCGCTCGCGAGCCGCGCCGTGACCGTCGAGCCGGCAAGCGCGGCGACCTTGGCGCGGCTTGCCGCGGCGGGCATCGAGGTCAAGCCCGCGCGGCTCGTAGATCTCACCATTGCCGGAGCGCGCTACGAGACGATGAAAGCCGCGCTCGATATTCTCACGGCCGCGCCGGAATTCGACCTCGTGCTCGCGGTCATTGGCTCGTCCGCGCGCACGCAGCCGCAGACGACGGTGCGGCCCGTCATCGACAGCGCGGGTGCGGCAAGGCCGCTCGCGGCGTTCGTCGTACCGGAAGCACCGGAGGCATTAGCAATGCTCAGCCGCGCGGGCGTGCCGAATTTCCGCACGCCGGAGGCGTGCGCCGACGCCACCGCCGCAGCGCTATCGCGACAACCGCCCCGGCCGCTGCCTGCGCGCTCGGCTGCGCCGGTCGCGAGCGGCGGACCGATCCTCGACGAGTTCGCAGCCGGTGCGCTGCTCGACCGCCTCGGCATCTCACGCGCGCCGTCAGTTGCGCTCGAGGTCGGCATCGCAGCGGCGCCGCCCCTGCCCTTCGCCTATCCGGTCGCGGTCAAGGTGCTGTGCGTCGAGATCGCGCACAAGACCGATGTCGGCGGCGTCGCGCTTGGTGTCGCCGACGGCGAGGCGCTGCTTGCGGCGATCCAAAACATCGCCGCGACCGTCGCCGAACGACGGCCTGGCGCACGCGTCGCCCGCGTGCTGGTGCAGCCCATGGTGTCCGGCCTCGGCGAGGTCCTCTTGGGCTATCGCGTCGATCGCGACGTTGGAGCGCTGATCATGGTGGCGGCCGGCGGCGTGCTCACCGAGATCTCGCGCGATCGCAGCCTGCGCCTCGCGCCGATCGATCTCGCCACCGCGCACGAGATGATCGCCGAGGTCCGCAGCCTCATTGCGCTCGCCGGCTACCGCGGCAGGCCCGCGGGCGATCTCGACGCGCTCGCGCGGGCGATGGTCGCGCTCTCCCAGCTCGCCGACGATGCCAACATCGCCGAGGCGGAAATCAACCCGCTGATCGTGCGGCCGGCGGGAGAGGGCGTCGTCGCCGTCGATGCTCTGGTGAAGCTTGCGGGGAACGCATAGGCTTCGAGCCTTCCCGCGGTCGCCGCGTCCCCGAGAGGCAACCCCATGGTCCACGCCGAAACCCTGCAGACGCTCCATCCCGCCGCCGGAGCGACCGCGGCCGTCGTCGAATTCGTCGGCGAACTCCGTCATGCCGCCCTCCCCCATGAGGTGCGCCACTACGCGCGGCGCCATCTGCTCGACACCGTCGGCGTCATGATCGCGGGCGCGGGCGGCGAGGTCGCGACTCGCGCCGAAGCCGTGCTCGCGGCGGTGCGCCCGGCCGGCCGCATTCCGGTGCCCGGCCGCGCCCGGCGGGCCGACCTCATCGACGCCGCTTTCCTCGGCGGCACCGCCGCCCACGGCATCGAACTCGACGACGGCTTCCGGCAGGGCTCGGTGCATCCTGGCTGCGTGGTGGTGCCGGCCGTGCTGGCACTCGGCTACGACCGACACGCCAATGGACGAGCGCTCATGGAGGCGATCGTCGCCGGCTATGAGGCCGTGATCGCCATCGGCCGCGCCTGCCATCCCGATCTGCGCCAGCGCGGATTCCATCCGACCGCCGCGGTCGGCGTGTTCGGCTCGGTCGCGGCCGCCGGCAAGATGCGCGGCCTTTCAGCCGACGCGCTCGCGAACGCGCTCGGGCTTGCCGCGTCGAGCGCCGCGGGGTTGTTCGCCTTCGTCAATGGCGGCGGCGATATCAAGCGGCTGCATGCCGGCCACGCCGCGCGGGAGGGCCTGCAGGCGGCGCTGCTGGCGGAGCAAGGCGTCGAAGGCCCGCCCGACGTGATCGAGGCGCGCGACGGCTTCATGCAGGCCTTCGCCTTCGGCCGCGCCGACAAGGCACGCGTCGCGCTGGCGAGCGAAGCGAGCGGCCAGCGCGGCCACTCTAAAAGTGCGCGCGCCGGACACTCGCCTGAACCGGGCTCGTCGGCGCGCGTCGCGCTGGCGAGCGAAGCGAGCGGCCAGCGCGGCCACTCTAAAAGTGCGCGCGCCATCGCGCTGCCGCCCGCGGCGCCGTTCGGCATCACCGATTGCTACATCAAGCCCTATCCCTGCTGCCGGCACATCCAGCCTGCGGTCGAGGCGCTCATCGGCCTCATCAACGACGAGGCCATCTCGAGCGACGAGGTTGAGCGCATCGAGGTTGCGACCTATCGCATCGCCGCCGAGCACGCCGAGACCGGATGGGATGATTTCGCCAGCGCCCAGCTCAGCTTTCCCTATCTGATGGGGCTCGCGCTCAAATTCCGCGCCGTCAAGTTCGAGCATTTTTCCGAGCAGACGCGGCGCGATCCCGCGTTCGCCGCCATCGCCCGCAAGCTTAGCGTGACGGCGCCGCCGGACATCGATCGCCTCTATCCGCAATTGCGCCCGGCGCGGGTGACGGTGACGACCGCGCGCGGCAACTTTACGCGCCAGGCCGACGAGGCGCTCGGCTCGCGCATCGTGCCGCTCGACGACGCCGGGCTCACGGCGAAGTTTTTCGATCTCGTCGGCCCGGTGCTCGGCGCCGCGCGGGCGAAGGAACTGGGCGAGCGGCTGTGGTCGCTCGATGAGATCAGCGACGTCGCGCCGCTCGTGGAATCGATGGCGAAGCCGGCGTAGGTACGGTGGCTTAGACCGATGACGCAAGCTCGGTTGGCCCCCTCTCCCACAGGGAGAGGGGGCGCAGCGAGTTCTTGGCGCGGTCGTCAGCCGTATTTCGGAAACAGCGCCAGCGCGTTGGCGCGGTCGATCTCGGCGCGGCGCGCATCGGAGAGGAATCCAGATTCATAAGTCTTGATCATCTCAGCGATGACGCGCGGATTGGCGAACGGATAGTCGGTCCCGAACACGACCCGCTCCGGCAAGGCGACGTGATCGAGCGAGCCGAAGGTCTGTTCCCCGGGCGAGAGCGCGTTGTCGTACCAGAAATGCTTAAGGGCGGCGTAGACCTGCTCGCGCGAGAGCTGCGGCAGGCGCGGGTCGATCATCGGCGACACCGAAAGGCGCCAGGCGAAATAGGGCGCGAGCCCGCCGGCGTGGGGCAAAATAAAACGAACGCGCGGGAAACGCTCGATCGCGCCGGAGAAAATCAGGTTCACCGCCGCGCGCGTGGTGTCGAACAGGTACTCCATCATGAAGGCGGGCCAAGGCAGCGCCAGCCCCTTGCTCGAGGGATGCAGGCCGGGGTGGACGAACACGACCGCGCCGCGTTCGTTCAGCATCGCTAGCAGAGGATCGAACCGCGGATCGCCGAGGAAATTTTCGCCGTAGCTCGCAAACAGCGAGACGCCGTCGAGCTTGAGCACGTCGAGCGAATACGCGATCTCCTCAAGCGCGCCCTTCCTGCTCCACATCGGCACGGTGCCAAAAGCGCCGAAGCGTGTGGGCCAGCGCGCGATGAGCTCGGCGGCGTAGTCGTTGCAGCGCCGGGCCAGCGCCTGCGCGCTCGCCGCGCTGCCGAAGCCGACGCCGGGCTGCGCCAGCGACGTGAGCGCGAGCTCGATGCCGTGCGCATCCATCAAGTCGAGCGCGAGTTGCGGCGTCCAGTCGGGATAATTGCCGATGGCCGGGCCTGTTCCCGCCGCGTAGACCGCCTCCCGATAGAACGGCGGGATGAGGTGGAAGTGAACGTCGATCCTGCGCGGTGATGCCATCATTGCCTCCCGCGCGCTACCCTCACCCGCTCGTGTTGAATTTTGCAAGCGCTCATGCCTCTATGCGCAGCGCAAACGCGGGAGGACAACCGTGCCCTGGATGGACGCGAACGGCATCAGCATCCACTTTGAGCTTGCCGGACATGGGCCGTCGGTCGTGCTGTTGCATGAGATGGGGGGCACGCTCGACAGCTGGGACGGCATTGTTCCCGCCCTGAGCGAGCGTTTCCGCACGCTGCGCTACGACCAGCGCGGTTCGGGGGTCTCGGAGAAGGTGCGCCAACCGATCACCACCGAAATCCTGGTCGAGGACCTCGAAGCCGTGCTGCAAGGCAGCGGCCTCGCCGCGCCCTACCACTTCGTCACCGTCGCCGCCGCCACCATGCAGGCGCTGATCTACATGACCCGGCATCCCGACCGCATCGCGAGTTTCGTGTTTTGCAATCCATTCACCGGCGCCGATCCCAGTCGCGTGGCCGCGCTCGAAGAGCGCGCGGGCCTGGCCGAGCGCGAAGGCTTGCGTAAGGCCATTCCGGTGACGCTCGACAAGTCCTGGCCGGCCGACATCGGCGACCGCGCCGCTTACGCGGCCTATCGCGGGCGCTATCTCGCCCATGATCCGGTGTGCTTCGCCGCGATGAACCGCTCGATCGTCCGGCCCAATGTGACGCATCTCGCGAAAGACATCCGGCGGCCGACCATGGTGGTCGCCGGCCGCTTCGACCAGGTGCGTCCGCCGGCCGCCAGCGAGCAGTTCGCGCGGACAATTCCCGGCGCGCGCTTCGAATTGATCGACGCCGTGCACATGATGCCGGCGCAGGCGGGAGCGGCGCTGCTCGCGCTGCTGCAGGACTTTTTAGGCGCGCAGGCTGCATCCGCGACCCAACAACGCGCCGGTTAGAGGGACGCCGCCGTCATGAAGATCAAGGCCAACGGGATCAGCATCAATTACCAAGTGGACGGGCCCGACGGCGCGCCCTGGCTCGTGCTCAGCAACTCGCTCGCTACCAATTTGGCCATGTGGGACGACCAGGCGCGCGAGCTTGGCCGCGCGTTTCGCGTGCTGCGCTACGATCAGCGCGGGCACGGCACGACCGAGGCGCCCGCCGGCCGCTACACGTTCGAGCTGCTGATCGCCGACGCACTCGCGCTGATGGACGCGCTCGCGATCAAGAGGGCGCATTTCGGCGGCCTGTCCATGGGCGGCGCCACCGCGCTCGGCTTGGCGCAGAAACATCCGGACCGGCTCGACCGCGTTATCGTCTGCGACTCGCCGTGCCAGTCGACGCCGACGAGCAGCCAGCAATGGGAGGAGCGCATCGTGGTCGCGGAAAAGCAGGGCATGGAGGCGCTGGTCGAGCCTACTCTCGCGCGCTGGTTCCCGCCGGAGGTCATCAAGGCCAATCCGCCGCACCTCGACAAGGTGCGCCAGATGATCCGCACCACGCCGGTCAACGGCTTCATCGGATGCGCCGCCGCGCTCGCCGACCACAACTATGCCGCCGCGGTGGCAACGGTGACGCGGCCGGTCCTGTTCATGGTCGGTGAGAAGGACGCCGCCGCGGCGCCCATGCGCAAGCTTAACGAAGCGCTGCCCGGCTCGCGTTACGTGGAGCTGGCCGGCGCCGGGCACATTTCCAACCTCGACCAGCCCACGGCTTTCACCCGCGCGATCAAGGATTTCTTGGCCGCCAAATGAGGGCCCTGCAGCCCCGGCATGCCGTTGCGTCGATTGCAAAGTTTCCGGGAGGGGCGCTATACCTCTCGTCAGGGTCGACCCTGGATCAGGCGCCGCCGAGTCATTTCGAAGCTTTGGGCTTTAGCGCGAGCGGCACGCCACCCCGGACGTCACGGCAAGATCGCAAGGAGACAACGTCATGACCGCCGCCGCAGCCGCCACGCAGAAGAAGCAAGTTCCGCTCTCCAACAAGGCGCGCGAGATGATGGAAGCCATCAACGTCGACGCCGCGAAGCATCACGTCTGGATCCGCACCCAGGCGAATGCTCCGGCCCAGCGTCCGTGGTTCAGCGCGACGGGCGGCGAAGGCAGCGGGCAGCTCGCCTCGGGCCGCGTCGCCGCCAACCAGATGAAGACGATTCCCTACATGTGGCGCTGGAGCGAGTTCAGCCCCTATCTACATCGCATCTCCGAGATTGCGCGCAAGGCCGAGGTGTCGCCGATCGAGTTCGCGGACCGGCAGAGCATTCTTCTGCTCAATCCCGGATTGAACGGCCGTCTGCAGGTCACCAACACCATCCGCTGCGCCATCTCGATCTACAATCCCGGCGACGTTGCGCCCGTCCATCTGCACTCGCCCAACGCCAGCCGCACGATCCTGTCGGACAAGGGCGGCTACACCGTCGTCGAGGGCGAACGCTGCACCGCCGAGCGCGGCGACTTGATCCTGACGCCGAACGGCACCTGGCACGACCACGGCAACGACGCGAGCGAGCCGGTGATCTGGATCGACATGCTGGATTGGCCGCTGATGGAGTTCCTGGACGCCGCGTGGGTCGATCACGACATGCCGGGCGCGCAAGGCAACGCCAAGGTCCAGGCCGTGACGCAAAGCGATGGCCGCTCGCGCCGGCTCTACGGCCGCGGCGGCATCATGCCCGCGTTCGTCGATCACCAGATCGGCGTCGGCCGCAGCCCCGCGCCACTCATTCATTACCGCGGCGCCGACGTGCTCGACACGCTGCACAGCCTGCGCAAGGAGAAGGGCGATCCGCACGAGGGCATCAAGGTGGACTTCGTCAATCCGGTGACCGGCGAGCCCGTGTTCAAAACCTTGAACTATTCGGCGCAACTCTTGCGTCCGGGCGAGGAGACCGAACTCAAGCGCGAGACCGCCGGCACTTTCTACGTGGCGATCGAAGGCTCGGGCGCGACCGAGGTCGGCGGCAAGCGCTTCGACTGGACGCAGAACGATATTTTCGTGGCGCCGAACTTCCTGTGGCGGCGCCACATCAATACCGGCAAGACCGACGCGGTGATCTATTCCGTGTCCGACGCCGCGCTGATGAAGAACATCGGCCAGTACTATGCGCAGGGCCGCTCCAAGGACGGCAAGGTCACCGAGCTGACGCACTGAGCGGCCGACAGCGCAACATCCGTTCGTCCCCGCGGGGGGCACCCCGCGACGCTTGCGTCGCGGGGACCGCTTACGCGGGAATGAGCGGAGGGCGAGCTAAACTTCGTCGACCACCGTGTTGCGCAGAACGCCGATTTGCGGCGCCGCGACTTCCACCACGTCGCCGGGCTTGAGCCACACCGAGGGATTTCGGTGCACGCCGGCGCCGGTCGGGGTTCCGGTCCAGATCAAATCGCCGGGCTTGAGCGTCGCAAACGTGCTGATGTAGTTAATGAGCCAGGCGAAGCCCCAGGTCAGGCGGTCGGTGCTGTCGTCCTGCCGCAGCTCCCCGTTCACGCGCGTGGTCAGATGCAGCGGCTTTGCGGGGTCGAGCTCGTCGGTGGTCACGATCCAAGGACCGAGACTGCCGGACTTGTCGAAATTCTTTCCCTGCGTGACGTTCAACGTGCCGTGGCGGAGCCAGTCGCGCACGCTGCCTTCGTTGCCGAGCGTGAAGCCCCCGATCGTGGCAAGTGCGTTCTCGCGCGGGACATGCCGGCCTTCCTTGCCGATCACCAGCACGATCTCGCCCTCGTAATCGAACTTATCCGACACCTTGGGCCGCACGATCGGCTGGTCGGTGCCGACCAGCGAGCTCGGGAAGCGGCAAAACAGGTTGGGATATTTCGGCGCGTCCCTGCCGTCCTTGTATTCCGCGTTGCGGTCGGGATAGTTGATGCCGACGCAGATGTTCTTCTCGGGCGCCAGAATCGGCGGCAGCATCTCCACGTCCTTGACTTGGTAGTCCGGCCGCCCGGTCGCCGCCGCGCGCGCTTGCGCGAGCGCCTGCGCGCGAAACACGTCGAGCAGCGTCGGATATTGCGGGAGCTTGCGGCCGAGATCGATGATGCCGCTGTCGGTCACCGCCCCGTAGCTGGTGCGGCCATCGGTTTTGAAGGTTGCAAGTCGCATGGGATCCCTCGGGTTGGAAGGAAAGATCTCTGCGCCGCTTCAGGCCGCCTGGGGCGCGCCGGGCTGGCGCAGGGGATGCGCACGGGCGAACGCGTCGTTTTGCATGCAGGTATCGACGATCCGGCGCACCGTCGGGAAAGGCGCGAGGTCGTATTTGTAGAAATTCGCCCCCGCCGCCTGGCTCGCCAAGCAGATGTCGGCGATCGTGATGGCGTCGCCGTGACAATAGCGTCCGGTGTCCGCGCTTCCGGCGAGATTGGTCTCCAGCGCCTTCAGCGCCTCGCCAATCCAGTTGTGGATCCATTTGAGCCGCGCAGGCTCGTCGAGCTTGAGCTCGTGCTCGAGATACTCGCGCACCCGCGGCACCAGCAGCGGATGGGAATCGCACGCGACGATCTGCGCCAGTCCGCGCACCCGTGCCCGCGCGCGCGCTCCCTGCGGCAGAAGCGGCGGCTGCGGATGGGTCTCGTCGAGATATTCCACGATGGCGAGCGACTGGAACAGCGCCGGCCCTTCGCCGTCGACCAGCGCCGGCAGGAGCATTTGCGGATTGACCGCGCGGTACTTCGTTTCGCGCTGCCTGCCCTTCATGAGATCGACGTCGATGACCTCCTCCGGAGCGAGGCCTTTGAGGTTGAGCGCGATCCGCACGCGGAAGGTCGCGAGCGAGCGCCAGAATGAGAATAACTTCACGGGCCCTCCCCTTGCGGAAATTGTGAAGGAATTGTTCCTACCATAATATATCGCCTGCACGAAAAAACCTTCCATCGTCATCGCAGGCGTGACGGCTGAAGGGCTGGATAGAACGGGAGGACGGGAATGGCTTCGGTCGAGGAGACGCGCGCTCGAGCAAGGGAGGGCAAGACCCACGAGCATCGCAGCGAGGTGCGCGACGGCATGCGCATCGACTGGGACGTCCCGATCAAGATGGACGACGGTCTGGTGCTGCGCGCCGACGTCTTTCGCCCGGTGAAGGACGGCCGCTATCCGGTGATCCTGAGCTACGGCCCCTATGCCAAGGGCCTCGCGTTCCAGGATGGCTATCCGAGCGCGTGGCAACGCATGGCCGAACAGCATCCCGACGTCGCCGCCGGCTCGAGCAACCTCTACCAGAGCTGGGAAGTGGTCGATCCCGAGAAATGGGTGCCGCACGACTATGCCTGCGTGCGCGTCGACTCCCGCGGTTGCGGTTGCTCGCCCGGCTTCATCGATCATTTCTCGCCGCGCGAGACCAAGGATTTCTACGACTGCATCGAATGGGCCGGCCTCCAGCCCTGGTCCAACGGCAAGGTCGGGCTCAACGGCATTTCCTATTACGGCATCAACCAGTGGCACGTGGCCACGCTCGAGCCGCCGCACCTGGCCGCCATGTGCATCTGGGAGGGCGCCGCCGACTGGTACCGCGACATGACCCATCACGGCGGTATCGTCTGCACGTTCTGGGAAAACTGGTACGACATGCAGGTAAAGACCGTGCAATACGGCGCAGGCGAGCGCGGCAAGCGTTCCCGGGTGCACGGTGAGCTGGTCTGCGGGCCGCACACGCTGTCGGAAGCGGAGCTCAAGAACAATCGAGGCGCGCTGGGCGACGACATCCGCGCCCACCCGCTCGATGACGATTACCACCGCGCGCGCTCGCCGGTTTGGTCCAAGGTCAAGACGCCGTTGCTATCGGCGGCCAATTGGGGCGGCCAGCCATTGCATCCGCGCGGCAATTTCGAAGGCTTCGTGCGCGCGGCCGCGAAGGACAAATGGCTCGAGGTGCACGGCATCGAGCATTGGACCCATTTCTACACCGACTATGGCCGCAAGCTGCAGCTGCGTTTCTTCGACCATTTCCTGCGCGGCAAGAACAACGGCTTCGACCGGCAGCCGCGCGTGCTGCTGCAGGTGCGCCACATCGACAAGTTCGTGGAGCGCGCCGAGAACGAGTGGCCGCTCAAGCGCACGATGTGGACGAAGTTCTATCTCGACCCCGCAAGCGGCGCGCTCACACGCGAGCGTGCGCCCAAAAAAGCGGCCAAGAGCTCGCAGCTTAAATTCGAAGCGTTGGGCGACGGCGTCACCTTTCTGAGCGAGCCGTTGACGCAAGCGACCGAGATCACCGGGCCCTCGGCGGTCAAGCTCTTCGTCTCGTCGTCCACCAAGGACGCCGACCTGTTCGTGGTGCTGCGGGTGTTCGGCGGCGACCTCAAGGAGGTGGTGTTCCAAGGCGCCATCGATCCGCACACCCCGGTCGGCCAGGGCTGGCTGCGGGCCTCGCACCGCAAGCTCGACAAGCGGCTGTCCACGCCCTATCGGCCCTACCACAGCCACGACAAGGTCGAGCCGCTCAAGCAAGGCCAAGTGGTCGAGCTCGACATCGAGATCTGGCCGACCTCGATCGTGGTTCCGGCCGGCCACCGCGTCGGCCTCACCGTCCGCGGCAGGGATTATGTCTACGCGGGACCGAGCGGCGGCAAGCTGTCGAACTTCAAGAACGAGCTCACGGGTTGCGGGCCGTTCCTCCACGACGATCCGCGCGATCGTCCCATGGACGTCTTCGGCGGCGTCACCAGCCTGCACTTCGGCGCCGGACGGCAGCCCTATCTCCTGCTGCCGATCATTCCGCCCAAAAAAGCGGCAGCGCAGAAGCGCGGAAGCCGCCGCAACTAGCTCCAACCCAAGCGGGCGACTGGAGCCGCCGACGCCGACCACGCCGTGTGACTCATCTGTCCACGGCGCTTGCGGTCAGCCGGAGCCGTCGTAAGGTAAGCTCGTCGCGCCTTGGCGATTTCAGAGGGGTTGGGGAGGGAATGAATACGCAATTTTGGCTGACCCAGGCCTTCAACGGAATTTCATACGGCGCGCTGCTGTTTCTGGTCGGCAGCGGCCTCTCGCTGATTTTCGGCGTGATGCGGATCGTCAACCTCTCGCATGGGTCCTACTTCCTCCTGGGCGGATATGTCGCACTGTCGGTGATCTGGACGACGGGCTCGTGGCTGCTGGCTATACCGGTCGCGGCTTTGACCATTGCCGCGGTGGGCGTGGCGATGGAGCGCGTGTTCTTGCGGCCCTTGGGGTTCGACCCGCTGCGCCAGGTGCTGCTGACGGTGGGCTTCGCGTTCCTGTTCCAGCAGGCGGCGCTGGACATCTGGACCGGCAACAATTTCGACATCAACCCGCCCGATGCGCTGACCAAGAGCATCGTGGTCGGCGGGCTCTATCTGCCGCTGTACCGGATATTCATGATCGGCACGGCGCTCATCATTGGCCTCGTCCTGTGGCTGGCCATGGAAAAGACCCGGATGGGCGCAGCCGTTCGTGCAACCGTCGACGATGCGCAGATGGCGCGCGGCGTCGGCATCGACACCTCGCGCATTTCCATGTTGATTTTCGCGCTGGGCGCGTTCTTGGCGGCGTTGGGCGGCGTGATCGGCGGCGCCTTTCTCGGCATCTATCCCGGCTTGGACTTCGAGATGTTGCCGATCGCGTTCGCCGTCGTGATCATCGGCGGGATGGGAAGCCTGGGCGGCGCGGCGATCGGCGCGCTGGTCGTCGGACTCGCCGACAATTTTGGCAAGGCGCTGTTCCCGGAGATTTCCTATTTCACCCTCTACGCGCCGATGGCGCTGATTCTGGCGGTGAAGCCGACCGGACTGTTCGGACGTGAATGAGCAACGACGGATGAAGAGCCAGCACATCAAGGTCTTGATCGTCGTTGTGGCCCTGGCGGCGATCGCGATCATCATTCCGAACACCAATTCGTTCGTGATCCTGCTGGCCACGCGCGCGTTGGCTTTCTCGATTCTCGTGATGAGCCTTGACATCCTGCTCGGCTACACGGGCCTTCCCTCCCTCGGACAGGCGGCCTATCTGGGCGTCGGTGCGTATTTGACCGCGATTCTCGCGACCAGATACCAATTCGGGCTGGGATACGATTTTTGGCTGGTCGTCGTGCTCGGGATTCTGTTCGCAGCAGCCTTGGCGGCCATTTTCGGCCTGCTCGCCATTCGTGCGACGGGAGTCTACTTCCTGATGATCACGCTTGCGCTCGGCCAATGCGCCTGGGGATTGGCCTACCGATGGAACTCACTCACTGGCGGCGACAATGGCATCAATCTGCGAGCACGGCCCAAATTCGGCATCGACCTCGCGAACGAAGTGACCTTCTTCTATCTGGTGTTCTTCCTCTTCGCCGTCTCGCTGCTGCTGATGTACACGCTGGTCCGCTCGCCGTTCGGGCGAAGCCTGGCGGGCATTCGCGAGCGCGAGCTGCGCATGAAGATCCTCGGCTACAACACCTGGCTGCACAAATACATCGCGTTCATCATCGCGGGCGGCTTCGGCGGGCTCGCCGGCGTGCTGTGGGCCCATACCGCTGGCATCGTGAGCCCGGAGAACGTGGTGTTGACCACCTCGGTCGACGCGCTGTTGATGTTTATCGTGTTTGGCCTGCGCGAATACCTCAGCACGCTGGTTCCCTGGTGGCAGTACGCGCTGGGCGCCGTCTACGTGCTGACGATCCTGTACCTGCCAACGGGGCTGATGGGCATCCCGGAGCGACTCCGTCAACGACGCGCGGCTACTGCAAATCGAGAAGACGTGAAAAAAATGGCACCTGTGACCTCCTGACTCGCGCGGGAAATGTCACGACAACAAGGGAGTAGGACTATGACAATCACCTTGCTGCGACGGCTCGGTCCGCCGTTGTTGGGCGGCGTTGTTGCCTTGGGCCTAATGTCGCCTTCGAACGCCGCCGAGGAACTGCGCATCGGATATGTGGCGCCGACCACCGGCATCTTCGCCCAGGTCGGCAAGGATATGGTTGATGGCTTCCAGCTCTACCTTGACGACGTCAACAGCGACTTCGGTGGGGCGAAAGTGAAGTTCATCGTCGAGGACGAACAGGCTAAGCCGGACACCGCCGTCACCAGGGCCAAGAAGCTCATCTTGCAGGACAAGGTGCATATGCTCGTTGGCGGCCTCTTGGCGTCGAGCGGCTACGCGCTGGCGCCGGTCAGCACCGCCGACAAAACAGTCTACGTTGTGCCCGTTTCGGCGGCCGACGACCTGACCCAGCGCGATCTGGCCAAATATCCGTACATGGTCCGCACCGGCTGGAGCAGCTCGCAACCAAGCCATCCGTTCGGCCAGTGGGCCTGCGACCAGGGCTACAAGAAGATCGTGGCGGTCGGCGCCGACTATGCTTTCGGCTATGAGGTCATCGGCGGCTTCCAGCGCGCATTCGAGGCCTGCGGCGGGCAGATCATCCAAAAGATCTGGCCGCCGATCGGCACCAAGGACTTCGGGCCCTACATTCCGACCATCAGGCAAGACGCCGACGCCATCTTCACGCTCATGGTCGGCCCCATGTCGCTGCAATTCCCCAAGCAGCTCGCGGCCTCCGGCAACAAGAAGCCGGTGATCGGCGGCGGGACGAGCTATGACGAGTTCGTGCTGCCGTCCATGGGCGACGAAGTGATCGGTCACGTGTCCGCGCTGCAATACAGCGCCGCGTTGGAAACTCCCAAAAACGAGGCCTTCGTAAAGAAGTATCGCGCGAAGTACGGCAAGGTCCCCTCGTATTATTCGGAGACCAACTACACGACGGCGCAGATGATCCACGAGGTCATCAAGAACAACAAAGGCAACTTCCCGGGCGCCGAGGAATTCGTGAAACAGCTCGCCACGCTGAAGTTGGATACGATTCGCGGTCCCGTCACCATCGACGAGATGCGCAACCCGGTGCAGAACATCTACATCAAGAAGGTGGAGAAGAAGAAGATGTTCGGTTACGACAAGGAGGAGCTTTGGAACACCGTCATCAAGACCTATCCGAACGTCAGCCAGTTCGGGCAGTTCAAAAAGGACGAGTTCCTCAAGCAGCCCGTCTACAGCCGGGATTTCCCGCCCTGCAAATTCTGCAACTAGCGCCGCCATTGGCCGGGGCTCCATCTCGGGAGCCCCGGTCTCTTCACTTGCGATCGGCAAGGAAACCGAGGTGAACACCGACGCGCACGCGAACGGCGGCGAGCCCGTTCTCGAGCTCCGGGCACTCTCGAAGAGCTTCGGCGGCCTGCGCGCCGTGCGCGACGTCACGCTCAAGATCATGCCCGGCGACCGCAAGGCCATCATCGGACCGAACGGCGCCGGCAAGACGACCCTGTTCAACTTGATCACCGGAATTTTCCCCGCGACCTCCGGACAAGTCGTGCTGTTCGGTCAGGACGTGACCAAGTGGCCGAGCCATCGGCGCACGGCGCTCGGAATGGCGCGAACGTTTCAGATCACCAGCCTGTTCCCGAAGCTCACCGTTCTCGACAACGTGTTGTTGGCGATCCAGGGTCTGCGGCGGTCGAAGTTTGTGATGTGGCGGTTTCTGTCCTCCTATCGCGATTTCTACGACCGGGCTTACGGGCTCCTGGAACGCGCCCAATTCCTGGACCGCAAAGATACCGAGGTTCGCTACCTATCGCACGGCGAGCAGCGACAGCTCGAAATCATCCTCGGTCTCGCCAGCGACCCGAAGATCCTGCTCCTGGATGAACCGGCCGCCGGCCTCTCGTCGGGCGAGTCCTCGGAGATGATACGGTTTCTCGCCCACCTCGATCGGAACCTCGCCATCCTCCTCATCGAGCACGATATGGACGTGGTATTCGACGTCGCCGAGCATATTTCCGTCCTCCATTTCGGCGAGGTGTTGGAGGCGGGAGCGACGGAGCAAATCCGTCGCAGCGAGAAGGTGCAGCAAATCTATCTGGGGACCGCCTGACCGATGGCGATCTTGGAAGTTCAGGACATTCACACTTATTACGGGGACGCTTATGTCCTCCAGGGCCTGTCCTTGAAGCTCGAGCAAGGCCAGATCCTCGGGCTGCTCGGACGCAACGGCGTAGGCAAGACGACATTGGTGAACTCGATCGTGGGTTTCAATCGTCCGCGCCGAGGAAAGGTATTGTTCAAGGGCGTGGACATTACCGCGGTTTCTTCCTTCGAGACGGTGCGCAGCGGGATGGGTCTCGTGCCGCAGGGTCGACGCGTATTTCCCACGCTCAGCGTCGAGGAAAACCTCATGGTCGCCGAGCGCAGCCTCGACCGTCGCGGCTGGAACATGGAACGCGTCTACGCGCTGTTCCCGCGTCTGCGCGAAAGACGCAGCCAGCGCGCCAGGACGCTCTCGGGCGGCGAGCAGCAGATGCTGGCCATCGGCCGCGGGCTCATGACCAACCCGGACTGCCTGATCATGGACGAGCCTTCCGAGGGGCTCGCGCCCATCATCATCCAGGGGCTGTGGCAAGCGATCGCGCGGTTGAAGGAGGAAGGCCATTCCATTCTGCTGGTCGAACAAAACGCCTCGCTTGCGCTCCAACTGGTCGATTACGTGCACGTGATGAGCAAGGGCCAAGTGGTCTATTCCGCGCGTCCGGAAGAGCTTCGGGCCAACGACGAAATCAAAGCGAGGTACTTAGGAATCTGATGCGTCATCGGCGAAGCGACCGGACCGCTCAGCCCGCAAGAGACATCGCAATCCTTACAGGAAATTAATCGCCTGCGCGCCGCGGATGGGGCGCGACCGGCGGGACAAGATCGATCCCGATATGTCAGGATGACATCCAGCCCGATCGAAAACGAGCGATGGGAGAAACCCATCCGTATAAATCGAAGCCGAAGGGAGGAGCCATGACCGTCCGTCGCCGCACCGTCTTGAAGGGCATGCTTGGGGCGAGCGCGCTCGTTGCCGCGCCCGCGATCCTGCGCGCCCAAAGCGGACCGATGAAGATCGGCTTCCTCACCGTGAAAACGGGCCCGCTCGCCTCCGGCGGCATCCAGATGGAGCAAGGCCTCACGCTCTATCTCAAGGAGCGTAACAACATGCTCGCCGGCCGGCCGGTGCAGCTCTTCACCGGCGATTCCGCCGGCGCAGGCCATGGCGCGCACCAAGATGCAGCAATTCCTCGAGCGGGAGAACATCGCCTGCCTGATCGGCCCGCTGTCGACCGCCGAGGCGCTCGCCATCGACGACTACATCCGCGACAAGCAGATCCCGACGCTCAGCGTCGCCGCCGCCGAGGACATGACGCAACGCAAGGCCAATCCCTGGTTCGTGCGCGCGAC
>WNGR01008814.1_pt1 | contig 19071 bp, 15 predicted proteins | sample 5407581 | NCBI WGS metagenome assembly WNGR01 (sample SAMN13153383, study PRJNA577476) | soil metagenome | isolation source: 80 cm soil or saprolite under Garry oak tree replicate 2 | place: USA:California | collected 2016-06-15 | reverse complement strand
TTGCTCTCCACCTCGCGTTGCCGCGACGCAGTTACGGTTCGATACCACACGGTTCTCCACCGCGTGGGAGCGGACTTCCACCGCTCCAACCCAGCGCCTTCTCAGGCGCACTAGGGCAGGCTTCCAGCCTGCCGGTTCTTGGGGCATCCTGCCCCAAGCTTCTGGAATGACGAAATAATCGAACACTGACTGGCGGCTGGAAGCCGCCCTAACCGGCAGGCGAGGACGCCTGCCCTACGGCCAGGCGGAAAGCCTCGACGCGCTCCGGGGTGCCGATCGTCGCGGAACAAAACGGTCACTCGGCTTCTGCTTCCCAGCTCGGCGCCCGCTCAGATGGGTGGCGCCGCCGCTCCGTATTTTACCGGACAGAAAAAATCCGTACTTCCTCAGGTTGTGTCCCGGCCGGGTTTGAAAAATCATGGCGGGCGCCAGCGGTGAAGCGCAAAGGCTCCCGCCGAGTTCTTCTCTCCCGGAGAGGGCCTCTGTGGGTCAGGCGCATGTGGCGTTGCACGCCCGGTGCGCGGCGAAGCTTGTGCTTCAATGCTGGATTCTAACTATGAGCCAGACATTGCTGAACCCAAGGATCGGGGTCCCTCACTGGGAACCCAAATACCCCTTCGACCTCGTGGTGGCGTACGAAGACCTCGCCAGCCGCAAGCGCGCGCTGCAATTGTACGATCATCTCGCCGGACAATTGCTCGATGAATACGATTTCCAGTGCGCGTGGTGGAAGTTCGAACATCTGCAAGACCGCCACCTGGTCGCGCGGGCCGCCGACGCCGCCACCGACGCGAACATGATCATCGTGGCGGTCCGCGATGGCCTGCAACTGCCGGCCACGGCGAAAAGCTGGATCGAAAAATGGCTGCCCTTCAAGACCGACCGCCAAAGCGCCCTCGTCGCGCTGATTGTCGAACCCCGCGACGCTGCCGGCGGCTCCTGCCCCGTCCAGGTGTACCTCCGAAACGTCGCCCTCCAAACCGGGATGGACTTCTTCTCTCACGCCTTTGATTTGCCCGAGGCCGAACCGGTTCACGCGCGGGAGACGATCGAGCAACCAGCGCAAGCGATGCCTCCCCTGCTCGCGCACATGGCCCAACACAAGGCCGCCATCCCGCGATGGGGCATAAACGAATGAGGCGATGGGCGCCTTCCCCAGCCCCATCGGGGCGGCATATTTATAGATAGCGAGCGGCAAAAAATCAAAGCTCCGTAGGAGCGGCACCGAAGCCGAAGATGCCGCCCCGACGGGGCTTTTGGCTAAGGGGATTTCTTCGCTACGAATCGGCCGCCCACCCGCCCCGCCGCCGAATTCGTAATAAGCCTAGGCTGCTCGTTCATTTTTTAGCTCGACCGCAATCAGGCAGTGAGCCCGTTCGCTTGGGCTCGCCGGAGGCACGCTTGCGTGCCCGTAAGATGATTTTATCAAGGTCCACTCGCAGTGCCCCGGTTATCCGAAGCAGCGTATCCAAGGTCGGACTCTGAACTTCTTGTTCGACATAACTGAGCGTTTGGCGCGCGAGTCCGGCCTTTTGGGCAAGCAGGTTGAGGGAAAGACCTCGTGATGCTCGCTCCTCCCTCAAGAGGCGGGCGACCTGCGAACTGATGAGATCGCGCAACGGGTCGTTCGGCACAGGGGAGCCTTACGAAAAAAGCGCATTGACAGCGGATGCCAGAATACTTACAGTGCTTTCCAGTGAGCTGCCGCTCATCGCGGCCGAACGCCGGGCAAAAGGCTCTGCGTTTCGCGAATCGTTGGTTTTGAAATTTGGTCGAACGGAAGGAACCGCTATGAATACCAAATCTTTTTGCTGGAGGACCAGTCGAACGGCGGCATCGGTCGTGCTGTTGCGACTCGTAAACACCCTGGCCATTGCAGTCGCGGGATGCTGCCTCAATCCAATGCACGTTCGAGCCGGTGGGGTCGCTCCGCTTGGAGAACTGGCCGGCGGCTTAATGGTGCCGACCAACGCCACCATCCACGAAGCGCCCGGGCCGGTCCCATACCCGGTCACTCCGGCGCAAAGCGTTTCTCCATCGCCGACCAACAGTTTCCAAGCGTTGGCCGATGACAATACAAGCATCCCGCCCGACACCCACGGGGCGATCGGGCCGAATCACGTAATGACGATGCTGAATACGCAGGTGCGGATTCAAAGTCGAGCCGGCACGACCAACTACAGTACCGTTGCGTTAAGTAGCTGGTGGACGGGTGTGGGGACCTTCACGAGCATCTTTGACCCACGGATTCTTTACGACCCGTATGAGAACCGCTGGATCGCGATCTCAGCAGTGGACGCAAACTTAAGCACCTCAGGAATCCTGCTCGGTGCGTCAACGAGCAGTGACCCAACAGGCACATGGACTCGGCAACGGGTCAAAGCCGACGCCGCCGGAACGGCTTGGGCTGATTTTCCTTCGGTTGGTTTCAACAAGAACTGGATTGTGGTTCAGGTCAATTTGTTTTCCAACGCGAACAACGCGTTCCTGCGCTCTCAAATCCTCGCCTTCAACAAGACCAATGTTTTTGCTGGAGGTACCAACCGGACGGTGATCAACGATTCAACCATCGGCGGAACCCAGATGCCAGCCGTGACTTACGACTCAGCCGTGGGCCTTCTCGCCCGGCAGTGTCGATTTTGCGCCCCAGTCGAACACGACGGTCAAAATAAGGAACGCCGACTCACGCATCCAGAACGTCGTTTATCGGAACGGTTCTCTGTGGTGCGCGCAAACAGTCTTCTTGCCCTACACGAACGCGACTCGGAGCGCGGTGCAGTGGTGGGAAATCGCGACGAACGGCGTCGTTCGCCAGGCCGCGCGAATTGATGACTCATCGGGCATTAACTTCTACGCGTTTCCGAGCATCTCCGTAAACAAGTTTGGGGACGCGCTCGTCGGGTACTCCCGATTTTCGTCGAAACAATACGCCAGCGCGAATTATTCGTTTCGGGCGTTCAGCGAGAGCTCCGGCTCCATCGGAACGGATGTCGTCCTCAAGAGTGGGGAAGGGCCCTATTACAAAACCTTCGGCGCAGGCGCAAATCGATGGGGGGACTACAGCGCAACGGTGGTGGACCCGGTAAACGACAGCGACCTCTGGACGATTCAGGAGTACGCAGCCACTCCAGTTGGAACCGGCACCACCGACGGAGACGGCCGATGGGGCACCTGGTGGGGCCACATCGCTGTAGTGGGGCCGGCGAACGACATCTTCAGCACAGCGACTACCATCAGCAGTTCCCAGGGGACAACCAACGGCACGAACATCCGCGCCACGAAAGAGACCGGTGAGCCCAATCATGCTGGCAACGCAGGGGGCGCTTCCATTTGGTACAACTGGACGGCCCCCGCGAGCGGCAGCGTCACGATCGACACGATCGGCAGCACGTTCAGCACGCTACTCGCGATTTATACGGGAAGCAGCGTCGGTGGCTTGACCACGGTTGCCAGCGACAACGGCTCGGCCGGCAACGGGGCCAGCCGCGTAGTCTTCACCGCCGCCGGCGGCGCCACCTACCGCATCGCCGTGGATGGATTTAACGGCGCGGTAGGTGAAGTCACGCTCAACTGGATTCAACCCTCTGCTCCCATTTTTACCACACAGCCGCGGGGCCAGACGCTCTATCAGGGGAGCGACGTAACGTTCACCGCCGTTGCCATCGGCACACCGAACCCGACCTACCAGTGGCGTTTCAACGCTTCCAACATCAGCGCTGCCACCAATGCGAGCTATACGGTTAGCGGCGTCCAAACAAATAACGGCGGGAACTACACCGTGGTTGCCGACAAATAAAACTTTCCAGTTGAAGGTTTCCCAAGTTAGCAGTCTGAATTACATCATTCAGGCAAACACCAACCTCGGCACGACGAACTGGGTGGCTGTCGCCACGAACGCGGCCCCATTTACGTTCACCGATACAGCCCTCACCAACTACGCACAGCGGTTCTTCCGAGCGGTTTACAAACCGTAAACATGAAAGATAATGCCCTATGAACAAGACGTTGCTCCTCTTGCTGGTTTTGTGCGCGAACCTTGCCAGCGGGCAGGGAACTCCAGCACCTGGCCCCGGACAGATTCCTGGGAATTTGCCACTTCCGACTCCGGCGCCAGGACCTGGAGAGATCCCTGGCAACCTCCCCTTGCCAACAATACACTTCGAAGCCAGCCTCAGTGGAACCAATGAGGTTCCGCCGAACAACAGCACTGGGGCGGGCACCGGCACGTTCACGCTGGAAGGAAATCTTTTCCGTTACCAGGTTTTCATGCCGCTGCCTTTCGCCCCCGCGGGCGCAAGCATACACGGTCCGGCCAATCCAGCCGAAAATGCGAGTGCGCTTTTTCCTCTGGACGGCCCAGGATTTGTGGCCCCGGACCCGACCACTGGCGGCGGTGGCGGATTCGCGTTCACGGGAAGCCGCACCCTGACGAGCGAGGAAACCAGCCAGTTGTTGGCAGGGCTTTGGTATGCGAACGTCGGCTCGAGCGGCCTCCCCGACGGGGAACTTCGCGGCCAGATTTTGCCCGCGGACAGCGACGGGGACGGCGTGCCGGACGACTACGACGAGTGCCCCGACACTCCGCCCGGCGCGATCGTCGATGCCAACGGATGCAGCATCGAACAGCTTTGTCCTTGCGACGGAAATTGGATTAACCACGCCCAATACGTGCGCTGCGTCATTCGAGTCACAGCCCAATTCCAACGCGAGGGACTCATCATTGCTTCGGAGCGCCGCGCGGTATTGCGGGAAGCACTTCGGTCGGATTGCGGCAAGTGATGTCGCAATCCCTCCCATTTTTTGGCGGCGAAACTTTTCTTCGCCGGGGCCCCCGACCCCCATCTCCTTCGCGAAGGAGGGTCAAAAAAGGGGTGGGCCAGTAGCTTTCTAACCAAAAACGAATTTCCCAACACGCCCTGAAGTCACCAACCCCTATTTGCCGTCCGGCTTGTCTTCGGATTTGTCGTCGGGCTTGGCCTCGGATTTTTCGGCGGGCTTCGGCTCTTCCTTCTTCTCCACCAGCAGATCTTTGCGCTCCTTCAGCAACGGATCGACGGTGTACTTGGGCACAGTGAAGGTCCATGGCTCCAGGGCTTTCTCGGCTTTCAGTTTCTCTTCGAGCTTGTTTTTCTTCTCCTGATATTCCTTGTCGAGTTTGGTCTTGTCTTCCGGCTTCTCATCCTTTCCCGCCGTCCGTTCTTTGGCCAGGTTGGCGCTGACCGCGACCTGAAAGTAGTAATTCTCCTCGCCGCTCTTTTTCGCAAGTTTGACCGTGTAGTTGAAGCCATCGAAAGTCTCCAGGTTGGCCACCAGCGGCTGGTCGAGTCCGGTCGCCTGCGGATCGGCGTTGGTCGCCACGTCGGTGAAACTGGGATACGACAAGGCGGAAGTCACACTGGAGCTTTTGCCGGTATCGAGTTGTTCGCCGGGCTTGATGTCCGCCAGCTTCCATTCGTTGGTTTCCGCGGCGCGGACCAGTTTCCAATTGTTGGTGGCATTGGTGGTCATTACCGAGATCGCGCGCGGATTTTCCACCTTCAAAAAGTCCTTGTTCAGCCAGTCCTCGGGCTTCGCCTCGATGGTGCTCAATGAATCGGAAACGACGGCGACACTCTTGGGATCATTGGCCACCATCAGATAACGGCCATCCGGCCAGCCGCCGCCCCCGAAGGGTGAATCGCCGTGGCTTTCCTTCATGTGTTTTTTGCCCAGGAGCAGCGAGTTGATGAGCTTGCCGTTCTTGTCTTTGAACTCGACCAGCGTGCCGGAATTGGTCCCTTTGTCCGGGGCGGTCAGTTCCAGGCGCGCCAACTGGCCCGCGCCGACCTTGACCGGCTGGACCACCTTCATCTCCCAAACCTTGCGCAGGAAATCGCTGATGTTCGAGAAATTCGCCGGGTAATCGCCCCGCTCTTCCACCACCCACGTCTCATTCTTTTTGGCCAGGTGGAGCTGTCCCTGCGCTTGCCGGATGGCGATCCGCTCGACATCGTTCATCGGGAAGCTGGCCAGCAGCTTCTGGCCGAGCTTGGGGTCCGCGGCTTCCCAGGCCTGGTTCTGGCTCCGATAGCGATACCAACCCAAGCCGCAGATCACGGCCCCGGCAACGATCAAAAGAATGAGTTGTTTGCGATTCATTGTGCTTTAGCGCGGTTTCCTTTGAACCATGCCCTTCCCAACCCGAAGAGCACTACCCCCACAGGCATCCCGAAGATGTTGAGCACCTTAACCCGGTTCTCCAGCGCGTTGATGTCCTGCCGCAGGTTGCGCTTGACCTCTTTGAGTTCCTTCTTGCTCCCGGCTTCCTTCTTCTTGAACCGTTCCACTTCCTGCTGCTGTTCGGGCGAGAGAATGAAGCGCTGGCCCTTCTCCTTCTTGGATTGCAATTCGTTCAAGCGCTTTTGCGTCTCCTGGAGACCGTCCTCCAATTCCTTGATTTTGCTGCGGTAACTGGCCTCCGCCTGGGCTTGCATCTTTTGAACCACCGTGAAGGGGCGGTTCAGCGTGGCCCGGCTCCGCACCTCGATCAGATTGCTGTCGCCCGCCATCTGTTCCACCATGTTTTGCACGAGGTTGAGATTGCCATTGCGCGGGATGACGACTTTCTGTCCGAAAAAATTCTGCACCTGCACGCAGAATTGGTCGTAGAGGATGTCGGAGTCGCCCACCAGGATCACCGCATTATCGCCTTTGGTTTCCTTGAGTGAGTCCTCGGTTTTCTTCTCGTCCTTCTTTTCATCCTTTTTGTCGGCCTCCTTCTCCGCGGGTTTGCCGTCCGGGAAGGCGGTCTTGAATTTCCCGCTCAGGCGAATCGCCAGCTTTTGCGGCGTGCCCGACGGCTTGAAATCCTTGGTGATTTGCTCGCCGGAGAACTGCGCCGCGAACCCTTCCACCAGTTGCGAATCCGGCGTGGTGTGCAGCAGCACGGTCTCTTTCAAGCCGGTCGCCGGCGTCCCGGTAAAGACGCCCGCGAAAGGAATCAACAAGCTGTCCAACTGGCTGGTGACCACGTCTTCCTTGTTGATGCCTTGGGGGTTGAGCGAGAGCACCGCCGGCGCCACTTGCTGGCGATTGTTCTGCACGAAGCGGCTCTGGAAGTTCAGGTCCGCCACCACCTTGGTGGTGTCGAACTGAATGCCCCAGGCTTTCAAGAGTTTGTCGAGCGTCGAACCGCCGCCGCCCATGTTGGGCATCATCGGGTTTTGCTGGTTGCGGCTGTCCACCATCGACATCCCATCCAGGAAGGCGATCAGCCGGCCGCCGCGCATGATGAACTGGTCGATCGCGTATTGGGCGGAATCCTTGATCTCCTTCGGGTGCGCGACCATGAGGACTTTGATGTCATCGTCGATCTTGTCGGTCTCCAGCGGCACCGGCTTCACGGTAAAATCCTTCTGCAATTCCGAGATGATCACCCAGGCCTCTTGCGGTTGCTGGCCCATGCGCATCATCATCGGGTTCATCGGCTGGCCAAACATCGGCAAAGGGGTCATCACTCCAATGACCGGCTTTTGCGGGTTCGCCACGCGCGAGATGGCGCGGGTGATTTCATATTCCAGGAGCTTTTCCTTCTCCGGTGCGAGGAATGGGACTGCCATCTTTTCGTCGAGATAGCTGATGGCCAAACCAAGGTAAAGGCTCTCCCCGTTGGAAAGCAACTGGCCTTCGATGCCGTCGAGGCGCGCCGAGTCCTCGGCGTCCGAATCCGGCGTGGGATTCAGTTTCTTGATTTCAATGTTGGCCCGGCCCTGGACCTGATATTCGGAGAGCAAATCCTCCACGTGTTGCGCGTAGGTTTTGAACTGCGGCGGCATCTCCTTTTCGCCCTGCGTGCAGTAAAAGCGAATCTCCACCGGGCCGTCCAGCTTCTTCAGGATGGCCTTCGTGCCGGCGGACAACGTGTAGGCCTTCTCCTGGGTGAAGTCGCCGCGCAGTTTGACGGTGCCGAGGATGAAGTTCAGCGCCACCACGATCAGAAACATGGCGCCCACCCCCGCCACCGAATAGAGCAAAGTCTCAATTTGTTTCTTTTTCATTGCTTGTCCTGGAGTGATTTCAATGACCGGTGCGCAAATTGCGGATAATGACGCCGGTCGTGAACAGGGAAAGCCCGATGATCGACAAGAAGAAAATCACGTCGCGCGAATCGAGCACGCCCTTTTGAAAACCGTCGAAATGCGGAACCACGCTGAACGCGGCGACCGTATTGACCAGCCAGCCGGGGGCCCAGCGCACGAGCAGGTCGGTCACGGGCGGCCAGCCGGCCAGGATCAGAAACAGGCAGATCACCACCGACAGGATGAAACTGATGACCTGATTGCGCGTCATTGCTGAAGTCATGCACCCCACGGCCAGATACGCTCCGGCCAGGAGCAGGCTGCCGAGGTAACCGCAGAAAATCACCCCATAGTCCGGCGAACCCAGGTACCCCACTGAGATCACGACCGGAAAGTGAGCAGCAACTCCATGGTGCCGAGCCGGCGCTCCTCCGACCACAATCGCATGGCCACCGCGGGAACCAGGAACAGGTAAAGCCACGGATGCCAGAGAAAGAACGAAACGAGCGACGCCTCGCGCCGCTCGAAGAATCCGCCCAGCATGAACGTAAAGAATCCGCACAAAAGCAGGAAAATGACGATGAACACGTACGCCACCGGCGAGGCGAAGTAACCGCCGATCTCTCGTTTGGCAATGGTCCGGATATTGGCCCAGGCATTCATTTCGGCCCCTCCTTCACGGTGTCCGGCAACGTGATCGCCCGGAATACCTCGTCCAATCGGCCTTCTTCGGTGTGCAACTCCTCAATCCGCCAGCCTTCTCGCGTGGAGACTTCCGCGATGCTGCGCGCCAGTTCGCCGTTCATGTTCTTGCTGCGCGAATAAACCTTGGCCCAGACCGCCGAGTCCTGTTCTTTGACGATGGCGGCCTTGGACGCATTGATCAATTGGCCGAGCTTTTGCTTGACCAAGTCCGCCGGAGCGCCCAGCACGCGCAGCGAAACCGCGCCGGCCACGTCCGAGCGCTGCTTCAATTCCTGAGGCGTGCCGTTGGCCACGATTTTGCCGCGATCGATGATGATGGCCCGGGTGCAAGCGGCTTCGACTTCCTCGAGAATGTGCGTCGAAAAAATAATCGCCTTCTTCTCGCCCATTCGCCGGATGAGGTTGCGGACCTCGTGTTTTTGATTTGGGTCCAGTCCGTCAGTCGGTTCGTCCAGCACCAGGATCTCGGGATCGTGCACAATGGACTGCGCGAAACAGGTGCGATGGCGGTAACCCTTGGACAACGTGTCGATGCTCTGCTCCAGCACCGATTCCAGGAAGCACAGTTCCACCGCGCGGCCGACCGCCTTCTTTTTCGCTTCCCCGCGCATCCCGCGCAGTTCGGCGGCGAAATTCAAAAAGCCCGCCACGGTCATGTCCGCGTAAGCCGGCGCGTTCTCGGGCAGATAGCCAATCAGGCGTTTGGCGGGAAGCGGGTCCTCCACCATGTCATGGCCGCCGACCGATACTTTGCCTTCCGTGGGCGGAATGAAGCCGGTGATCATCCGCATGGTCGTCGATTTTCCCGCTCCGTTCGGCCCCAGGAAACCCAGCACCTCGCCTCGTTCCACGGAGAACGACACTCCATCCACGGCCCGCTTTGGCCCGAATGTCTTCACCAAATTTTCTACTTTAATCATGCGTTTTATCCAAATTCCGATCGGAGTAGGCAGACCAGATAAACCTTTCCCGCCCGCTTGTAAAGTAATTTACCATCGCCAAAGAACCCCGGAACTGTCAAGTCTCCCAGCGCGGGATTCCCTTCCAAGCGCCGCCGCAATTGGATTATTGTGACGATAAAATGTTCAAACTTTTTCACTGTCACCCTTGCGCCACAAAGACGGATCTTTCCTCGATCTGATTCGCTTGCTATCCGATTGCACCTCAGGAGGTTAGAGAAGTACAGAGACGGGCATCAGGCTGCCATCCACTCGAACTCGTAGTTGAGCACCGCCAGGCAATACGTGGCCGCCGTTTCGCTTCGCAGCACCCGCGGACCCAGCGTGATCGGCAGCGCGCCGGCGGATCGGATGGCGCTCATTTCCGCAGGCGTGAAATCCCCTTCCGGACCGACCCATACCCCGACCGACTCCGGCAGGCGTTTCCGCTCCTCGCTAAATCCATTGACCCATTCGCGGGGGTGCCGGCCATCCGGTTGCAAAGAGGCGATCAGCGTCAGGTCAAATTTTTCGCCCCGCGCGAGGAAGGCCCGGAGCGAGACCGGCGCGTCGATCCGCGGCAGCCAGCCGGCGCCGCTCTGCTTGATCGCTTCGATGGCCGTCTGGCGCCACTTCGCGGCCCGGCGCTGCGCAGTCGCCTCATCCAGCTCCGCCGCCACCCGCTCCGAGAGCACGGGAGCGACGCGAATGACGCCCAGCTCCGTCGCCTTCTGGATGATGTTTTCAATGACTTTGCCTTTGGGGATCGCTTGCAGGAGGGTGATTTGGTGCCGCGGCGCCGGAATGAGGTTACTCTGGCGCACCGCCAGTTCGACCCGCTCGCCCGAGCAGGCGCGGGCTTCGCAAAGGAACTCACGACCCGCGCCATCCAGCACCACGACCCGCTCGCCCTGCCGGAGCCGCAACACCTGCAATGCGTGGTGCGCCTCCCGGTCGGCCAGCACGAGAGTCGAGTCCCGGCATCGATCGGGCGGCAGATAAAACCGCTTCATGGCGCCCTAGCGAAACAGCTTCTTCGCCTTGGCCAAAAATCCGTGGCTGATCGGATTCACGTCTTCACCGCAGAGGTCGGCGAATTCCTGAAGCTTGGCCCGTTGGGCGGCGTTGAGGCGCGTCGGCACCTCCACGCTCACCCGCACGTGCAGATCGCCCCAGCCGTAGCCTTGCACGTTCTTCACGCCTTTGCCTTTGAGCCGGAAGGTCGCGCCGTTCTGCGTTCCAGCGGGAATCTTGACCGCCGCTTTGCCGTTGAGGGTCGGCACTTCGACCTCGGCCCCGAGGGCCGCCTGCACGACGCTGATGGGCACCTCGCAGAGCAGATCGTCCCCGTCGCGCTGGAACAGTTCGTGAGTTTTGACGTGGAGCACGACGTACAAATCGCCGGACGGTCCGCCGCGCAAACCAGCCTCGCCGTTGCCGGAGGAACGCAGCCGCGCGCCGGTATCGACGCCGGGCGGGACCTTGAGTCTAATCGAGGACGAGCGTTCGCGCCGGCCGCTGCCGCGACAAGACCGGCACGGGTTTTCGATGACGCGGCCCGCTCCTTCGCAACGCGGACAGGTTTGCGCAATGCTGAAGATGCCGCGCGCCATGACGACTTGTCCCCGGCCGCCGCAGGCCGGACAGACCCGCGTCTTCGAATCGCCTTCGCGCCCCGAACCGTGACAGTGCTCGCACTGATCGAGTTTGGTAACGGTGATCTCCTTTTCGCAGCCGTTGGCCGCCTCCTCGAAGCTAATCTCCAGGTCATAACGCAAGTCCGAGCCGCGCTGCGGGCCGGTTGGATCATTCCGCCCGCCCCCAAACAGATCGTCGAAAATGCTGCCGGCCCCGCCGGCGCCGAACGCCTCGCGGAAGATCTCGAACGGATCGTGGAAGCCGCCGGCCCCGCCCCCTGCCGCCCGCCGCCGCGGATCGAACGCCGCATGCCCGTACTGATCGTAAGTGGCGCGCGTCTGCGTGTCATTCAACGCTTCATAGGCCTCGCCCAGTTCTTTGAATTTTTCCTCGGCCGCCTTGTCCCCCGGATTCTTGTCCGGGTGATACTTCACCGCCAGTTTGCGATAGGCCTTTTTGATCTCCTCCTCGTTGGCGTTGCGATCGACACCCAGGACCTCGTAATAGTCGCGCTTGGCCATAGCTTCAGATTCTCGCCGGCATCAGATCAAATTCCCTCGGTGCGCCTGATGAGCAGGGGGCGGGCCAATGGAAGTATCGGGCAAAATTCCAACACGCCGGCAAGGTCTCACACCGCTTTCTTCTCCGCCGGTTTTTTGGCCACGACCACGCCGGCGGGCCGCAGCAGGCGCTCGCGCAATTTATACCCTTTGCGCAATTGCTGGACCACCTGGCCCTCGGGCGTCCCGGCCGTCTCCTGCTGCGAAACGGCCTCGTGCCAGTTTGGATCGAACATTTTGCCGGCCGCGTTGATCTCCTCCAATCCGGCTTCCTTGAGGACCTTCCCCAACTGTTGATGGATCAAGCCGATGCCCGTTCGCAACGACTCCAGCGAACCGTCTTGCGCCTGATTGGCCGCCGCCAGCGCCATGTCAAGATTGTCGAGCACCGGAATCAACGTTTGCAGCAGCGACTCATGGGCGTACTTGCCGGCCTCCTGGCGCTCCCGCGCGACCCGCTTCTTGAAATTTTCAAATTCAGCCGCCGTCCGCAACAGTTGCTCCCAGTGCTCCTTCGCCTTGGCCGCCTGCGCTTTGAGCTCCTTGATCTCCTCGGCGGTCGGCGCGGGCGCCTCCAATGAGGCGGCCGTTTCGACCCGGTCTCCGGCCGGCCCCGCCGCGGCTGACCCGTCGGCTTTGGCGGCCGGCGCCGGGTCTGGCGTTGTCCTTTCGTTGCGGTTGGTCTTCATGTTCCGATAAATCAAAGCTCTGGGAAAATATACGAGGTTCGGCAGTAGAGCAACTGCGGCTTCTCCCGCGGCTTGTCCGCCAGCGCCGGTCAACTTTGGTTCAGGTCCGACGGGCCTGCGGATCCTATCCCAAATTTGATGAAACTCGAAACGGAACCGCTGCGGACGCGGCTGGAACGGCAGCCCGAGGTGCGGGAGGGCGAGCGTCCTCGCGAGCCGGGCGAGAGATGGGGCTCGCGAGGACGCTCGCCCTCCCTTTTTTATCCGCGCCCCTCCGCGTAGTCCGCGGTTAAACTCTGTTCATCGTCCGGACGCTCGCCGGTTTGCGCCCTTGGTCCGCCCTCGCTTATTTGGAGACGGGCTTTTGTTCGGCAAGCAGCTTCTGGAATTCCGGCGATTGCCGGATGCCGTTGAAGCGAGGATCGGTGAGCGCGTTGCCGTACAAATTGGCGGCCTTCGGATTTTTGGCGAGACGTTGCGCGCTCTGTTTCAATGACTCGCTGAGCGAGGCGATGCCCTCCGTCTTTTTGCCCAGCGCGGCCTGGATGCCGGCCAGGTCGAACCACGCTTCGGGATTGTCGGGCGCGAGTTTGACCAGCCTGGCGAGCGACTCTTCGACGCGGGCGGGCTGGCCCAACTGATTGAACCCATTGGCGGCGAATAATAGCGTGTTGAGGTCCGCCTGCGGATTGGCCAGGAGCGCTTCCAGCAGCGGCAACGCTTTCGCTGGTTGCTGCAGTTGCTGGTAGGCCTGGACCAACTGGAAGATCAGCGCCGGGTTTCCCGGCTGGGCGGCCAATTGCTTCTCCCACTCCGTGACCATCGCCTGAAGCTGGCTCGCGTCCGGGCTGCGCGCGGCGAAGTTCACGGCCTCCCCTGGCGGCGGCAATTGCGGTGGCAGGCCGGTGGATTGCTGCTTGAAGCGCTCCAGCTCACTGACCAGGTTTTGCATCTGGCCGTTGTTCGGATCGAGCTTCTGGGAGGTGACCGCGATCAAGCGCGCATCCTCGACCCGGCCCAGGGTGAGGAGCAGGTTGATGTAGCGAAAAACCGCCTCCGGGCTGTACGGACAGAACGCGTAGGCTTGTTTGAAGGCGAATTCCGCTTCCTTCAGCGCCCGCCGCTGCTCCTCCGCCGTCTTTGGGTGCTCGAGGCGCCACTTGTAAACGCCCGCGATGGAGCTGCGCAGTTTGGAGAAAGCCTTCTGCCCGTCGTTGTCCCGGATGAATTTCGGATCGCCGGTGAATCCGCGGTAGTTGCGCCGGTTATAAATCTTTTCGGCGAAGGCGCAGACATTCGACACGCTGGTGTCGTAGGTGATCCAGTTGCCGATCAGCCGCTGCGAATACTGGCTCCAGAACTCGTGGTCCTTCTTCACCATCTCCTCGGTCAGTTCCGGCAAGGGATCGCGGTGGATCTTCATGATGATGCCGAACGGGGAAAGGTGCGGATACATCCAGTCCAGCGGGAAACTTTCTTCCACGTAGAATTCGTGGTCGGGGTTCTGGTCAAAAATCACCTTGGTCAGCAAGGCGTTGATCGCCATCACCGCCACCTGGCCGGAAACCTGGACGTGGTTCTCCACGACTTTAACATCCTCCATGGGCTGGATCTGCCTCTGTTCGTTGGGATGGACGCGGTCATGCTCGAGCCGGCGTTGCGCGTCGGTTAGATACTCCGAAAAGCAGCGCTGCGACTGCTCGTTGGAAGGGGTATGAATTTCCCGGTCGGGATAGACGCCGCCGATGCTCTTGGCGATCGCCTCCGGATAGGCCTCTTCGAGCAGCAGCCGGTTCAACCGGAGGCGCGTGTGGCTCTGCGGATTCTCGTCGATGAACCGCCGCGTGGTTTCCTTGAGCTTGATGCCTTTGAAACGCTCGGGATCATACAGCGGGCCAATCGCCTGGAGCGCCGCAATCTCCTGGTCCAGTTTTGCCCGCGCGGCCTGGTTTTTTTCTGGCGGCTGCTGATCCAGCACTGCCTTCTCCTGGAGTTTTTCCGCGAGCGCCTTTTTCGCCGCCAGTTCGCGTTCGAGCAGCCGGTTCAAATCACCGGCCAGCGCGCGGCGCAATGAATCGCTCGCGCCGCCTTGCGCCAGCAATCGCTGCGTCTCCCCGGAGAGTTGGCTGTAAATAAACTTCGAGAGCGGCGCCCGGCCCTGGCGCAATTGGCCGGCCAGCCCGGCCAGATTGACGAAGTCCTTCTCCTGGATCGAGGGGGGAACCTGCCCCTGGCGCAACTCGGCGGCCAATCCGGCCGGCTCCGTAAAGTCCTTCTCCTCGAAGAAGGAGGTGCCCGCCCGCCGCCGCTCTTCGATGTTGTCGCCGAGTTGCGTGAAATACCGGTCGAGCGGCAACATCATCCGCGCGATGAAGTTCGTATAATAGTTCTGCTCCTGCTCCTTGGGTCCGCGGAGCAGCTCCGAGAAAAACGGCGGGTCGATCTGCGTGCTCCGGTTGTAATGGGCGCGGATGTAACTCAAATACGTCCCATCGGCCAGCGCGTTCTGGGTGATGAGATAAACGTCGCGCCGGTCAAATTGCGGATCGCGCGGCTTCTTGTCCGGCGGAATGAAGCTCTCGCAGAAGATCATGTAGGTCGGGTTGAAGCGGCCGGGATCGGTGCCCCCGAACAGGACCGCGTCGCGGTCCATTTCCGGGTAAATGGGCTTGCCATCCGTCCCTTTGAACGGCGGCGTGAACATGTCATGCCCAAACCAGTAGCCGAACAGATGCCCTCGCTGTTCGTTGTCCTCCCAGTGCGACATGATCGAATAGATTGGCATCAGGGCGAAGGCGGCCAGCAATCCGGTCATCGGCGCCCGATCGCGCGCGAGCAGGAGCGCGCCGGTGGCGGCCAGTCCCAGCGCCAGACCGAAGTAGGCCGTGTAATGCACGAGCGGATTGGCCGTGGTGATCGAAACCAGCACCACCCAGTAGAGCGCGAACATCGAGGCGCAGGCGCAACCGCCAACGGCCCACCAACGGATTGAGATTCCCCCCCAACCGACGCGCCGTTGCGCCAAAAGGAGTCCGAAAGTGCCGACCGAGGCAAGCACCAAAACGAAGCAAGCCGTGCACTGCACCAACAGATCGGCCTTCGTAATCCAGACGAACAGCACCCAAACGAGTGCGACCACTGAGGCGCTGGCGCTGGCCACGGCAGCCAACTGGTGGAGCACGATGCCGCCCCAACCGCTTCGCTTATACTGCGTCGCCAGGGTCGCGCCGAGCAGCGTGAGGCCGTAGCCGATGAACAGGGCGATCATCACGTGCGACGCGATGAAGAACGGTTTGTTGAGATCCTGGCTTTGGCGGTCGGGAGCCGGACTGAGCAACCAGAGCAGGAGCGGCCCCAGGCAGACATAGAGCGCCCCCAACCCGGCAATCCAGGCCCGTTCGCGCAACTGCATCCGGCGATAGAAAAAAAACACGAGCACGGCCACCGCCAGATAGACCAGATTGAATTCCGTCAGCGTCCCTTCGATGATCGTGTAGTAAAACTGTTTAAAGTAGGTGACGATGTCGGGCGTGGGGTGGATCCGCTCGTACTGCCCGCGCGTGAAGGCGTGGAAAAAACCGGTCACGGTTCGCGGATAGCCCCAGTTGAGCGGCGGGTTGCTCATCGACGCCAGCGGCATGTAGAGGTAAAACGCCGCGCCGGTGATCCACGCCCCCCCGCAGATCAAACTCGTGGTCCATTCCCGTCCGAGTTTCTTTGCCGCGCCGATGAGCGAAATGAACGCCGCGATACAGGCCAGCCCCGCCAGGTTGAAGAACAGGAAAACGCCAGTCTTGAGGCTGGATAAATCGCCGTTGTGATAAAAAAAGGTGAAGCAGGTGGTGATGTGGCCGAACAGCACGCCCAGATACAGGATGCAGCCAACGAGCGCAAAGTCTCGCGCCAGCTCGATCGCGCGCTTTTTCGTCTTAAACAGCAGCCAGACCCAGGTGATGAAGGAAGCAATCCCAATGCTGTTATAGATGACTTTCAAGGGCCCGTTGTCCAGCAACGGTATCATACCGAGCATCAAGCCGGCCAGGCCGCCCAGGTAGATAATCACGTTCCAGAAAACCAGCTCGCGCCCCAGCTTCGGTTGCGCCACGATGACCGCGACTTCGATGCCCATCGCGACGACGAGCAGCGACTGGTGGTTGTTGAAACAAATGCCGAACCAGAAAAACGCCAGATACAAATAACGCCGCTGATGCGGCGCATGGATCCAGCGCAACAAACAGCAGAGCACGCCGGTAAGCGACAGGACGCTCAAGGTGTACACCTCCACAATCACCGCCTGGCTCCACATGAACCCGTTGAAACCCAGCAGCATCCCCGCCGCCATGCCGGCCACCATGCACAGCGCGCTCTCCCAACGCCGCTCGATGCTTTTCAGCTCCGCCACCCCTTCGATCATCATGCTGCTCCCCCGCGAGACCATTAGTGCCAGCAACCCGCACCCCAGCGCGCCCGCAAACGCCGACGAAAGCGCCACCCGATACGCGATGTTGGCGATGGGCAGCAACGTCCACAGCCAGGTGTAAATCGTCCAGACCGGATAGCCGGGCGGGTGCGGCACCCCGGCGTAGAACGACCCGACCGCCAATTCACCGCAATCCTCCAGAGTCAAATCCGGCGCCAAGGTCCACCAGTAGCTCAGAAACATCACCACGAAAGTCAGGCCGAAGGTGGCCCAGTCAATGGGCCGAAATAGGGGCGGCACTTTCACCGGCGGGGCGGGGGGCGCCGGCGGCTTCGTCGGCGGAACTGGTTTGTCCTCCGCGATCTTGCTTTCCGGGCCGGCGCGCCTGGCGGCCGCTTTTTTGGAATTACCGTTGCTCATCAGGTTTTATTTTGGAAATCGGTCTCCGTTGTTGCGTGGCTTCGAGCGCGAAACAGTTGGGGCCGGAGCGGTGGCTGGCCGAAACCTCCCGCTCACGCCGTACCCCGGGCTAGCTTGAGTCATTCAGCGCCTTGGGCGGTTTATATTGAGAAACGAAGGAGGGGTTGTCAGGCAAAGGCCGCCGTTGGTCCATTCAAATGTCGTCACGGGCCAGAGGTTGTAACCGCCGTGCTGCGCCGCGGCGCAATACGGGGCCAGATGGGGTTGGCTCAGCGCCACGGTCGCCACCATGCTGAGCGGCGGGGAGGAGATAAATTGCGTCCACCCGCGCGGGCTGCGGCCAAAAAAGATCAGGCTGAGCATCAACAACGCCAGCGCGGGCGTCAGCCAGCTCATCACCAGCCGCAGCGCGGCGGCCGCTTCGTCCGCCCGCCCGGAACCCGCGGCGGCGGGAGCAGGCTCCGGCCAGCCAAAAGTCCGGGTCTTAAGTCTCGCCGATGGCGGACGCGGAATCCAGGAACGCAATTGGTTCTCCAGTTGATTCAAGTCGTTCATAATCTTCGCCTTTCAAACACGCTCTTAATTTCTGCAGTCCGTAACGATAACGTCCCGCCACGGTGTTGGGGGAAAGCCCCAGCAATTCGCCGATGGCTTCGAAAGTGTACTGGTGCCAGATTTTCAGCACGATCACCTCGCGCTGTTCGGCCGGCAGCTTCACCAGGCAGCGCTGGGCGGCGCGCTCCTGCGGCGTTTCGCCGTCGCCACGCTCGAACCAGCGGCGCGATTCCAATTCCCGCGCCAGCCGCCGCCACATCCCGCGCCGATAATTGAGCGCGCGGTTGCGGAAGCTGCGCAGGCAATAGTGCGCCGGCTTTTCCGGCGGCTGGGCCTGCCGCAGCAGCGCCACGAACGTCTCCTGCAACACATCTTCGGCTTCGCTGTGACTCAAGCCCAAGGCCCGCCCGTACAAGATGAGCTGGGCGGCCTGCTCCTCATACTGGCTCTCGCACCAATGACGCTGCTGATCGATCACAAGTTCACCCGATAGACACCGCCGGTCCCGAATTTGTATAGTCTTTTTGCCCGAGACGACCAAACCGTTCCCGCGAACTTTACCATGTGCTCCCCGCCCAAGTCATTCAGTTTAATCGGTTTCCATTCGTTGCCGGTGAAATTGCCGGCCGCACGCAATCCAGCCTCCCGCTCCCGGGACGCGGGGCGTCCCCGCCCGCAGGCACCGCGAGAAACCGGTTGTCATCTCCAACCCAGCCACCGTCCCCCCTGAAAAGCAACAAACGCCAGCCCCCAGGCCAAAACGCCCATATAGAGCCATTGGAACAAAGGCCACTTCCAGGAATTGGTTTCCCGGCGCACCACCGCCACCGTGCTCACGCATTGCAACGCGAAGACATAAAAGACCATCAGCGTCACCGCCACCAGTGGCGTATAGACCGGCGAACCGTCCGGACGTTTTTGTTCCTGCATGGTTCGAGCCAGGCTCGTGGTCGCAACTTGGCTCTTGTCGTACTGGCCCACGTTATAGACGGTGGACATCGTGCTCACAAAAACTTCCCGCGCGGCGAACGAAGCGACGATGCCGATGCCCATTTTCCAATCGAAACCCAGCGGAGCAATGACCGGCTC
>WNGR01005014.1_pt1 | contig 19078 bp, 13 predicted proteins | sample 5407581 | NCBI WGS metagenome assembly WNGR01 (sample SAMN13153383, study PRJNA577476) | soil metagenome | isolation source: 80 cm soil or saprolite under Garry oak tree replicate 2 | place: USA:California | collected 2016-06-15 | reverse complement strand
AGAAGGCAGCCAGCCTTCTGAGACTCCTGCAACTGGAATCCTGGCAATATTCACCCATCTCCTCCTATTCCAAGGGGATGCGTCAGCGCGTCCTGATTGCCGCGGCGTTAATGCACGATCCCAAACTTCTCATCTTCGATGAACCGCTTTCAGGACTTGACGTAGTCTCGTCTCGACTCTTCAAAGACCTGCTCGAGTTGCTTGCGACTCAAGGAAAAGCAGTTCTCTACATTTCGCATGTGCTCGAAGTTGTTGAGCAGGTTTGCAATCGCGTCATCGTCATTGCGAAAGGAAAAATTCTCGCAGATACGACGCCTTCAGATCTGACCGCGCTGATGAGTCTTCCCAATCTTGAAAGCGCTTTTGCCCAGCTCGTGCAGCAACAAGACACGCGACTCGTCGCGCACCAGATCGTGGAGGTCATGCAGATCGCTCATGGATAATGTCTTTCAACGCCTCTTCGCGCCTGCCGATTCTGAGGTGCACTCGCTCAATGTACAGGCAGCGCTCGGTCCCGCTCGGCAACCGGAGCGCAGCCAGTTCTCGCACCTCGTCCGTCACTTTCTTGAGCGCTTCTTCAATCATGAAACCGCCTCGCCCGATGGCGATGCGAAGACGCGCCTGGTTCAAATCGCATGTGCTGCTGGGCTTCCTGGGTTTCTTGTCGCTGTCTATCTCTGGCCCGTTTACCATCCTTTTCCGGGCTGGCCGCCGGGCTCCGATGGTAATCCGCCGTCCTACTGGCTGCAGGTCAATCATCACTTCTTCTTTGTCCTGTATTCCTTTGTAGCCATGGGAATCGTCACGGTATTTGAGTGGGACCTGTTCTTTCCCGATCTCCTCGACTTATTTGTCTTGGGAACGTTGCCTGTTGCCCAAGTCAGAATGTTCTTGGCGCGAGTCGTTGCAATCGCCATCTTCATTGCCGGATTCTTGTTCGACATAAACGTTCTCGCGCCGCTGGTTCTCCCCCTCTCGACGGATCCGCCCAATCTCCCGCGACTGCTCGCCGGACATGCGCTGGCCGTAATGGGCAGTGGTACCTTCGCCGCGGTATTCATTCTCGCAATGCAAGGGCTGCTACTCTCCATTCTTGGCGAACGACTATTCCGGCGCATTTCGCTTGTCGTTCAAGGTCTGTCCATCACCGCCTTATTGCTGATGATTCTCCTCTTCCCAGTGCTGTCAGGAGTAGTTCCGGTGTTGCTCCAGTCTGGAAGCATCTTCGCGCGGTGCATGCCGCCATTCTGGTTCCTCGGCGTCTACCAGGTCGTGCTCCAGGGATCTTCCGCGCTCCCCATCTACACCTCGCTGGCGCAAACTGGATGGACTGCGACTCTAGTCCTTGGCGCGTTGGCTGTGCTCAGCTATCCCCTTGCCTATCTCCGCAGAACACGTCAGATCGTTGAGGGTGCGGCGACACGCTCAACTTGCAGCACGATCCTGAAACCACTGCATCTGGCGCTGCACTACACGGTGATTCGTCCTCCGGTACGCCGCGCCGTCTATCACTTCATCAGCCAGACCCTTCTGCGGGTTCCGCGATATCGCATCTATCTGGTCCTTTATGGAGCCGCCGGTCTGGCCGTCGTCACTGCGGGCATCCTGCGGTTCTCGGTTGCCCGCGGCCAAGTGCATATGGAACTCTCCATCGATGGAATACGCGCAGCGGTCGCAGTTGTCGCCTTCTGGGTGATCGCCGGCATGCGCATGGCATTTGTTTCCGCAGGCAATCAGCAAGGAAGCTGGGCGTTTCGCATCGTGCATGGCAGGCCCGCGCCGTTCGATACCGCCATAGAGCAATTGAAGGCTGCGAAAGTCTGGATAGTAGTCTGCTCCGTTTTCGTCACTCTGGCATTCTGCTTTGCGTCGCGAATGATTGCACCACCTCAACTCCTCACATGGCGCGCCACAGCAGCCCAGGCACTAATGTCCGTGGGAATCTGCGTTCTGCTCACCGATACCTTTTTCTCAAACGTCACCATCGTCGCGTTCACAGGAACTCAGAATCGACAGAACTCCAACCTCGCGTTCACAGTGCTGAAATACATCGCATTCTTTCCGTATGTCGCGTCGTTCCCTGTCGCATTAGGCCCCTGGATTGAAAAGAGCTTCAGTCACATCATCATCGCCTCTGCTGCGATAGTTGCGGCGCATCTGCTGCTGCGCATGCGTCACCGCAACATGGTGAGGGAACATTGCAGTCAGATTGATCTCGAAGATGACGAAGAAGAATTCCCGATGAAGCTCGGCCTGCGCTACTGACGGTTCGCGGCTATCATGCAATCCTTGTCGAATCAATAACTAACTACAAAACACTCGACAAAACAGGCGATTAGTGCATTAGTGCAAGTTAACGACAAAGGTTCTTCCAACCCCTTTGAGTTTTTGAAATTACAGCGCAATTTTGTATTCTAGAGTGGACGGCCGATACGTTGGCCCCCATTTCAGTTAAGGAGATTTGAATGACAGAGGTCGTGAAAAAAGCGAAAGCCCCGGCAAAACCACGCAAGACTGCAACAAAGAAAACCGGTATTGCAATGGTTCCAAACCCGCCTGCCGTATCTCATGACGAAGTTGCGAAACTTGCGCATCGCTATTGGGCAGAGCGCGGCCACCAGCACGGAACACATGAAGAGGATTGGTTCCGTGCCGAACAGGAACTGCGCGGAAAAGCCTCCTGATCAGCGCGCATATCCCTGCAAGTTGATTGCTGGCAGCCCTCGTGTCTCGCACTAACAGGCCCTGAATCCACCAAAGAGTGAAATGGGCCACGATGATGAACATTTAAGTATTTGCAGCTTTCGGCAAGTGATCGCGACAGCGCAGGCCCACAAACCCGCGCGTTATTTTCAAAAGACTACTCAACAAGGGTCAGGTCGGTAATTTCGACCAGCCTGACCGGCTTTCTCCATCCTCCGCACAAGCAAAACCTTACCGTGCGAATACGGCCTCTAAGGCTTTCACAATCCTTCCGTGCGATCGCGGCGGCGCCAAACTGAGAGCGCTTCGCCTTGAACTGATCACGGATTCGACCACCTCGCCGAGTTGATCGCAGTTCCTCATTTAATCCTTATATCCGACCATATAAAAACAGTGCAGGAGCCTGTTGAACACGGCCCGCTGGACGGCTGAATTCTTGCCCTCCAGCCCAAATCACGCACAAACGCGTCTCCTCGGCCGGCGTTTTCTTTGGATCTTCATTGCATCCTTATGACTTTTTCGATTTCATGAAAATGAATCACTAACCAGTAGGCAACCTGTTCACCGTTAAGACAGTCCTGAAGTTTTGCCTCGTCTCGCTCCGCGGTTAGCTCTGTGCGTGCGATTGGAACCGAGGCTGCAAGTAGAGGGTTGCGGCGGCGCTGTCTTCTCTTCGCCCGATCCAGTCTTTGCTACACAACCACTTTTGAATCTTTTGGGAGGAACAGTGCAAAATCGGATACCCGTAAACCCCAGCTGTATCTTGAGTGTCATTGCCGGAACGGCCATCGGAATAGCAGCAGCCGCAGTCGCACAGGCTCCGGCGACACCGGCTCCCGCGCCACCACCTGCCCCGGCTGCGGCGGCTGCACCCGCCGACGCTCCCGCTCCCAAGCCTTGGCGCATTGGCCCAATGGACGTAAGCGGGTTTGTGGATGGCTACTACAGCTACAACGCAAACGATCCGAGTGAGTCGGCCAATGGCAAGGCAAACGACCTGTATAACTTCAACGACAAGACCAACCAGTGGAACCTGAGCCAAGCCATGCTGACGCTCAACCATGACCCGGGTATGCTGGGTGCGCACATCGACATCTTCTATGGCCGCGCCAACAAGCTTGTCAGCGCTCCGGGCCAATTGGAATACGTAAAGCAGGCCTACCTCAGCACCAAGCCGCCCAAGGCCAAGGGCTTTGAGTTGGATCTAGGAAAGTTCGTCACCTCCTCGGGCGCTGAGGTAATCGAAGCGAAAGATAACTGGAACTATTCGCGATCCCTGCTCTTCGCCTGGGCCATTCCTTATTACCACTTCGGTGTGCGCACTTCCATGCCGGTTTCAAAGGTCGATACGGTTGGTCTCCAGGTCGTGAACGGCTGGAACAACATCACCAAGTCCACGGGGGGAGTGACAATTGGTCTTACCAATGCTCTGGTAAAGCCCAAATATACGTGGTTCGTGAATGTCTACACCGGTCCCGAAAATTTCCCGACGCAGAACGGCTATCGTAACCTCTTCGACACCACACTTCTCCTCACGCCAAACTCAAAATTCAACGCGTACATCAATTACGACTACGGACAAAACAAAGACTCGATCTCTCACGGCGTTGGTGACAACATAACCAACAAATGGCAAGGCATCGCCGTAGCCGCCCACCAACAAATTACGTCCAAGATCGCCGCCGCTGGGCGCCTCGAATTGTTCGACGATCAGAACGGCTACGCAACCGGCACGCAGCAAAAGGTGAAGGAATTCACTGGTACCGGCGAGTATCATTTGCCGCTGGGCCTGCTGACTCGTCTCGAGTATCGGCATGACTGGTCAGACGCTGCGTCCTTCCACAAAGGTCCGACCGACATGGTGGATTCACAATCGACCTTCACAGTCGGCCTCATTGCAATCATCGCTCCCAAGCGGTAATACGAGGGCCGCACGAACATCTGCGGCCTCCGCTTCGTGGTCTCCTCATAGCATCCTCATGAGTCGGACGATAGCATCCGTTTAATTCAAAATGGCCACCAGCACCGGCTCGGGCACGCAATCGAAGTCGGGCAAGGCTCACAACCCTTCCGGACACCAGCAACCGGAAAGCGAACGAACCTCGAAACCAGGAGAATACTCAATGGCAGAACAGAAAGCACCTCAGATGCAGGCGACACTGGGTCTTACCGGGCTGACCAGTAATGCCATGGCCCTGATTGCCCCCGGCGCGTTCCTATGGCTCACCTTCTTCATCCAGGCCACCACCGGCACCACCGCGCCCGCCATGTGGCTGGGCATCTTCGGTGCATTGCTGTTATGCCTGGCAACAGCTGTCGCATACGCTGAAATTTCAAAGCTGTATCCCGGCACCGGATCCAGCTACTACTACGCCGAGCAGGCCATGCTGTCGAAGGACAAGGCCTTCAAATACGCTCGCGTCGCCAAGTTCATAGTCGGCTGGGGCTCGCATCTCTACTACTGGGTTTATCCCGGTGTAATGGTAGCCACCACCGGCATCTTCGTCGGCTATGTGGTCGGCTTCCTCTATCCCACGTTCATCAGCGGCGGAAACCCCGGACCGGTGTTCATGGCGCTGGTCGCGATCTGCTTCTCGTTCTTCGTGGCTTGGATTGCACAGAAGGGCGCCGGCGCCTCAACCGCTGTGAACCTGGCAATCAACGTCGTGCAGATCTCCGCGCTCATTCTGTTTAGCGTCCTGGCACTCGGTTATCGCGTAAACCATCCGTCCGGAACGCCTGGCTTCCAATACGACGCGCAGACCCAGGCCACCTACACTTACCAGTTCGCTACCAGCACCAAGGACGGCACAACCCTTCGTGATGCCACCGGCGCTCCCTTGCCATTGCTGGATGCGGCGGGCAAGCCAGTTCCCTATGCCATCAGCTATCCAGAAAAAGATGCGAACGGCGCATTCCTCACCCACACCTCCGCCGCATCGGTAGTTGCTCCGCACAAATTCAGCTACCTGTTCATTCAGGCCACAGTCGCGATTCTCATCCTGGTCGGCTTTGAATCTGTCACTTCAATGGGAGGCGAAGCCAAAAATCCCACCAAGCATATTCCAATTGCGGTAATCGCTTCGCTCCTGATCCAGGGGCTGGTGTGTTACCTCATCGAGTATTTCGCCGCCAACTACTTCCTCAACTCCGGCTATACCATGCAAAGCGCGGCAGGCTCCGCGGCGCCCATCGGTGACATGATGATCATCGTCGGTGACGCGCTGCTCGGACAAGGCCATGGCAAATACTTCATGCTGGCCGAGGCCGTCACGGTCTTCCTTGCGCTGATCGGAACGACGCTCAGCTGCATGAACACAGGCGCTCGCGTCACCTATGCGATGGGCAAAGACGATGAAGCTCCGGAGCACTTCGGATTGCTGCACGCGCAATCCCTCACGCCCCGCCGCGCCATCTGGACACTGGCCGTCATCTCCGCCGTCATCGGCGTTGTCGCCACCTCGCTGGTCTTCGCCGACGCCGGCGCGCCAACTGACGCGACCATCGCTGCACTGCCTCACGGCATCTTCTCCAGCTTCGGCTATACGAGCCATGACCAGTTAGCCGCGCTGCCCAACTCCCTGTTGACCATCACGCTCACGTCCAACTTCGGCACGTTCATTCTTTACGCGCTAAGCTGCTTCTTGTGCATCGTGGCCTTCCGCGGGCGGCCCGACTACAACCCGGTTCTGCATCTGATCATTCCCGGCTTCGGGCTTCTCGCCAACCTGGTGCTGATGGCGTTCTATCTCATCGCGCCGGTGTTTGGGCTTGGGACGGCCAAGGAACCTCTACTCGCACTCGCAATCTCGGCCGTGTGGGGTCTCTATGGCGCATTTTATTTCGTAAAATCGTCAAAGGCCAAAGGCAAGGCAATCCTGCTCGCGACCAAGGAAAGCTCATCATTGGCCCGCTAGTTTAACCTCAATACTGGGTGGGTCTCTCCCTGGTGTCTTAGTAGACTTAAGGCACAGAGACCCACCCAGTCTGTTTTTGATCATCAGTTTTGCACTTCGACAATTGACTCTTCAGTACTACAACGAAGAAGACTATGCAGGCGGCGGCGCCCATGTTGGATGTTCAGTTCGGCCAGGCAAGCGATCCGGGAAAGATTCGTACGAACAATGAAGACGCGATGGGCTCTTTCATTCCGGCTTCGCGCCACGAGGCCCGATCGCATGGATTTCTCTTTGCCGTGGCAGATGGCGTGGGTGGAATGGATCTCGGCGAATTGGCGTCAGCCACGGCGATATCGGTGCTGATTCAGGAATTCGCACAGGCGCAGGCAGGCAGCCTATTGATGGGCCTGTTACCACGCCTCGTCCAGCACGCCAATGCGGCGGTTCACGATTGCACACTGGCGCCGGAATATCGCGGCAAAAAGATGGCAACCACCCTGGTGGCATGCGCCATGCGTTACGATCAGGCGGTTGTCTCCCATATCGGCGACTCGCGCTGTTATCTGGTTCGCAATGGACAAGCGCGGCAGGTCACGCAGGATCATACCTGGGTCAATGAGCAGCGAAAGATGGGCTTGATCTCCGCCAGCGAAGTTGCCGGGTCAGAATCCCGCCATGTGCTCACCCGCTCGCTGGGACCCGAAATGTTTGTTTCACCAGATACAGCGGCGCTCACCCTGATGGCTGGCGACGTATTGGTGCTTTGCACCGACGGCTTGCACGACGAAATGAATGAGCGCACAATTTCCAGCATCGTCTCGCAGCACAAAGACGCCAGCGAAATCGCAACCGAACTCGTAGCTCGCGGAGTGGAGATAGACGGCAACGACAACACTACAGCACAGGTCATACGGGTCCGATCCGTCGAGCAGATGGGAATGTATCGAGGCCGTCCCTACAGGCTGCCATCTTGACATCACGACCGTGTTCCTGCGGGCGCAGCGATCGCCTGAGAGCATCGTGACCGAATCCTCCCTCTTTGCCTGAATTTCCGGATACAGTATCGTTAGACACACCCGCATGGAGCGCAACGCACGATGGGATTGCTAGACACCTTGGAACCGGGCTCGCAGATTGACTCCTACCGCATCCAGGCGCCCGTGGCCCGCAGCGGCATGGCCTCGATCTACCGTGCCGTGGACGTGCGCGACAACCGCGTCGTAGCGCTTAAGATTCCGCATCCAGACATGGAGGCGGATCCCATACTTTATGACCGCTTCCAGCGCGAAGCCGCCATCGGCGAAAAACTCCATCACCCCCGGATCATGCGCGTGTTTGGCGGCGAAAAGCGCTCGCGCATCTACATGGTGATGGAGTGGTGCGAGGGCCGCCTGCTCCGCGAGATTCTCGACGAAGGCAGAATCGATCCTGACCGCGCCATTCATATCGCCGTGGCCGTGCTCGAAGCACTCGAGTACATCCACGAGAACGGCGTCGTGCATCGGGATCTTAAGCCCGAGAACATCATGGTCGATGCCGACGACAACGTAAAGCTCATTGACTTTGGAATCGCAAGCGATGCGGCTGCGCGAAGACTGACCTACGCCAACGTAACCGCCGCGCTCGGCAGCCCCAACTACATCTCTCCAGAGCAAGTGAAAGGCAAACGAGGCGACGGCCGCTCCGACGTTTACGCCATGGGAGTCATCTTGTATGAGATGCTCACCGGTAAGTTCCCCTTTTCGGGCTCTTCGCCGACGCAGGTCATTAACGACCGTCTTCTTAACCATCCCGTCCCCCCCAGTGTCGCCGATCCCTCCATTTCTCCGCAGCTTCAGGAGGTCCTTTATCGCGCATTGGAACGAGACCCGAGCAACAGGTATGCGAAGGCACGCGACTTTGCCCGCGACCTGCAGCACCTTGATCAGGTTGGTGTGGAAGACCGGCCCGAGTTGCGCGACTGGAGCAAGCGGAAGGCGCATCTGCCCCGCACGATCCTCTACTACGCTGCCTTGGCCCTCATTCCCGTGGTGGTCCTGTTCGTCATGATTCTCCTCTCCCGCCATCATTGAGACATGCGCCCGCAACGCCCTTGATTGGTTCCTCACAAGACAATAGCATTTCAGCTTGAGCGAAGCTTTGGAGATATGATGAGAATCGCCAGCTGGAATGTAAACTCAATTCGAGCACGCCTCGATCATGTCACCGCGTGGCTGCTTATAGCCAAACCCGATGTGCTTTTACTGCAGGAACTCAAGGGCACGATCTTTCCCGCCGAGATATTCAAAGCTCTCGGTTATGAAAGTGTGGCCGTAACTCAAAAGACATATAACGGTGTCGCGATTCTGTCTCGTTATCCGATCGAGGCAATGAACACCACGCTTGCCGGCGACTCCCTCGATAGCCATGCGCGATTTCTCGAGACCATGATCCATGGATTGCGGATCGTCAACATCTACCTGCCGAATGGCAACCCGGTAGGAACGGAAAAGTTCAGTTACAAGCTGGCTTGGATGGATCGCCTGACGCTGCAGATGAAAGGCTGGGTAGCGGAAAATATCCCCACTGTCATTGGCGGCGACTTCAATGTCATTCCTGAAGACATCGACTGCCATAAGCCGGCGTCATGGATTCATGACGCTCTCTTCCAGCCCGAACCGCGCGCACGGTATCGCACACTGCTTACCATGGGCTACACAGATGCGTTTCGTTCATTGCATCCTGGAGAGGGAGGCCACTTCACTTTCTGGGACTACTTCAGGCGCGCCTTTGACTACAATCGCGGAATCCGCATCGACCACTTCCTGCTATCACCAAATCTCTCGAGCCGCTTGGAGAAGTGCGAAATTGACACCGCTCCGCGAGCGCAGGAAAAACCATCCGACCATACCCCGATCATCGTTGACTTGCGATAAGTTCCAGGGAGTTCCACTGATCAGAAATGTAGTCTTGCCCTTCGTCCCGGATGCTGGTACATCTTTCGAGCTATCGCTATTTGTCAAAAGATTGTAAAGATCAAGGTTAGTTACTACTTGTGCCGCCATGACACATCCGTTACACAACCTGAACGGCCCCTATCTTACCGAGGCCGCCAGTTAGGTCGAAGTTGCCGCAGCCCGCGAAAGTTGCCTTGAAATGCCGCGAAAGTCATCTCTGGTGCATGCTCAGACATATCCAAACGCGCTCCAAAAATCTACAGGATTTGCGTTGCTTTCAACCCTGCCAATTCGATGAATCGCTCCTTCCGAACCGAGAAGGCAGCAATCAATGAGTGAACAACCCAAGGCAATTTAGTGGCGCAACTGTCTCGCACTGCTGATGCCCCGAAATGCCACACTGATCGAGGCTCGCTTACTAAAGTATTGAAAAACATTGCTGAATGCTGTTGCACCAGCTATCCTTAAATTCATATTCTGGTCCTGAATTAGGAGCAAAACATTCAGGGTTGGTTTTTTGCGCGTTGAGGAGTCCAACGCGCTACCATGCAGCCGCGCAAGGGGAGCGCCGCTGTTACTAAAGTTTTGCTTCGGGGCACTCAATTTGAGTCTGATACACCGCTATGGCATGAGTAACCGACAATTAGCCAATCATTCTGATAGCGAACGGCCTCCAGAATGCTATCGTGGTAGTCAGCAATCTAACAGAAATGTTCTTGGTTACCTTTAAACCAATGCTCATTTGACTGCAGACGGATAACAATGCTCGGAAATGTCGATCAAAATCCACCAGCATCATGAGATTTTGGGGCAGCATGCGATCTTGCAGTAACACTTTGGAGGGTAAATGAGCGCCAATTTGGGCTTTTCCGGCATTCCCGAGGCGCCGTCATTTTCGACCTCCCATAAGCCTCAATATTCTGGAGCCCCCAAGGACGATTCCCGGGCTTCGAATCATGCAACGGTCCAGGCAATCGACCAGGGCCTCAGCCGATTCTCGTCTCCTCTGAGCAGTTGGTCTGGCTCGAATCGTAAACGCCTGTTTGACCTGGCGTGTGTCTTGTTGGCTTTACCAATCGTTCTGCCCGCACTGTTCATCATTGCTTTTGCCGTACGCCTCACGTCGCGTGGGCCAGTGCTCTTTCGTCAGCAGCGCATGGGTCGCCACGGCCACGTTTTTACCATCTTCAAATTCCGGACCATGCCTCATCGCCGTCGCGCACCGAACAGGCCCTCTGTCACTACCTCGAGCAATCAGCGATTCACCCCGGTTGGACCCTTCCTGCGTCGCTGGAAACTAGACGAATTGCCCCAGCTCATCAACGTCCTTCGCGGCGACATGAGCCTCGTTGGACCAAGACCCAAACTCCCCAAGCACCAGGCCGCATACCTTCATTGCAGACCGGGACTCACTGGGGGCGCCACCATCGTTTTTGCCCGGGAAGAAGTTGCTCTCTCCAGCGTCCCGTCTTGCCATCTCGAGACCTACTATCATTCCGTCGTGCTCCCGGCAAAGCAGCAGCTCGACGACGAGTACATGGCTAAAGCCGGCTTCGTATCGGATCTCAAGCTCATCGTCAAAAGCATCTTTCGGCATTGGGACGAAGTCGCCCTCAGCGATATGCCGTCTCTCCAGCCCCACTTGGCCCGCTTTGCGGCCCAAACCCGCATCTCGCTTGAGTGGACAAGCAGGGCCCATTCTTCCCATGCGTCCATGCATTCACAGAATGTTTCTATCCATTCGCCTTTGCAAAACAGCAAATTCCCATCGCGCGAAGCCTAGAAGACCTTCCATGATTTCCCGTCGGCTTGGCTGCCACTGAACTCGACCCAACCCGCATAAGCACTCAACAAGCAGTTCCCTGCTGGGGATGGGGATAGGTGTCGCGATTCTCCCCTTCACCTTTATCCAGGCAGGCGAAGTCCTTCTCAACTGCCAGTTCCACCCGGGTCTGATCCGCACCCGCTACCCCGTACATTCCCACCTGCTCACCACTCGCCCACTCCTGAGCGTCGCGCGTCGAAATCACAACTGTAATCGTCTGCCCCTGATGTCGCAGACTCATATCACCGGCATGCTCAGCATGTTCCAACGCATATGTCAGCTTCGCGTCTTCCTCGGGACCGAAGTGAATCGTCTCCTCCACCCGGCCCACCGCGAGCAAGCGCGTCATCTCCGACGGAGATACGCGGAGGCGCATTGAGTTTCCCTTGATTCGCAGCTTCATCTGTTCCTTTTCATCCGGCCCGAGCCGACCTTTGCCGGCTGACCGCATCTATCTCTTAGATGCTATCGAATTGCAATGTTTCATCTCAACCCCTACTCCATTGCTCCTGCACGCTCAACTTCGCTCGAACTTGACAGATCCCCCTGCATACTTCAACGTCAAACTGGAATTCGAGGGGGGAGGACCGAATGCGCGCGCCGGCGCGAAGTGTCGAAATCACCCAGGTCACCGAGTGGGATAATGGAACGGTTCGTGTGCTGGAGGATTCTCTCGCAGCCGAAGAACCCCTGGAAATCCGTATTGCCGGTGCTCCTTTGACCGTGACCATGCGCACTCCCGGCCACGATCTGGAACTTGCCGCGGGATTTCTGCTGACTGAAGGCATTGTTGAATCCGCTGACCAGATTGCCGATCTTCGCGCCGTTCTACCTCAAAATGCTGTGAAGAGCAATGTCGTTGAAGTGAGATTGAACGACATTGCCTTCGACTCCGCGAAACTTCAAAGAAACTTCTTCGCTGCATCGAGCTGCGGAATCTGCGGCAAGGCATCCATCGAAGCCATTCGCCGGCGTGGCTTGCGTCAGCCCGATCGCCATCTCCAATTCCGGCCAGATGTCCTATGCCAATTGCCTGAGACTCTCCACACCGAGCAGGCGGTCTTCAGCCGAACTGGCGGACTTCACGCCGCAGCTCTCTTCACCGACGATGGGCAACTCGTTGTCCTTCGTGAGGACATCGGCCGTCACAACGCTGTCGATAAGGTGATTGGATGGGCAATGCTCCAAAACCACATGCCGCTTGACCGCCACATATTGCTCGTCAGCGGAAGGGGCGGATTTGAGATCGCGCAAAAAGCACTCGCAGCGGGCATTCCCATTCTCGCCTCCGTCTCCGCGCCGTCGAGTCTCGCCGTCAAGCTGGCGCGAGAACTCGGCCTGACCCTCATCGGCTTCCTGCGAGGACGACGCTTCGTTATCTATTCAGGAGAGTTCCGTTGCATTCCCGCGAAACAATAGCAGTACCGGTATAGGTCTTTCCCATCTTGCGCGCCGCTTCATCCGCACCGGGGCTCAGCATCGCTGTATCATGGGCTCCATGCCGCCTCGCGCTCTGGTGTTTCCCGCCCTCTCCCTCCTGACCACACTGCTTCTCTCATCTCCAGCGGCCAATGCGCAGATCGACAAATTCCACTCGCGCTTCGATGCAGCTCTCGCTCAACATGGAGTAGTCGGCGGCGGCTTCGCATTCGTTCATCGAAACGATCCAGTAAATCAATTCTTTGCTGGCGAAGCCAGCCGTGAACGCCACCAGAGCATCGATGCGGAGACAACGTACAACTGGGCTTCGATCACCAAGACCTTTACCGCCATCGCGGTACTTCAACTGCGCGACCGTGGTCTGCTCTCGCTGGACGACCCGGCTATTCGCTACATACCAGAGCTACGCCAGGTGCACGACCCTTACGGACCTGTCGATGACATCACCATTCGTCATCTGCTCACGCACAGCGCGGGCTTTCGCAATCCCACCTGGCCGTGGGACTGTGACGATGCTACGAGCTGCGACTGGCAACCCTTCGAGCCGACGAAGTTTGCGCAGGTGGCGGCCATGCTGCCCTACACGCACATCGCGTTCAAGCCCGGCAGTCGCTGGAGTTACTCCAACCTCGGCTATGTTTTCCTGGGCCAGATCATCGAGCGCATCAGCGGCGACGATTTCGAAGTCTATATCGATAAAAACATTCTCAAGCCCCTCAACATGACCGCAAGCTACTTCGATCGCGCGCCCTACTTTCTCGAGAGTCACATTTCTGCAAGCTACCTGCGCAGCGGATCGACGCTCACGCCGCAGCCCCTCAACTTTGACACCGGCATCACCACTTCGAACAGCGGATTAAAGAGCCCCTTGGCCGACATGGCGAAGTACATCCGCTTCCTTCTTGGCGACACGACCAATCCCTTATATGACGTGGTGCTCAAGCGCAGTTCACTTGAAGAAGCATGGACAGGCGTTGTGCCCGTTGCCGACCCAGGCCAGGCGCCTACACCCTACACCGCGGGACCGCACGCCGTTCAGCCGAAGATGGGACTTGGCTTCTTCATCCTCGACACCCCGGGCCATCGATACATTTATCACGACGGCGATCAAGGCGGATTCTCCTCGGAGCTACTGCTCGACCCATCAGGCCACAGCGCCGGCATACTCGTCGTCAACACTACCGACACAGGCGTGCAGCCCGCATCCGCCACCTCGCACCCGCAGTCGAATACGGAGCCGGACCCCAATTCCGATCTGCGTCAGGCGTTGCGCACCGTCCTCATTGACACTGTGTTTCCGGCATACTCCGGCAAAAACTAAAATGCGATATTGCATGGTGCGATTTTTGCTGCCCATCAAGCAGGATCGAACCGGAAGATTATTACTTCGAGGGTCCAAACCTGGTCTTCACGGCTGCCTACCATCTCAAGCGCGGATCCTGCTGCGGTTCCGGATGCCGTCATTGTCCCTATGGCTTTGCCGCTGTCGAGGCCGCCGCAGAACCAGACTCCAATGAGAGAGCGGACCCACCCGCCGGCATCACCAATTGAGAGGTCGCAGCAGGCTCTTTCACCAGCACAGCAAACCGCGGAAATGCAAAGCTCCCACCGGCGTCGTCGATCACATTCAATTGGCACACGTACGGTCCGGGCTTCAGGTCCGACAGCGGCACATCAAGTTCAATCGATACCGCATCGCGGCCGTCTACATTGATCGCCTTCGCCTGAACAACCGGCGTTTCATACACCTTTGTTGATCCTTGAATCAGTTCCAAACTGCTCAGCAAACTGATGCCGGGCTTCTTTCCCTTGGGCTGATTGTCCCCAGGCTTTTCACGCGCTGGGCTGTACACCTCGTATAGAAGAAAGAGGTGCTGGTCGCGACGAAAAACGTGACTGATATTGGGCACATATTCCTGCCCCTCGCGAACCAGCGGGCTTTGGTTCTTGGTAGGCTGGCGCAGCGATGCCAATACAATCGAACTCATCTTGAGCGGAATCTTCTTCATCTCGGGCAGCGCGATATCTGCTTCAAATGAGCCCATGCGGCCGGTCTGATTTTCACGCACCACAAACTTCAGGTGATACTTCCCCGGCGGAAGATTGAAGCTGGTTGTGTACTGAATGTTTTTTTGCCGCGCCTGGATCGATGGATCGAGATTCAGCTTCACCGTCTCGCGGGCACGGCCAATGGGCCGCTTCACTTCATCGATCACGTCGCCAATCACATCGAGAGTCGCCTTCTCCTTGTCTCCGCCTCTCACAAATGGAATCTGCGATCCAGGCACGATGAGCGACACCGGCACATAGAACCGATTCTCGTCCAGCCTGAAATACATCGCATCCAGATAAACCGCCATATCGGTTGCAGGCAGATCACTCGTCAACTGCTCCTCGAGATCGCGCTCTCGATCCTCTTTTCCGGAGTGTTGAAAATCCGCCGGCGCATAATATCCGGGCCGATACTCCAGCTTCACCCCGGGACGATTCACCTTGATCGTCAGCTTGCGATAGCGGCCGTCACGCGCCGGGTTTGCAGAATGGAATCCAATCGCATAGTACGCCGATGTATCGCGCTGCGCGCGCGCAAACGCCGGCGCGAAATCATTCGAGTCAAAGAATGCTTTGCCACCCGTATCCGAACTGAGCGTAGCCATCACTTCTTGCGTGGCAAAGTTTGAGTTCATGTTGTTGGCGAGCGCGCCACCGTTGTAAGCGCCCGAACCACGCACGCTGCCGGTCGACGCATCTCCCAGTGGCGACACGGCCTGCAGGCCGCGCGTATCGACACTGTAGATGGCAAGATTCGCCCGCACCGCCGCATTGACCGCGGCTCGCAGCGATGCCTGGTTCTCAATTCCATCCCGCGAAATGCCGCCTGAAAAAAAGAGCAGCGACTTCTTCTCGTTGATCTTTTCCAGCGACTTTGAAATCGCACGCAACGCGAACAACTCGCGGTCTGTGTTTACGTCGTTGTATTCGCTCTCATCTGGCGTGTAGTCGCTCGCATCCTCAACTTGATTGGTGTTTCCATTCGCGCCCTGGGCAAAACCCTGTCCCTGTGTGCCGTTGTACACGCCCACTTCGTTAATCAACGCATCCCTGTCAGCGGTAAAATCCTGGTCCACTTTAAGCGTATTGCTGAGTGAAACCAGCGCCACAAGATCGGCGGCCTGCATCTTCTTGCGCAAAAACTCCTTGGCGGCATCCACGCTGCGGTCCAGGTCCTCAGGTTGCAGCGAGGTCAGGTCAAAGAACATCACGATCAATCGATGATTCCGCAAATCTTCCGGCCGTGCTACTACGGCAACGCCCGAGCCCCCGGTCTTGCCGCCCGCAGCTAGTCCACTGACCGTTGCATCATTCAGCGGCGTGGCCATATCCACACTCTGAAAATCGAAGCTGGATATCTTCTGCTGTTTCCCGTTTTCGTAGACGCTGAAGTCGCTTTGCTTTAGTCCCTGCACCAGTTCGCCGGTCTTCGCATCGCGTGCTACCACGTTGGTCAGCACCAGGTCAGCGTTCATTTTGAAAACCGCACTACCCCCCTGCGAGTTCTGCGAGGGCGCGTCTGATGCCTTGGCGGCAATCTGCGCGGACGCCGGCAGCAAGACCGCCAAAGCCGCCACCATCGCCATCACTCGTTCTGTCCAACGCCAGTTCAAATCTCTGCCCGGCCCTTCACCTAACCTGTCGAACTCGATAACTTACCCGATAACCTTGTCCTAACTCCCTAAAACCTGAACCGGGCAGTAAATTGAAACTGCCGCATCGCGCCAGTACCGGTAACTTGTCCAAAAGGCGATCGAGCAGCTTCCGCACCGGAGTACAAAGTCGTTCCGACTCCCGAATATTGAACCGTGTTAAACACATTGTTAGCCGTCGCGCGAAATTCCATGCTGCGCGTATCGCCCAGCTGCATCGTCTTTGAGAGCGACATGTTGTTCTGCACAGTCCCGGGCCCCGCAATCGAATACCGCGACGCGGTGCCGTAAATGCCCGCAGGCGCGCTGAATGCCGCTGTATTGAACCAATGCTTCAGCGACCCGCCGCCAGTCATCAGTGAGGTTCCCAGCACGCGGTCAGGGCGCTCGGTTCCGGCAGTTCCGCGCGCTACGTCTGCCACCGTCGCCTGGTAACTCGGAGTAAGCGGCGTCCCGGTCGCAAATGTGAAACTCCCTGAGATAGAAAACCCTTCCAGCACATGAGAAGCTTTGCCGGTAGTAACCCAGAACTTATCCTTCCCAAACGGTAACTCGTACAGATAAGTTCCCGTAATCTTGTGTCGTTGGTCAAAGCTTGAGTTACCTTCTTCGGCGCGGATGTCCTGCCAATTCTGCGCCACTACTGTCGATGTTCCACCCACCGATCCCGCGTCGTCGATCGAGTGCGAGTACTGGTAGTTCGCTCCCAGTGCAACTCCATTCGAAAGCCGTTTGTTCAGCCGCAGAGTCCCCGCGTTGAATAGCGAAAACGCAGCAGGTTCTTCATAGTTAAAAAGCACGTTCCCGGGATTCGTCGCTGGACTGCTCGGTGTAGTCCGCGGCGCGATCGTGACATCGAGGTTCTGTCCTCTGGACCCGTTGTATCCCGCGTTCATCACGATGCCCCACAGCAGAGTCTTCTGAATATCCACATTCCAAACCTGCACGAAAGGCAGCCGGTAGTGAGGATCGAGCGCGTAGTTGCCAACCGCATTTGGAGTAGGAAAGCCATCGGCCAGCGACAGGCAAGCCACTGCCGGGTCGACGCAACCCGTAGTCACTTCATTCGTCTGCAAATTAGCAAAAGGCGGTTGGTGCGCCATGTTTCCGGCGAAGTTCGCGTACTGGCTGTTGGTGTAATTGATACCGTATCCGGCACGAATCACCGTTTGCTTCGGCAGACGCCACGCCACACCAAGCCGTGGTGCAAACCCCAGTCGGAAGGGATAGACAAGCGAAGCCGGCAACCTGCCCCCAATTACGCTAGCGCCACCCGATTGCGCCTGCCCCACATTGGTAAACCCACCAGCGGGGTTGGTGTCCACCACCGACAGGTGCCCGAACTTCTCCGTATACGGCGCAAAGAATTCATAACGAACGCCGTAATTGAAAGTAAGATTCGACCGAGCCCGCCAGTCATCCATCGCGTACAAATCGAAAACATTGTCGCGCAGATAGCTCTTCGCAACCGCCGAGTCAATCGAGGTCTCCTGCGGCATGCCCAGCAGGAAATCACCCAGCGACGACCCCGTGTAATATCCCGTGAAATAGAAGCTGCCGGTGGAATTCGATCCGCCCAGAAAATCCCGATGAACTCGCCTGTAGTCGCCGCCGAAACGCAGGTTATGCTTGCCGTGAATCCAGCTCAGCGTTTCAGAAATCGAAATCGTCTGCGAGATTGAGAACTTCGGCTGCTGCTGGTTCAACCCCGTAAAGCTGCTGAGCGTGACGCTGGGCAAGCCATAGTTCAAAGCGCTCGCATTGAGCGGATCGCCACCCGGTCCAAGAATTCCAAGCTGCGTCGCAACGTCTGTGCCATTGGTAAAAAAGTTGGTCGCGCGGCTGTTACTGCGATTCCAACTTGCATTCAAGATGTTCGTGAATTTGTGGTACCCCACCGTATACCCGGCTTGCAGCGAGTTCGATTCCGAAGCAGTTTTGCCGCCCAGTTCCGGAAAGATATTTACGTTATCAGTAGCGGTATGGCTCCAGTTGTAATTCGCGTTGATGCTCTGCCGCAGGCCCTGGTTCTGCTGCGCTCGTCTGCCACCTCCGCCCCCACGGCCAAAGCCCCCGAAGGGCGCAGCGTTCGCGCCCAGGCTCCGCATGTAGCGAATACCGGCTTGCGTGGTGTTCGATTGCTCTGTGGTCAACAGGTGATAGTTCTGCGTGGTGCCGGGCAAGTTAGGTTCAGGAATGTAGTTGAGCAACGCGACTGCCTGCGGAACTGGCGTAATCGGTCCCGCAAGGCCCGTGATATTGCCCGCCCGTTCCGCGTCGCTCGGAACAGTGGCGTACTCATCCAAGGGGCTTGAATCACGCACGCCCGACAAATTCAGAAACATGGTGTCTTTGCCGCTCGGCTTGGTAAGCCCCGGCAGGTATGGCGCGGTCATCAAAGTAAGCCCAAACCGGTTGGTGCCCGACGCCGGCTGCTGCTGGGACTGACCCCGCAGGCTGAACGGCTCCGCATTGAGCGCCGAGTTGCTGCCCATCCAGTAAATGGCGCCATGGGGCTGCCCGGGATTGAAGTTGCGGAAGTTCATTCGCCCTCCTCCTCCACCGCCCCCG
>WNGR01002804.1_pt1 | contig 19081 bp, 22 predicted proteins | sample 5407581 | NCBI WGS metagenome assembly WNGR01 (sample SAMN13153383, study PRJNA577476) | soil metagenome | isolation source: 80 cm soil or saprolite under Garry oak tree replicate 2 | place: USA:California | collected 2016-06-15 | reverse complement strand
CGCGGTAAACTACGCCCTGACCGCCCCGACCGATTTCCTCCAGCAACTCGTAATCGCCAAAGTCACCCAGCATCCGTGCGGTGCGTGACTTCATTTTCGGCGCGCCTGGCCCTGCTAAGCGTGGGGCCGTACTTGCATTCCGCGCCTCGTCGATTTCATTCGCGAGCAAACCAAGGCCAGTCTCAAGCAGACAAGCCGGGCAAACGCCCCGCGGCGCGTCGGAGGAAATTTTCGCGCCGCACTTTGCACAGAGTTTGGTGCCAGCCGTCATGTCACCCGTCGGACAATACCTCGTCCCAACAAGTACTGCAGGAAATCTTCGCGAAGGTTACGCACGCAACACCGCAATTAAATGGCGTAGCTCGTCCTCAATATCTCCCGGCACCATCACGGTGTGAGCGATTTCCTCGCGCAAGAGTTGCTGGTAACGCTGACGCAACCGGCGGAACGCTTGCTTGACCGCGTTCTCCGTCATACTCAGTTCATCGGCAATTTGCCCCTGCGACGGGCGGTTCGGTTCATCCATGAGCAACGCTTCCAACCGTTCAAAAAGGACCACATTGCCAGCAGAACGATACTCTTCACCAAGGCGCCTCAGGACTTGCTCCAGCAAGGCCAACGCCCACCGACGCTCATAGATTTGGTCGACAGTCGATCTGTCCGCCGGCTCAAAACCGGCGCGCTCGCGCTCGCGCACTTCGTCCAATGGAATCAACCGCCAGCCTTCGCCCCGTTTAATGGCCATGGCGCGCTGGCGCTCGTTCGTTAGGAAATGTTTCAGCGACGTGAGCAAGTAAGAACGCAGACGTCCTTTCTCTTTGCGCACAGCATCCAGGTCGCGGCGCTCCAGCAGCAGCGCAAAAAAGCCCTGGGTGAGATCTTTCGCCTCTTCTGGTTCAACGTCCTGTCTCCTCACGAAACCATAAATCGGTCGCCAGTATGTGCGGCAAAGTTTTTCCAGCGCCGCCTGCGCTGCTGGCGATGGACCTTGCGCCTCCAGGACAACACTCCAATGCGTCGTAGTAAATGCGACCGCACCGTCTTTCGTGTCTGGAGCGATTCGATTCTCTGACGCCTGATCACCAGCAGGCACGTCGCGATCCAAGTAAAAAGTCGCCCCGAAAGCAAGCCTGCATCGGGCATGCGCGATCCAAACTAAGCCTACACGACAGCTAGGGCTCGGCGATATCCGTGTAATTCGATTTCTCTTGCAAACGCGTTTTCTACGATTCGCCGTTGTTCTTTGTTAAACACCTGCTGATACGGTTTCCAATCCGTGCGGTATTCAGATTTAGCCTTGGTGCCGAGGGTGCCATCGAAAGGGACCTTTAATTCTGGGAACACTTCGCTGAGCTCGGTAACGAGATTTTCATAACGGAGAACTCGGTCTACAATGATTTTCGCGCCGGAATAATCGGTGTATCGAAAAATTAATCATTGGCCTTGCTCGGCATAGATCTTGTAATCCCTTAGCACTGGAATTTTCGGAGGTGACAATCCAAGGTTCACGATCTGTTCGTAACAGTTCGCACTCAATTGACCCTTGAATGTCGATTCGGCTGTTGAGACCAGAAACCTGTCTGGAAAGTAAGATTCGTGTTCGAATTCCGCGGAGAGAAGAAACTGGTGAAACTCGCGGATGCCATAAAGCAATGGCAAGGTTGGTCCGAAAAAAAAGCGTTTCAGAAACGCCGGCGTGGTGAACTGCGGCATATAAAACCCGTTCTTAGGATGTCCTAGCTGCCGAAAGAAGGGTTGCCCGGCCAGGACGAACGCAGGTGCTCTAGGAGTTGCTTCCTCCCGTTGCCGCCATTCTGTGTCCCTATCGGGCGCTTGCATGGACCGGCGTCGAAACAGGGCCAGGATATGGGCCAGCAGTTGCGGCTTTGCATCTCTTTTTCGGTGCGCGCCTGCCACCCTGATGTCAGTCCACTTGATTGAATCTACATTCGGCGGCTTCCCGGTAACAAAGTCATAAGCCGCGCGGAGAACCGGTAGATTGAGGATCTCGATGAGATAGCGGTCGTCAACGCACCAAAAAATGAACTCGTCTTCTGGCAGGTCCCGCAAAAGATTTTCCATCGTGCTGCGGATATCCGACGGCGTATGGATAAATTCGACATTTTGCGCGGCGAAAACATTTCGCGGATCGCGATCGGTGAACGGTATTCGAAATATAAACGGGCAACTTGGCCATAATCGATTGTAGGTTTCTACTACCAGATTCGCTATTTCGAGATGTGGATCAAATGATAGGACTATGGCTTTCATTGCGGTCGAAAAGGCCAAATCGAAATGTTGGATTGTGTGAGATGCAGGCAGGATCGATTGCGAGGTGCAAAAAATGATCCGCGATTAGCGATTAACGACATGATCTGAATCGGAAGTTCATTTTAGAGTTGATATCCGAGACGCAGCAAAGTGGCGCCGTTTTCTTCCACATATCTGTCGTAAACTTCCGGGCTAAAATACTCCTGCCACTGTCCGCTTTTGCCGGATCGGAAGAATGTGAGCGGTTTGATAAGGTTTTCGCCTCCGAAGGTTTGCTCGACGCGCTTTAACTGATCGAAAGAACTCTTCTCCACCGCATTCGCGATGGTCCGCTGGTCGCACCCCAGCTCCAGGAATGCGGTCACTCTGGCGGCGCATGCCAGCGGCTGTCTGAGCATTTCTTCATATTGAAGCATCAGAATGCGATCTGGATGTTCTGAGGCGAAATCAAGAGCACCGGATACGTGCTTTTTCCATGAGGAAAACTGCTCGACAAAAGGTGAGAAAATGAAATCTGCGAAACTTCCCACGAAGATTTTCTTGCCGGTTGCGTAATGATAGTAGGAGACAAGCGCGTCCCGGCCATCGCGGTAAATATATACAGTCTTTGGATAAAGATCATAACACGGATGATGGGTCTTTATATATCGGCGACCCTCGCGCTGTTCCAATGTTCGAGAAGACTTGTAGATATTAGGCACATAGTCTTCGATGTTACGAAAGCTGATCTCCTTTTCAGGCGCCAATAAGTGAGCGAGAAGAAATCGTACCCAGGTGTTTCCCGATTTGGGATAGGAAACGATAAAGACGTCGTCGGAACGAATGCGGATCTCGGGCAGAGCTCTTTTTTGCAGACGTGATTGTTCAACCCAGTACGAGGACATTGTCAGCGGCAAAGGAAGCTATGCGCCGAACTCATAACCGAAATGTTCAATATCGATACGGAATTTATCGGCCACTAACTGTTTTGTGCGATCATTGTAATACTCGGTGTAGGGTCGGGCGCGCGGGTTCGGCCGCCAGTGGGGCAATTCTGGGTTAACGCCAAGCTTCTGCGCGACGAACGCCCAGTCGGCTTCAAGCTGCTCAAATTTGCCAATGAAATCAGCAAGGATGGTTCCATTGGGATCGACAAACCAATCGAGTTGGTATCGATGCGGAGATGGCTGCAAACATGCGCTGCTACTGTACTGTATCCACTCGACGAACTCATCGAAGTTCATTCTGTTTCTGAGCTGCGATGCCTCGTTGCGCTCATAAAGCGACACAACGCGGTCCCACGGATTGCGCACAAATCCGAATTTGAAATACGTTTCGAATTGCTTTCGCCCGATTTCATGGCGTCGCTCTTGCGAGAGACAGAGATACAAGACCGCGAGAAGCCGGTCTTTTCGCCCGCCACGCTGACTCCAGTAATTCTCCATGTGGTTTTTAATCTCCCACAAGCTCAGGTGGGGCTTCCATGGCTTCCCGAGAACAGCTCGGACGCTGGTGGAGGCAGTTTTGGGCACCTCGACAAAAATGCATTTGTGTCTATGAGAGACCATTGCCCCGTCCTGCGAGGAATTGCTACAGTTTTCCGAGCGTCACGTATTCGCCGTTTGGGGAGCGGAACCACTCTGGCAACTCGATGCCGCTCGCGACAATGCTCTCGTAGCAATTTTGAGTAATCACGCCTCGCTGCGTGCTTTCCCCAAAAACTGCAAAATTTTCCTTGGTCACGAATAACCGATGTTCAGGTAATTTCGGCACGTCATTTTTCAGCTCGTCCATCACCTTCGCGTTAGCGATGTGATTAGGGAGATGGGTAAAGAGATGCCGGAGCACTTTGGCCTTCAGAAGCTGATGAATCCAGATCTGGAACCAGGCTTTACGTTCTAGATAGACATCGCCAAAGGGATTTGTCATTTCGCCCGAGTAAAGCGCAGTTTTGGGGCTGGTCAGTGTTACTCTGCATCGGCAGAACAGCAGCCCGCTTATCTCAGGGGAGCGCATTGCGTGAGAAATCAGGACGCTGATTTTATCGGTAATAAGCTGGATCGGATACTTGTCATCCACGCACCAGTAAACCCATTCCTCGTCGTCGATGTCCGCGAGCAAATGCAGAACCGTTCCCTTTATGTCCGATGGCGCACTGATGTATTGAGCGCGGCTGGAATCGCCGCCGCCAAGCCCCTGATAAGGAACATGAAACACAAACGGATGATCCGGCCACAGTTGTTCGTACTTGAAAATCAAGTGCTCGGTGATAGCTCGATACCGATCGCAGGTTAGGACGATCGCCTTTATTTTATCCGCCGAACTCATATCCGAAACGTTCGATATCCACTTTAAATTTGTTTGCGATGATGTCTCTGGTTCTGGCCGTGTAATACTCGGTGTAGTGTCGCGCGCGCGGGTTGGGCCGGCGATGCGGCAGGGTCGCAGTAACGCCGAGCTTCTGCGCGACAAAAGCCCAGTCCTCGTCGAGCCGTTCGAATTTGCCAATAAAATCGGCGAGCACGTGTCCATTTGGATCGACAAACCAATCGAGCTGATAGCGATGCGGGGAAGAATGAACGCACGTGCTGCTGCTGTACTGAATCCAATCGACAAATTCGTCGAACGTCATTTTGTCTTTGAGTTGCAATGCTTCGGCGCGTTCATAGAGAGAAACGACTCGGTCCCACGGATTGCGGACAAAACCGAACTTGAAGTAAGTCTCGAATTGCCGATTCCCGATTTTCTTTCGTCGCTCTTTAGGAAGCGTGAGATACAGAACCTCTAAAATGCGATTTTTTCGTCCGCCATAATGCGTCCAATAATTTTCCATTTGGTTTTTGATCTGCCATAAATTCAGATGCGGCCTCCACGCTTTACCGAGAATCGCTCGAACGCTTGTCGAGCCGGTCTTGGGCACCTCGACAAAAATGCATTTGTATTTGTGGCAGATCACCTCAGCCCGTTTGCTTATTGACTGTTAATCCCCGTCGGCGCGCGCACATAACGAAAAGTGGGTCGGCCGGGACTCGAACCCGGAACCAACGCCTTAAAAGGGCGCTGCTCTACCGATTGAGCTACCGACCCATTTCATTTATCCATTTATTTGCCCGGCCTCTCATTGGCAACTAGGCCCGAAAGCATTCTGGGCTCTCTACCGATTGAGTACCGGCCCACGAGAGAAACGTCTTAATCCAGATCAAGCATTGCTGCCAGGTTGCTACTGCGTTCCTGTAAGACGCTACAGCATCGTAATCAAATCGCGCAGCGAATTCTTTTGCCGATCCAGGCGAAAAACCAACAAGCCAGCTTCGGCGGCGGCCCTCCAATCACGATCCGGATCATCGCCAACGTACAACACTTGATCTGGTTTCAGATTAACGAATTTTAGAGCGCGCCGATAAATCTCCGGATCCGGCTTGTCCGCTCCGATTTCGCTGGAAATGAAAATATGCGCAAAAAATTTCGAGATGCCGAGGTGCTCGAGAATGAAGCGCAGACGTCCGTCGAAATTTGAAATGACGGCGAGTTGAAATCGCGGCTGCAATTTCTCCAGGACATCGAAAACCTCCGGATAAGGTTCCCAGACGCCGGCTTCGGCGAAATGCTCGTAGGCGATTTCGAAGAAATTATCACGATCCATTTCGCCTAAGGAAGGCGCGACCTGATCGAGCACAAGGTCGACAAGTTCGCGCCACCAGCCTTTGTCATCATTTTCGCGTGGCCCGTCGATTGCTCCGCGCCGTGGCATCTGTTTCCAAGCCGTGAAGAAGGCGCGATCGAGCTGCTGAGCATCCAGCGTCAAGCCTACCTCGCTGCCGACAAGCGCATAATGAGCGCCGACCGTTTTGCTTAAGTAAAAGAGCGTTCCAACAGCATCGAAAAAGATCGCTTTGGTCATGTCGATGAAAACGTCGAACGTTCAACGCCCAGCATCCAACACCGAATGATCGCAAAGTGAAACTCAAAACGTTGACCTAAGCAAAATCGGATGGAAACTGGCAGCCGCCGCAGAAATGCATTTTGCTTTACCAACTGCCTCGGAGGTTTTTCATAATGCGAGGTCATGAACATGAGCGATGAATTGCGCTTTTCACCGAAACGGACGCAATCCGCTGGCGAAGAACTGGCGAACAGCATCAGTCATGGAATCGGCTTATGCGGGGCGTTAATCGGAGCGCCGATTCTGCTGCTGGAAGCTCGTCGTAGTAACCCCAGCTTTTTTTTTGGCACGGTGATTTTTACGGTCACGCTGTCGATGTTGTATCTCGGATCGACGCTCTACCATGCATGGCCGGAGACGCGCGGGAAAACTATTTTGCGGACGCTGGATCATTCGGCGATTTTTTTGTTGATTGCCGGGACATACACGCCGTTTACGCTCGGCCCGCTTCGCGGGTTGTGGGGTTCCACCATGCTCGCGCTCGTTTGGGCGCTCGCCATTTTCGGTGTGATCTTGAAAGCGACCCGCGGCGCATCGCGCGATCCGAAACTGGGGATGACGCTTTATCTTGGTACTGGATGGTTGGCGCTGATCGCGGTTCGCCCGATCACGCTGGCGATTCCCTTTCCCGCACTCTTCTGGCTGGTGGCCGGTGGCGTCGCCTATACCACTGGTGTGCTCTTTTTCGTGAACGAACGTCTGCGCTACAGCCACTTCATCTGGCATTTGTTCGTCCTTCTCGGTTCGAGCTGTCATTTTCTCGCGATTCTCTCCTGCTGCGCGACCTAAGAGGGGCGAGCGGCTTCGATCGATCAGATTTCTCGTGCAGCGCAAGCGGTGATTGGACAAGAGGAATCGACGGGCGGATTAATTCGCATGCTGCCGGTGGAGCACGACGATCCCATCAACGCAAAGATTCTCGCGATTTCGGAGGATAAGGTCGATGGCTTCGCGCGCGAGCCGTTCGAGGAAATCGCAATTCGCTCCGGCGTCGATGTCGATGTGGTGATGACGCGCATCGCGGCGATGCTGCGCGCGGGAACGATCCGGCGTGTCCGGCAAACTTTGCTCGCGACGAATCTCGCTAACGGTGCGCTGGTGGCGTGGAAGGTTCCTGAGGATAAGGTCGACGCTGCTTTCGAGTGGATGTTCCAGCGCGATCCTTTTTCCGGCCATGTTGTACTGCGCTCGACCGACACTGTTAGCGCGGGATCGGACTACAAATTGTGGACTACGGTGAAAGTCCCCCATGGATTTTCGCTATCGGGACATTGCGAGTTGCTCGCACAAAAAGTTGGCGCGGAACGCTTTCGGCTTATGCCGGCGAAAGGCATTTTCACCCTCGGTGTCGGTCATGTTCGCCGAAAAACGATTGAGCCTGGAAGCAAGGCTGAAGCGCCGGCGAAAATGATTCCGGTGCAAGTTGTCGATCTTAGCGAGCTGGAATGGAAGGTCTTGCTGGTGCTCAAGCGTGAATTCGCTCCGGAAGAAATTCGACCAACCCCATGGGCGCCGCGTGCGAAAGAAGTAGGTCTCGCCCTCGATGAGTTTTATCGCGTTGCCGAGCAACTGAACGCGCGAAAAATTATCGGACGCTTTTCAACTTTCCTGGAACATGTCAAACCGTCGGCTGGCGGAGTTCGTGTGACGCGATTCAACGCGCTTTTTCACTGGGCGATTCCACCAGGGCGGGAGATTGAAGCGGGCGGCGAAGTCGGTCGACATCACATCCTTACCCATTGTTATTGGCGCGAGGCCGGTCCGGAATTCAAGAATGTCAACATCATGGCCGTGGCGCACGGTACGGACAAACACCTTCTCCTCGATCACAAAGCGGCCATAGATAGACATCTTCATTCGAGCGGCATTCCGGTTTCTTATACGAACGTTTTCTGGGGCGGACGCAGCGAGATCAAGCCGTCAGAGATTTCGCCGCTAGTATATCGTGACTGGCTTTGCGAGATGGAGTTATTGAATCGTTCAATCGCTTGACCGCTTTAATCTTTTAACTCTTTGGCGCTTCAACGATTGAATTCAGAATGAAAGCGCTCATCGAAAAACTGCGAAACGGCGTCGATCTCACGAGCAGTGACATCGATTATGCCATGACGCTTTTGCTTTCAGATCAGACCGACGACAAAGCGAAGGTGCAATTTCTCACCGAGCTGCATCGCAAGGGCGAAAGCGCGGATGAAATTCTCCAATTCGTTCGTCTGCTCTTGGAAGCTGCCGTCGATCCGATGATCGATCCAGCGGAATTGCCAGGTCCCATGATTGACGTTTGCGGAACTGGTGGCGCCGGGCTCAACCTTTTCAATGTCTCGACGACGATCATGTTTATCTTGGCTGCGGGCGGGGCGGTGGTGGTCAAACACGGTAACCGCAGAGTCACATCGCCTTGCGGTAGCGCGGATGTTCTGGAAGAACTGCGTGTCCCGATTCAGTTGACGCCGGAACAGTTAAAAGACTGCGTTAAGCGCTTGGGCATTGGATTCGTATTCGCGCGCCAATATCATCCGGCGTTTCGGGCAATCGCAGGAATGCGAGAACGTCTGGCCCGGGAAAACACGCGTACAATTTTTAATCTGCTGGGCCCATTACTGAATCCAGCACGGCCACAGCGACAATTGATTGGCGTTTTCGCGCCTCGTCTCCCAACAGTCTTCACGGAAGTGCTGCGGCAGCTCGGACGTGAACGAGCATGGGTGGTCCATGGGCTCGCGCAAGATAGCGCTGGGATGGACAACATTTCGATTTCTGGGGCGACGACGATCGCCGAGTTGCACGATGACAAAATCACTTCGGCTGTTCTCGATGTAAACTGGCTCGGGATCCCACGCGCGCCGGTGGTGGAGTTACAGGGAGGCAACGCGCGAGAAAACGCCGCCACCATCGGAGGGATTCTGGCGGGAGAGATCACCGGGCCAAGACGCGACATGGTGATTGCCAACGCGGCCGCTGGATTTGTTGTAGCCGGATTGGCGCGCGATTTGAACGAGGGAATTGCATTGGCGCGCGAGCAAATCGATGCCGGTCGTGCTCTCGCAAAGTTGCGCGCTCTGCAAAATTACGAGCCGAAGGCTTCGCGATAAGTCCTGCCCAAATTCCTCAGGACTGCGACAGCAAACTTCTGGCGATCAACTTGTCGATTCAAGGCCATCGCTAATGAAATTGCCTGGCCACGTAACTCTTTGGCAAAGTCTTGCAGCGATTGATTCACATTGATTCCGATACCGGCGATCGCCAGATGTGGCGCTTTTTCCCGCGCGCGCATTTCGACGAGGACCCCGGCGACTTTTCGTCCATCAATCTGAACGTCGTTAGGCAATTTGATGGTTGTTTTGAGAGAAAGTTCGTTTTGGATCGTGTCGGCGACGGCTTTCGCCGCCCACGCGGTGAGCCGCGGGGATCTGTTTATGTCGATCTTTGGCCGCAACAGGATAGAAAAGCAAAGGCCTTTCCCGGCGGCCGATTCCCAACGATTGCCCCGTTGGCCGCGGCCGGCGATTTGATGTTCGGCGAAGACAACTAGGCCTTCTTTTGGATTTCCCTTCGCCATTTGTAAAATTGCATCGTTTGTCGAGCTGGTTTCTCCGAGGACGATAATTTCGCGACCAATAACGACTCCGCTGAGATCTGCTTGCAGCTCTTTGGCGACTAAGCGATCCAAAAGTTCAAGCGGGGACATGCGTCATTTCCAGGGAAATATCAATTGCGCGCGGCGAGTGGGTGAGGGAGCCGACGGAGATGTAATCGACCCCAGTGGCCGCAATGCGGCGAACGTTTTTCAGAGTAATGGCGCCGCTCGCTTCAAATTCGACCTTATCTTTTCTCAGCGCGACAGCCTCCCGAATTTGAGCCGGCGTCATATTATCGAGCAGGATTACGTCTATACCCCCAACTTCAATGAAGCCACGAACTTGTTCCAGATCGTCAGCCTCCACTTCGATGCGAATGCTGGGTCGCTCCTCGCGAAGCTGGCGAATCCGATCGGCGAAACTGGAGAGTCCCTCAAAAGTCGTCAGATGGTTATCTTTCACGAGCACCATGTCGTATAGACCAAATCGGTGATTCGCGCCGCCACCGGCAACCACCGCAGCTTTTTCCAAAGCCCGCAGCCCGGGAGTTGTTTTCCGTGTATCCAAAATTTTGACAGGGTAATTTCCGACCGCCTCGACAAATTGGCGCGTCAGCGTTGCGATGCCGCACAGACGCTGCAAAAAATTCAGCGCGACACGTTCCGCCTTTAGAATCGAGCGCGCCAATCCGCGGACTTCGATAATCGCATCGCCCATGGTAACGTCGGTCCCGTCGGCTTGAATAATCTGCGCATCGACGGACGGATCGACTCGCCGAAAGACTTCCACGGCGGCTCCGCAACCGGCGGCAATAGCTTTTTCACGCACAATGATGCGCCCCGTGACGTGCAACGTCTCTGGCACAAAGAATTCAGTCGTGACGTCTCCCTCGCCAATGTCTTCATTGAGCGCGATTGTGATTGGATCGTAGGAATCAGGCTTCATGGGAGCTGGACAGCTGAGGCGCTTGATAAACGCATCGCTCACCCATGCAGGTTTTCAAATTGCGATTAGCCCCTTGGAAAATTGCAGGGCCGCCGTGATCAATCCGGCGGATGGGAAATCCTGAACACCAGACAGGTTACTTCATCTTCCATAGATCGCCTCTATGAGAACTCTTGCGGAAAGAAATCGGGCAATCTCGCAGTTCGCTCGCGGGGTTTAGTTCGGTACGAAAAGATTCGGGCAGCGCACGCTAAGGAGAAACAACGAATACAAGAAACGTGCCACCGCCCGAATCGCCTTAACCTGTTGAATTAGACAGCGAAAGCGGGCGGGCGTTCGAATTATTTACGAAAATCCAGTATCCAGAGTAATTCCCGGGGGAGCTGCCTGTGCTCCCCCCAGACTCTACAGCTGCAACTCCGATTGCGCGTTGGCGCTCTGTTGGGCCGCCTCGTCGCGGATTTCCTGGAGAAGCGATTTGAACTCGCACTTTTCCAACGCTGCGATAAGTGCGGGATAATCAGGTTTGATCTTAAGCTGCTCGATTTCCACCGGTAGCTTCATGTCACAATCCAGTTCGACCATTTTCCTGTTTTGCAAAATTTGGTCGCGCGCATTGATCAGCTTTTCGCGCGTCTTCTGATTCTTCACTTTCTCGATGTTCGCCATTAATGATTCCAGCCCGCCGTATTCGCGAATCAACGCCGCGGCCGTTTTCCGCCCCAAGCCAATCCCAGGAATGTTGTCGACCGAATCGCCGGTTAGGGCAAGGACATCGCCGATAAGCTTCGGGGAAACGTTCCATTTCGCGGTCACTTCCGGCTCGCCCAGGAGCGCGAAAGGATCTTTTGGCGAAACGAGATCGGCTTTTGCGGTCGTATAAACCTTCACGCACGGTCCGACCAGCTGAAAGAGATCCTTGTCATTAGTGGCGAGCACCACTTCCACATCACGTTTGCATGCAGCCAAAGCGTAGCAACCCATCAGGTCGTCAGCCTCCGTATTGGGCAGCGAAATATTTCGGAAACCGAGCAGGGGAGTCAGTTTTTGGATGAAATCGAGCTGCGGAATCATGGGCTGCGGCATCTCCTTGCGGGTCTCCTTGTAAGCCGGCTGCAATTCCACCCGCCGCTCTGGCACGCCTTCGTCCCACACCACCGCGCCCAGTCCCGGCTGCAAATGTTTCATCATCAGCCGCAATGTTTTCGTGAATCCGAAGATCGCGTTCGTCGGTTCGCCGCGCGAATTGGAGAGGTTCGGAATCGCGAAAAAGGAGCGATAGACGTAGTAATGGCCGTCGATTAGCAGCAACTTCACACGATTACCGTAGCCGAAGGGCGCAACGTAGTGCAACCGTCCCGGTTGCGGCGTTTATTTCGCAAGCAAACGCTTGCGCTACTTTCGCTTGCCGCAATTCACGTTTAAGTCCTGGAATGGCCGAAGAATGGATCGTGCGTGTACAGGGTAAGGATTACGGTCCTGTAGAGGTTGAGACGCTCCGCGAGTGGAAAACGGAGGGCCGACTGCTTCCGACAAATCAAGTCCGGCGGGTAGGGGTCGACCTTTGGATCACGGCGGCGGGGATTCCCGGTCTCTTCGAATCCGGTCCGGTGGATGTAGCCCCGGGCGTTGATCGCGGAATACGAGGACAGCATCCTCGGCTACAACGGCGACGCAGCTTTAGCGGGATTCTCCTTGAGACATTCCAAATCTATCGCAAAGGGTTCCTGCAATTTTTGGTGCTTACGCTGCTCATCGCAGTGCCTTCCATTTGCGCGCAATTAACCAGTTCCGCGTTCGGCGCGGCCCCAAGTGTGGAAATGGATTTGCGCACCCAGATTGCGGGAGCCTTTGCCTTTTGCATGCTTCTCCTCAGTCTCGCCGCGTGGCCGATCTTCATCGCTGGCATTCAGATTCTAACAGCCGAGTTGGCTGCTGGTCGCACAGTAAAAATGTTTTCTGTTCTGCGAAACGCGCTCACATTTTGGTCGCGCATCGCGATGCTCTGCATCTTCGTCTATGGCGTTTACTTTTTTTGGACCGTATTGCCGGTCGGGATCATTCTGATGATTGTTCTCGCCGGTCCGTCTGTGGTTTTATTTTTTCTCGCGCTCCTCGTCCTGGCTTTTCAGGTCTGGATCATCGGGCGGTTATTCGTAAATTTTTTATTCTGGCAGCAGTTCGCTGTTCTTGCAGAGGCCGGCGCCAGTAATGCGTTGCGTCAAAGCAAACAACTCGCGCGCAGCGGGCGCGAGCTTCCCTGGTTTCAGCGACCGATGTGGCGCGGCGTCTTTATCGCCTCGATCTGGTTCGCGTTCGTGCTTGTGCTCAACATCGGATCGGAGTGGCAATCAATTCAGCGCTATTTTCACGAGCTAACCACGGTCCAAGATCCTCAAGCGCTGTTGCAGACACTTACGACAAGCTCGAAGTCAGAGCCCTTTAATTCCTTCGGTTTCACTCTCGGCCTTTTGCAAACGGTGTTACGCCCATTGCTTGGGATCGCGTTTGTCTCGCTCTATTTCGAGAGCAAGTCCGCGAGTCGGGCGGTCTCATCCTATGGCGAGATGGACCTCGAACAATAGAGGCTCTGTCCTCTACGCTCTACTTCTGACTTCTGACCTCTGACCTCTGTTGCTCGATTCGTAACGAATTATACTCGAGCCCAATCGCTTCCCGGATGCGACCCGGCAATTTGACATTGCCCGGTTTTATGGCGGCGAATAATCTTGGTGCTGGTGTCACGTCCTTCGCTTTTACTCGTTTTCCTCCTGCTGCTTGCTGGCTGCTCTCGGCGTGGTTTTGATCCTGCGGCGGAGCAGGCGAAGCTCTTGCGCCGGGACGCCGAGTGGGCTGACCTTGCCTCTGCTGGGAAGGATGTTGAGAAGATTGTCTCGTATTGGAGCGACGATGCGGTGCTGATTTTCCCGGGACAGCCCGTCCTCGAGGGCAAAACAGCAATTCGTGCTTATGTCACAGAGAGTCTCAAAACGCCGGGATTTAAAATCCACTGGGTCTCGGAAAAACCTGTGTTCTCACCGGACGGCAAGCTGGCCTACATGCGTGGCAAGGACGAATTGACTGTGCCCGGACCGAGCGGTGCGCCAGTGACGGTTCATCTTAGAGGAATATCGATCTGGCGTTTGGACGCCGACGGGCAATGGCGGTGCGTAGTGGACATATCGAATGAGCAGCCACCAGCTGCTCCCATCGCAAAGTAGTCCCAGGGGACGGTCGGTGCGCCGCGTCAACGAGGCAAAACGCATGAAGCCCCAATGGCTACCCATCTTTTGTTTTCTTGTCATCGTCGACATCTCCTTTGTGCCGCGTTCGTCTGCCACGACGAAAGGGCTCAGTCAGATCGTGACGCCGGAGTTGCAACGGGAGGGCGAACTGTCGGTCAGCTTCCAGGCGCAAAGCGAGAAAATCGGCAATCCATATCAACTGCAAGCCGAGATGGGGTTGACGAAATGGGCTGAGTTCGCGGTTTTTCGCGGGTTCAAACCCGATGACTGGATTTTCGGCACGGAGTTTGGGCTGCTCACAAAGGAGCCGTATCTGCTTTCGGTCGGCTTTGTGAACTGGTCACCGCACATGAACGTCGATCCTCAGCCGTATATCGAAGCCGGTTACTACATCGAGCATCACAAGTTCATCGTCGGCGCCACACATGTCGATTATCGTAATGAAGCGATCCTCGGCTACGCCTACGATTTCAATGAAACCTGGCGGGTGCAGGTCGATTTCCAGAGCGGATCAGGTAATTCATCAACAATCGGGTTTACCTGGAACATAACGAGAGATTTTCAGGTCAACCCTGCGATCTACGTGACGAACGATAGTCCACATGACGTGCTCGGCTACGTGGTTTTCACATACACATTCCGTGTCTGGGGCGGGAAAGAGAGAAGCAACGCGCCTTCTACAAAATGAACATCGCGGCGGCTACGCCGAACATCACAAACGTTATGATTCCGAGTGCGCTTCCCGTGCAAAGCAAATACTGTCTCCGGCCGACTAAAATCACATCATCGGCGTGCGTGCTGGCGTACAGTCAGTAGCAACGCCGTTAGAATTGCGCCCAAGAACGCCGCGGTCATATCTTTCTGCGCATCCCAGATGTCACCTTGGGTCCCGAGATAAGCCGCGCCGAGATCGGGCCGGACAACTTGGGCAATAATCCCTTCCAGAATTTCGAAGAAACTACTCAGCGCCGCGAGGGCAGCGACGGCCAGCCATACAGCCCAGGTTTCATGAGCACCGGCAGAGCGCTGAAAAAGTTCGCGCATCGGATAAACAAACAGAAAACCGAACGCGAAATGAATCACGCGATCAAAGTGATTTCGGTGCAGATGAAGAAAGTCGCGGAGCCAAAAACCGATTGGGACTTTCGCGTAGGTATAATGCGCGCCGATTGCGTGTAGCGCAAGGAATAGCAAGATCAGCGCATAGGATAAATTCGACAATTGGAACTTGCGATAGGTCGGAATGAGTACGCTGGCTGTCGCAAAGACAAGCAGGTTTTCCAGGAACCAATCGCTGCGATCGACAGGATGGATTGCGAGCACCGCCCAAAAGAGCGCGTAGCAGGCAAGGGCGGTTTGTAGAAAGGAGTTATCGATGAAACGTCCGTAGGGTTGCTTCATCGCGCCTTTCGTTTTCCATTCGTCAACAGCACGGCGGCCATCATGGTCAGTGATCCGAGCAGAGCCGAGAGTATATCGTTCTGGGCGTCCCATTCGTCGCCCTGTCCGCCAAGCCACTCGACTCCTTTCCCGGGCGCGACTATCTCCGCGACGATGCTTTCCAGAATTTCAAAGAAACCGCTAATCGCGAGAATGATCGCGGGCGGTAGCCAGAAGCTCCACCCGCGACGGATTCCGCTGACGCGCAGCAACAGTTCGCGAACTGGGAATGCCAGCAAAAATCCGAATCCGAAATGAGCCACTCGGTCGGCGTGGTTTCGCGAGAATCCGAGGAAATCTTTCGCCCACAGGCCGACGGGCATTTTTGCATACGTGTAATGCGCCCCGATCGTGTGAAGAATAACGAAAAGCGCGATGAATATGTAGGAGGCGTTGGAAAGGTGAAGGCGCTGATGTGTTACCGAAAGGGCGAACACAAAAAGAACAAGCAGTAGATTTTCCAAGACCCACGCTTGTCGATCCACCGGATGAATTGCCGCGAGAACCCATATAACAGCGCAGAGCGCAGCCAGAGCGCCGATGAATTTGTTTTGTTGGCTCACCTAAAGCAATTTTCCTCCGCCTGATCGACCCGCAGACCTTTATCGAAGTAAAACTCCGCCGTGCAAGAAAGCTCAAAATCGCCGCGAGGTCGCGTTAGTGCCGGATTGCTCATGTTTCGCCGGACGCACGGTGCGCTTGAGGTGTTACTCGTGCATCCTGGCGGCCCATTCTTTGCCAAGAAAGACGACGGCGTATGGACAATTCCAAAAGGCGAGGCCGCTCCCGGAGAAGATCTCCTGATGCGGGCTCAGATTGAATTTGAGGAAGAGCTCGGCATCCAGCCGTCAGGGGACTGGATTCCGCTCGGATGGATCAAACAGAAGGGCCGCAAGATTGTGCACGCTTGGGCGTTCGAAGGGGGTTTGCCGGAATGGTTCAAACTGAAATCGAATATGTTCGAACTGGAATGGCCGCCTCGTTCGGGCAAGCTGAAGAAATTTCCGGAGATCGATCAGGCTGTCTTCTTTTCGGAGGAACTTGCACGGCGAAAAATAAATCCTGCGCAGGTGCCTTTTCTCGATCGCTTACGGGCTGCGCTGAACCGTTAATCAGCAGAGATAGCGATCCTTTCCGCTCTGCGGACTTGAGCTGGTATTTGAGCGAATCTTGCGTTTCCTCCCGAAGACCGCTCCAGTTTAATTATGAGCGACGACGTCTTAACGAGCCGCTCCCGCAATGAAGGAGCCAATCGGTTCGCATTTTGGATGAGACGGATCTTCAGCTTTTGGAACCTTGAGAATATCAAGATAGTCCGACGGATAATCGTCTCCGTGATCGGGGTAACCGTGTTACTGATCGGAATTGCGCTCTTGGTTTTGCCGGGGCCGGCGTTCATCGTTATTCCCATTGGGCTCGCGATCCTTGCCACGGAATATGCATGGGCGCGACATTGGCTGAACAGAGCTCGTCAAATCGCGAGCGATATCGTTTCGGTCGGTAATCGCGACAATCAGTAACCTCCAAATGGCAGATGAGCGCGCAATCGTGCAAGAAATGGAGCTGACCGCGTCTTCAGAGCGCGCCGATGAAATCTTTCTCGAAGGGCCGCGCTCCCGCTTCGAAGAATTCATTACGCTGTTGAAAGTGATGCGCGATTTCCTGCGCGGATTTCGCACACTGCACTTCGTCGGTCCATGCGTGACCGTTTTCGGCTCAGCCCGAATCAAAAGTGACGATCCGAATTACGAGCTGGCTCGAAAAATGGGCGTGGCGATTGCACGACTCGGGTTCACAGTCATGACCGGGGGTGGGCCTGGCATTATGGAAGCGGCAAACCGCGGCGCGAAAGAGGTCGGTGGCCGCTCGGTCGGCTGCAATATTGAACTGCCCTCCGAGCAGGCGGCGAACCCGTATCTCGACCGCTGCGTCCGGATGCATTATTTTTTCGTTCGCAAAGCGCTTCTCATCAAGTATTCCTATGCGTTCGTTGTCATGCCTGGCGGCGCAGGCACACTCGACGAGTTATTCGAAGCAGTGACTTTGATTCAGACAGGAAAAATCAAAAACTTCCCGATCGTGATCATGGGCACCGATTATTGGAAAGAACTGATTGGTTTCATCGATAAGATGGCGCGGCATGGGATGATCAGCGCTTCTGATCTAAGCCTGATCTACGCTACCGACTCGGTGGAGGAAGCCATCGCACACATTCGAAGCAAAACGATCGAACCATTCGGCCTCAAGCGCGTCGCGCGCATCCGACGATATTTCCCCTGGCTCGGCGAGCGCGGGCTGTCTGCTGACGGCGCCGCTGTCAGGTAGGGGCGATTGACCCATTCGACTTCGCTCAGGGCAGGCTCTCAATCGCCCAGGCGGTTCAGGCCTGCCGCGCCATCGCACAGCAAAGGCGGGTGAACCGCTCCTACCAGTAGATTGCAACTACTGATATAATTGTGGGATGCCGCGTATCATGCGGAAACGGCTGGAATCGCCGCCAAGATCGCAGGCGTAAGGTGGCAACGGAATTTCTTCGATCATCGCCTTCGCCACGATGAAAGTTTGGCCGAGAAGTTCGCCTACATTTGCCAGAACCCGGTCCGCGCCGGGTTAATCCCTAGCGAACATGAGTGGCCTTACACCTTCATCCCAGATGAGCCATCCCGCAGGTAGGGGCGATTGACCTCCACAGCCCGTGGCTAAAGAAGCGCTTTACCGAGCGAGGACGTTGCGGGAAAAGATTTGCAACCAGAGCGATTTGAACAAAGCCATGCGCAGGACGTCCTGGTGTTTGTCGCCGACGGTGATGTCGTCAAGGAAAACGCCTTCCAGCTCGAAACCAAACCGGCTATTGAGATTGATATTGCGCATGTTGATGTCGCGCGAGTGGATGTAAACCTTGTTTAGATTCCGGATCATGAAAGCATAATAAAGGAAGCCGAACGTGGCGCGTTTCCCGATGCCTTTGCCCTGCAACCCGGACTCGCCCACCAGCTTTTTCATCTCGAGTTTGCCTGCCGTCAGGTCGATGTTCTCGCCGCCGACGATTCCTACCAGCTGGTCATTGTAATAAACGCCGAAATATTCCCGTGTCGGATGAGTCAAATACTTTCGCAGCTCGCTTTCGTTTTCGGGAAACCGCGGCACGAAGCTTTCGCGGACAGCCGGGACTTTTAGCCACCCGATAACCTTGCTGACGTCGGGCAGTTGTAGCGGACGAAGCGTCACGTATTGGATGGCGAGTTCTTTGCGGTCCGCCCATTCATCCCTCACAGACGCTAGCGTAAAGATTCCGTTGTAATACTCCACCCCTTCGGCGGGTTTCTTTTCATTCGCCAGGAGATTGTCGAGGAGGTGCGAAGCCACCTGGATGATCTCGTGCTTGCGCACGCCATAGTTCGTGAGTTCGTTGTAAAAGCCTTTCGCGACTAGTTTCAGCATCTGATCGCGCTGCTTCTTGCCGACGATGTCTTTGTCGCTCTGCTCGTCCATCGCTGCCGCCAGCCGCACTATTTCACCTTCGCAGCTAAAGTCCACACTCCTCGGGCTTGTTTCATGGGAATGACTCGTTTAATAGCTTTGCGGGGTTCGTCGTTGCTATAACGGAGCCGGCCTTCGCGCGCGGAAGGTGATACCTACCAGAAGCGGGGGTGTCTTTGATTGCGATGTGAACGAACGCC
>WNGR01002803.1_pt1 | contig 19082 bp, 17 predicted proteins | sample 5407581 | NCBI WGS metagenome assembly WNGR01 (sample SAMN13153383, study PRJNA577476) | soil metagenome | isolation source: 80 cm soil or saprolite under Garry oak tree replicate 2 | place: USA:California | collected 2016-06-15 | reverse complement strand
CCCTCAGAAGAAGAAGTACCTGAGCGTCACGTTCGTCACCCACGACGACCCGTCGCGCTGCGCCGGGGTGTGGATGCCGCCGATGTCGAAGGGGTGGCCGAAGTGGACCCTGAGGAGGAGCGGACCGAACAGCATGTTCACCCCCAGCACACCGGTGAGCGTGCGCACGTCCCACGCGCCGAGGTCGTTCGGCGTCGGCCGGAACCCGTCCGCGCACACGTCGTGGTGGGCGTCGCAGCCGGCGCGCGTCGAGAACTGGTTGAAGACGCCGCCGAAGTCGAGGGCCGCCACGCCGAACAACGAGTCGAAGATCGCGAGCCGGAGGATGGGATCGAGCGGGAGCTGTAGCTCCAGATTCGCGACGTAATAGTTGCGGCCGATCAGGTACGCGAGATCGTTCCAGAAGTAGCCGCGCAGGTTGTCGGCGGCGGTGATCCACCAGGTCCGGGACCAGTTCTTCCCCTCCTCATCGGGGGCGAAGCTCGAGCCGCCGGCCAGCCGCAGGAAGAGCTTCGCGCGCCCGGAGATCTGGAGGTAGCTCGTCGCGTCGGCGCGCACGAAGCCGTTCAGGGCGTGGCGCCAGGGCAGCCACTGCCCCCCCAGCTCGAGCAGGAGCGCCTCCCCGGCGATCGGGCCCGCCAGCGGATCGTAGCGAACGGTGTCATAGCCATAGCGCAAGGTCGGCCCGAGCTGCGGGTGCGTCCCGCCGTTGCGCTGGCGGAAGTCGGAGGCGCCGGGCAGGGTCGGGTCCACGGCGCCGCACGAGATGAAGCTGGTGGTGAGGTTCGTCAGGCAGTAGCGCTGGACCGCCCCCACCGACAGCTCGGCCTCGACCCGCCGGAAGCGATCGAGCGGGTAGCGCAGCGAGCCGATCGCCCCGAAGTCGCGCTGCAAGAACGCGAGGTTCGGGTTCACCAGGTCGATCTGCTCCTGCACGAAGTGGAAGGCGCCCAGCACGTGCGACATGCGCTGGGACCGGTTCTCGTACAGCGCCAGGAACTGCGTGTACTCGAAGGACCCGAGCACCGCGAGATCGAGGTACAGGATGCGGTCGCGCAGCAGGTCCGAGAAGAGCAGCGCGGCCTGGCCGGCCACCGCGCTCCCCGCCCCAGCGCCCATGATCATGGCAGCCTCCGGGCGCCAGTTGCCGAGCGACACCGGGTCGTAGCTCGGCACCTGGGCCGGGAAGTCGTCCCGCGGGATGCCGAGGACCGGGCCCAGCGGCGCCGCCACCGGTAGCGCCGGCTCGTCGACCCAGGCCACCCGCGGCACCTCCACCAGCCGGAAGCGGCCGCGGTAGAAGGTCGACGCCCAGAGACCCCGCCCTTGCGGGGCGGCGGCGGGGGTGGTGAGCCCGGTCGCGAAGTCGGTCAGCCGATGGATCTGGCCGTCCTTCAGCACGTACAGGTCCGACTTCCGCGTGGCGAGGCTCGAGAACAGCACCGAGCCGTCGGACTGGCTCCGCGGCGAGTGGTCGTCCCAGTTACCGGTGGTGAGGCGCGTGCGCGCGCCGCTCACCGGGTCGATGCGAAACAGGTTGAAGCGGCCGTGGTCGGTGGCGTCCGACGCGTAGTAGAGCCCCGCCGTTCCCCAGTGCAGCTCGCGCTCCGCGTACGGATCATCGGTCAGCTGGCGCACCGGTCCGCCGGCCGAGGCCACGAGGTAGAGGTCGAGCTGGCCGGCGTCGGTCATGCCGGCGAAGGCGAGCTGGCTGCCGTCCGGCGAGAAGGTGGGGTCCGAGATCTCGATGAAGTGCCGGCCGGTGGGGTGGCGCAGGTCGAGCGTGCGCCGGGCGCCGAGCTCGAGGCGCGGCGGGCGCCCGCCCTTGGGGGGCGTGTGGCGGTAGGGCTGCACGTACAGCACGTCGTTCGGCCCGGCCTGCGCCGAGTAGGCGATGAGCCGCTCCGACACGGCCATCACCAGGTGCTCGAGCGGGTGGAGCGACTCCACGCCCGGGCGGCTGTCGGACGCCACCTCCACCGCGCCGCGCGGGTGGCGCGCATCGACCAGGAACAGCTTCACCCGGCCGGCCTCGCGATCGATGCCGCGCACGAAGAGCACCTGGCCGTCGGGGGAGGCCTGCATCGCCTCGGGCTCGGCGGGGAGGTCCTGCAGCTCGCGGAGCTGCGCCAGGTCCTGCCGCAGCGCCGCATACTCGGGGAAGTAGCGTCGCTTCAGCCACGCCCGCCAGCGCGTGTCGACCTCCTGCAGCGGCTCGTTCAGCACGCGCCGCGTGAGCGCGGCGAAGCCCTTCTCGCCCGGGTGGGCGCCGCCGCCGCCGATGAGGAGCGCGTTCTCGAGGTACTCCTGGATCTTCTCCTTGCCGTAGGTCTCCGCGATGAACGCGATCCGCGCCTGGCCCAGCTTGTAGGTCGGGATATAGCCGCGGTAGCGGTCCTCCTGGAAGGAGATGACCTCGTAGTGCCGCTCGGCGTCCGGGTTCCACATCAGGTCGCGCAGGTAGAGGTCGGTCTCGGCGTCGATGCCACCCTTTGCGTAGTACTCGGCGATCCCCTCGATGAACCAGAGCGGCAGCGCCTCGATGGGCGAGGCCACGTCCTCGGCGCCCGCCACGTCGAGCAGCTTCTGGATGGTGAACTGATGCACGAGCTCGTGCGTCGAGACCTCGCGGAAGAGCTCGTGGTTGCCGAAGTACGGCAGGGACATCTTGAGGTCGCGCGGCGAGGTGACGCCCAGCACCGACTCGCCCACCTGGAACACGTTCGTCGCCTGGAACTCGCGCTGCGAGGCGTAGAGGATGTAGGGGATCTGCTTCGTCGGCGTGTAGTGGAACTCGTCGACGAGGCGCAGGTAGGCGTTGCGGATGACCGGCAGCGCGCGCTCCGCCACCTCGCGCTCGCGGGCGTAGTAGTAGAGCCGCACCCCGCCCTGGCCGCCGTTCGGCGAGGGGACGTCGTGGTGGTGCCAGGCGAACTCGTACCAGGCGACCTGGTTCTGCCCCGGGCGCTCGGGCAGCACGAACGTCTGCGCGAGATCGCTCCCCGGCTCGGCCAGGCCACGGCGATCGCCCGCCTGGTGCATGCGGTCCATCCGGCGGAGCGCGTCGCCGATGCTGGGCGGGCTCAACTGGAAGGACTGCGCGGTCGCGGCGAGCGGCATCGCGGCGAGGCACAGGGCAGCGAGCGACGGCCTTGGCATTCGGTTCTCGGAGGGAAGTAGGGAAAGGAGGGCGGCCGGGCAAGGGCTCGCCACCACCATAACCTGGGGAGCGGTGGTCTACTCGGACGTGATGGGGAAGGTCCGGCCAGCCAGGCGGAGGACGAAGCGCCCCGCGCCGGGTGGGTCTTCCTCCAGCGCGAGCCCCAGATCGACCTGGGCCGAGCGCCCGAAGCGCGCCCGGTGCCCGCCCTTCACGCGGCAGTGCAGCACGCCCTCGCCATCCACCGTCAGCGTGGACGGATCGAGCGGCTCGACCGAGCCGTCGCCGAGGTGCACGAGCAGGCGTTCACCGTCGCGGGTCACTCCCCGCACACCGAAGGGGGCGTCCGCCAGCCGAACGTAGCCGCTCTCGCGCCCGACGGTCACGAGGTAGCGTCCGTCGGGCTGGCGCGCGAGCGATCCCCACAGCACCTCGAGCGTGCGCGCGTGCGTGATGGGCTGGCCGAGATGGCACAGCCGGCCCTCGAGGTCGATGGAGAGCCCGCTCCGCTCGCGGAGCAGCTCGAGCGCGTGCGCGTCGAGTTCGGGCATGGCTCGATCCTAACGGCTCCTTGCGCCGGCGGGGAACGATCGGTAGGAACGCGCTGTGACGAGCGCCCGCGAGCCGGCGGTCCGAATCCGGTGCCCCTCGCCGGACGACGAGGCGCGCTGCCGCCGGATCCTCGGCGCGGCCGGGCTCGCCCCCGAGACGTCGCTCACCTGGCTCATCGTGCGCGACGCCCATCCCGACGCGGTGAACCGGCTGCTCGTCGAGGGCGGGGCGCACGGACGCACGGTGGTGCGCGAGTCGATCGGGAAGCTCATCGGCTGGCTCATCGATCGGCAGGGCGCGCTCGACGGACGCGCCCGAAACGTGCGGAGCCTGGTCGAGCGGACGCTCGCCGACGGCGGGTACGCCGGCCGCTACGCCGCCGCGCGCGAGGACGCGGCGCTGGTCGCCGCAGCGGAGGCGCTCTACCGGCAGCTCATGTCGGAGGGCGCGCCGTTCCTCTCGTGGGAGCGTTTCCTGGAGCTGTTCTGCGTCGAGAAGGGCGAAACCGGCGGGGGCTGAACACCCTATCCCCCCGCGAACACCACCGCCCCCCACGTGTTCACCGCCACCCCGAATAGCCCCAGCGCCCAAAACACGCGGTCGAGCGGCCGCGCCCCGACGGCGAGCAGCAGGAACAGGTACGGGGTGTAGTCGAGGCTGAAGCGGTAGCCGAACTGCACGTAGCCGGTGTTCTGGTAGAGGAGGCCTGGCAGCGCCGTCACCGCCACCGTGAGCCAGAGCGCGAGGTGCAACCGGGGGCGTTGCCGCGGCCGGAGGAGGAGCAGGAAGAGCGGGGTGGTGAGGAGGAGCGACATCCCGTCCGGATGGTAGGTGAGCCGCCCGTCTTGAACGATCGGCAGGCTCAGGAACGCGGCCCGGAGCTGCTTCGGCAGGTAGTGGAGCGAGAAGAGCCCGTGCTGGCGGATGTCGGCGTTGACGCGGTTGTTCCACAGGTGCGCGTGCCCGAAGTCGAACGGCGAGCCGAAGCGTGCCCAGTTGGCCCAAGCCGCGAAGGCGAGCAGCGGCGCCGCGCCCGCCGCGAACAGCGCCACCTTTCTCCAGCGCGCCGGATCCCGCCAGGCGGCTGCGCGCCGGACCTCGGCGCCGAGCGCGCCGCGGTCACCGGCGATCACCTCGGCGGCGAAGAAGACGACCGTGAAGAGGAGCGGGGTGCGGGTGATGCCGGCGAAGCTCCAGGCGAGCCCGGCCAGGAGAGGGTGCCTGGCGCGGTGGGCGGCGAGCAGGAAGAGGCAGGTGGCGGTGACGCCCAGCACCTCCGCGGTGAACCACACCTCGCCCCGGATGGAACAGGAGAAGGCGACCGTGCCGAAGGCGAAGAGGAGCGCCAGCGCGGCGTTCTCGGCGCGCCCGCGCGCGCTGTCGCCCGCCACGCGGAGCCGCTCCAGCACCAGGAACAGCAGGAGGACGTTCAGCGCCGCGAAGGCGGCCGTGAAGGCCACGTCATCGAAGCGAAAGCCCAGGAGCGCCACGCCCGGCAGGATGAGCAGAGCCGGGCCGGGGGGAAACGACACGTACCACCGGCCGCCCGCGCGCGCCCAGTCGTTGAGGTCGGGCGGGGGACGGCGCAGGTGGAGCTGCCCGTGCAGCCATGCGTCGGCCTGGTAGACGAAGTGGAGCGCGTGGGAGGGACGTGCCTGGGGCGCCGAGAAGAGGCAGAGCACGACCAGACTGGTGAGCAAGAGCGCCGCCTCGAGGCGGATACCTGGCAACCCCCCTCGCCCCGCGCCGGCGTTGAGAGGGTTGGGGCGAGGGGCGGTCAACGCAAGAGCAACCTGAGCTGGTTCAGCAGGTCGTACGCGGACGTCTTGCGCACGCGATCGCGGTCGCCCGGGAACCGGCGCGTCCAGGTCCTCGTGCCGTCGGGGCCCGCGATGGCGAGGTGCACCGTTCCGACCGGCTTCTCGGGCGTGCCGCCCCCCGGTCCCGCGATGCCGGTCACGGCGAGCCCCCAGGTGCCGCCATCCAGGCGTCGCACGCCCTCGGCCATCGCTCGCGCCACCGGCTCGGAGACGGCGCCGTGAGCGGCGAGGAGCGCCTCGGGAACGCCGAGGAGGGTCGTCTTGGCGGCGTCGGCGTAGGCGACCACGCCCACGTCCAGCACCGCCGAGGCGCCCGGCACGGACGTCACGAGCTGCGCCACGAGTCCGCCGGTGCAGCTCTCCGCGAGCGCGAGGCGCTCCCCGCGGGCGGCGAGGCGTTCGACCACCCGCTGCGACAGCTCCTCCTTGCCCTCGGCAAAGAGGGCATCGCCGAAGATGCGCCGCACCTCGTCGAGGATGCGCTCGGCGTGCGCCTCCGCGTCCGGGCCCGACACGCTCCACTTCACGTGGATCTCGGGCCAGTGGGCGCGGTAGCCGAAGCGCACGCCGCGGTGCTCGGGGGCGTCCATCACCGGGCGCATGGCCTCGTCGGCGTGGGACTCCGGGATGCCGATGAGCTTCACCAGCCGCGCCGAGGGCACCTCGCCGGCGCGCTCCGCGATGCGCGGCAGCACCGACCCCTCGCACAGGCCCCTGTACTCGACCGGAACTCCCGGCAGGCAGATGAGCTCCGCCTGCCCCAGCCGCACGAGGAAGCCCGGCGCTGTCCCGAGTCGGTTCGGCAGGATGGTCGCCCCGCGCGGGAAGCGGGCCTGCTTGGCGTTGTTGGGGGTCATGGTGCGCCCGAGCTTCTCGAAGCGCTCCCGGATGGCGGCCAGCGAGGCGTCGTCCACCACCAGCGGAACACCCATGGCGTGCGCCACGCACTCGGCGGTGAGGTCGTCCTCGGTGGGGCCGAGCCCGCCGCTCATCACCACCACCTCGGCGCGGGCGGTGGTCTCGGTGAGCGCGGCGCCGAGGTCCGACCGGTCGTCCCCGACGAGCGTCTTGCGCTGGACCATGATGCCGAGGTCCCACAGCCGATCCATGAGCCAGGCGCTGTTCGTGTCGACGACCTGGCCGGTGAGGAGCTCGTCCCCGGTGGAGAGGAGCTCGACCGTGAGGCTCACGGGAGCAGCTCCAGGCACCACCAGTGCGAGCTGGAGCAGCTGGCGAGGAGGCGCAGCCCCAGGCGCAGGAGCTCGAGCGTCGCCCCGGCCCAGACGCCCGCGAAGACGTCGTCCATGACCACCCCGAAGCCGTTCTTCACCTTGCGATCGAAGTAATTCGCCGGCCACGGCTTCATGACGTCGAAGAGGCGGAACAGCAGGAATCCCGCGATGGCGTTCCCCCACGACCAAGGGAAGAAGGCCATCGTGATGAGGTAGCCGGCCACCTCGTCGATGACGATGGGTGAGGCATCGACCACCTTCCAGTACCGCCCCGCCGCCGCCGCCGCGACGCAGGCGACGGCGGTGAAGGCGGCCACGGTGAGGAGGTAGACTCCGAGTGGCAGGCCGCGCAGCGCCCAGAACAGGGGGATGGCGCCGAGCGTGCCGGCGGTGCCCGGCGCCCAGGGCGCATAGCCACACGGCCCCCAGCTGGCGAGGAGCACCCACGGCCCGGGCCTGCCGTCGGGCACGCCCCTCTTCAAACGAAAGCGGCTGTCCTCTTCGGCGACGGCCGGCTGCGGAGCGGGTTCGGGCACGCGCTAGATGTACTCGTCGGCTTCGTCCTTCGCCTCGACGTCGTCATCGTCGTCGGGTTCCAGGGCGGGATCGGCCTCGAGCTGGGCGCGCACGGCGGGTGGAAGGGCCGTCACTGCCGGCTCGGGGCGCCGGCGCCCGATGACCCACTCGGCGAGACCCATCACGATGTAGGCGCCCATGTAGACGACCATCACGAACGAGGCGCGCGTGGCGAGTCCGACGGCGAGTCCGCCCACGCACATGAGGCCGAAGACGATGAGGCTCTTGCGCGACAGGTGGACGTCTTTGAACGTCCGGTAGCGGATGGTGGACACCATCAAGAAGGCGAGCAGGCCCACCACCGCCGCGATGAAGATGCGGGTGGTCTCGTCGCCGATGGAGCCGAACGCGTTGTAGTGCGCGATCACGATGGAGACGATGGCGCCGGCGGCGAGCGGGATGGGGAGCCCGACGAAGAAGCGGGAGCTGCCCTTCTCGCCGCGGTGGGCGAGGACGTTGAAGCGGGCGAGGCGCAGCGCGCCGCAGGCCGCGAAGGCGAAGGCGAGAAAGAAGCCCAGGAAGCCGAGCGGGGCGAGCGCCCACTTGTAGACGAGCAGCGCCGGCGCTGCCCCGAAGGACACCACGTCGGCCAGGCTGTCGAGCTCGACGCCGAAGTCCGACTGCGTCCGGGTCATGCGGGCCACGCGGCCGTCGAACGCGTCGAAGAAGATCGCGAAGAAGATGGAGAAGGCGGCCTGGTTGAGCTGCGCCGGCGAGGCCTCCCCGGTGCAGAGCGTCATGGCGTAGAAGCCCAGGAAGATCGAGCTGCACGTGAAGAGATTCGGCAGCACAAACATCGCCTTGCGCAGGTTGATCTGCATCGCGTGTACCTACCCCGAGTCGTGGCAGCCCTCTGGAAGGCTGTCACGCGCGCGCAGGTTTGTCGAGCGCCGTCAGTGTCCCGCGTCCGGCGGCGCGACGCCCCCCGGGCACGGCTGCCGTCCTGCTTCCCCCGCGCCGAGCCGGACGCGTGCTCCGGTGGCGCATTCGACGACCATCGTGGGATCGACGAGCCACCGGTCGTGGCGCAGCTCTGCCTGCGCGCCGCTGCCCACGAAGAGCCCCGGGCCACGCCCGCTGCAGCGGATGCCCTGCAGATCGGCGCGCGCGCCGTCGATGAGCGCCAGGCAGCCGGCGGCGCCGCCCTCCACGTCGAGGCCGTCGAGCACGGCCACCGCCCGCGAAGCCTCCAGCGCGGCGCCGCCACAGTGGCGCAGCTCGCTGCCGGCCAGCCGGAGCTCGCCCCCGAGCGCCTCGGCGCAGGTGGAGGGGCCTCCGCGCGGGCCCGCACCCCAGACGGTGCTCGCCTCCGCCCGCAGCGCGCCGCGGGTCACGGCGAGCCCGGCCGGCCCGGGAGAGAGCACCACCGAGGCGAGCAGGGTAGCCTCGCCGCCGGTCACGGTCACCGCCGCCTCGCGCGAGGGTCCGAAGATCGTCGAGCGCTCGAGCGTGGCGGAGCCGCGCTGCACCGCGACGCCGGCGACGCCGCCGTGCACCGTGGCGTCCCGGAGCCGCGCCTCTCCCCCGGCCACGAGCAGCCCGTGCCACCCGCCGCGCAGGTGGACGCCGTCACCGTGGAGTGCGCCGGTCGAGACGAGCGCCCCGCACGCGCCGCCCGCGAGCGCCACGTCCCGCAGCAGGGCCGCGCCGCCCTCCACGACGAGCGCACACTGCCGCGGACCGGCGCGCACGGTGAGGCCGGTGATCGTCACGGCGCCCACCACCACCGCGCCGCGGGAGCCCTCGGGGACCTCCAGCACGGTCTCGCCCGCGCCGGCGCCGGTCACGGTGAGGCCGGCCAGCGCGGGGAGCGCCCCGTGGTGGCGGCCGCGCGCGAGCACGAGCGTGTCACCGGGCTTCGCCCGTCGCAGCGCCGCGGCGAGGTCGTCGCCCGGCGCGACGTCGAGGGTGAGGGCGGTGGCGAGTACGAGGGCGACGCCGGCGAGGAGCATCCGGCGATTCTACCCCCCGCCGCCGGCGCTGCCGCTCCAGCGCGCTCCGAGGAGGACGAGCGGATCCTCGGCGCGCCCGCCGCGCCACACCTCGAAGTGGAGATGAGGGCCGGTGGAGCGGCCGGTCGACCCGACGAGCCCGATGGGCTGGCCAGCCTCGATCCGGTCGCCGCTGGCGCAGAGCAGGCGGGACAGGTGACCGTAGCGGCTGGTCAGCTCGCCGTCGTGCCGGACCTCGACCGCCAGGCCATAACCTGGCGTGAAGCCGGCCCGGACCACGAACCCTCGCGCGGCCGAGCCCACCACCCGGCCGCTGGCGGCGGCGAAATCGACGCCCCAGTGCATGCGCCGGACGTGGTCGATGGGGTGCAAGCGCGGGCCGAAGGGCGAGGAGAGGCCCGCGTCCTGGATCGGCCAGCGCAGCGCGGGTGGGCGCGACACGGCGAAGAGGGTCTGCCCGAGCGCACGGGCAGACTCCGCGCGGCGGGCGAGGTGGGTGAGATCGTCGCGCAGCGACGCCGCAACCTCCGGAGGGGGGTCCCCGAAGCGGCGGCGGTCGAAGTCGAGCTCCGCCTCCACGGACACCCGCGCCCGCACCAGCTCCGCGAGCGGCGTCTGCGGCATGGGCCGCTCCAGGTACTGCTCGAGCTCGCGGGCGAGGCCTTGCCAGGCGGCGACGGCGTCGGGGGGGAAGCGGCGCGAATGCGGCAGCACCGCCCGCCGCAGGCGCGCGTCAGCGGCGAAGCGGAGGAGGGCCGCGTCGATGGGCGGGCCGACCGGTGCCTCCGCGGCGAGCTTCTCCGGCGCCGGGTTCGCGACCGGGGGGAGGTACGGCTCGTCGGGCTCGAACGCGAGGAGCTCGGCGTCGGTGTATCCCGCCGCGGCCCTTCGACTACGCGCCGCCTCCGGCGACGCTACGCTCAGGGCGGACGGGTCGCCTTCTCGACCGGCCTCGACGGTCGCGCTCGCGGTCGCGGCCGCGGCCGGCTCCCTCTCCAGCACCCACGCCATCTTCCCCACCGGCGCCGATGCGCACCCGATGGCGGAGGACAACGTCACGGTGAGTACGATGAGCCGGCGCATGGTCGTGCCCGTCCGACCACGCTAGCACGCACCCTCCGGGCCCCGACCCCACCCCCCACGCGCGCGGGACGCTCCAATGTGCGCTATGCGCCGACCACCGCCGCCACCCGGCGCGCCGCCTCCTCGATGTCGGAGGCCGAGACGTCGAGGTGGGTGACGAAGCGCACGAGCTCGGGGCGCGAGCCCTCCGGGTTGCACAGCACGCCAGCCTGGCGGAAGCGGCCGGACAGCTCGGCCGCGCTGCGCCCCTCGAAGGCGACGAAGAGGAGGTTCGTCTCGACCGGAAACTGGAGCCGGGCGCCGGGGAGCTGCGAGAGGAGGTCTCCGAGCCGCGCCGCGTGCGCGTGGTCCTCGGCGAGCCGCGCCACGTGGTGCTCGAGGGCGAAGAGTCCCGCCGCCGCCAGGATGCCGGCCTGGCGCATTCCTCCTCCGAGCCGCTTGCGGAGCCGACGCCCCTCCTGGATGAGCGGCCGCGGGCCTGCCAGCACCGATCCGACGGGTGCTCCGAGGCCCTTCGAGAAACACATCGAAGCGAGCGTGGCCGGTGCGGCGTAGTCGCGGGCAGAGGTCCCGGTCGCGACGACGGCGTTCAACAGGCGCGCGCCGTCCATGTACAGCGCGAGCCCGCGGCGGGCGGCGACGTCCCCCACCGCCCGCACTGCGGCGAGGGACCAGGCCTTGCCGCCCCCGCGGTTGTGGGTGTTCTCGATGGCGACGGCCCGGGTGCGCGGGTAGTGGGGGTCGTCGGGCCGGATGGCCGCCTCGACCGCGACCGGATCGAGGATGCCGCGCTCGCCGAGGATCGTGCGCGCCTGGACCCCCCACAGCGCCGCCAGCGCGCCGCCTTCGAAGGCGAAGCAGTGCGCGCCGGCCTCGCAGACGACCTCGTCGCCACCGCGGGCGAGCACGCCCAGGGCGATCTGGTTCGCCATCGTGCCGCTCGGGACGAACAGGGCGGCCTCCTTGCCGAGGAGGTCCGCGGAGCGCTCCTCCAGGCGCGCCACCGTGGGATCCTCGCCGTAGACGTCGTCCCCCACCTCGGCGCGGGCCATCGCCTCGCGCATGGCGGGCGTGGGACGGGTGACGGTGTCGGACCGCAGATCGATGAGCCGCATGGGCCGCGGATGCTAGCATGCGCGACGCGATGGCGAAGCGAGCGGCGCGGCGGCCGTCCGAGCACGAGCGGGCGCGGGCGAGCGAGGTGGTGGACCGGCTGGAGCGGTCGATGCCGGAGGCGCGCATCGCGCTCGAGTTCCGGGACGACCTGCAGCTCCTCGCCTCGGTCATCCTGTCGGCGCAGAGCACTGACGTCCGGGTGAACCTCGTGTCACCGAAGCTGTTCGCGCGCTTCCCCGACGCCGCCGCGTATGCGCGCGCCGAGCCGGAGGCGCTCTGGCCCTTCATCCAGACGCTCGGCCTCTTCCGCGCCAAGGCGAAGAGCCTGGTCGGCGCCATGCGCGCCATCGCGGCGCTCCACGGCGGGCGCGTGCCGCGCGATCGAGCCGCGCTGGAGGCGCTGCCCGGCGTGGGCCGGAAGACGGCGGGCGTGGTGCTCGTGCACCTCGGCGCCGACCAAGCCTTCCCGGTCGATACCCACGTCGGCCGGGTCGCGCGCCGGCTCGGGTTCACGCGCGAGCGCGACCCGGACCGGGTGGAAGAGCGGCTGCGGCTCCTCGTCCCGAGGGAGCGCTGGGGCCGCGGTCACCAGCTCTTCGTGTGGCACGGGCGCCGGACGTGCACGGCCCGCGCCCCCGCCTGCGCGCGGTGCGTGCTCGAGGACCTCTGTCCGAAGGTGGGAGTGCCGCGTCAGCGGACAAAGTAGGGCGGGGGTTCATCCCCCGCCGAGGCCGTTCGTGCTTCGACTCCGGCCGGCTGCGCCGTCCTACGCTCAGCACGAACGGAACAGGGTCCGTCCTACAACGCGCTCTTGTGCTGCGCCGCGTTGCGGATCTCGTCCACGCGCTCGGCGGCGCGGTCGTGCTTCAGCTTCTTCATCCGGCGCCGGATGAGCTCGCGCTTCAGGCTCGACAGGTGGTCGACGAAGAGCGTCCCCTCGAGGTGGTCGGTCTCGTGCTGGACCGCGATGGAGAGCAGCCCCTCGCACTCCAGCTCGAACGGCTTCCCGAAGTAATCGAGCGCTCGCACCCAGACCTTCGTGGCGCGCTCGACCTCCTCGGCCTCGCCCGGGATCGACAGGCAGCCCTCCGTGTAGGTGGTCTCACCCTCGGTCTTCACGATCTGAGGGTTCACGAGGTGGATGAGCTTCTGACCCTCCTGCCGCGGGGAGGTGTCGATGACGATGCAGCGCTTCCCGACCGCGACCTGCGGCGCGGCCAGCCCGACGCCGTCGGCGGCGTACATGGTCTCGGCCATGTCGTCGAGGAGGCGGCGCGTCGTGTCATCGACACTGTCCACCGGCTTGGCGACCGCTTTCAGGATGGGGTCGGGCCAGATGATGATTTCACGGATCATGGAGTGACTCAGTCTACCGATGCAGATCCTAAATCGCCAAGCCCGATGAGGCACGGATACCTTGTCCTGGGCTACCTTCCCACGGCCCTGCGGTACGCCGCGCGCAGGCCATCCTCCCCCAGCACCGCACCCGCCTCGGACACGACCCGTCGGATCTCTTCGAGCTTTTCGCGGAGCTGTGCGTCCTCTGCGGGGCAGCGCTCGGGCGTGAGCTCCGTCAGGAGGCGAACCACTGCCTGCTGCGCCTCCAGGGAGGAGCAGCCTGCCCCGATCCCCAGGATGTCGAAATAATCGGCCCGCTCGACGAGCCGCAGCTTCTCTTCCACGAACGCCCGCTCGAGCGGCGGCGGCACCCTCCGCTCCCGCTCCTGCGCCAGCCAGAGCTCACGCTCGGCAGCGCGCAGCTCGCTCGCCTCCTCGAAGCGAGAGGGAGAGCGGTCGAAGGCGAGCCGAGGCGCGGCCCTTCGACTACGCGCCGCCTCCGGCGGCGCTACGCTCAGGGCGGACGGGTCGCTTCGTTGAACGGCCCCCCCGGTCGGGGTCGGGGTCGGGGTCGGGGTCGGGGTCGGGGTCGAGGCGGTTGCCCGCCCCACCGCCTCCTCCAGCTCCCTCCCGTCGATCGGCCGCGCGACCACCCGCGCCACGATGCCGTCGATGGCCGCGCCCAGCAGGACGAGCGCCACCGGCCGCGCCCCGGGTTGGCCCGTCATCCGGCGGGCCAGCTCCGCGCCCTCTCCCCCGTCGCACTCGGGCGCGAGCAGGACGACCTCCGGCGAGACCCTCGCCAGCTCCGACCAGGCATCGGTGACGTTCGTCGCCACCCGCGCTTCGTGCCCGCCACGCTCCAGGACTCGCTTCACGAGCGCGATCTCGGCGAGGTCGTCGTCGATGAGGAGGACCGAGCGAGGCACCGCGCGATTGTGCCACGCCGTCGGGCCGGGCGACGAACCCTACAGCATCGAGTACGGGTCCACGTCGAAGCGCACCGCCGCCCCGCCCGGCGGGTGCCGCGCCAGCGGCGCGAGGAGCCCATGCACCCGACGCAGCGGCTCGGGCGCGGCGGCGCGGAAGAGCAGATGCCAGCGGCTCTTTCCTCTCAGCTTCTCCAGCGCCGCCGGCGCGGGCCCGAGGAGCGCGACCCCATGACCCCCCGCGATCACCGGCCGCGCCGCGTCGGCCAGCGCCGCCGCGCAGTCGCGCGCCCCGGTCTCGGTGCCTTCCACCCGCACCGCCAGGAGCCGGGCGAACGGCGGCCACCCGAGGGCGCTCCGGCTCGCGAGCTCACCTTCCGCGAAGCGGGCGTAGTCGTGCTCGCGCGCGCAGGCGACGGCGGCGGAACCGGGGTTCCAGGTCTGCACGAGGACGCGGCCCGGCTCCACTCCGCGACCGGCGCGCCCGGCCACCTGGGTGAGGAGCTGGAAGGTGCGCTCGGCGGCGCGGAAGTCCGGGAGGGCCAACGCCGTATCGGCGAGGACGACGCCCACCAGCGTGACGCCGGGGAAGTCGTGGCCCTTCGTCACCATCTGCGTCCCGACGAGCACGTCCACCTCGCGGTTGGCGAAGCGGGCGAGGAGCGCGGCCACGTCCCCGGCCGAGCCGACCGCGTCGCGGTCGAGGCGCGCCACGCGCGCGGTGGGCAACAGCGCCCGAACGGCTGCCTCCACCTGCTCGGTGCCGACGCCGATGCCGCGCCGCGGGCCGCCGCAGGCCGGGCAGGAGGGCGTCACCTTCTGCAGCTGCCCGCAGTAATGGCAGAGGAGCACGCCCCGCCGCCGGTGGTAGGTGAGCGAGACGGAGCAGCTGTCGCAGCGCTCCTCGCGGCCGCAGGCCTCGCAGACGACGAGCGTCTGGAAGCCGCGGCGGTTCAGGAAGAGGATGGCCTGCTGGCCGGCGGAGAGCGTCGCCTGGAGCGCCTCGGCGAGCGGTGGCGAGATGGGGCTGGGCGGGCCGCCGCGGCGGACCTTCGTGAGGTCGACGATCTCCACCGCAGGCATGGGCCGGTCGTCGATCCGGCGCGGCAGCTCGAGCAGGCGGTAGCGGCCCCGCCGCGCGTTCTCCAGCGACTCGAGCGATGGCGTCGCCGAGCCGAGCACGCACACTGCCCCGGCCTGCTTCGCCCGCACCACCGCCAGGTCGCGCGCCTGGTAGGCCGGGCCCTCCTCCTGCTTGAACGATGGGTCGTGCTCCTCGTCCACCACCACCACGGCGAGGTCCTGCACCGGCGCGAAGATGGCGCTCCGCACCCCGACGCAGATGCGCGCCTCGCCCCGGCGGAGGCGCAGCCACTCCGCGTGGCGCTCGGCGTCGGAGAGTCCGCTGTGGAGGAGCGCCACCGCCGGCCCGAAGCGCGCCCGGAACCGGCCGGCGAGCTGGGGGGTGAGCGCGATCTCGGGCACGAGCACGAGCGCGCCGCGCCCCGCTGCCAGCACATGGGCGATGGCCCGCAGGTAGACCTCGGTCTTGCCCGAGCCGGTGACGCCGTGCAGCAGGAAGGGCGCGAAGGCGCGCGCATCGAGCGCGTCGGCGAGGACCGCGAGCGCCGCGGCCTGATCGGGCGCGAGGGCGGGCGCCGCCTGGGGCGCGGGGAGGAGGGCGCCCTCCGGGAGCGGCGCCTCGGATTCCACGTGCGCGAGGCCCTTGTCGCGCAGCGCGAGGAGGGCGGCCCGCCCAGCGGGGAAGGCGGCGCGCAGCTCCTCCACCGGGATGCGGCCGCGCGCGACGAGGTAGTCGAGGACGGCGTGCTGGCCGCGTGCCCGGCGGGCGAGCGCCGGCAGCGCCTCCGCGGCGGCGGGGGCGGGCGCGGCATACTCCACGCCACGCCTCCGCGGCGCGGCCGCGCCGGCGCGGGCGTTCAAGCCCGGGGGGAGAGCGGCCCGGAGGAGCTCGCCCGGCGCCGAGAGGTAGTAGCCCTCCGCCCAGCGGACGAGCGCCAGGAGCTCGGGGGTGAAGAGCGGGAAGGCGTCGAGCACCGCCGCCACGTCACGCAGGGTGATGCCGGCCGGCGCCTCGGCCGCGAAACCCACCACGTAGCCGGTGGCGCGCGGGCTCCTCCCGAACGGCACCGCCACCCGGCAGCCGGGCGCGACGACCGCCTGCAGCGCGTCCGGGACCGCGTAGGTGAAGATCCCGCGGACGGCGGCCGCGACGGCGACCTGGACCAGCATCGGGGAGCCGCTCCCTCTCAGAAGATCGCGTCGGGGAGGCGCGGGTTCTGGGTCAGCTTCTCGATGATGAAGCGCAGCTCGAGCTCGTTCCCGCTCCACACCTCGGCGGCGCGGGGGAAGGCGTCACCGCCGACCGGCGTGCCGAAGTCGAGGAGGCGCACGTCGCGCGCGGCTCCGGCGAGCGGCGCCACCAGGCGCACGGGCTGAAAGGTCTGCTTGTCGACCCACGCCTGCGGCCGCGCCTCCTGGGGGCGACCTCCCAGGACCCACGCCACCCGCCCGGCGAGGCGGCCGAGGGCGACGTCGGGCAGCGTCACCCCGCGCGCTGCCAGGCCTTGCGCCAAGGCGCGCTCGGGGTCGGGGTTCCCGCTCGACTTCTCGCCGAGGAGCGTGCACAGCCCTTCCAACAGCGCCCGCGCCGGCGCGAGCGCGTCGAGGCCGCGGTGGCCGAGGATGCGCCCGCTGCGCAGCGACACCGCCGGCCGTTCGGCGAGCGGCACCCCCTCCGGCGTGAGCTCGAGCCGGCAGCGCCCGGGCATCTTGACGGCGATGAGGGCGGGCAGGGTGAGCTCGGCTGCCGGAGCCGGCAGACCGAGCTCCGACGCCAGGCGTCGCGCCGGCTCACCCGTGAAGGTGACCGAGCCGCGGGCCTCGAGCGCGGCGAGCCGAAGCTCGTCCCGGCGCTGCACGACGCGCTTCAGGATGGCCGAGGCGGGGGGAAGATAGCCCGCCGCCGGAGCGGCCAGGGCGAGCGCGACGAGCGCCGCCAGCCGGCGCGGCCCGGGGCGATTGCAGCCGAGCCAGCTCACTTCACCACCTCGCGCAACCAGGCGAGGAGCGGCTCGCGCAGGTCGGCGCGCTTCAGCGCGAAGGCGATGTTCGCCTTCAGGTAGCCGAAGCGGTCCCCGGCGTCGAAGCGGTCCCCCTCGAAGCGATAGCCGAGGAGCCCCTCCTCGCGCGCCAGCACGGCCAGCGCATCGGTGAGCTGGATCTCGCCCCCCACGCCGGGCTCCATCTGCTCGAGGATCTGGAACACGCTCGGCGGCAGCACGTACCGGCCGATGACCGCCAGGTTCGAGGGGGGATCCCGCTGCGGCTTCTCCACCAGGCGCTCGATGCGCAGGGTGCGCTCGTCGAGCTGCTGCCCGGCGGCGACCCCGTAGAGGTGGGTCTCCTCGCGCGGCACCTCCATGAGCGCGATCGTGCCGAGTCCGTGGCGCGCCCAGCAGTCGACGAGCTGCTTCGCCCCGGGCACGGGCGCATCGATGATGTCGTCGCCCAGCATGACGATGAAGGGTTCGTCCCCGACGAGCTCCTTCGCGCAGAGGACGGCGTGACCGAGGCCGAGCGGCTCCTGCTGCCGGATCGAGACCACGCTCGCCATGCGGGCGATGGCGCGGATCTCGTCGCGCAGCGCCGTCTTGCCGAGCTTGGTGAGGTGCGCCTCGAGCTCCTTCGCCACGTCGAAGTGGTCGACGATGGTCTCCTTGCCCTTCGCGTTCACGATGATGACTTCGTTCGCGCCGGCCGCCACCGCCTCCGCCACGATGTGCTGGATGGTGGGGGTGTCGACGATGGGCAGGAGCTCCTTCGGCACGGCCTTGGTGGCCGGCAAGAAGCGAGTGCCGAGGCCGGCCGCCGGGATGACCGCCTTCCGGATGGGCTTGCGTGCCATGGGGCGCGAATCTAGCCGCTCCGACGGGCGGCCGGTAGCGAAGATGGGCCCTCGCGCGTCCGCGCTAGGGTGCGCGGCGCTCCGTCTCGCGCATGCAGTCGATGCACAGCTCGGTCTCGGGCCGTGCGCGCAGGCGCGCCGTTCCGATGGGATCGCCACAGGTGGAGCAGGTGCCGAAGGTTCCGGCGTCGATGCGCGCCAGCGCCTGCTGGATGCGCTTCAGGTGCTCGCGGTCGCGGTCGCGCAGCCGCAGCTCGCCCTCGAGATCGCTCTCGCGGGTGGCGCGGTCGGCCGGGTCGGGCAGCTCCTCGCCCGAGACGGCGAGCTCCTGCACGGTGGCGGCGCCGTTGCGCGCCAGCGCCGAGAGCTGCGCCGCGAGCTCCTTCCGGTACCGCACGAGCTCCTGCTTGCGCATGGGATCCTCCTCGCCGGGCGGTGCGGGCAGCCCGGTGGCGTCGATCCTACGCCACCTGCGGCCAGGCCGCGCGCGTCTTGCCCGGGTCGTCTCCGACCGGTATCTTCGGCGCCGTGCGGAACTTGCCTGTTGTCACCGGGTTACTGGCGGTGCTCCTCCTCGCCAACCCCGCCCGCGGCGAGGCGCCGCTGCCCACCGGCGTCCCCGACCTCATCGGCGCGCGGGGCCTGTCGATCGGCGCCTACCGTGGGCTCGCGCCGGGGAACGACGGGATGTTCACCAACGCCGCGGCGCTGGCCGCCAGGCGCCGCTACGCCATCGAGACGCAGTGGCTGCTCGATCGGGCCGGAGCCGACAACGCCTTTCAGGTCCTCACCGCGTCGGCGGTCGACTCCGAGGCCTCGGTCACCGGCGGCTTCGCTTACACCCGCGTCCTGTCCGGGCCGTGGCTGGGTAGCCTCCTCCACCTGCCCGTCGCCTTCCCGCTCGGCGAGCGCCTCTACCTCGGCGCCACCGCGAAGTACCAGTCGCTCGACGGTCCCCGGAACGACCAGATGCGGGCGGCCAACGTCGACGTGTCCGCCTTCTGGCAGGCCTCGAGCGTGTTCTCGCTCGGTGGTTCGGTTTACAACCTCCTCGACGCCGGTCACCACGCCCTGCAGCCGCGCGCCTACGGAGCCGGCGCGGCGGTGGGCGACGATCGCACCTTCCACCTCGCGGTCGACTGGCGCGGCGACGTGCGTGGCCCGGGAAAGCTGACGAGCCTCTACGCGGTCGGCGCCGAGGTACTCCTGGCCGACGTCGCCCCGATCCGCGCCGGCTACCTGAGGGACGACACCCGGCACGCGAGCTTCTGGTCGGCTGGGGCCGGCTGGGTCTCGGCGGCGGGAGTCGGGCTCGACCTCGCCTACCGCCAGTGCATCGAGCGGTCCGATGAGCGCGTCCTGGCGGTGGGCCTCAAGCTCTTCGTCCAGTCCCAGT
>WNGR01006696.1_pt1 | contig 19095 bp, 19 predicted proteins | sample 5407581 | NCBI WGS metagenome assembly WNGR01 (sample SAMN13153383, study PRJNA577476) | soil metagenome | isolation source: 80 cm soil or saprolite under Garry oak tree replicate 2 | place: USA:California | collected 2016-06-15 | reverse complement strand
TCTCGCGGTCTCCGCGATCGAGGACGTGACGGGCCGCAAGCCGGAGCTGTCGACGAGCGGCGGCACCTCGGACGCGCGGTTCATCTCCAGCTATTGCCCGGTGATCGAGTTCGGCCTGGTCGGCCAGACCATGCACCAGATCGACGAGCGTGTGCCGGTTAAGGATCTGGAGAAGCTGACGAAGGTGTATCGCGGTATTTTGACGAGGTATTTTGCCTGAGGCTCTTCTCCCTCGCCCCGTTCTTACGGGGAGAGGGTTGGGGTGAGGGGCTGTCTCGGCGATTACGGTGATAGCGGACTCGCGGAGAGTCCCCCTCACCCGCCTCGCATCTTCGATGCGATGCGGCCTCTCCCCGCAAGCGGGGAGAGGCGAAGAAAGAGTCAATAATCCACCTTCATCAGATACAGCCCGTCCGGCGGGGCGACGATGCCGCAGGCGGCGCGGTTGCGGGCTGCGAGCGCTGCGGAGAGATCGTCGGCGGTCCAGCGGCCGTCGCCGACCCACATCAGCGAGCCGACCATCGAGCGCACCTGGCTGTGCAGGAAGGAGCGCGCCGAGGTGAGGATCGTCACCTCACGCCCGTCGCGCAGCACGTCGAGCTGATCGAGCGTCTTCTCCGGCGACTTGGCCTGGCATTCGGTATCACGGAACGTCGTGAAATCGTGCTTGCCGAGCAGGCGCTGCGCCGCCGCATGCATCGCATCGCTGTCGAGCCGGCGCGGCACGCGCCAGGCGTGGCCGATGTCGAGCGCGAGATTGGCGCGGGTGTTGACGATCCGATAGCGGTAGTGGCGCTTCACGGCCGAGAAGCGCGCCTCGAAAGTCTCAGGCACGATCTCGGCTTCGAGCACCGCGACAGGATGCGGGCGCAGATGTGCATTCAACCCGTCGCGAAACCGGCCCGGCGGAAACTGCTTCTCGATATCGACATGCGCGACCTGGCCGCGCGCATGCACGCCGGCATCGGTGCGGCCCGCACCATGCACCCGCAAATCTGCGCCGGTCATCGCCTTCACCGCCGCCTCGAGCGCGCCCTGCACCGAGGGCAGCGTCTCCTGCACCTGCCAGCCGAAGAACGGTGCGCCGTCATATTCGATGGTGAGCTTGTAGCGGGGCATTTTATCCGGTGTCATCGTCCGCCTAGGCGGACGATCCAGTACGCCGTGACGGTTCGGTTCAATCTCAGGAGCCTCAGCGTACTGGATACCCCGCCTTCGCGGGGTATGACAGTGTCAGGTGAATTTAGCGCCTGCCCTTAAAGGCACGCCGCGCAAGAAGTCCACTGCCTGCATCCGCGCCTTGCCTTCGCGCTGGAGCTCGAGAATGCGGATGGCGCCCTCGCCGCAGGCGATGGTGAGCTGGTCGTCGAGCACGTCACCGGGCGCGCCGGCACCTTTCGCCAGCTCGCAGCGCAGGATTTTCACGCGCGCATTCTCACTGACGCCGGCAAGCTCAGCCCAGGCGCCGGGAAACGGCGACAGGCCGTGGATGTTGCGCAGCACGTCCCGCGCAGGCCTGGTCCAGTCGATCCGCGCTTCGGCCTTGTCGATCTTGGCGGCATAGGTGACGCCGTCCTCGCTCTGCTTCCTGAGTTGAAGCCCGCCGCGGTCAAGCGCCGCCATGGCGCGCACCATCAAATCGGCGCCGAGACGGGAGAGGCGATCGTGCAGATCGTTTGCTGTCATGGTGTCGGTAATGGCGAGACGCTCAGCCATGGCTACGTCGCCGGTATCCAGGCCAACATCCATCTTCATCACCATCACGCCGCTCTCGGCATCGCCGGCCATGATGGCGCGGTTGATCGGCGCAGCCCCACGCCAGCGCGGCAGCAGCGAAGCATGCAGATTGTAGCAGCCGAGCTTTGGCGCATCGAGGATGGCCTGCGGCAGGATCATGCCGTAGGCGACGACGACGGCCGCGTCGGCATCGAACGCGCGAAACGCGTCGAGCGCCTCCGGCGTCTTCAACGTCTTCGGGGTCAACACGGGTACGCCGAGTTTTCGCGCGGCCTCTTCAACCGGGGTCGGCTGCAATTGTAGGCCGCGCCGCCCGCCGGGCTTCGGCGCGCGGGTGTAGACGGCCACGATCTCGTGGCCGTGCGCGACGAGCTCGAGCAGTGTCGGCACGGAGAAATCGGGCGTGCCCATGAAGATCAGGCGGAGGGGCATCGACAGAACTCACTCCCCACGCTTGGCGGCTTTCTCGAACTTCTTGAGCACGCGGTCGCGCTTGAGCTTTGACAGATAGTCGACGAACAGCACGCCGTTGAGATGGTCGATCTCGTGCTGAATGCAGGTGGCATAGATGCCTTCGGCGTCCTCCTCGTGCACCTTGCCGTCGAGATCGGTGAAGCGCACGCGCACCTTTGCGGGCCGTTCGACCTCCTCGTAATATTCGGGGATCGACAGGCAGCCTTCCTCGTAGACCGAAAACTCCTCGGACGAGGCGATGATCTCGGGATTGATGAAGACGCGCGGCTCAGGCGTCGTCTCGCCGTTCTCATCGCGCTTGGCGAGGTCCATGGTGATGAGCCGCACCGGCTGCGCAATCTGGATCGCCGCAAGCCCGATGCCGGGCGCGTCGTACATGGTCTCGAACATGTCGTCGGCAAGCTTGCGGATCTCCGGCGTGACCTTCTCGATCGGCTTGGAGACCAGACGCAGCTGCTTGTCGGGCAGAATGATGATTTCTCTAAGGGCCATGGCGGGCGATTTAAGCCGCGCGCGCCAAGCGGTCAATGCGGCCGGGAACTTCGTTAACGATCCGCTAACCATAAATCCTAGGGTTTCGTTAACCATAAAAATTAACGGGGCATTTACTATAAATGTTCGCTATTCGTTCGTGCGGGCGGGCGAATCGGCTAGAAGCACAGGCATGAACGAGATCATTTTCCTGGTTGGCGACTGGCCGGTGCGCACGATCCACGCGCTGATCGGTTTCGGCGGCCTTGTCCTCATCCTGCTGGTGGTGATTGCCGTCGTGATCGCGCGATCGGCGCGGCGCGGCGCGGAACTCGCGATGGCGAATGCCATCCGGGCCGACGAGCTCGAGGAGCGCGTGAGCCAGATGCTGCATGCCCAGAGCGAGGCGTCGGGCCGGGCCGACGCCATGACCCAGGCGCTCGCCGGCCGCCAGGCCGACATGGCGCGCGCGGTCAACGAGCGGCTGGATTCGGTGACCCACCGGGTCGGCCAGTCCATGGAGAACACCACCCGCAACACCATGGAGAGCCTGCGCGCGCTGCACGAGCGGCTCGGCATCATCGACAACGCGCACAAGAACCTCACCGACCTCACCACCCAGGTGACCACCCTGCGCGACGTGCTCGCCAACAAGCAGTCCCGCGGCGCGTTCGGGCAGGCGCGGATGGAGGCGATCGTCCAGGACGGGCTGCCGAAGGGTGCTTACGAATTCCAGTTCACGCTCTCGACGGGAAAACGGCCGGACTGCGTGGTGTTTTTGCCCGACCAGCGCCCGCTCTGCATCGATGCAAAGTTTCCGCTGGAAGCGATGACGGCGCTGCACGACGCTCGCACTGACGAGGAAAAGCGGATTGCCACGCAGCGGCTGCGGGGCGACGTGATGAAGCACGTCAGCGACATCGCCGAAAAATATCTCGTCGCCGGCGAGACCCAGGAGATGGCGCTGATGTTCGTGCCGTCGGAATCGGTTTATGCCGAGATCCACGACGGTTTCGACGACGTGATCCAGAAGGCCTACCGCGCCCGCGTGGTGCTGGTGTCGCCCTCGCTCTTGATGCTGGCGATCCAGGTGATGCAGCAGATCATGAAGGACGCGCGCATGCGCGACGCGGCCGACCAGATCCGCACCGAAGTGATCAAGCTCGGCGACGACCTCGGCCGCCTGCGCGACCGCGTGCTGAAACTCCAGAAGCATTTTGCCGACGCCAACGAGGACGTGCGCCAGGTGTTGATCTCGGCCGACAAGATCGAGAAGCGCGCCGGGCGGATCGAGGAACTCGATTTCAGCAAGACCGATGCGCCGGAGGGCCCGCATCTGGTGGCGACGGGTGCGCCGGAGCTGTTTCCAAGGAAGCTCCAGGCGGGGGAGTAGTTTTGCGGCACACTGTCATGCCCCGCGAAGGCGGGGCATCCAGTACGCCGCAGCGGTCGTGGTTGAACCGAAGCGCCGGTGAGTACTGGATCGTCCGCCTTCGCGGACGATGACACCGGAGAGAGCGCTGAGAGCTTCCGCCTCACTGGCCACGACGAGAGTCTTTTCGGCCAGAATCTGCTAACACCTCCGCATGACCGCACCCGACGCGACCTCCCCTGCCAGCACTGACGCCCCCACGACCTCCTGGCGCGACAGCCTTGCCGTCTACCTGCAACCGCGGGTGCTGATCGTGCTGTTCCTCGGCTTCTCGTCCGGGCTGCCGCTGGCACTGTCGGGCTCGACGCTGCTGGTATGGATGCGGGAATCCGGCGTCGATCTCGGCACCATCGGGCTGTTTGCGCTGGTCGGTACGCCCTACACGCTGAAGTTTTTGTGGGCGCCGCTGGTGGATGCGCTGCATGTGCCGCTGTTCACCCGCGCCTTTGGGCGGCGGCGCGGCTGGCTGCTGTTCTCGCAATTGCTGCTGATCATCGCGATCCTGCTGCTGGCGCTGACCGATCCGGCGCGCTCGCCGTTCTACGTCGCGCTCGGCGCGCTGCTGGTGGCGGCGACCTCCTCGACGCAGGACATCGTGGTCGACGCCTTCCGCGTCGAGAGCCTGCCGGAGAGCGAGCAGGCTGCTGGCATGGCGTCCTACGTCGCGGCTTATCGCATCGGCATGCTGGTCTCGACCGCGGGCGCGCTCTTCATCGTCTCGGGTTTTGAGAGCACCGGTATTCCGCGCACATCGGCATGGATGTGGGGCTATGTGGTGATGGCGGCGATGGTGCTAATCGGCACTGTCACCGCGCTCGCCGCGACCGAGCCCGAGCAATCGGTGCGGGCCGAAGCAGCGACGCACACGGAGACGGCGTTCGAGCGCGTGCTGCACGCCGCGATCGGCGCCTTCTCGGAATTCCTGTCGCGCAAGGACGCGCTCACAGCGCTCACCTTCGTCGTGCTGTTCAAGTTCACCGACGCGTTCTCCGGCACCATGACGGCGCCGTTCGTGATCGACCTCGGCTTCTCCCGCAACGACTATGCGGCGATCGTCAAGGGTGTCGGCCTCGCCGCCACGTTGATCGGCGGCTTTGCCGGCGGTTTCGTCGCGCGGCGCTATTCGCTTTCAACCAGCCTGTGGATCGGCGGCGTGGTGCAGGCGCTCGCCAACCTCTCCTTTTCCTGGCTGGCGTTCGTCGGCACCAGTCAATGGGCGCTGGCCTTCGCCATCACCTGCGAAAATTTCACCAGCGCCATCGGCACGGTGATCTTCGTCGCCTATCTCTCGGCGCTGTGCCAGAACCCGCTGCACACGGCGACGCAATATGCGCTGCTTACCGCGCTGGCGGCCGTGGGGCGGACCTATCTCTCGTCAGGCGCCGGCTACGTCGCCAAGGCGACCGGCTGGCCGCTGTTCTTCGTGATCTGTGTGCTGGTGGCGATCCCGAGCCTGATCCTACTCACATGGCTCCAGAAGCGCGGGCATTTCGAGACACTGGGGCCGGTGCGGGTTTAGGCGCCGTTCGCTGTCATGCCCCGCGGAGGCGGGGCATCCAGTATTCCAGAGAAAGTTCTGATAGACCGAGAAGCCGCGGCGTACTGGATCGCCCGCCCCAGTGCGCAAGTGCGCACAAGGCGGGCGATGACACCAGAATCGTGGAGAGAACATCGCGCTCCCTACTGCTTCCTGATCAAGCTCCACTTCGTGATCACGGCTTCGCTCATCTGGCCGGGATCGCTGGCGCAGGCGACCTCGTCGACCTTGACCGAGATCTCCTTGCCGACGAACGACTTCAGCTGCGCGGCCTGCGCGTCGCTGGAGGTGACGAGCTGGAAGGTCTCCGGCCCCGTCTCGAGATTGCACAGCCCGCTCGGCGCCGGCAGGCGGCGCGGCTCCGAGGTGATCTGGTAAGTCGCAACCCGCTTGCCGGCGTTCTTGACGTCGCGCACTTTCATCGTGTTCAGCTCGCCGGAGAGCACCTCGCCGGTGTTGATCGGCTTGCCGGGCTTCGACGGCGGCGGCGCCTCGTCATCCTGCTGCGCGGAGATGGCCGGGGTCACCACCGTCATCATCATCGCGACCAAAGCCAGCCGTGTGGCGAATCGTTTCGTCATGTCGTCCGTTCCGTAAAGTCTGGATTGCTAGAACAGGGTCCGCTGCCGCATCGCGGCCGATAGCGTGCCTTCATCGAGATAATCAAGCTCGCCACCGACCGGCACACCATGGGCGAGACGCGTTACTTTTACGTTGGCGTCCTGGAGCAGGTCGGTGATGTAATGCGCCGTGGTCTGGCCATCGACTGTCGCATTCAGCGCCAGGATGATTTCGTGCACCTCGGCAGCATGCGCGCGCGCCACCAGCGCGTCGATGGTGAGATCCTGCGGGCCGACGCCGTCGAGCGGCGACAAGGTCGCACCTAACACGTGATAGCGCCCTTGAGTCGCATTGGCCCGCTCCAGCGCCCAGAGGTCGGCGACATCGGCGACGACCACGATGATGGAGGGATCGCGCCGGGGATCGGTGCAGACGGTGCAGGGACTTTGCGTGTCGATGTTGCCGCAGGTCTTGCAGACCTGAACCTTCTCGAGCGCGACCTGCATGGCCGAGGACAGCGGCATCATCAGCGCTTCGCGCTTCTTGATCAGGTGCAGCGCCGCCCGCCGCGCGGAGCGTGGACCGAGGCCCGGCAGCCGTGCGAGAAGCTGGACCAGCCGCTCAATTTCAGGACCCGCAACCGCGCCCATATTATTGGCCGAACAGCCCCGGCGGCAGGCCGAGGCCGCCGGTCAAGGACTGCATCTTCTCCTGCATTGCGGTTTCCGCCTTGCGGCGTGCGTCGCCCAAGGCGGTGACCAGAAGGTCTTCCAGCACCTCGCGCTCTTCCGGCTTCATCAGCGAGGGATCGATCTTGACGCCCTTGACGTCCATCTTCGCAGTCATGCGCACGGCGACGAGACCGCCGCCGGAGATGCCCTCGACCTCGACGTTAGAAAGTTGGTCCTGCATCTCCTGCATCTTGGATTGCAGCTGCGCCGCCTGCTTCATCATGCCGAGAAAATCAGCCATCGGTGTCTGTCCTTGGAAAGATGGGCTCAGAGATCGTCGCCGTCGGAACCGTCGGGCGGATCGTCACTGCCATAGTCCGCATTAATATTGGAGTCCGGCGTCTCCGGGGCAAGCCTGCGGACCTCGACGACCTTCGCACCCGGAAAACGCGACAGCACCTCCTGCACGCGCGGATCGGCCTCGGCGGTGCGCGCGTGCTCCTGCTTGGCGGCCTGGTTGACCGAGCGCAGCGTCGGCTGGCCCTGCTCGTTGGAAACGATCACGGTCCAGCGCCGGCCGGTCCAGAGCTCGAACTTGCGCGCGAGCTCGGTGATCATGGTCTTGGAGGCGTTGGGCTCGAGCGCGACTTCCAGCCGGCCCTCCTCGAAACGGACGAGCCGCATGTCGCTTTCGAGCGAGCCCTTGGTCATGAGGTCGCGCTTCTGGCCGGCGAGCGCGACGAGCTGGGTAAAGCTCGTGACCCGAAGTGCCGGCGCGGCAGCTTGCGGATCCGGCGCGGGCGCCGCCATCCGCGGCCGGGCGCCGCCGCCGAACGACGGCGCGCTCGGCGCGCGCACCGGCGCAACCGAGGCAACGGGTGCGGCGGAGGCAACCGGCGCGGCCGGCGCGCTGCGCGTAGCGCTGCCGCCGCTCACGACCGGCGAGCCGCCGCCGTTCTGCTCCAGCATTTTGATCGCTTCGTCCGGCGTCGGCAGGTCGGCGACATAGGCGATGCGCACCAGCACCATCTCGGCAGCGGCCGCGGGGCGCGTCGCGGCCTGCACCTCGGTGATGCCCTTGAGCAGCATCTGCCACATCCGCGACAGCACGCGCATCGAGATTTTTGAGGCGAAATCGCGCGCGCGCAGCCGCTCGGTCTCGCCATAGGCGACGTTGTCGGCGGTCGCCGGCACAATTTTCACGCGGGTGACGAAGTTGACGAATTCAGCGAGGTCCGAGAGCACGACGATGGGGTCAGCCCCGACGTCGTACTGGTCGCGGAACTCCTTGAAGGCAGCCGCAATGTCGCCACGCGCCAGCGAATCGAAGAGGTCGATCACACGCGTACGATCGGCGAGCCCCAGCATCTGCCTGACGGCATCGGCCTTCACGATGCCTGCCGCATGCGCGATCGCCTGGTCGAGCAGCGACAGCGAATCACGCACGGACCCTTCGGCGGCGCGCGCGATGATGCCGAGCGCCTCGGGCTCGATCTCGACGTTTTCCTTGGCGGCGATGTTGGCGAGGTGCTTCATCAGCACGTCGGCCTCGACGCGGCGCAGGTCAAAGCGCTGGCAGCGCGACAGCACCGTCACCGGAACCTTGCGGATCTCGGTCGTCGCGAACACGAACTTGGCGTGCTCCGGCGGTTCCTCCAGCGTCTTCAGGAAGGCGTTGAACGCCGCCGTCGACAGCATGTGGACTTCGTCGATGATGTAGACCTTGTAGCGGGCGCTGGCCGGCGCGTAGCGCACGCTGTCATTGATCTGGCGGACGTCGTCGACGCCGGTATGCGACGCAGCGTCCATCTCCAGCACGTCCATGTGCCGGCTTTCCATGATCGCCTGGCAATGCACGCCCAGTGTCGGCATGTGGACGGTCGGGCCCTTCACCGAGCCATCCGGCATCTCGTAGTTGAGCGCGCGGGCAAGGATGCGCGCTGTGGTGGTCTTGCCGACGCCGCGGACGCCGGTGAGGATCCAGGCCTGCGGAATGCGCCCGGTCTCGAACGCATTGGAGACGGTGCGGACCACGGCCTCCTGGCCGATCAGATCGTCGAAACTGGAAGGGCGGTATTTGCGTGCCAGCACCCGGTAGGGCGTGCCTGCTTGCACGCCCGGCGCAAAGCCAGCCTGGCTGGCGCTATCGGAATTGGGAGGGGCGCCAGCGTCGGTCATCGGTCGATCCGCAATGGAATGTCTTTCGGCCGGCTTTTGCGGAAAGGAGCGCGCTGGCGGCTCGAGCCGCCGGCACAATTCGCTCGGAAAAACAGGTAGGAGACTGACGAGCGACCCGATCCGGACCTCGTTAGGGCTGCTTCCTTCCGGACCTGACCCGGTTGGCGAGTGGCTCGTCCACCGCCAATCTCCCGGTCCCTATTTGGGGCCAAAAGGGCGGGAAAGCAAGCGGGTATCACCTTGAACGGGTTGGGCTTAGCCTCGGCTTATCCTTGGCTTGCCCAGCATCCGGGCAATTCCTGGCCTGCCCAGCCGATAGGCTGTGCTTTCACTGCCGGAGGCGCCTTGGTATGAACGCTGCCGGAACTCCACCTAATCAGAAAAGCGATTGATCCCAATGGTTACACGTCGTGATGTTGCATCGATTGTCGGACTTGGCGCCATTGGCGTAGCGACCGCGGGCGCGCTGGCCTCCCCGGCCGTGGCCCAGGCGGCCGATCCGAACGAATCGACCTTTGCCCGCATCCGCCGCACCAAGAAGATGCGGATCGGCGCAGTCGGCGGCGGCGCGCCCTACTACATGAAGGACCTCGCCACGGGTGTGTGGAAGGGCTTTTACGTCGACATTGCGAAAGCTCTCGCCGACGACATGGAGGCCGAGCTCGACATCACCGAGACCACCTGGGGCAATTCGGTGCTCGATCTCCAGGCCAACAAGATCGACATCTTCTTCGGCCTCAACCCGACCCCGAAGCGCGCACTGGTGATCGACTTCTCGGTGCCGGTCTTCAACAATGCCTTCGGCATCCTCTGCAAAAAGGATTTCAAGCCGAAGAGCTGGGCCGAGCTGAATTCACCTGACGTCAAGATCGCCGTCGACCAAGGCTCCTCGCACGACCAGGTCGTCAGCCGCCTGACGCCGAAAGCGCAGATCTCGCGGCTGAAGACCGCTGACGACGCCACCGCGGCGCTCCAGACCGGCCGCGTCGATGCGCAGTGCCTGATCACCATGCTGTCGCTGACCGTCCTGAAGAAGAACCCGTCGCTCGGCCAGTTCGTGCTGCCGACGCCGATCTTCGCCACCACGTCGAATGCCGGCTTCCGCCGCGAGACCGACAAGACCTGGCGCGACTACGTCAACACCTGGATCGACTTCAACAAGGGCCTCGGCTTCATCCGCAACGCGATCATCACCAACATGGAGCTGGTGGGCGTGACCGAGGCGGACATTCCGCCGGGCGTTTCGCTGTAAGGTGTGATGAATTTGGATCGGGCTCGATCCACGAGCGCCTGTGCTCCCCCTCTCCCGCTTGCGGGAGAGGCACAGGCGGCCTTCGGCCGCCGTTCTTTAAAAGAACGCCGATGCAGAGCATCGGCTATGGGTGAGGGTGTCTCCACAATCGAGAACCCCCGTGAGGAGAGAGCCCTCACCCGCATTGCATCTTCGATGCGATGCGACCTCTCCCGCAAGCGGGAGAGGTGAAGCAAGAAAGAACGCATGTATCAGTGGGACTTCGGCATCCTCTGGAGCTATCGCTGGCTCTTTCTCAACGGGCTTGGCGTCACCGTCGGCTTCACGGTGGTCATCGTGGTGCTCGGCCTGGTGTTCGGCCTGTTCGGCGCGTTCGGCAGCCTGTCGCGCTTCAAGGCAGTCCGTCTGATCGCGCTCACCTTCATCGAGGCATTCCGCTGCACGCCGATCCTGGTGCAGCTGATCTGGTTCTATTACGCGCTACCGATTCTCGCCGGCGTCGAGATGACCCCGATCACGGCCTCCGCGCTCGCACTCTCGCTCTATGGCGGCTCGTTCTATTCGGAGATCATCCGCGGCGGCATCGTCTCGATCGACCGCGGCCAGTCGGAAGCCGGCGCCGCGCTCGGCATGACACCGGGCCAGGCGATGCGGCGCATCGTGCTGCCGCAGGCGATCAAGCGCATGATTCCGGCGCTGATGAACCAGTCGATCATCCAGTTCAAGAACACCTCGCTGGTCTCGGTGCTCGCGGTGCCCGATCTGGTCTATCAGAGCCAGGTCGCCGCGCATGACAGCTACCGGCCGCTGGAAACCTACACCGCGGTCGCGGTCGCCTATGCCGCGATCCTGATCCCTCTGACCATCCTCGCCCGGCGCGGCGAGAAGCGACTGGCGGTCAGCGAATGAGCGAGACGTCAAAAATCGAGATCCGGGGCTTGCGCAAGAGCTTTGGCAGCAACGAAGTCTTGAAGAACATCAGCCTCGATGTCGCCAAGGGCGGCGTGGTCGCGCTGATCGGCCCGTCCGGCTCGGGCAAGTCGACACTGCTCCGCTGCATCAATCTCCTGGTCGTGCCCGACGGCGGCAGCGTCCGTGTCGGCGACACGCGCTTTTCATTCGGCGACGGGTCGAAGCTGCCCGACGTGAAGACGCTGGCAAAATTCCGCGCCACCACCGGCATGGTGTTCCAGCATTTTAACCTGTTCCCGCACATGACGACGCTCCAGAACGTGATGGAGGGACCGGTCACGGTGCGGCGTATGGCCAAGGCGGACGCCGAGAAGCTCGCGCGCACGCAGCTTGCGAAAGTGGGCCTTGCGGAGAAGGCCGACCAATATCCGGCGACGCTGTCCGGGGGCCAAAAGCAGCGCGTCGCGATCGCGCGCGCGCTGGCGATGGAGCCGGACGTGATGCTGTTTGATGAGGCGACTTCGGCGCTCGATCCCGAGCTCGTCGGCGAGGTGCTCGCCGTCATCCAACGGCTGGCGTCCGAGGGCATGACCATGGTCATCGTCACCCATGAAATCGCTTTTGCCCGCGAAGTCGCCGACCGCCTCATCTTCATGCGCGACGGTGTCGTCGTCGAGGAGGGCCCGGCGCGGCAGGTGATCGACAATCCGCAAGCAGCCGCGACGCGCGCCTTCCTCAGCCATTTCCACCGCACCGGCGCACTGCCGCCAGCCACAACAGTATCGTGATGCCTGATATAGCTGGTCTCGATGACACTGCGGCTGAAGCCGAAGCGCAAGGCGCGGTTGTCGCAAAGTGCCTCGGCGACCTTGCCGAGGAAGCGGCGATCACCGATGCCGTCGCCGCGACACAAAGAGCATTCGGTCGCCTCGACGGATTGATCCTGGTTGGCGGCCATGCCCGCCGTGGCAGCGCGATCGGCACGCCGGCGGACCAGTTCCGTCAGGCGATGGATGAATCGGCGCTGGCCTTCACGCGGCTGGTTGACGCCGCACTTCCGCTGCTACGCGCCGGGCAAGACGCGCGGATCGTCGCGGTGTCGTCCTTCGTCGCGCACGCGATCCGGCCCGAGTTCGCGCCGTTCGCGGCAACGGCCGCCAGCCGTGCCGCGCTCGAAGCGCTTGTGCGACTCACCGCAGTTGAACTTGCCAGGGACGGCATCACCGTCAATGCGGTTGCGCCGGGCCTCATCGTCAAGGACAAGCCGAGCGAGAGCAGGCTCTCACCCGAGCAGATCACCGCGACCGAAGCGCTGATTCCGATGCGCCGCCGCGGGCGGCCGGAGGAAGTGGCTGAAATCATCGCCTTCCTGGCATCGCCGAAAGCGTCTTACGTCACCGGCCAGGTCTGGCACGTCAATGGAGGCCTGACATGACCGAAGCGACCGTCGAGCGTATCAGGCTGTTCCTGATCGAGAGCCCGATCAAGATGGCGCGCCTTCAGGGCGTCGGCAACGTCAAGGGCACAGTGAAGCGCGTACTGCTCGAACTTACGGCGAGCGACGGTGTGATCGGCTGGGGCGAGGCGGCGCCGTGGGAAGTGTTCACGGGAACGCCGGAAGCGGCCTTCTCCGCCCTCGACATCTATCTGCGGCCGATCGTGCTCGGCAAACCCGTGCGCCGTATTCGCGCGCTGATGGCTGAGCTCGATCGCGCGCTGGTCGGACATGCCGAGGCCAAGGTTGCGATCGAGATGGCGCTGCTCGACATCGTCGGCAAATCGTCGGGGCTTTCGGTCGCTGATTTGCTCGGCGGCCGCGTGCGCGACACGATTCCCCTGTCGTTCTCGATCGCCGATCCCGACTTCGCCGCCGATCTCGAGCGCATGCGAAAAATGATTCCGGACGGCAACGTCATCTACAAGGTCAAGACCGGCGTGAAGCCGCATCGCGAGGACCTCGATCATCTGGAGGCGATCCGGAAAGAATTCGGCGACAAGGTCGATCTGCGCGTCGACTACAACCAGGCGCTGGCGCCGTTCGGCGCCATCAAGATCCTGCGCGATGTCGAGCAGTTTGCGCCGACCTTCATCGAGCAGCCGGTGCCGCGCAAATTTCTCGACGTGATGGCGCAGCTGACCGCGGCGCTGGAAACGCCTGTGCTTGCCGACGAAAGCTGTTTTGATCGCCGCGACATGATGGAGGTGGTGCGCCGCGAGGCGGCAGATGCTGTCTCGATCAAGCTGATGAAAGCCGGCGGCCTGTTCGAGGCGCAGGCCATCATGGCGATCGCCGACATCGCCGGCCTGCCCGGCTATGGCGGTACACTGTGGGAGGGCGGCATTGGCCTCGCCGCCGGCACACAGCTGATCGCGGCAACGCCGGGCATCTCGCTCGGCTGCGAATTCTACATGCCGCACCATGTGCTGACCGAAGACGTGCTGGAAGAGCGCGTCGCCAATCGCGCCGGTCATGTCGTGGTGCCCGACGGCCCCGGCCTCGGCATTCGCGTCAGCGAAGCCTCGGTCCGCGCCAATGCGCGGGTGCTGGCGGAGGCGTAAGGAGCAATGCTGCCACGTGCTCCGCTTCACCTCGCCCCGCTTGCGGGGAGAGGTCGGAATTCAAGCGCAGCTTGAATTCCGGGTGAGGGGGAGCCTCCGCGAGTATATCTCTCACCGTCATCGAGGAAGCAGCCCCTCACCCCAACCCTCTCCCCGTAAGAACGGGGAGAGGGAGAAGAAGCAGCGATCCTTCCCCTATCGGAATCGGTATCGTATGGTCGGGCCAAATATTCAGGGGTTCCGCCCCGCCAAGCCCGACCCATCGGGCCATCCGGAAACCTTCATGTCTGATCCCGCCTGGTCGCTGCACTCCCGCCTGAAAGAGGACACCATCGACATCGGCGACCTACCGCTGTCGAAGGTGCTGGTCATCAAGGACGCGCACTATCCCTGGCTGCTGCTGGTGCCGCGGCGCACGGACGCGGTCGAGATCATCGATCTCGACGAGGTCCAGCAGGCGCAATTGATGACGGAGATCTCGCGCGTGTCGCGCGCGCTGAAGGAAATTACCCAATGCGACAAGCTCAATATCGCCGCGCTCGGCAATTTGGTGCCGCAGCTTCACGTCCATATTATCGCGCGCCGGACCAGTGACGCCGCCTGGCCGCGGCCGGTGTGGGGCGTGATGAAGCCCTTGGCGCACGACGCCACCGAGGTGCAGAATTTCATCAGCGCGCTTCGCCGAAAAATCTGGTTGGGTTGAAAGAACAAGAAATGTCAGCATTCGGCTCGTTTCCGCTGGGGCAACCGGCCTTCGTCACCGACGTCCTCGATCGCGCCGCGCATCTGCGCCGCGACGACGAAAAACTGTTCGCGATGGAGCAGAAGCCGTCATCGCGCGCCTATGTCGTCTACCGCGACTCGCTCTTGGTGAAGCGCGAGGGCGAAAAAGCGCGCGCGCTGCTGTCGATCGACGAGGCGTTGAAATGCGGCGCCAATCCCGGCACGATCTTCCTCGGCTTGCGCGACGGCGCCGCGATGTTCGGCATGGGGATGCCGCAGGCCGCCGCCGAGAAGCTGATCGGGCGCGAGGACTATACCGTCACCGAGCTGCGCGGCATGGCGATGCAGGGCGCGATCCCGCCGCAAGAACTCTCGGCGATCGCAATGGCGAAGTCGATGGTGGGCTGGCACCAGCGCCACGGCTATTGCGCCAATTGCGGCACGCGCAGCGCGATGAAGGAAGGCGGCTGGAAGCGCGAATGCCCGAGCTGCAAGGCCGAGCATTTCCCCCGCACCGATCCGGTTGTGATCATGCTGGTGGCCTCCGGCGAAAAATGCCTGCTCGGCCGCCAGAAGCAGTTTCCGCCGGGCATGTATTCCTGTCTCGCCGGTTTCGTCGAGGCTGCCGAAACGATCGAGGATGCCGTGCGCCGCGAGATCCTCGAAGAGTCCGGTATAAGCTGCACCGACGTGCAGTATTACATGACCCAGCCCTGGCCCTATCCGTCATCGCTGATGATCGGTTGCAGCGCGCGGGCGCTGAACGAGGATGTCGTCGTCGATCACTCTGAGCTCGAGGATGCACGCTGGTTCACGCGCGAGGAGGCAGCCCTGATGCTGACGCGGACGCATCCCGACGGGCTCGCCGGTCCGCATCCTTTCGCGATCGCGCATCATCTGCTCGGCCGCTGGGTGCACGACAAGAGCGGCGCGTAAATCGAGAGCGCCGATGGCTGCATCCGGGATCGCGCCGCGCATCCTCTGCATCGGCATTCCCGTGCGCGACCTCGCCTTTCGCGTCGAGGCCGTGCCCGAGCGCGGTAGCAAGGCCAACGCCAGCCATCTCGCGGAGATCTGCGGCGGCAATGCGCTCAATGCCGCGATTGCCATTGCGCGGCTCGGCGGCCGGGTCGCGTTCGCCGGTCCGATGGGCGATGCCGGCGAGATGTCGAGCGGCTTCATCCTCGACCGCATGGCCGCCGAGGGTATCGAGACCACGCATATCGTGCGCATGCCGGGTTTGATGACGCCAGTCTCTGCAATCATGATCGAGCCCTCCGGCGAGCGGACGCTTACCATCTATCGCGATCCGGCACTGTGGACGGTAAAGTTGCCGGCCGCCGACGAACTGCTGGCCGATTGCCAGGCGGTCCTCGTCGAAAGCCGCTGCGCTTCGTTCTGCATCGACCTCTGTGCTGAAGCGCGCCGGCGCGGCATTGCCGTCATCGTCGGCGTCGACCGCGCGATGGCGCTGACCGACGAACTGCTTACGGTCGCCTCGCATCTGCTGTTCTCAAGCGACCAGGTGCAGGAGACCGCCGGCGTGGCCGACGATGGCGAGGCGCTGAACCGCCTGGCGGGGCTGACGCCGGCCTTCCTGGCCGCCACCCGCGGTCCGCGTGGCACGATCTGGCTGAACGAGGCGGGCGCGCTTGAGGAGACGCCGGCCTTTCCGGTCGATGCCGTGGATACGCTCGGCGCCGGCGACGTCTTCCATGGCGCCTTTACGCTTCGCCTCGCCGAAGGCGGCGATATGCAGGAGGCGCTGCGATTCGCCGCGGCTGCCGCAGCGCTGAAATGCACCCGCCACGGCGGCGGCCTGGCCGCCCCACAACGCATTGAAGTTGATGGGCTTTTACGCAGTCACCCAAGGTTAACTCTAAGCCCGCCGCCAAGATTATAGGCTTGCGATAGAAGAATTTTCTCTATATGAGGGAAACTAACCATCATAATGGAACAAAGTTCTTCAAATGACTGACCTCGCTGTCCAACTCCCCGAGACCAGCCGCCGCCTCGACGCCATCGATCGCAAGATCCTGATGGTGCTTCAGGACGATGCCTCCCTGTCGGTTGCCGAGATCGGCGACCGTGTCGGACTGTCCTCGACCCCCTGCTGGAAGCGCATCCAGCGCCTGGAGGCCGACGGCGTGATCATCAAGCGGGTGGCCCTGGTCGACCAGAACAAGATCGGGCTCGGCATCTCCGTGTTCGTGTCGGTGGAGAGCTCCGATCATTCGGACGCATGGCTCAAGAAATTCGCCGAGGCCGTCAGCGCCATGCCCGAGGTGATGGAATTCTATCGCATGGCCGGCGACGTCGACTACATGCTGCGCGTCGTGGTCGCGGACATGCAGGCGTATGACATCTTCTACAAGAAGCTGATCAGCGCCGTGCCGCTGAAGAACGTCACCTCGCGCTTCGCGATGGAGAAGATCAAGTCGGTCACGGCGCTGCCGATCCCGGCGATGGTGGCGGCTTAGGGTTCCGTCGATCTACGCCGGTTGAAAGACCGGCAACACGACATTCACCCGCGTGCCCCCGCTCGGGGCCGCGGCGATCTCGATCGTCCCGCCATGAGCCTCGACCAGGCTGCGGACCACGGCGAGGCCAAGGCCGGCGCCGCCTGTCGCGCGATTGCGCGACTTCTCCAGCCGATGGAACGGTTCCAGCACGGTCTGCCGCTGGTCGGCGGGAATGCCGGCCCCCTCGTCGTCGATGGACACCACGATGAGCCCGTCCTTCAGGGCGGCCCGGACATGCGCGGCATGGCCATAGGCGAGCGCATTATCGATGATATTGGCAAGGACCCGTCGCAGCGCCAGCCGGTCGCCGAGCACGACCACGTCCCGTGCGCGCTCGTCGGTCACCAGATCGACTTGAGCGCCCTGAACGCGGCGGTCGTGTACTTCGGCGGCAATCAGCGCGGCGAGCTCGACCATTTCCTGCGACAGGCCGCCGGCGCCTGCCCGCGTCGACAGCAGCGCATCGTCGAGCAGCCGGATCATGTCATCGATATCGGCAACCGCCCGCTGCCGCTCGGCATCATCAGGGATGTGCTCGACCCGCAGCCTCAGCCTGGTCGCGAAGGTCCGCACGTCATGGGCGATGCCGCCGACGAGCGTCATGCGTGCACGCAGCATCTCTGCGAGCCGCCCCTGCAAGCGGTTGAATGCGGCGATGACGGCGCGGATTTCCGGCGCGCTGCGCCTTGCGTCCGGCAGCGGCGGCGGATCGGCCGACAGATCGACGCGGTCGACCGCGGCGGCCAGCCTCGCCAGCGGCCGCGTTTCACGCTGCATGACCAGCAGTGCGAGCAGCGCCACGACCGATCCGAACAGGCCCGCGCCGAAGCCGACGGGCAGGCCGAGCGGGGTGACCGGCAGGCGGGTATAGGCATCGATGATCAGCAATTCGCCACTGCGCAGGCCGATGCGGAATTCGATCGCATTGGCCATCAGTCGCGCGATACGGGGAAACCCCCGGCTGATACGATGGTCGGGCGGCGACACGATCTCGACCGCGCGGCTCGCAAGGCCGGCCGCATAGGTCTCGCGCAATTGCTGCTGCTGCGGCGGTGTCTCGCCGCTGACCGGCGCGGCTGACGGCGCAATCCGCACCATGAACTGCGGCGACGACACGGCATCGAGAACGGACTGCCGTGAATCCGCGCCCGTGCGCTCAAGCAGCGTTGCAAGCGCATCGAGGCGCGCCGGCGAGGGCCGCGTCAGTTCGTTCTCGTGAACCGTGGTCCGGTAGAAGATCGCCACCACGACGGTGACAACCACCGAGAAACCGATCAAGCCGATCAAGGCCAGCCGCGCGGCGAGTGTCGCCCGCAGCATCACGACACCTGCTTGACGGTCGCAGTGAACAGATAGCCGCCGTTGCGCACCGTCGTGATCAGGTTGGAGCCGGGGCTTGCGCCGTCGAGCTTGCGGCGCAGCCGCGAGATCAGCATGTCGACGGTGCGGTCGAACGGCTCGGCCGAACGGCCACGGGTCGAATCGAGAATCTGATCGCGGGTGAGCACCCGGCGCGGCCGCTGCACGAAGCAGCCGAGCAGGTCGAACTCCGCGCTGGTCAATTGCAGCGCTGCGATCTCGGACTCGACCGTCTCGACGCTGCGCGCGTCGAGATCGATGATGAAGCGGTCGAACGCAAAGCGCCGGACCAGCGGCTTTGACGGCGTGCCGTTGGCGCGGCGGAGAATCGCGCGGACGCGCGCCAGCAGCTCGCGGGGCCCGAACGGCTTTGCGAGATAATCGTCGGCGCCCATCTCGAGGCCGACCACGCGATCGATCTCGTCGCTCTTGGCGGTGAGCATCAAAATCGGGAGGGAGTCGTCGGCGCGCAGCCTGCGGCAGATCGAAAGCCCGTCCTCGCCCGGCAGCATCAGGTCGAGGATCACGAGATCGGGCCGCAAGCGCTGGAGCATCGCATCCATCGCCTTGCCGTCGGCGACGCAGGCGACCTCGAACCCCTCGCGCCGCATGAAGTCGGCGACGAGGCGGCTGATCTCGGGATCGTCCTCCACCATGAGAATCGTGGCCGGATGCGCGTTCATCGCTGCATTGTGGCCGACGGCGCG
>WNGR01004523.1_pt1 | contig 19113 bp, 16 predicted proteins | sample 5407581 | NCBI WGS metagenome assembly WNGR01 (sample SAMN13153383, study PRJNA577476) | soil metagenome | isolation source: 80 cm soil or saprolite under Garry oak tree replicate 2 | place: USA:California | collected 2016-06-15 | reverse complement strand
ACACCACGCGATAGCCTCCGCAAAACCTGGAACAATTGGCTGCGACTGCGCCGGCGGAAAAAAATCCCGGAGCTAGCCGCAAAAGACCGCGGCAGCGGAAACGGGCACTGACCTGTTATTTCTTAATTCTTCCTTCTCTCTTCCGAAAATGTCCGCTTACGTCATCGTTGAAATCGATATTCTCGATCCAGCCGGCTATGGAGAATACAAGAAACTTGCCGGCGCGACTGTGGAGAAATATGGCGGGAAATACATCGTGCGTGGCGGTAGCACTGAAGTGCTCGAAGGCAATTGGAAACCCAAGCGCATCGTTGTCCTTCAATTCGAATCGACGCAGCGAGCCAGGGAGCGGCTGAATTGCGAAGAGTATCGCGAACCGCGCAAGATGCGCCATCGCACCGCAGAGACGAAGATGATCCTGGTCGAAGGCGTTTGACTTACAAATCGTAGGGCGCGATGGGCCCATCGCGCTGGCGAAATTGCTCAGATCGCTTCCCACGTTACGGCTTGCAAAGGGCATTCATGCCGGAACAGTTGGCAGCAATGTCGGCGAGCGTTGGAGGAGAACTGAATTCAAAAATCGAGCGCGCGGTTGCCGACGGGCACTTGATGGAGTCGGCGGCGACAAATATTCGCACGCTGCTGTCCGGAGCACCGTCAGATCGTTACTGGCGAGTCGTCGAAGAGCTCGCTAGAGCCGGTGAGTGGCGGGAATTAAACGATCGCTTTTACCAGACGCTTGCCTTCGGCACTGGCGGCCTGCGGGGACGCACGATCGGGAAAATCGTAACTGCAGTGGAGCGCGGAGGTTCGCGTGACAACGAGCGACCCGAATTCCCCTGCGTCGGTACCAACGCGATGAATTTCTTCAATATCAGCCGCGCAACGCAGGGGCTGGTCGCTTATTTGCATGATTGGAACCGGCGCGAAAAAATTTCGGCGAAACCGAAAATCGTCATCGCACACGACCCACGTTTCTTCTCAAGCGAATTCACTGATCTCGCGGCGAGAATCGCAGCTGAAAACGGTTGTGACGCGTTCGTATTCGACGGACCACGCTCGGTGCCGGAGCTATCCTTCGCGGTTCGCCATCTTAAAGCAAACGCGGGCGTGGTTATTACGGCGAGCCACAATCCGCCGCACGATAACGGCTACAAAGTCTATTTTAGCGATGGGGCACAGGTGGTCGAACCGCACGCGAGCGGGATCATTGCGAAGGTAAACGCGATCACTGCCGAAACCTTCACGGCGCTGCCGAAAGATCGGCAAGGAAAAGTGACGACGCTCGGCAGAGAGATCGATGAAGCGTACATGCAACGGCTCGAGACACTGATTCTCGATCCGCAGATTATTCGTGAGGCGAAATCGCTGCGCATTATCTATACACCGCTTCACGGAACCGGCAGCGTAATCATTAAACCAATGCTTAAGCGGCTCGGTTTTAATTTCCAGGTCGTGCAAGAGCAGGACCGTTTCGATGGCTGGTTTCCAACGGTAAAATCGCCTAACCCGGAAAACGCCGAGGCGTTAACGATGGCGATCAATCTCGCGCAGAAGGAAGATGCCGATCTTGTTGTCGCGACCGATCCCGATTGTGACCGGATGGGTGCGGCCGTTCGGGCTGCGCCTGAGACAGGCGCCACTACACCAATGAAATTGCTGACCGGCAATCAAATCGGATCGCTGCTTGCCTACTACCGCACAAAGACGCTACTCGATCAGGGCGTTCTTAATAGAGAGAACGCAGGGCGCGCCGTGATCATCAAAACGTTTGTTACGACCGATCTGCAAAAGGCGATCGCGGAGCATTACGGCTTACGCTGCATGGAAACGCTCACCGGCTTTAAATACATCGGCGCAAAGCTCGGAAAGTATGAGCGGGCCCTTCCCGAAAAGATGCGACAGAACTATGTCGATCTTGCGGAAGAGGAAACGCAGCGACTTCGTCTGGCTCATTCGTCGTTTTACGTTTTTGGCGGCGAAGAGAGCTACGGCTATAGCGGCGCCGATTTTGTTCGCGATAAGGACGGCAACGGCGCCGTGATCATGTTTTGCGAAGTGGCCGCGTATGCGAAATCGCACGACCGAACGGTTGACCAATTACTCGACGAAGTCTTTGCGATGTTCGGCTACTTCGAAGAAAAGAACGGATCGCTTGTTTTCGAGGGTGCGGAAGGCGCGAACAAAATTGCGCGTCTCGTTGAATCGTACGCGACCAACCCGTTCTCAGAAGTGCTTGGATCGAAAGTGACGAGCGTCAGAAACTTCGAAACGGAGACAATTCGAGACGTGGAAGGCGACGAGATTCCCAAGGAGAAAATGTCGATCTTTGGGTTGGAAGATCGGACGCGAATTGCGGTACGCCCTTCGGGCACCGAGCCGAAGATCAAGTATTACCTTTTCGCGGAGCGCCGCCCCGAGAAAGGAAAATTCGATTCCGCGGAGCTCGAGCGAATCAAGGCGAAAATCGGAGATAAACTGGAGCGGCTTTGGGATTGGCTACAAAAGGACGCTCAGTCGCGTCTGAACAGATGACGCGGTGAACTGGTTACCAAAAGCACTGCGGTTTTGGCCGTGGCTGGCAGCGATCTTAAGCGGGCTCCTTTGCACAGGTTGCTTTGCGCCATTTAATCAAACCTGGCTCTGCTGGATCGCTCTGACACCGCTGATCGCGGCAATTTGGTTTTCAGGAGAAAATTCGCGCCGCTACTGGCTTCGTAATCTCTTGCTCGGCTACGTCGCCGGGCTGGCATTTTTTTGGACAGTTCTCTCCTGGTTGACGACGGTCACGGTTCTGGGCTGGTTCGTTCTCGAATTCTACATGGCGCTTTATTTCGCGTTCTGGGGATGGTTTTGCGGATTGCTGCGACCACGAGAAACGATAGACGAACCAAGTTCAAATAAATGGAACCAGATGTTGACCCAAGCCGGCCGCTCCGCGCCACCGCCGCGATCAGCGTGGACAAGATCGACGAACAATCTGCTGCTCGCGTTTGTTCTCGCCTCTGCATGGGCAACGCAGGAATGGTTGCGTGGCTGGGTTTTTTCCGGGTGGGGTTGGAATGGTCTCGGCGTCGCATTACACGCGAATTGGCCCCTCATTCAAATCGCGGAGTTCACCGGTGTCGCCGGATTATCGTTCATGGTCGCGTTTGCCAACGTCATCGCGGTGACAACAGTGAGGCGTCTAATTTTTGAGGCACGCACGCATGCAATGCGGCCGCACTTCGACCTCACCCTCACGATGGCCGCAATTGTCGGCGTCCTGACCTTTGGTGTACATGCGGTTCAGGTTTCGCCGCCAACAAAACCACTCCGAGTTGCTGCCGTGCAATCGAATATTCCGCAAAATCAAAAATTCGATCCGCAGTTCACGAGAAAAATTTTCGACCAATTCACGCGGTTGAGTGAAATCGCGCTGCAATCAAATCCCCCACTCGATCTGTTGATCTGGCCAGAAAGCTCCATGCCCGGTCCGGTCCTTGAAGACCGGGAGAGCTATCAGTTTGTCATGAGTTTGTCCGAATCGACCAAGAGCGACATCCTGCTGGGCACGATCGACGAAGAGGAGGGACATGCTTACAATGCGGCGCTACTCGTTTCCGAGGGCGGCGAACAGGTGCAGCTTTACCGGAAGCTTCATCTGGTGCCGTTTGGTGAATACGTTCCGGGACGCCATCGGGTCCCTTTGCTCGCACGGATCGTCGGCGACCAAGTGCCCGGCGATTTCGCCGCTGGCAAGGATCACACAGTATTTCGCCTAACGAATGGCGATGTACAAGTTGCACCGTTGATCTGCTTCGAAGACACGATTGGCGAGTTGACGAGAAGATTTGTGCTGCCAACCGATACGGATCCTGGCGCGAATTTGCTGGTAAATGTAACGAACGACGGTTGGTTTTTGCATTCTGCCGGCTCGCATCAGCATTTGGCGAATGCAATTTTCCGCTGCGTTGAGACACGCCGGCCGATGGTTCGCGCGGCCAATACCGGTGTCACCTGTTTTGTGAATGCGTTTGGCCGTGTCACGCAAACATTGCAGGATGAAACGGGCAGCACGTTTACGGAAGGCGTGCTCACTGGCGAGATTAACGTTCCGACCGAACACTCTAGGAATCCACCTCGCGAGAATTAGCTGCGTGTGGTACAACTCGCGCGCATGTCTGTTCAACTGCCACTTGATCATCTGCGCGAACTTTGGCCAAAGGAGTTTCGCGGCGCGCGCATCGGTGCACTGCTTCATCCGGCATCGGTTTCGGCAAAGCTTGAGCATGCGTCACATGTTTTGGAGCGACATAACAGCGAGCTGTTTCGCCTCGCGGCGTTCTTTGGACCGCAGCACGGTTTTCGTGGTGAGACCCAAGACAACATGGTGGAATGGAAACATTACGAGCATCCACGGCTGCGCATTCCGGTTTACAGTCTTTACGCTGAACATCGCGAGCCGACTGCAGAAATGCTGGAGAACATTGATCTTCTTTTTGTCGATCTTCAAGATGTCGGCGCGCGGTATTACACTTTTATCTGGACGATGTACCTGTGCATGCGCGTTTGCGAGAAACATAATGTCGGGATGCTCGTGCTCGATCGCCCAAATCCGATTAATGGTGTGACGATTGACGGGCCGCTGCTTGACCCGAATTACAAATCATTTGTCGGAATGCATCCAATTCCTGTACGCCACGGAAAAACCATCGCAGAACTCGCGCAGCAATTTCGAGACGAAGCGTTCCCCGAGTGTCAATTGTCGATCTTGCCGATGAAAAACTGGGAGCGCGCAATGTGGTTTAATCAAACCGGTCTGGCATGGGTGATGCCGTCGCCCAACATGCCGACGCTCGAGACCGCCACCGTTTATCCGGGACTGTGCTTGCTCGAAGGCACGAATATCTCCGAGGGTCGCGGCACGACCCGGCCGTTTGAAATCTTCGGCGCACCATTTATCGACGCGGACCTGCTTTGTCGCGAACTCAACAACCTAAAACTGCCGGGCGTTTTCTTTCGCGAGAATTATTTTCAGCCCAGCTTTCACAAGTTCGGCGGCGAATTATGTGGCGGCGCCCAGCTGTATGTAATTGATCGCGAAACTTTCCAACCGTTTCTGACCGGAGTGGAAATCATCAAATCCATTCGCAAGATTTACCCTGAACAATTTCAATGGAAGCAGCCACCCTACGAATATGAATGGAAACGTCTTCCCATCGAAATATTAATCGGCGGACCGATCGACTCGCTCTTTGGCGATTGATCGCCCGGATCGTCGGGCTCGGTGTTGTGGCGCCGACTTGGGCGCAGATCCGCGCCGACGTTCCATGGCCCGAAGTCGTGCAACGTCTTGCCTACGAAAATGAGAAGTTGGCACGGCGTCCGCAAGGACACAGCGGCGAATACTTTATCGTCTGCACACTTTACTACACTCCGATGGAATCCGGATTTACATTCGCGCGCGGTTTTGATGCGACACCGGTGACAAGACCAGGATTACATGGACGCAAGTATCCGCGCGATTTTCTGCGCTCGGTAAAAAAGGAGGGCTTCGGCCGGATAATGACCCCGATCGGCGGGCGTAACTACATTCGCTATAATTCTAGAGATTCGTTCGCCTTTGCGTCGACTCCTTCCGGAGGAGGTGGCGCTCTCGTCCCACGTTTTTCCGCTGCCACAAAGTTGGGCCAAAGCGGGTTGCGCTACGGCGCGATCATTGAAACGCCGTCTTCCACCGTGCGGGAAGTGTTTGGCAGCACGCGGTGGAAAATTGTCGATACTGGCGGCGGTTTGCGGCGGTGGCAGGTTGACCTGTATTACGGGGAAGATGAGCCGCTTGGACCAGGTCGATTCATGGGCCGGCCCCGTGGAACGACCTTTGAGTACGCGTATTCGGACGCGAGATTGCAGAAGTAAAGTGAGCTTTTTCACAGTTCGGTTCAATTTTCATGGCGACCTTCCTTTTTTTCTAGGATCGAGAGCGCGTGACGGGATTATCGAGCGAAGTTTAAGTGAGAAAACTTCGGTAAAAGATGTGATCGAGTCGTGCGGCGTTCCACATCCAGAAGTCGATTTGATTTTGATAAAAAGACGGCCCGTTGATTTTGCCTACATTCTCGAACGTGATGAGGATATCGACGTTTTTCCGGCACAGTTTCAGTGTACGTTGTTTAAGGAACATCGATTACAAGCTAACTCTGCCTATAGATTTATAGCGGACGGCCATCTTGGAAGACTCAGTCGGGTTCTGCGCTTACTCGGGTTCGATGTTGCTTACGACCGCCAGGCGCAGGACCGGCAATTACTCAGCATAATGAAACGCGAGAACCGCGCCCTGCTTACACGCGATCGCCGTCTGCTCATGCACGCAGTTGTGCAGACGGGATATTGTCCGCGTTCTCAAAATGCTGACGAACAAACGATCGAGGTGCTACGTCGGTTTAATCTTTTCTCATCCATCGCGCCATTTAGCCGTTGCTTGCGTTGCAATGCGCCGCTCCAAAAAGTCGACAAAGCTGAAATCATTGAGAACCTTGAGCCACTTACAAAAATCTATTACGAAGAATTCCGCCGTTGCACCGGGTGCGGCCAAATTTATTGGCCTGGATCGCACTTCTCAAAACTTCAGAGACGTATCGAAGAGATTCGCGCGCAATGTTTGATAAACGCCGTTTAGCGTGATTCGGAATTGTTCTGGGCAAGGTGCGATTCAATCGTATTGTCGCCCGATCTGAAAATGCGATTCGCGTCTCGATGCGTTGTCCTTGCGGCAATTCTTCTTACCGCCGGATTTTGCCCCAGGTTGCAGGCGTACGCCCCGCTGGGGCATGAGATCGTCGGCGCGATTGCGGATGAACTATTGGCAAATACGCGCACAGCAGCGAAGATCAGCATACTGATCGATGGGATGACGCTGGAAAAGGCAGCCGTGATTCCCGATGAAATTAAAGGCTGGGACAAAAAGGGCGTGGACGTTCCCAAGGCTTTTCATTATTCGGCGCATTCGAAAATTGACAGGCAATTACGCGACTTCTGGCGCGCTAATCAGCCGACGCATGATATGAACTCAGCGGTGCCTTCGCATCATTGGTTTCACTATACGGACGTCCCAGTGGTACGGGTGGAGAAATACGGGGAAGGTAGATCTGGCCGCAGCAAATGGGACGTCGTCCATATGATTCCGTACTGTGTCGAAGTGTTGGGAGGACGAGTGCCCGAACAAAACGAACGCAAGATCACCAAGCCGGTTGCGATCATTCTGCTCGCCCATTTTCTCGCCGACATTCACCAGCCGCTGCATGTGGGCGCGGAGTATTTCGACGCGCAAGGTCACGTTGCCGATCCGGACAAGGATAAATCAGCCTTGGGGGACGAAGGCGGAAATACGTTTACATTGCAACTGAGTGATGAACCGCCGCGTGCTCGTGGTGTGCACAAGAAAAAGCTCCACGGGTTTTGGGACAGTGATGCGGTAGACGGGCTCCTGCCGGAGGTGCCGAACGCGCTGCCGAAAAGCGAACGCCAGGCGCTGATCGACCCAGCAAAAAAACAGCTCGCCCATGAGATGGCGATGCGCGAACCAAAAAACTGGCGGATGCCGTCAAACGTCGATGTCACATATTACGCTGAAGCCTGGGCGGATGAAATTCTGCCAATTGCGCGCGAGGCACATGAGCGGTTGCAATTTCGGAATGCACACCCCCAACAGGAAAAGGGTCGCGTCGTCGCCGCTGGTGAAGCCGAGGAAAAATCTCAGCCGGACCACATTTCTTACCGCACGTGGGCGACCGCTGTCGTGCGAGAAGAATTGCACAAAGCCGGCTGGCGTCTCGCCGACCTACTTGAAAAAACTCTTAGATGACGTCGGGCGTTCTCATTCTGAACAAAGGAATTAGCGTGTGCAAATTTTGAAAAAGAAAAATCGCGCCGAAATTTCTTTCGGCGCGATCATGAATTGAGATTTTCTTGGATCGAATCTATCAAACGATTAAGTCTCGGTTTTCTTTGCGTGCGCGGATTTCGTGCACTCTGCCTTGAGTTGGGCGAACTGCTCGGCGGAAAGAATTCCTTTCGCCTGCTTGAAGAATGTTCTTCGGCTTTCCTTGGTGCAGCCTGCCTTCATGCATTCGGCCTGCCACGCTTCGATTTTTGTCTTTTGATCGGGCGTTAGATTCAGTGTGGCCAAATCAACGCATGCTGTCTTTTCGGTGTTTGACACGCCTTTGGCGCAACACGCTTTGTCTTTGTCTCCCGCGAACGCGCTGGACGCGATGAGCATCGCAGCCGCCACTAATGCTGTACCTGTAATTTTGATCATGGTGAATGCTGAGACACCCGTTGTTTGAAGCCCGTTCAATCTATCCTGCCAGCCGGGTCTGCTCGCGAATGAGAAAACTATAGCGGCCAGGGGTGTCGCTCGCAAACCGTGGGATTGCGACTGGCACACCCGCCTTTACAGTAAAATCAACAATGACCATGATGCTCGAACGTGTCCGTCCAATTGAACTGTCCGAGATACAAGAAGCGCGTAAGCGAATCGAAAAAACGATTGTGCGCACGCCGCTAATTCGCCTGGAGCTCGGACCCGACTACCCAGACGTCCGGCTCAAGCTGGAGAATCTGCAGCCGATCAATGCCTACAAGCTACGCGGCGCGGCCAACGCCGTGGCGTTGCTTCCCGAGGCCGAACGCAAACGCGGCGTGTGGACGATCAGCGCAGGAAATGCAGGACAAGGCGTTGCCTACGCGGCGAGAAAAGCGGGCGTGCCGTGCACCGTCGTGGTGATCGAAACCGCGCCGACATCGAAGCTCGAACGGATGCGCGCGCTCGGCGCAAAATTGATCCCTGTGCCGTACGACGTCGCCTGGAAAGCGCTTGAGGAACGTTTATTTTCCGGAGCCGAAGGGACATTTGTGCACCCGTTCGACGATCACAATTTCATCGCCGGTCATGCGACGATGGGTCTCGAAATTCTTGAAGATGCACCTGACACAGTTGCTGTGATCGCCAGTATCGGGGGCGGCGGACTTATCACTGGTGTTGGGAGCGCAATCAAGGCGCTTAAACCGGAGATCAAAGTTTGGGGCGCTGAACCGGAGACGGCTGCGCCCGCTGCGTTGTCGTTCGAAGTTGGATCTCCGCAAGTCTTCAAGAATTGGAAGCCTTCTTTCGTGGATGGCGCCGGCGGCCAGAGCATGTTCCCGCGGATGTGGGAGCGAATGAAATCGGTCGTTGATGGCTACATCGTGGTCAGCCTCGACGACACGAAAAACGCGATGCGGCTGATGGCGGAAAAAGCGAGAATTATTTCCGAAGGCGCAGGTGCTCTGCCAGTCGCCGCCGCATTGACTGGAAAAGCTGGCAAAGGCCCGATCGTCGCGATCGTCTCCGGCGGCAACATCGACATGAAGAAGTTCTGCGAACTAATCGGTCCGTCAGTAAATTGAGCCCTCCCTCAGTCTTCCTGTAAAAGCAATATTCAGTTATCAATTGGCTCCGCGACCTGTAGTGGCAGCCGTGCCGGCTGCATTCGAATTTCAATTGCGGGGCGACGCGTCTGTCTCTACAGAGATGTTATTCGTTGCGCAGCGCGATCATAGGATCGACATGGGCGGCGCGGCGCGCGGGGATGTAGCACGCGAGCAGCGCGACCGCCGCAAGGAGAAAGCTGATGCCAATGAACGTGACTGGGTCGCTCGGATTCACGCCGTAAAGCATGCTGGTCAGGAATCGCGCGAGAACGAAGACGACAGCAAGGCCGAGAAAGAGTCCGATCATGGCGAGCATCATGCCTTGTCGAAGAATGAGTTGGCGAACATGATGCAATTGCGCGCCGAGAGCGATGCGCAATCCGATCTCGCGCGTGCGCCCAGCTACGACGTAGGACATGACCCCGTAAATGCCGATGGCGGCTAGAACAAGTGCGAGCGCGCCGAAACTTCCCAAAATATTCGCAGCCATGCGGGCGGGGAAGAGCGGAATGTTCATATGCTCCGTCAGCGTCCTGACGTCGTAGATGGGGAGCGTGGCATCCATCTTTTGGATTTCGTTGCGGAGCGCCGGAATAACGGAACGGGGATCGCCGTTCGCTCGCACAACGAGCGTACAAACTGTCTCGTAGTCACGGAATTGTGGACGAAAGACGGCCGGCATCGGAGCTTCGCCGAGACTGTTGTATTTGCCATCGCCGCACACACCGATGACTTGCCACAATGGATCTTTCGGTCCGGTGAAATTGAAACGCTTGCCAATCGGATCCTGATTCGGAAAGAATTTTGTCGCGAATGTTTCGTTCACCACGGCAACGCGCGACTCTTTCTTGTCTTCGTTCTCCGCGAAATCACGGCCCCGTAGGGAGATTCGCATCGTTTCGAAGAAGCCGGGACTGACCGATATCGGGATGGCGATCGGAAGTTTGCTCGTACTGGTCTCGGGCTGACCCTCCAGATAGATACTGGAGTAATTATAATTAAGACTGAGCGGGACGTTGCTGGTCAGCGCGGCAGAGCGCACTCCCGGCAGAGCACGCGCACGCTCTAGCACTTGGCGATGAAACGCGCGGCCCCTTGCTTCTTCGTAACCTTGAAGTCCGACATCAAACGACAATGCCACCGCGTTTTCCGGATCGAACCCCGGGCGCATTTGCTGCGCGGCTTCCAGGCTGCGCACGATCAAACCCGCCGAAACGAGCAGAATCAGCGACAAAGAAACTTGCGCGACGACCAGCGAATTACGCAACCGCGAACGCCGAAAGCCGGCCATCGAAGCGTCGTCTTTCAAACTTGGAACGAGCGCCGGCTTGGAAGACTGGAGCGCAGGCAAAAGGCTAAAAGCAATCCCGGTTAGGATCGACAAACCAAGCGCAAAGAACATTACTCGCCAATCCAGTTTCAGATCGAACACGAGCGCGATGTCCATGGGGAGTTTAATTCCGCCGACCAAGCTGTTGATCCACGCGGCCAATAGCAGACCGAGTGCTCCGCCGGCGAGTGAAAGCAAAACACCTTCCGTAAGTAACTGACGTACAAGGCGGGTGCGACTTGCACCGACGGCCAACCGAATAGCGATCTCTTTGCGGCGACCAGTAACACGCACGAGCTGAAGGTTCGCCAAATTCACACAAGCGAGCAGCAAAACCAATCCGACAATCACCATGAGCACGCCGGCAAAAGTGATCGATGCATCGCGAATGCTTGGAATAAACAAACCCGGCGATGAAAGGGTAACGCCGCGGCCTTCGTTTTCGGTGGGATATTCTTTAGCGAGCTGAAGCGTGATCGAATCAAGCGCGGCTTTCGCTTGTGCCAGCGTCACACCGGGTTTCAAGCGGCCGATCATGAAAAGATTGTCGCTGTCGCGTGAATCGAGCCATCGGCTCCCGGGCTCGATCTCTTTTGCCATCATCATCGGCGCCCAAAACGCTGGCGCGTATGCGACTTCAGTTCCGATGAAGCCCTTCGGCGCCACGCCCACGACGTTGAAGGTGTGATTGTTAAGCGAAATGCTCTTGCCGACAATCGATGGATCGCCTCCGAAACGGCCCTGCCAAAAGGAATAACTCAGGACCGCAACAGGATGCGATCCGGGCGTCTGATCTTCTTCGGGGAGAAATCCGCGGCCGAGAATCGGTTTGACGCCGAGAACATCGAAATAGTTTCCGGAAACGAGAAAGCCCCAAGCGCGCTGGTTGTTGCCGTCGTGGCTCAGGCTGGAAACGACAATTCGGTAAACGAACAATCCGGAAAAGACGTCGTTTCTATCGCGGTAGTCCTTGTAATTCAGGTACGACTGAAGGGTGAAATCAGCGCCGTTATGCAGCGCGCCGTAGACTTCGATCAGTTGCGACGGCTCCTTCACCGGCAATGGCCGGAGCAAAACAGTGTTAACAAGGCTAAAGATCGCAGTGTTCGCGCCTATGCCGAGCGCAAGCGAAATGATCGCGAGAATGGTGAACGCAGGATGTTTGAGCAGGTGGCGAATACCGTAGCGAACGTCGCCAAGCAGCGTTTCCATGTGGATTGGATGCAGTGCCAGCGGGACTTGGATTCACAAACTTTCGGAGCGCGCACAAGACTGCGCCGCTATTCTTCGTCGAGATGGCCTAACCAAGGAGAGGCTGCTTCCGATGCTCGTACATGAGACGTTAATAGCGTTTGTTGCGAAAACCGCGAGGGGCGTCTACGGAAAATATGGAGCGAGCGACATCCATGAAGAAGTCCGCTGGGTTTAGCGGGACCGAGCGAGTGAAACCGCGCATGAAAAACACAACAAGCGATTTCATAACCGGCATCACGTGCAAAATATTGTGCATCACCATGTCCGTCTAAGCGGGTGCGCCTCGGTATTGAAGACAACTTGGTTGAACTCCAAAGTCCGGGGCGGAGCGAAGAGAAGGTAGAAATATTTGAAAGTCTCGGCCAGGACGAAGCTTTCCATTTCGTCGCGCTGCTGCTTGGTGACCACGTCGGCGAGGGCAGCGTAGCCGGCATCAGTGCGACAATATTTGGCGAAGTCGTTGAAAAGCTTCTCGCCCATTTGCCGATACTGGGGGTCACGCGTGAAGTGATACAGGTAGTAAGTGGATTCGACAATTTCAGGACGGAGGTGATACGTGCCGCTGACGACGCGCATCGTCTTATAATCGAGAATTTCCGGTTCGATATCGTACAGATTCCACATCTTGAAGGATGAAGCTTGGAGACGACGCGCCCGTTCGAGATCGCCCGAGAGCGCGAGCAGAGCCGGAAAAAAAGCGTCGAGGGCACCATAAGTCGTCTCCGTGCGCCTGCCTGTTTGCATATCGGCATGGCCGTACCACAATTCGCCGCGGATGTCGTCGGCAAGATACTTGTTGATCGCCGGGATGCTCGCGTTCCACATATCGCGACACTCTTTGTCGCCGAACAAGAGCCAGCATTTCCAGAGATACTCGTAAAAGGAATCGATGCCGCCGCTGATGTGACTGTCGGTATCCGTCCACGCGCCTGTTTCGACATTAATGCTCTGTCCAACGAGACCCAGTGGCGAACGACGCTTGTAGGTTTCGATCAGTGCTCGTTTGGCTTTGTCGTAGAACACGGATTTGCCGGTCAGTTTGCTCAGTGCGCCGAACTCTAAGAGCAGTGTGCCCGTTTCCGCCGGGTTCGTCACGGGGTCGCGCACCTGACCGGTACGGAGATTGACGTAAACGTAAGGAAGTCCGGTTGGCGAGTTGAAAGCGGGGAGTAGCCTGTCGCCCAAGTCTTCGGCCAGGCGCAAGAGACGTTTATCGCCCGTCAATTGGTAGCTCGACAATAACCCGCCGAGCAGCCGTATCGTGATCTCAAAGTTTTTGACGTAGATATTGCGATCGAACGAGAGATTGCTGACGATGAGCGCCTTCGCCTTTGCGGCCTCGGCATCGAGATTCATCAGGATCAGTGTGTCGAGCGCATCAACGGGAGTCATGAGAAGCGACTGCCCGTACCAATCATGCGGGGTCTTACTCAGCGGGCGTAGGGCATCGTGACTCCACGCATAGCATTCGTAACTATTCCAGGCGTGAAGAAATTCAGTCCGGACACGTGCAGCGACTTGTCGTGCATGTGTGTCCTCCGGCGACCTCGTGCAGGCTTGCATCGCAAACATGCCTAGCGCCGCAAGAAACAGTCCGCCTGCACCGATCGAAAAAACTGGCGCACGAGCTATCGTAAGCATTGTTTCCCGTGGCAATATCGACATGAGAAAATTCTGCGAGTTAATCGCGCCGTAAACAAATTGGGTACGTCTATTTTCCAGCTGCCACGCCGCTTTTCGCGACTGCGGGCGAAGACGGCAGAAACGCTGCTACAACGAAGATTTGCGTATTCCGCTGTTGCGCGTGTCTAAAATAAAAAGCGCCATCGGCACGCGGATGTTGACTTTCGCTTCGGGATTTGAAAAGAATTTTCGCCAAAGCAAATAGAGAGGACGAAGAACCAATGAAAATCGGTAATACAGCACCTGATTTCGAGGCGGAAACAACCCAGGGCCGGATCCGCTTTCACGACTGGATCGGCGACTCCTGGGCCGTCCTGTTTTCCCACCCGAAGGACTTCACGCCGGTCTGCACGACCGAACTTGGCTACATGGCCAAGATCAAGGCAGAGTTCGACCGCAGAAACGTGAAGGTCATCGGATTGTCGGTCGATTCGACCGGCGACCATCAAGGGTGGGCCAAGGACATCGAGGAGACGCAAGGGCACGCACCCAACTACCCAATTATCGGCGACGCTGACTTCAAGGTCTCGAAGCTGTACGAGATGCTCCCGGCCGATATTGCGGGCGATGCGACGAAGCGCACGCCAGCTGACAACGCGACCGTGCGCAACGTTTATGTCATCGGCCCGGACAAAAAGGTCAAGCTTATCCTGGTCTATCCAATGACCACGGGCCGGAACTTCGACGAGGTGCTGCGGGTAATCGACTCGCTGCAACTGACCGCGAAGCACCAGGTCGCTACACCAGTCAACTGGAAACCAGGCGAGGAGGTAATCATCGCCGGTTCGGTGTCTGATGAGGAGGCAAAGCGGCGTTATCCGCAAGGCTGGAAGGCGCCGAAGCCATATATCCGGATCGTGCCGCACCCGCAATAAGGTAATGACGGAGCGGCAGTATCATACCGTTGCTCCTCCTAGCCGCTCAGCTTAGTTGCCAGGATCTGAGAAGGAACTGCCGCCGTAGCGCGGTTCGAATCGCTATCAATTACCAGGCGTGTGCTCAGCAGAATATTCGACTGGATCCTGACGAAAATAGCTCTGTAGTTCGGCGTACAGGTTCGGATGACGAGCACGGAGCGCGTAAGGTCGCTCAAAAAAAGCCTCGGTCGAGACGGCGAAAAACTCAGCAGGATTCGTGGCACCGTAGGTATCGAGCAGCGTAGGAATTCCCGTCTCATCGGCGGCCCGCAGCAACGCGAATTCGGTTCGCATCACTTGGTGCCACGACAATTGCTGCTCGCGCGTCGCCAGGGCCGGTGTGCCATCCTCGGCGTGATTCTCGAAGTCAAGTTGGTGGGCGAACTCATGCAGGACGACGTTTTTGCCATCCGCGGGATCAGCTGCGCCGGATTTGGCCGCATCCCACGCGATTACCAAGGCTCCCAGCTGGCGGCCAGTCTCGCCCAGGCGAGCCATTCGCCCTTCTTCCCACACGGGACCTTCAAGATGCCGTTTCTCATCCACCATGTATGTCGATGGGTAAACAAGAATTGTAAGCAGGCGCGGGAAGTAGTCGGCTTTGCGGTGCAGGAGGAGAAGGCAAGCCTGCGCTGCGATAGTCACGCAGATCTCATGAGTGAGCTCAAGGCCACCACAACCTTCAAAACGTTTTTCGGCGAGAAACACTTGGATGTGGCCTAGAAGCTCGGTTTGATCATTGACGGAAAGCCTTCGGAAAAACGGAGCGTTGCCCTCAATTGTCCGAAGCCAGTCTTTTGGAAAAGGTCGAGCCCGCAGTCGTCGCCGTCGGTGCTGTTTCAGCAGTCCAAAAATCATCATCGAATGTAGACGTCTCGCTCCGAGACTTCCTACGAAAAATAATTCGACGCACTTCAGCCTCGCATTTCGTCGCGAAACTATTTATTAAGTCAGGTTGAGGAGGTTTCAAAAGTTCTAATGAATAGCATGTCCATTTCTCGTCGTAAATTTACGCAGCTGTTAGGCGTCGGGGCGGCTGCCGCAGTTCTCAGGCCCGCGTGTTCCCTCATTGCTGAGCCAGTCCCACAATCGACAACTACGGCCGTTGTGCGTTTGAGCGCTAATGAGAACCCTTATGGGCCATCGCCAAAAGGGCTCAAAGCCATGAGCGAGGCTTTCGACCTCGCGTGTCGCTATCCCGATGAACACAACAATTTGCTGATTGAAAAACTGGGGAAGATGAACGGCGTTAATCGCGATCAAATCTTGCTCGGCGACGGTTCCGCCGAGGTTCTTAAACTTTGCGCAGAGACATTTACCGGGCCGATGATGACCGGCAAGAATTCGGGCCGTGGCACGCTCGTGGTTGCCGATCCGACTTTCGAGGCGATTCTCAATCAAGCGAGCGCCGGTGGGGCTGAAGTCGTGAAAGTTCCGCTCAGCCCCAGCTTTAGTCACGATCTTCCAAAAATGTTGGCGGCTGCGAATGAAGGCCTGATTTACATCTGCAACCCAAACAATCCGACAGCCAGCATTACGCCAAAGAACGAACTGCGCGAGTTCATCACAAAAACTCCGCGCGAGACGACGATTCTTGTGGACGAAGCTTACTACCACTACGCCGACAGTCCTGACTACGAGAGTGTGATCCCATTGATCAAGGATCATCCGAATCTGATCGTGGCACGCACGTTCTCAAAGATTTACGGGATGGCAGGGCTGCGCTGTGGATACTGCGTGGCCCAACGTGAAATGATTAAGCGGATGCGGACGCATCAAATGTGGGACAGCGTCAATATCATGGCGCTGGCCGCAGCGATTGCGAGCGTGGATGATTCGGATCAAGTCACAAATGGCCGACGTCTAAACAGCGAAGCAAAAGCGTTCGTCACCGGCGAGCTCGACGCCATGGGATACCACCAGATTCCGTCGCAGGCCAACTTTATCATGGTCGATGTAAAACGCCCAGTTGTGCCACTCATCCAGGCGTTGAAACAGCACAACGTGCAGGTCGGCCGCTTATTCCCGGCACTACCCAACTACATGCGTGTCACCATTGGCAAGAAATCCGAGATGGAGACTTTTGTGTCAGCGTTCCGCCAAGTAACAGCCTGATCAACATCAGTGGTGAATCGAGAAGTCCCTTGCTCGATGCTAAAATTGGCGGCGAAGCCGCACTCTACGTAGCCTCGCCCGACGAAGCGGCCGATCCACCGACGAAGTGTGCCTCAATCGTCGCCATTTTTACTTCGCGCGAAACTCGAGCACTCCGTCTTTTGCATTGACATGGACGGTCTGGCCTTCGCGGACTTTGCCTTCGAGGATGTCGATGCTGAGTGGGTTGAGAATTTCTTTCTGAATTGTGCGTCTAAGCGGGCGTGCACCGTAAACGGGATCGTAACCTTCACGCGCAATCAGTTCTTTGGCAGAATCGGAAAGCTCGAGCGTGATCTTCTGTTGCTCGAGCCGTTTCGTCAGGCGGCGAAGCTGGATTTCGACAATCTTTTTGAGGTCCTCTTCAGTCAGTCGATCGAAGATGATGTTCTCATCCACGCGATTGAGAAATTCAGGACGAAAATGCGCACGCAGTGCATCCATCACTAAACGCGAACGCGCTTCTTTTGACTCTTCCTCAGTGATGTATTGCGAACCGACGTTCGAGGTCATGATGATGACCGTGTTCTTGAAATCGACCGTCCTCCCCTGCCCGTCTGTGATCCGACCGTCGTCCAGCACTTGCAGGAGCACGTTGAACACATCTGGATGCGCTTTTTCAATTTCGTCAAAAAGGACGACCGAGTACGGTTTGCGCCGGACGGCTTCCGAAAGTTGACCGCCTTCTTCGTATCCGACATATCCCGGCGGCGCCCCGATCAAACGAGCGACGGTGTGCTTCTCCATGTACTCGCTCATGTCGATCCTGATCATGGCGTTTTCGTCGTCGAACAAAAATTCCGCGAGTGCACGGCTCAACTCCGTTTTGCCAACACCGGTCGGCCCAAGAAAAATGAACGAGCCGATCGGCCGGTTCGGGTCCTGCAAACCAGCGCGCGCACGGCGCACCGCGTTTGAAACAGCCTTGATAGCTTCGTCCTGACCCACGACGCGCTGGTGCAGATGTTCTTCGAGCTTAACCAGCTTCTCTCGCTCACCTTCCTGCAAGCGCGAAACCGGAATGTGCGTCCAGCTCGAAACAACTTCGGCGATGTCCTCTTCCGTGACTTCCTCGCGCAGTAAAGTTGATTGTTGATCTTTCGCCGCCTTGGCTGTTGCATCGGCGAGTTTCTTTTCCAACTGCGGAATGCGTCCGTATTGAATTTCACTCGCTTTTGCAAGGTCGCCTCGGCGCTGGGACCGCTCCAGCTCAGTACGGAGTTGATCCAATTCTTCCTTCCATTTCCGCTGTTCCTGGATAACGGCCTTTTCCTTTTGCCATTCCGCTTTGAGCGCCGACGATTTTTCCTTCAGTTCCGCCAACTCTCTCTCAAGCTTTTTTAAGCGTTCTTTGCTCGCCGGATCTTTTTCTTTCTTGAGCGCTTGCCGCTCCATTTCGTGCTGCATGATCTCGCGCTCGATCACGTCGATCTCGGTGGGCATCGAATCGAGCTCGATCTTCAAACGCGAGGCCGCTTCATCAACAAGATCGATCGCTTTATCTGGCAGAAAACGATCGCTGATGTAGCGGTGTGAAAGGACCGCCGCGGCCACGAGCGCAGCGTCGGTGATGCGCACGCCGTGGTGCACCTCGTAGCGTTCTTTTAATCCACGCAGAATCGCAATCGTGTCTTCCACACTTGGCTCATCCACCATGACCGGTTGGAATCGCCGTTCGAGCGCAGCATCTTTCTCGATGTATTTCCGATACTCGTCGATCGTGGTCGCACCGATCGTGCGCAACTCGCCGCGTGCCAGCATCGGCTTAAGCATGTTCGATGCATCAACGGAACCTTCCGCCGCACCCGCGCCAACAATGGTGTGTAGCTCGTCGATGAACAAAATGACCTGGCCCTGTGAGTCGATCACTTCTTTCAAAAATGCTTTCAACCGATCTTCAAATTCGCCGCGGAATTTTGCGCCGGCCACCATCGCGCCGATGTCCATCGCGATGATCCGTTTTCGTTTCAATGAATCAGGCACGTCGCCGCTGATGATTCGCCGCGCGAGGCCTTCCACGATTGCAGTTTTACCGACGCCCGGATCCCCAATGAGCACCGGATTATTTTTCGTCCGGCGCGACAGCACCTGCATGATGCGCCGGATTTCGTTGTCGCGTCCAATGACCGGATCAATTTTGCCACGCCGCGCAAGCTCGGTCAGATCGCGTCCGTATTTTTCCAGCGTTTGATATTTGCCTTCGGGATTCTGATCAGTGACCCGTTGCGAACCGCGCACCAGCTGGAGCGCTTGCATCAGCTTGTCGCGTGTGACGCCCAGCTCTTTCAGCAATTTGGCCGCGGGAACATTGGCGCCGGT